>WNGF01008299.1_pt1 | contig 28868 bp, 29 predicted proteins | sample 5400641 | NCBI WGS metagenome assembly WNGF01 (sample SAMN13153371, study PRJNA577476) | soil metagenome | isolation source: 80 cm soil or saprolite under grassland replicate 2 | place: USA:California | collected 2016-06-15 | reverse complement strand
GAGCAAAAACGTGAACGCGCCCCGCCCACCACGCACCACCGCAAAAAGAAAGAAATGCATCACCCCAACATCACGCAAAAGCCGCAACCCACCCTCAACCCCTTCGGCGCGAGTCAATTTCGCACCGGAAAGTAGCTAGGAGCCGGCGAGCGTTTTTCGCAGCGAGACGACCTGCTTCAATTCGATCGAGCAATCGACGGTGGCGGAAAGCGTCAGCTCGTTCCAGGAGTCGACGTTCGCGTTGCCGACGCGCGCGGGACGAAACGCCCAGAGCGAGAGGCCCCTTTTCAAATAAGCGATCAGGAAGGGGTCGGTCACCTGGATCGGGACGATCCGGTCGAGCTTGCCGGAAGAGGTGACGCGCACCCAGAGCTTCGCCGTGAACGGACGCTTCAAAGAGTCGGCCGACCAGGGATACTTCTTGGGAGTGGGGGGCAGATCGAGCTGCTCGAGCGGCACCGAGCCGTCGGAAGGAGGCGTCGCGTTCACGCCCTCGAGCCAGGCGGCCGAGGCCGGCCATTCGAAGGGCGTGGCGACAGGCATTTCGCGCGTGATCGGCGTCATCGCGAGCTGCTCGATTTTCAGCGGATCGATCTCGAGCGAGAGATCGAGCCGCAGCGATGTCCAGGTGTCGACCGGCAGCCCGCCCTTTTTCGGAGAATCGAAGGACCAGCGCAGGAGCGATTTCTGCGTGTCGGCCATGACCGAAGGGATCGGGTCGCGCACGCGCCGAAAGGCCGTTGCCTTGCCTTTGGCGTCGACGCGGATCGCGACGTACATTTCGTCAGTCATCATGACTTTTGGGATCGTCGGCTTGACGGGCGCCGCCGCTGCGGCGTCCACGGCCGCGCCAAACGGGTTGTCCGTCGGGAATCGCGCGACGAGCACGGCGCCCTCGTCCTTGATCTGCAGCGGCGCCCCGAGCAGTGGCGCGGCGGCAGCCGGAGGCTTGTCCTCCGTCTTCGCGGAGGGGGAGGGCTGCGCCGCCGCGAACCCCGGGAGGCACGCCGAAAGCGCGATCGTCGCAACAAACGACTTCGCCATGGAGTTGATGGAAGTATAGCGAACGCGCTACTTGGCGGAGAGCCAGTCCTGACCGGAGCCGACGTCCACGGCGAGGCGCACTTTCAGCTGCGCCGCCCCCTCCATGACCTCGCGCACCAGAGACGAGAGGCTCTCGACCTCCGCGTCCGGCGCTTCGAGCACGAGCTCGTCGTGCACCTGCAGGACGAGGTGCGCCTCAAATCCCCGCTCGGCGAGCGCGCGATCGAGGCGCACCATGGCGATCTTGATGACGTCGGCGGCCGTGCCCTGGAAGGGCGCGTTCAAGGCCATGCGCTCGGCGTTGGCCCGCACATTCGGGTTCGAAGCCGCGATGTCGGGTATCGGGCGGACGCGCCCGAAGACCGTCGTGACTTCTTTCTTCGCCCGGGCCTCGGCGAGCACGCCGTCGAGGCAAGCCCGCACCGAGGGGAACTGAGCGAAGTAGGCCTCGATGAAAGTCTTCGCCTCGGACGTCGAGACGCCGAGATCTCTTGCCAGCGAAAAGGCGCCCATGCCATAGAGGAGGCCGAAGTTGATCCTCTTTGCGGCTGTCCGCATTTCGCTCGAGACGAGGTCTGGAGAGATCCCGAAGACCTTCGCCGCTGTGGCGCGGTGCACATCCAAGCCGTGCTCGAACGCGTCGATCAGCGCCGCGTCGCCCGAGATGTGCGCGAGGATACGCAGCTCGATTTGCGAGTAGTCGGCGACGACGAGCTTTCGTCCCTCCGGCGCGACGAAAGCGCGCCGGATCTCGCGGCCGGCGGCGGTGCGGATCGGAATGTTCTGCAGGTTCGGGTCAACAGAAGAGAGCCGGCCCGTCGCGGCGACCGTCTGGGCGAAGGTCGTGTGGACGCGCCCCGCCGGATCGGCCAGCGTCGGAAGGGCGTCGACGTACGTGCCCTTCAACTTGGCGATCTCGCGGAACTCGAGCACGAGCTTCGGCAGCGGATAGCCGCGCTCCGCGAGTCCCGTCAAGACTTCGACGCCAGTCGAGGAGGACTTCGTCTTGGCCGTCTTTTTCAGGCTCGGATAACCGAGCTTCTCGAACAGGATCTGGCCGAGCTTGACCGGTGAGTTGACGTTGAATTCCTCGCCGGCTTCGGTCCAGATCCTCTGCTCGAGGGCGCGCAGGTCCTTCTCCATGCGGACCGACATCTCGGCCAGAAGCGCCGTGTCCACGCCGACGCCCGTCTGCTCCATGCGCGCGAGGACCGGCGTGAGCGGCCGCTCGCCCGTCGGGGGCGACGTCGGCGTCCGGAGTGAGCCGCTGCTTCAAACGCTGGAAGGCCATGACCTCGAAGTCGCTCGAGGCCACTCCGGGTGCCAGGACGTACTGCAGCAAGCCCGCGTCGAGGACGTCGGCCTGGACGGTTCTTCCGCCGCGGGCGAGAAGCTCGTCCAAAGGCTTCGCGTCCGCGATGGCGAGCGCGCGGCCGGGCCGATCGAAAGCGACGAAGCGCTCGAGAATCCTTTCCATTGGCTCGTCGGCGATCTCGGCGCGCACGCCGTCGGAGAGGGCCATCAGCGCCTGCCCGCCGTGGGTCAGGAGGGCGAGGCCGAGGGGGTCCGCGCGGAGGAGCGAGAAGGGAGCGCCCGCTTCCAGGCGCACGGCCTCGTAGGTCGGCGCCGCGCCCGGCTCTTCGACCTCGGCCGCGAGCGAGTGGAACTCGAGCTCGGTGAAGAGAGCCTTCAGCTTGGCCGGATCCGCCGGCTCGAGCTTCAAGAGCTCCGGCTCGAACGCAACGGGCAGATCCGTCGGAATGGTGGCCAGGCGTTTCGAGAGGAGCGCCGCCTCGCGGTTCTCTCGCAGGCTTTCGCCGGCTTTGCCCTTGATCTCGCCGGCCTTCGCCAGGAGATTGTCGAGGTCTCCGTACTCGGAGATCCACTTTCTCGCCGTGACCTCGCCCACGCGAGGCACGCCGGGGATGTTGTCGGAGGAGTCGCCCATCAACGCCAGAACATCCACCACCTGCGATGGGGCGACGCCGAAGAATTCCTTGACGCCGGCTTCGTCCAAGAACCGCTCTCGGCCCGTGTGGTAGACGCGCACGCTGGGGCCCACCAGCTGCAGCATGTCCTTGTCGGCCGTCACGATGACGGTGTCGTAGCCCCGGCGGGCCGCCTCGGCGGCGAGCGATCCGATCACGTCGTCCGCCTCGTAGCCAGGCATTTCGAGGATCGGAACCCGGTACGCCTCGCAGACCTGCCGCACGAGAGGGATCTGGGTGGCCAGATCGACCTCCATCTCTTTGCGGTTGGCCTTGTAGGCCTCGTAGGCCTCGTGGCGCAGCGTCTTCTCGGGACGATCGAAAGCAACGGCGAGCGCGTCGGGCTCGTGCTCGCGGAGCATCTTCTTGAGCATCATCACGAAGCCGTAGACGGCGTTGGTTGGCTGTCCGGAGGTCGTGGAAAGACGCGAAATCGCGTGATACGCGCGGTGAATGTTCGACATTGCGTCGACCAGGTAGAGCGTGGGACGGGCTTTCGCCATGGGAATCGCGATTCTAAGTGACTCGGGTTCAGGGGGTTCCGATGGAGGAGCCGGCCCTAAAAGAAAATCGCGCGACCCGTTGGGTGTCGCGCGAATCAATGCAAAACAGACTAACAAACGGGCAGGCTGATGTCAAGAAAAATCTCGCTGGGCCATTCCTTTGCGTTAACTCCTTCTCGCCTCAGAATTTCTTGCGGACCGACGCGAGCACTTTGGAGCGCAGGCGCTGCGCTTCCTCCTGAAGATCGGCCGTTTCGCGATTCATTTGGGCCATAAAGGCCGGGTCCTGCACGCCCGGCAGGTTGATGCCGACGTTCAAGAGCGCGGCGGCCGTCGTGGCTTCGAGAAGCAATGCCGCCGTGCCCGCATCGGAAGCCGCGCTGGGGTTTCCTTTCTCGACCAGCTCGGGCAGCGCGGCCAAGAGGCGCACGGCGGCCCGGGCAGTCCGCATGGGAACTTCCGTGGCGACGCGGTTCGCCTCGGCGATCGCCCGGGAGCGGGCGCTCTTCTCCTCCTCGGTCCCTTTCGGCAAGCGTCGGGCGGCTACCACGGCTTCGTAGGAGAGAGCGTCCTCGCGCGCCAGCACGAGCATCTCGGCGCGCGCGGCGGAGGCCGCCTCGGCAATCACACGCATGGCCGGATGGGCCTCGGCGAACTTCTCCCTCGAGAGCGTCAGAGCCGTTACCATTTCGACGAGAGCCGCACCCAGCGCGCCCGAGACCGCCGCCGCAGTGCCGCCTCCGGGCGTCGGCTCCGGCGAGCCCAACGCCGAAAGAAACTCGTCCACGCGGTGCTTGCTGAAGTCGGTCATGACGGACCGAACACGCGGCCGCGCGACACGACAGCGGCCACGAGGTTGACGCCCCAATGATAGACGAGGTGACGGTCGTCCGGGGCATCGAGCAACACGGCGTCGGCGGACTTCCCCGCCTCGAGCGAGCCCGTCTCGGAGGCGAGACCGAGGGAGGCCGCGGCGTTCAACGTCATGCCGGTCAATGTCTCCTCGATCGAAAGAGCGGAGTCGAGGCAGGCGTGAGAAGCGACAGCCGCGAGCGATTCGGTGTAACACGTTCCGGGATTCGAGTCGGAGGCGACGGCGACCGGCACGCCCGCCGTGATCAGGGCGCGCGCCGGGGCGGGGTGCCTCCTCATCCACCAGGCCGTGCCCGGCAGGATGACCGCGACCGTGCCCGCGAGAGCGAGCGCCGCGATCTCGGTCTCGCCGATGAAGAGAAGGTGGTCGGCCGAGGCAGCGGCGAGCTCCGCCGCCAGAAGAGCGCCACCTGAGAGGGCGAGCTCGTCGGCGTGCACACGCAGCGCGAGGCCGTGTCGGCGAGCGGCCTTGAGAATGAAGCGAGATTCCTCGACCGTGAAAAACCCGTCCTCGCAAAAGACGTCGCAGGAGCGGGCGAGACCTTCGCGCGCGGCACGCGGGAGAATCTCTTCGACGATCGCCCGCATCCAGTCTCTGCGGCGGTCGCGATACTCGGGCGGAACTTCGTGTGCGGCGAGCAGCGTGGGCACGATGCGCGGCATGCCTGGCGCGGCGGCGAGATCGCGGAGCAGGCGCAGGGCCCCAAGCTCTCCTTCGACCGTGAGGCTGTAGCCCGACTTCGCCTCGACGGTCGTCGTGCCGTGCGCCAGCATCCGGGCGAGGCGGCTCGCGACGATCGAGCGCAGCTCCTGCTCCGATGCCGCGCGCGTTGCGCGGACGGTGGCGTGGATCCCGCCACCGTCCGCGGCGATCGCGGCGTAGCTCTCACCCGCCAGGCGCCGGCCGATCTCGGGGCTCCGGTCGCCCGTCCAGACCGGGTGCGTGTGCGCATCCACGAAGCCCGGCAAGACGGTCTTACCCGTCGCGTCGAGCGTGGCGTCGGCCGGCTTGCCCGCATACTGGCGCCGGTAATCGCTCTCTGGGCCGACGAAGACGAAGACGCCATCCTCGGCGCGGAGGGCCGCCTCGCGCATACGCAGAATCTGACCCTGCTCGCGCCCCCGCCGGGCGGTCGTGCCAGTCGGAGTCGCCAGGCAGGCCGCGTTGCGGATTTCGAGGGAGGGCACTTAGCCGGCCGTCTCTCCCTTGTCCGCCTTGCGGGTCAGATACGACAACGGACGAGACTTCTCGTCGTCCTCTTTGTCGAACTCGAGGACCTGCTGGAAGAGCTCGACCATCTTGGCGAGCTGAAGCCGGAAGTTCGCCCGGTGGAGCTTGAGCTCGTGAATCGCCTTCTCGATCTCGGCCGAACGCTGAAGAGCATTGTGCGTGAGGCGCTCGGCGCCGTCCTGGGCCTCCCGCAGGACGAGCTCCGCCTGCTTCTGCGCCTGCGAGCGGATGTCCTCGGACGCCCTCTGGGCGGTCAGGAGGGTCTCCTTTAAGATGCGCTCCCTTTCGCGGTGCTCGGCGTTCTCCTCCGTCAGGCGCCCGACGCGCGCCGAGAGGTCCGCGTTGGCCCGGACGATCTCTTCCATCTCCTCGGCCAGGAGCGCGAGAAACGACTCGACTTCGACGGGGTCAAGCCCCTTCCACTTGCGGGAGAACTCGTGCTTCTGGATTTCGAGCGGCGTCAAGCGCGGCATGAAGACCTCCTCATCACATGGCCGAGACGGCAAGGCGAGCCACAAACCGATACAGCAGATAGATCGCCAGCAGCACGAAGAGCGGCGAAAGATCGAGACCGCCCGTCCGCGAGGGCGGAAGCAGGCGGCGGAACGGCCGAAAGAGCGGCTCGGTCGTCACGCGCAGAAACCGAACGATGGGATTGCGCGGGTCCGGGCTCACCCACGAGATCAAGGCGGCAATGATCACGATCCATTGGAGGGCCTGCAGAGCGAACAGCAGAACCTCGAAGAGCGTGGCAGCCGCCGAGCCGCCGACGTTCATGCGGCCGGCCTCGGGCCGAAGAGCGCCGTTCCGATGCGGACCTCGGTGGCGCCCTCCTCCACCGCGATCTCGAAATCATGGCTCATGCCGGCCGAGATCTCGGGCAGATCGCGTTGGAGCGCGCCGGCCAAACGGTCGCGCAGCTCGCGCAGTTGCCGGAAATACGGCCGCGAGCGCTCGGGGTCGGGGTCGAAGGGGGGAACGGCCATGACGCCGCGCACCTCAAGGTGTGGGCAGGTCAAGACCGTTCGCGCAAGCGCCTCGACCTGGCCGGGCACCGCGCCGGACTTGGTTGCCTCGCCGCCGAGGTTGACCTCCAAAAGAACGGGCAACCGCCGGTCGGACCCCGCGAGCAGGCGTTCCAGGCGCTCTGCAAGTCTTTGCCGGTCCATGCTTTCGATCATTGCAAACCATTGTAGCGCGTCAGCGGCCTTATTCGTCTGGAGAGGGCCGATGAGCTTCCAGGTCAGATCCGGGAACTCGGGTCGGACCGCCTCAATCTTGGCCGCCCCTTCGGCGACGCGGTTCTCGCCGAAGAGCGAAAAGCCCGCGCGCGCGGCCCGCCGCACGAGCTCGGCCGGGTGTCCTTTCGTCACGGCCATGAGCTCGATGTCCTCGGGGCGGCGGCCCGCCTTAGCCGCGGCGCGGGCGATCGCTTCGATCGCTGCTGCGCGGCGCTGTCCGAGCTCGTCGTGGGAAAGGAGGGTCATGGCTCCCGCTGAAACCGCTCGCCCGCCAGGTGCCGCTCGGAGGCGTCCGCGCCGAGGTTGGCGAGCCGGTCCGCCATGCGATTCTCCTCGCGTCGGACGTGCCGGATCGCGAAGCGGCGAAACCCTTTCGCCAGCCGAAAGGCCTCGGCGACGAGCGGCTTCAAGTGCTCGGCTTTGACTTTGAAACGGCCGAGCATCTGCTGGACGAGCAGCAGGCTATCCGACGCGATGGCCACATCGGCCGCGCCGCGCTCCTGGGCGCGCTTCAACGCGAGCAACAGCGCCCGATACTCGGCCACGTTGTTGGTCGTGTGGCCGAGTGCCTCGAAGTGCTCTTCCGCGGGGGAGTCGGCTTCCGCCTCGATGTAGACGCCCGCGCCTGCCGGTCCCGGGTTGCCGCGCGCCGCCCCGTCGATCGAAGCGCGGAACCTCATGTCCTAGGGAGTCTGCGGCTCGTAGTAGAGGATCCGCTTGCAGCGGTCGCAGGTGATGATCTCCAGACCAGCTTTGAGCGTCTGCAGGGCGTGCGGACGCACCTTCATGTGACAGGCGGCGCAGGATCCGCTCACGACCCGGACGATGGCGAGACCGCCCTTCTTCTCGAGCAGGCGCTGGAACTCGGCGCGTTCGCGAGGCGGGATCGTGGCCTCGAGGTCGCGGATCTCGGCCCGGGCGGACTCGAGCTCCTGATCTATCTCGCGCTGTGCGGTGCGCCAGCCCGAAAGCTTCTGCTCATGCTCCTCGATCTCCTTCGGCAGGCTTGCTTCGCGCGTATCGAGATCCCGTTGGGCGGCCTCGATTTCCTCCTCGAGGGCGAGAACCCGCTCCTCGGTCGCCCGCACGAGCTTCTCGGCTCCGTCGATTTCGTTCAAGACCGCCCCATACTCGCGGCTGGACTGCACGCTGCGCAGGGTGGCCTGGAACTTCCTCTGCTTTTCCTGGTGATCGGCAAGCTCGAGCTCGGCCTTGTGCAGCTCGGCCTCGGCTTGCTTGAGACGCGCGCGGAGCCGCTCAACAGCTTCGACCTTCTCCCGGTGCGCGCTGTCCACGTCGGCAAGGTCCGACGGAACCGTGTTGCGCTCCTTCTCGCGCTGCTGAACGAAACGGATCCGGTCCTGGAGACGGTAGAGCTGGTCGAGCTGCCGGCTCACCAGCACTCCCGGGAGATAAAAAAAGGTGTCCCGGTCAGGGGACACCCTGTGGCGTTCTTGGCGATGGGCTGGATGTCTCGGTTCTCTCTCCTCAAGCTCCCCGTTCCCCTTCTCTGGTGGGTCCACCCGGATTCGAACCGGGGTCTGACCGGTTATGAGCCGGTGGCTCTGGACCGCTGAGCTATGGACCCCTTTGACTATAGCAAAGGACCGGGGTCTGGCTCAGCGTATGGTCTCCAGGAAAGGCTTCAGCTTTTTGGCCCGCGACGGATGCCGGAGTTTGCGCAAGGCCTTGGACTCGATCTGCCGGATGCGCTCGCGTGTCACGTTGAAGGAGCGGCCGACCTCCTCGAGAGTGTGCTCCGAGCCGTCGCCGACGCCGAAACGCATCTTCAAGACCTGCTCCTCGCGCGGAGTCAGAGACTTCAAGACCCGGCGCGTCTGCTCCTGGAGGTTGGAGACCAGGACCGAATCGATCGGCGAAAGCACCTGCCGGTCCTCGATGAAATCGCCCAGATGCGAATCCTCTTCTTCTCCGATCGGGGTTTCGAGAGAGATCGGCTCCTGCGCGATCTTCATGATCTTGCGGACCTTGGAGACCGGCATGTCCATGCGCTTGGCGATCTCTTCGGCGTTGGGCTCGCGGCCGAGCTCCTGCACGAGCGAGCGCGACGTGCGCGTCAGCTTGTTGATCGTCTCGATCATGTGGACCGGGATGCGGATCGTGCGGGCCTGGTCTGCAATGGCGCGCGTGATCGCCTGGCGGATCCACCAGGTGGCGTACGTCGAGAACTTGTACCCGCGGCGGTGCTCGAATTTCTCGACCGCCTTCATGAGACCGATGTTGCCTTCCTGGATCAGGTCCAAGAACTGCAGTCCGCGGTTGGTGTATTTCTTGGCGATCGAGACGACGAGGCGAAGATTGGCGACGATGAGCTCGTGCTTGGCCTGGTCGGCCTCCTCCTCGCCCTCGCGCACCATCCGAAGCGTCTTCTTGACGTCTTCGTGTGTGACACCGAACTTCACCTCGAGGTCGCGCAGGGCCTTCTTGTATTTGGCGATCCGGCGGCGGTAGAAGTCGATCCGTGTCGGGTTCTTTTCCTTCTTGATAGTCGTCGTGTCCTGGCGGATCGTGGACTCGGGCACCGACATCTGTCGGTCGATGTCCTTCAAGATCCCGATCGCGCGGTTCAAGACGGCCGGCGTGAAGTCGGCGGCTCGGATCAGACGCGCCATCTCGGCGATGCGTTTGTCGATCGCGGCTTCGATCCGCACGAGGGCCTTGGTGCCCCGCCTGATCGTCCGCGCCTTGAATTTCATGCGCTTGATGTCTTTGTCGAGCGCGCCGATCTTCTTGAAGGAGGCGAGCACGTTCTCGATCCGGCGCGTGGCTCGGTCGTCCAAGTCCTCTTCGTCCTCGCCCAGATTGACGAGCTCGTTGACGATGCGCGAATCACGGCCGGCGTTCTCGAGGAGCTTCAAGATCTCCTCGAGGACGATCGGGTTGTTGGCGAGCGCCTGGTAGATCTTCGCTTCGCCCTGCTCGATGCGCTTGGCGATGCGAACCTCGCCCTCGCGGTCCAGCAGCTTGACCGTGCCCATTTCGCGCAAGTACATGCGCACGGGGTCGTTGGTCTTCTCGACCGCTTCGCGGGCTTCCTCGGCCGTCTCGGCCTCGAGCGCCGCGCGCTTTCTCGCGGCGCGGTCCGGGTCCGTCACGATCTCGATACCGAGGTCGAAGAAGCGCAGGTAGACGTCTTCGAGATCGCGGGGATCGGCCGTCAGCTCGTCGGACAGAATGCCCTGGATCTCCTCGTAGAGCAGGTAGCCCTTCTCCTTGCCCACCTTGAAGAGCATCTGCACTTCGGGATGCTTTTCCTCAATCACCAACGTCGTGTCCTTTCCGCGTTACCGCCCGAGCTCTGCCCTGCGCCGTCGGATGTCGTTCTTTCGCCGCATCAGAGCTTGGAGTTCCTCCTCTGACGCACCACCCCGAACAATGGCCTGCTGGATGTCCGCGCTCTCCCGCTCTAAGTACTTCTTTTCCAGGTCCTTGAGGAGCTGTCCGACGCTCTTCTCGGTCGGCTCAGGGCTATCTTCCAGCGCGACACCGGAGAGGAGCGTTCGTTCTTCCTCAGTAAGGTGTGCGATTTGCCTTTGAAAATCAACAGGTTCTGACGCCGTCCCTGCCTCCTTGAGCGCCGCGACCACCCGACGGGCCATCGGATCCGTCAGAAACTCTTCCTTCAAAGTCTCTAGAATCAAAGAGTTGAACTCCCCGGCCATCAGGGCCTGAAGGAGGCGACGTTCAGCACCGCCCGTCTGCAGCTCTGATAACACCTTTGCATTCCCTTGCGTTCCCGGGGCAGGGAAGGCCGGGGCCGGCCGCGCCGCCGGCTTGTCCCACAGCACGTCGACAGGAACGGCGACCGTGCGAGCCACCTTTCGGTATTCCTCGTAGCGCAGCACGCGATCGGGAATCGCGTCCAAGATCTCCAGGACCGCGCGCACGCGACTCATCTTTTCATGCGACGAGAGGCCCGGCGCGGTGGGCGCGACGTCGCTCAAGAGCCAGTCGAGGGCATCCGGCGCCTGCTCGATGGAAGAGGCGAGTGCTTCGGCGCCGGCGCCGCGGAGCACGTCGTGCGGGTCCTCGCCTTCGGGCAACCGGGCGACCCGCGCTCGGAACCCGTGCGCGAAAAGAAGCGCGAGGGCGGAACGCGTGGCCGCGCGGCCCGCGGCGTCGCCGTCGTAGCAGACGACGACGGAGGGAGCCAGGCGCTTGAGCTTCTCCGCCTGTTCGGGTGTGAGCGCGGTTCCCATCGACGCCACGGTCTCTTCGATGCCGGCCTCCAGAAGCGCCAGGTGATCGAAATAGCCCTCGACCAAGACGACGCGCTCCTTGCGCCGGATCGCGTCGCGGGCCTCGGAGAGACCGTAGAGGAGCCTCTTCTTCAAGAAGACGGGCGACTCGGGAGAGTTCAGATACTTGGGCTCCTGCCCGGCCGACAGCGCGCGGCCGCCGAAGCCGACCGGCCGGCCGCGGTCGTCCCGCACGACGAAGAGCAAGCGATCGCGAAATCGGTCGTAGTGTCCCTTGCCTTCGGTGCGCGGTTGAAGAAGGCCCGCCTCGGCGAGGAGGCTCTCCGGATAGGCGGCCGAAAGCGCCCGCAGCAGAGCGTCCCAGGAATCCGGCGCATGGCCCAGGGCGAGTCGCTGCACGAGGTTGTCGGGCACGCCGCGCTCTTTCAAGTACGCCGCCGCGCGGCTGCCGGGCTTCGCCAGCTCAGCGGCGTAGAAGCGCTGCGCGGCGGAGAGAGCCTCGAGCAGCTTGTCGCGGCGATCGTCGCGCGGCCCGCGGGAGGCGCGCCTGGGGACCTTGACGCCGAAGCGCGCGGCGAGCGCTTCGACGGCCTCGGGGAAGTCCAACCGGTTGATCTGTCGAACGAAGTGGATGACGTCGCCACCCGCGCCGCAGCCGAAGCAGTGGTAGAGCCCTTTGTCCCGGTCCACCGTGAAGGAAGGCGTTCGCTCATTGTGGAACGGGCAGAGACCCTTCCACGAGCGGCCGGCCTTCTTCAGCTTGGTGTGTTCGCCGACGATCTCGATGATGTCGGCCGCGCTTCGCAATTCCGCGAGGACGTGATCGGTGATGTCGAGGTCAGACATCGGGAGACTCCCCCCTCATCGCAATTCCACGATTGTCGCGCCGTTGCCGCCTTCGCGGGCATCGGCTTGACGAACCGAGGCGACGGCGGGGTGCTGGCGCAGGTGCTCGCGCAGGCCGTTGCGCAGGCGTCCCGTGCCGCGTCGCATCGAGGGCCTTTTCGACCTCGGCGGTGGCCTCCTCGAGCCGTTGCCCGATCACGTTGACCTCGCGGGTGACGCCGCCTGAGGCCTTGCCCTCCCCAGCGCTGGTGGGTGCGGAGAAGGGCGGCTTCTTCGCTTTCTTCTCGGCCGTCGTGCCCAGAGCTTCGAGCTCCGCACGCTCCACGCGGATTCGCTTGCCTTTGACCTCGAGCCAGGCTGAGTCGCCTTCGAGCGCGACGACGACACCCTCGGTCTGGAGCCCCCGCATCCGAGCGCGCGAGCCCACGGCGACCACGCGGGCGCCTTCCCGCATCTGTGCGTCGGCTTCTACCAGAACCGGTTCGGAGGCGACCGCCTGTTCCGCCCGCGCCAGCACACGTTCGGCCGAGGCCTGGGCCAGCAGCGAAGTCTCCCGGCGGATCCGGTCGAGCTCCTCGTCGACGCGGCGCTTCAGCTCCCGGCGAGCCCGTTCGAAGCCCTCGCGGCCCTCGCCCAGGACCTTCGACCGTTCGCGTCGGAGCGTCTCGCGCTCGGCGGCAAGCCTCTCGGCCTCGGCTTCCGCCGCACGGCGCGCCCCTTCGATCTCGGTCTCGGCGCGGCGCAGGCGTTCCAGGGCGGCCTCGGCTTCCGACTCCGTCTGTTCCCGGCGCTTCCAGGCCTCCCCCAAGATCTCGAGAGCGCGGGCGAGGACGCTCTCGGGGACATGCTGCTCGGCGGCGACGGAAAGCGCGCGGCTCCTGCCGGAAAGGCCAGGGTGCAGCCGGTAGGTCGGCCGGCCCGTCTTCTCATCGAACTCCATCGCCGCGAGTACCGCGTCGGCCCGCGCTGCCGCGAAATTCTTGACGGCGGAGAGGTGCGTCGAGACGATGGCGCGCCCGCGCGAGCGTCTCCATCGACGAGGAGAAGGTGGAGCGGTCGGTCAGGATCGCCTGCGCGTCGCCGATCTCCGTGCGGATGGTCGGGAAGAGCGGGAGGCGCGTGCCCGAGGCGGCCGGCACGGGGATGCCGGTGCGCACGAGCAGCGCGAACAGGCCGGCGGTCTTCAAGACGACGGTCTTGCCGCCGGCGTTCGGCCCGGAGACGACGAGCAGGCGCTTGCCGGCCGGCAGTTGGAGATCCAGAGGCACGGCGTCCTTGCCCGCGCGCTCTTCGCCGAGCACCCGACGGCGCAGCCCGGCCAGTCGCGCGTCGAGCAGGGGATGACGGCCGGAGCGCAGCTCCCAGGAGCTGTCTTCCGCGATCTCGGCGATTCTCCCGGCGGAAAGCTCTCCGAACGCGACCTTGGCTTCGAGGGCGTCGAGCTCGGCAAGGCCGGCTGCGGTCGAGAGGAGGTCCTTCGCCGCCCCGAGGACCGTGCGCCCGAACTCTCTCAAGAGCCGTTCGACCTCGAGGCGCTCTTCCGAGGCGAGCAGGGCGAGGTCGTTGTTGGCCTCGATGACCTCGAGGGGTTCGACAAAAACGGTCTGTCCCGAGCCGGAGCGGTCGTGCACGATGCCGGGCAGGCGCGAGCGAGCGGACGCCACCACCGGCAGGCAGTAGCGGTCGTTGCGCAGCACCACGACGGCGTCACCCAGGATCTCGCGGCGGGAATCCAGAATCTTCTCCAGACTTTTCGAGACGTCGTTGCGCCGGCGACGGAGCTTGCCGCGCAAAGAGGCGAGCGCCGGCGAGGCATCGTCCCTGAGGCCGCCCTCGGAGGCAAAGAGCCGGCGCCCGCGCTCCAGGAGGCCTTCGAGCTCAGGCAACCCTTCGCGCCGCGCTGCCAGAAGCGGCGTTTCGACTTTGGCCAGCGCTCGACGGACCGCCTCGCAAGCGCGGGCCAGCGCGAGGATGGGACGGAACTCCTCGGGCGTCGCGACGCCGCCGGAAGCTTCGATTCGGGCGAGCTCCGGCGCCACGTCGTCCGTGCCGGCGAGCGGCAAGCGGCCTTCGCGGATGGAGAGCTCTATGGCCTCGGCGGTCTCGGCGGAAAGACGCGCCAGCTCGGCCGTAGTCGAAGCCGGAGACAGGTTCAGGACGGCGGCTTTACCCGGAGAGGTTCTCGCCAGAGAGGAAAGAAGCCGGAGGACGACGTCGAATTCCAGCGTCTGCCGGTCGACGTCGTCCTGCGACGGCGAAGGGGGGAACGCTACATCGTGGTCCGACGCTCCTCCGAAAGCTTGCGGAGCATTTTCTTGCGGGCCTGGATGGCCTTGCGCTTGCGCTTGGCGCTCGGCTTCTCGTAGTGCTGCCGCTTCTTCAGCTCGGATAGGATGCCTGATTTTTCGCACTTTCTCTTGAAACGCCGCATGGCGTTCTCGAAGGATTCGTCTTCCTTGACGTGGACGAGAGGCACGAGGACTCACCCCCTTCACCGTGGAGTCACAAAGAGCCCATGATGATAAGGATCGGCGACAGGGCTGTCAATGAATCTTCCTTTATCTCAAGCAATTACAAGGACTTGCCTTGACTTAAAAAGGCGCGCGCCCGGATAATGGCCGGAACGATGAGCACACCCGAAGAGCGGCTGCACCGACTCGAGGCCGAAATCGAGCGAAAGCTCCTCGAGCGCTTTGCCGCCCTGCGCGACGAGTTCGACCGGCTGCGTGTCGAATCGGACCAGCGCTGGGCGGGCTTCCTCTCGCGCTTCGAGCAAGACTTCAAGGGCATGGTCCCGCCGGAGCTCATCGAAGCGCCGGCGCCGCTCGCGGCTCCCGCGCAGGGAACGCTTTCTGTCGAAACCGCGCGCGCTCTGGACGACGCGGCCAACCAGGTGGACGTGTTGAACAAGTTCCTGGAGCTCGCCCGCAAGAATGCCTCGCGCAGCGCGCTCTTGATCGCGCGTGGCGATTCGCTCGGGGTGTGGAAGGCGATGGGATTCACCGAGCACGGCGGAAATAACGAAGCGGTGCGGCGTATCGCGTTGTCGGCAAACGCGGACAGTCCGCTCGCGCGTGTCATGGACGGCGTGCCCGCCGAGCTCGGCGCCGGCAACGACATCTCGCGGCAGCTCGGCGCGGCGGACGCGACTCGCGCCGTGCTCGTCCCCATGGTCGTCAAAGAAAAGATTTCGGGCGCGCTCTACGCCGACTGCGTGGCAGCGGAAGAGGAGCTGTTCGATTCCTCGTCGCTCGGTTTCCTGACTTTCCTGGCAGGCCTCGTCGTGGACAGGCTGGCAGCGCGAAAGCTCAGACCCGCGCCGGCTCTGAAGCCGGCCGAGGTCGTCTTCGAGAAGAAGCGACAGACGGAAGCGCCGCTCGACCTGTCGGAAGAGGCGGAGCCCGAGCTGGCCGGAGAGCCCGATTTCGGGCTCGTGACGGACTCGACGATGCCTCCGAAGCCTTCCCCCCGCATGCCCCCGCCGCTTCCGCCGCCCATCCCCGCCGCCCCGACAATGCCCAAAGCCGTGGAAGAGACGTCGCCGGGCGGTCTGCCCCCGGGGCTGAACCTGGAGGAATCCGGGCCGGGATCCAGCTTCCGCATTTCGCGCGCCGATATCCTCGCGGCCGCGGCCGGCACCGAGTCCTCCGGGGCCCCCGCGTCGCCGCCCTCGATGTCCTCTCCCACCGCGACGCCCGTCTCCGGCACGCGCCCGTCGGTCGGAGCCCGGCGGCTGGCCGGTCCCCTCGCGCCCGCTGAGGGCGACGAGCGCCGCGAGGAAGCGCGACGGTTCGCCAAGCTGCTCGTCTCCGAGATCAAGCTCTACAACGAGCGAGCCGTGCTGGAAGGACGCGAGCACGGCAACCTCTACGAGCGTCTGAAGGACGACATCGACCGCAGCCGGCAGATGTACGACGAACGCATCCCAGAAGACGTGCGCGCCAGCTCGAACTTTTTCTACGAAGAGCTCGTCCGGATTCTGGCCGATGGCCGGGCCGAAGCACTGGGGATCTAGGGGAAATGGTGAATTGTGAGTTGCGAATTGTGAATTCGGGGTAACAGAGCGTTCTGTTCATCCTCCGTTCACAATTCATCATTCACAATTCACCATTCACCGGTCACAATTCATCATTTCGATCTGACCCGATGCGAACCGTTCTCCTGATCGTTTGGCTCTTGACGGCCGCGAATGCCGCTCTTGCCGACATTGGCGCATCCTCGGTGTCCACCGACTTCGACGCCGAGTTCGCCTGCGCGGCTGACATGGTCGAGGCGGGGCAGCGGGAGCAGGCTGAGCGCGTCTTTGGCGAGATCGTGCGGCTGTCGGGACAGCCGGCCTGGGACGCCCGAGCGGCCTTCGTCCTTGCCGCCGACGACGAACGGCGTGGGAACCGCGCTGCCGCCGCGCGCCGGCTCGCCTCCCTCTCGGCCGAGGGCATTGGCCTGGAGCCGTATCGGCATCTCGCTCTCGCACGCCTCTACGCGGCCACGGGCCGCCCGGCCGAGGCGCAGACAGAGGCACGGCTCGCCTTCGCGGCGGAGGAGCCCTTCGCATGGAGGGCGAGGACCGGGCTGCGCCTGGCGCGGCTGCTCGAGGCCGCCGGGCGGCGGCGCGATGCCGCCGAGACGCTTGCCGCGGCCGCGGCTGTGGCGGAAGCTGGCCGACAGGGGGCGGCGCGCCCGCTCGCTCGTCGCCTCGGGGGATGCCGTTCGCGCCGCGAAGCTCCTCTCGGGCGTGGCTCCTTCCGCATGGCCCGCCACGGAGCGTGCGGCGAATCTGCTCGCGCTCGCCGAAGCGCAGCACAAGCTGCGCCGATCGAATGCCGCAGAAAAGACGCTCGCGCGGGTTCCGGACGACGGCACCGAGGCGGCGTTCGCGGCGAAGCTTCTGCGAGCCGACCTCGATCTTGCCCGCCTTCGCGGCGGTAAAGGCCAGCCGGCGGCCGCTGCGGACGATCCGCGCCTCCTATCCGTGCGCTCGGCGCTCGCCGCTCTGACTGACGGCAAGGTTCCGGCGGCCGTGCGTTCCGGGGCCCGGGAGCGCCTCGTGCGCCTGCTTTCGGAGCAGGGCCAGTTCGACGAGGCGCTGGCGCAGGCGCGCGAGTTCGCGCGCGAGACCTCCGGCACGGGCGCCGCCTTCGAGCCGATCTGGAAACTCGCCTGGCAGCGCTGGAACGAGGGCGATCCTGCGGGCGCGCGGCAGCGCATCGAGGCGATCGAGACGCTCTCGCCGGAACCCGCCCGCTGGAGGCGACTCGCGTACTGGAAGGCCCGTTGCCTGGCGCGCGAGGGCCGCTCCCCCGAGGCCGATGCGCTCTTCGCGGTGGTTGCGGCCGGCGATCCCGCCGACCTCTACGCGCTGTTCGCGCGGCGCCATGTCTCCGCCGCACCGGCGGCGCGCCCGATGCTCCCGTCGGCAGACCCCGCCGCGGCGATCGCGATTTACCGCCTGCCCGACGAGCTGCTGCGCGTGCGCCTGTTCGAGGAGGCCGGTGCGGAGGCTCGCCGGCTGCCCGCGGCCCGCGGCCGGGACTTGCGCATCGCACAGGCGGAATTCGGACTCGGCCGCTTCTATTCGGCCATCCTCGCCGTCAAGCGTGCGTTCCCGCAGATGGGGACGGCCGAGGAGGCGGGTGTGCCCGATGCCTGGCGCCGGCTCTACTATCCGATCGAGGAAGGGGGCTTCTTGCGGGCGCACGCGCGTCAGTCCGGCCTCGATGCTGCCGTGCTGCGGGCTCTCGTGCGGCAGGAGAGCGTCTTCGACGCGCGCGCGCGCTCGAAGGCCGGCGCGATCGGGCTGATGCAGCTCGTCCCGGCCACGGCGCGAAGCCTTTCCCGCTCGGTTCTGCGCGAGCGGTACCGCCGCGCGTTCCTCTACGATCCCGGAAAAAACGTCACCCTCGGTGCCGCGTACCTGAAAGACCTGATGGACCACTTCAACGGCAGCCTGATCTTCGCGCTCGCCGCCTACAACGGGGGACCGGCGACCGTGTCGCGCGTCATCGCGGAGAACCCGGGCCGCGAAGAGGACGAGCTCTTCGAATCGCACCCCTTCTTCGAGACGCGCGACTACGTGCGCAAGGTGCTTCTCTATTCCTCGTCGTATCGCACGCTGTACCCCTGAGGCGAACGCAACGTGATCGCAGCGTGATCGCAACGCGAACGCCGTGAAGTGGTGCCTCCTTCACGCTGCGTTCACGATGCGTTCGTGTTGCATTCGCGTTGCGTTCCCTACCAGGCTCCTTCCGGCACGACGAGAACGCTCTTGGGCGAGTTCTTGACGATTTGTCGCGTCACGTCAGAGCTGCCGAAGAACGCGTGCGAGCTCGCGTGCGCCGCGCCGATGACGACGAGGTCCTGATTGCCTTCCTTCAGCTCGGCGAGAACACCCTCGAGGAGCGAGGCGCCCGCCCGCAGCCGCACGGAGCTTTCCACCTCGAGGTCGCGGAGCGTCGCGACGCCGCGTTCGAGGTGAGAGCGGACCCACGGGGGCGGATCGCCCGGAGCAGGCAGGACGTGGAGGAGCGCGACTTGAGCGCCCAGCCGCCGCGCCATCCAGCCGCCGATGCGAATGCCGCTCTTGCTCGGCTCGCCCGCGGCCGTGCAGATCAGGATCTTCTTGATCGGCGCGGGCTGACCCCGCACGATGAGAAGCGGCGTCTTGACGCGGTCGAGCAGGTACTGCGCCGTGGAGCGCCGCCGGCCCGGCCGCGGCCTGCCCAGGACACCGACGCCGACGACAAGGACTTCGTAGCGCGAGCCCATCTGCTCAAAGGCGATCTGCTCGGCCGCGTCTCCCTCGCGCACGACGACCTCGGCGTCGCGAAAACCGTGCTCCCGCTGCCGAGCCGCAAGCGCCTCGCGAAGCGGGCCGGCGGCCCCGTGCGAAGAAGAAACGCCGAGGATGGTCACCGAAGCGTCGAAGGCATCGGCGAGCGCTTGTGCCGTCTTGAGAGCGCGGCCCGGGCCCGCCCCCCGATCGCACACGAGCAAACGCGTCGTGGGCTGGGCGAGCACGTGCCAGCCTCGCAGGCGGACCCACGGTTGCGTAGCCTGGCGAGGGGATCCCGCCGGCAGAACGGCCTCGATGAAGAGACCGTCCTGACCATAGAGCGGCGGCGGGGCGATTTGCCGCACGCCGGGTACCGGCGGCAGCTTGACGCGCAAACGCCGGAGCGCACCGGCGAACGACTCCTCGATGATCTCGCCGCGGCCGAGCGTGGGCAATCGAGCCGACGATTCGTCCTCGGAGACTTCGACCTGCTCGGGCCGCAGCAAGACGCGCACCCGGTCCCCCTCTTCGTGCGGGACGTCTTCGGGAATCGAGAGCCGGATCGGGCCGAGCTCGACCTGCCCCAAGCGGCAGCGTCCGACGAGCACGGAACCGGAGCCGACGAAGGTGGCGGCGTGAAACGTGCGCGGGTGCGCGTACAGCTCCTCGGGCGCTCCGACTTCGAGAAGGCGGCCGCGCTCGACGACGCCGATGCGGCGACCGAGCTCGAACGCTTCATCCTGGTCGTGCGTGACGAGAATCGTTGTCACGCGCAGCGCCTGCTGGATCTCGCGGAAGCTGCGGCGAAGCTGCGTGCGGATCTTCACGTCGAGGGCGCCGAAGGGCTCGTCCAGGAGCAGGACGCTCGGCTCGTAGGCTAAGGCCCGCGCGAGCGCGACACGCTGCCGCTGCCCGCCGGAGAGCTCGTACTCGTAGCGGTCTCCCAGGCCCACGAGACCGACCAGGTCGAGCAGCTCCTCGCAACGCTTGCGCCGAACCTTGCGCCTTACGCGGCGGATCTTCAACCCGAAAGTGATGTTCTCCTCGACCGTCATGTGCCGGAAGATGGAGTAGTTCTGAAAGACGAAGCCCACGCCCCGCTTCTGGGGCGGCAGCGCCGTCACGTCCTGTCCCCTCAGACGCACCGCCCCCGAGTCCGGCGCGACCAGGCCGGCGACGAGCCGCAGGACCGTGCTCTTGCCGCTGCCGGACGCTCCGAGCAAGACGAAGAGCTCTCCGTCCTCGACCTCCAGGGAGACGCGATCGACGACGGCCTGGCCGGCCAGACGCTTGGTCAGGTTCTCCAGAACGATCGACATGCTCGCTACGCTCCGCCCGGCGCTCGCGCGCGGCCGCGGCCGGCCCGCAAGAGCACGAAAAAGATCACAAACGACAGCGCGGCAAGCACCGCGGCGACGGCGTTGGCCTGTTCGACGTTGCCTGCCTCGAACTGCGCGAAGATGTAGAGAGGCGCTGTCTGCGTCCGCAGGCGGAGGTTGCCCGAGACGAGCACCGTCGCTCCGAACTCGCCCAAGGAGTGCGCGAAGGTCAAGAGCGCGCCCGAGAAGAGGCCGCCTTTCAACGCCGGCAGAAGCACGTGCCGGAAGGTCTGCCAGGCGGTGGCGCCGATCGTGTAGGCGGCCTCCTCGTACGTGGTCTCGACCTCGTCCAGGACCGGCTTGACCGCGCCGAGCATGTACGGGAAGGTCACGAAGAGATGTGCCAGCAGCACGCCCGCCGGCTGGAACATCGGCTGGAAGCCCGCCGGGACGAGCCAGCGGCCCAGCAGGCCGATGGGTCCCCAGAGGAGAAGCAGCGAGGTGCCGACCACGACGGTCGGAATCGCGACGGGAAGGTTGACGACGATGCCGAGCGAGCCGCGTCCCGGGAACCGGTAGCGCGAGAGGACATAAGCGGCGTAAGTGCCCAGCAACGCGTTGATCGCGGCCGTGGCGAACGCGATCAAGAGAGAAAAACGCAGCGCAAAGACCGCCTCGCGCGCGGAAAGCGCGATCCAGAAGGCGCGGGGGCCGCCGCGGAACGCGAAAATGAACACAGCCGCGAGCGGCATCAGCAGCAGCGGCAGGAGAACCGCCACGAGCAGGCTGACCGGCAGGACAGCGCGCCCGCCGCCGACGGCGTTCTCTCGGGCGGGCAGCGTCACGGCTGAATCGCCTTCAAGACCCGGCTCTTCCAGATGCCGTCCACGATTTCACGGCGGACGCGCTTCCAGCCTCCGAAGTCCGCAACCAGGAACGGATCCTCGATACGGCCAAAGGTCGGGTTGTGGTTCCAGCTCTCCTCGATGCTGCGGAATCCCCACGCCACGAAGAGGCGTTGCGCCTCTTCGCTCCACAGAAACTGCGCGAGGGCTTCGACCGCGGGGCGCTCGGCGGGCGTCACGTTGCGGTCCAAGACGACGAGCGTGTGCTCGGAGAGAACCGTGCTCTTTGGGTAGACGATCTCGGCGTGGAGTCGACCTCGCTTCAAGTCCGCCAGCGGCTCCTGCTCGTAAGTGATGAGGGCGTCACCGAAGCCGTTGTCGAACTGGGTGCGCGCCGCCCGCGCCGAGGAGGCCTGCGCCACGACGTTCTTCCAGATGCCGGCCAAGAGCCGCTCGCCGTCCTCGGGGCTGCCGCCGGCCCGGCGCGCGCCGGCGCCGTACTCCGCGAGAATCGCCCAGTTGGCGCCGCCGGAGGTGAGCGGGTCCGGATGGACGACGCGGACACCGGTGCGGGTCAGGTCCGTGAAGTCCAGGATCTTCTTCGGGTTGCCCGGGCGCACGAGAATCACGAAGGGAGTGCGGTTGACGACGCCGGCGTGAGGCAGGTGCCGCCAGCTTCCCGCCGGGATAACGCCGGCTCCGGCGAGGCGTTCGGCGTCGCTCTCGAGCGAGAGCAACGCCAGCTCGGCCGGCACGCCCAGGATGATCTGGTTGGTGACCGTGCCTGAGCCGGCGAACGAAGCGACGACCTCGACGGGCTCGTGGCCCTCGGCCCGCCAGCGCTTCTCGAAGGCCGGAAAGACCGCATCGTTCATGGCCTCGCCGAGGATTGAGAAACCATAAAAGACGATTGTGCGCGGCGGCCGGTCGGCGTGGGCGACGGGCAGCCACGGCCACGCGGCCCAGACGAAGAGCGCAGCGCAAAAGCCGGCGGCCATGAGAATGTCCAGGCCCGCGGCGAGGTGTTTTCGCGCAAGGGTCATGAAGCTCCGTTCGAGGAGGCCAGAGGATATCCGGCCCGAGAGCCTGGACGGAGGTTTCGTGAGATTCTTTTCCCGCCACGAGTCATGGTGAAGAAACCCTCGCCACATGGGGACTGCAAAGTCCCTGCCCGCGCCAGCGCGTTTTTCGGCGGAGGCCGGCCTTGAGCGCGGTTGGCTTCCGCGTCCGGACGGAGCGCGCGATCGAGCGGCGCGACATCACCGAAGACGTGGCGAAGGCCGCTGCGCGGCTGAAGGCCGTTTCCGGAGCACTCCTCGTCTCGGTTCCGCACACGACCGCCGCCATCGTCGTGGGCGAAAACTGGGACCCGGACGTCACGGCGGACATGGAGCGGGCGCTCGCCGCCTGGGTCCCGGGCGTGCGCTTCGACCACGGCGAGGGCAACTCTCCGGCGCACTTTCTCTCCGAGGCGATCGGAAACTCCCGCCTGGTGCCGCTGGAAGACGGCCGGCCGGCCCTCGGGCAGTGGCAGGGAGTCTTCCTGATCGAGCTCGACGGCCCGCGCGAGCGCACGGTCGAGGTTCGAGCCGTTTCCGGCTAGGGCTCCCGGAAGAGCTCTCGCTCCTCGCGCGCTGTGTGGGCGTCCCAGCGCCGGGCGAGGTTGCCGGCGAGGCTCGAGGCGCCGCCGAGGTCGCTCTTCTCTTCGAGCAAGCGCCGGATCATCGCCGAGACCTCGCGCACCTGGACGTGCTCGAGGCGGAGCTCGCGGTGCAGCCGCTCTTGCGCGGATTCCGCCTCCGACGGAGCGAACTTGTGACCGGTGGGCGGGGCGAGGACGCTCGCCTCCTCCTCTTCGGTGTGGCGCCGGAGCGCCTGGTCGAACTCTCGGATCGCGTCGAGAGCCGCGTCCGCGTTGCCCGAGCGCGCCGCTCCCAGGAACCGGCCGAAGAGGTCGTCGAGCCTCCGGTGCTCGCGCGTCAGTCGGTCGGAGACGTCTTCGATCATTCTTTGACGCGTTAGCCGTGCACGCGGATGCGGGCGTCGACCGCGACGACTCCCCGGCCTGGCTCCAGACACACGAGGGGATTAATGTCCATCTCGGCGACCTCGGGAATGTCTTGAACCATGCGGGAGACGCGCAGCAGCGTCTCGGTCAGCGCTTCGCGGTCCGCGCGCGGGCCGCCGCGAAAGCCGTCCAGCAGCTTGGCGCCGCGGATCTGGTCGAGCATGCTTCTCGCGTCCGTGTCGGTGATCGGCGCGACACGGAAAGCCACGTCCTTCCAGACCTCGACGGCCACGCCGCCAATGCCGAATCCGATCAGCGAGCCGTATCCCGGCGTCTGTGTGACGCCCACGAAAGCCTCGACGCCCCGCGGCGCCATCTCCTGGACGAGCGCCCCCGCCATCTCCTTCTCTCGCCCCAGGCGTTTCAAGTTCTGGCGGATCGCGGTGAAGGCCTTGAAGACTCCTTCGGCGCTGGAGAGCCCGAGGACAACGCCGCCGACCTCGGTCTTGTGCGTGATCGTCTCGGAAGCGAGCTTCAAGGCGACCGGGAAGCCGATCCGGGCCGCCGCCGCCGCGGCCCCAGCGGCGTCGGAGGCCACCTCCTCCCTCGGCGTGCGGATGGCGTAGGCGTTCAAGACCCGGCGCACGTCGTCGGCGGAAAGCCAGCGTCCCGCTGCGCCCGCGCCCAGAACCGCGCGCGCCGCGTCGGAGGAGACGTCGCGAAATATAGGCACGGTGCCCGGCGGCGTCGCGAGCCACCGGCCGTAGCGCAGGGCGCGCACGAGCGCCAGAGCGGCGGCCTCGGGGAAGGCATACGACGGGAAACGGCCTTCGCGCAGCGACGAGAGCGCGGCCGGTATGCCGTGCGTGCCCATGAAGCAGGTGACGACCGGCTTTTTGGCGCCCGCGCCGGCGCGCCGAATCGCGGCTGCCACGTCCGCGGCCTCGGTGACGATCGGTGGCACGAAAAGCACGATCACGGAGTCAACGGCATCGTCGGCGAGCAGAAGCTTGAGCGCGTTTTCGTAGGAAGCCGGAGAGGCGCTCGCGATCATGTCCACGGGGTTCTTCGTGGAAGCCTCGGGAGGCAAGAACGTCGTCAGCGCCGCCACCGTCTTCTCCGACAGGGAGGGGATCGCGAGGCCGCGGCTCTCGCAGGCGTCGGAGGCCATGATGGCGGGTCCACCCGCGTTGGTCAGGATGCCGACGCGGTTGCCTGCCGGGGCTGGCTGGTTGGCGAGCAGCATCGCGAGGTCGAAGAGCTCTTCCATCGTGTCCGTGCGCAGAACGCCGGCCTGCCCCAGCAGCGCGTCCACGGCGACGTCGAGGCCGGCGAGCGCCCCGGTGTGCGACGACGCGGCCCGCGCGCCCGCCTCCGTGCGTCCGCTCTTGACGACCGCGATGGGCTTCTTGCGCGCGACGCGCCTGGCGATCTCCATGAAGCGCGCGGGGTTGCCGAGGCTCTCGAGGTAGAGCAGGATCACGCGGCAGTTGGCATCGTCTTCCCAGTACTCGAGCAGGTCGTTGCCCGAGACGTCGGCCTTGTTGCCCATCGAGACGAACTGCGAGATCCCGATGCCGAGGTCCCGCGCGGTGTCGAGGATCGCGAGGCCGATCGCGCCCGACTGCGAAGAGAACGCCACGCCTCCGTGGGGCGGCCAGGTCGGTGCGAACGTGGCGTTGAGAAGGATCTGAGGATCGGTGTTCAGAAGACCCAGGCAGTTGGGCCCGACCAGGCGTATCCCGGCGGCGCGCACGATCGACCGAAGCTCGTCCTGGATCGCCTTGCCGGGGGCTCCCGTCTCGCCGAATCCGGCTGTCAAGACCACCATGCCCTTCACGCCCTTTTCCGCGCACTCGCGCGCGACGCCAAGGACGTGATCGCGCGGCACGGTGACGACGGCCAGATCCACTTCTCCCGGCACGTCGCCAATCGACGAGTAAGCGCGCACCGACTGCACGACGGAGGCCGAGCGGTTCACGGGGTAAACAGGACCGGGAAACCCCTGCGAGAGGAGATTGTGAAAGACCTCGCCCGAGATCGACCCGCGCTGGCGCGACGCGCCGATGACGGCCACCGACTTCGGCCGGAAGATGGCGTCGAGCGAACGGCTCATGCGGGCGCGGATTCTTTCACGAACGGGTGGAGAATGAACGAGGTGAGAAAACCGCTCCACTTTCTTCTGACGGCCCTCGCGCTCCTCGTCGCCGCGGCAGCGATCTGCTGTGGAGAGAAGGGCGATCCTGTGAAGGCCGCGCTCGACCGGATGGTCAAGGCGGCCCACAATCGGGACGCCGAGGCGCTCATGGAAAATGTCGCCGCCGACTTTTCGGCCACCGAAGGCATGACGCGATCGGACGCGCTGCTGACGGTCAAACGCTATTTCGCCGCATACGCGATCCTCGATGTGACGCTCTCCGACGTCACGATCGAGCGTTCGTCAAACGCCGCTCGGGCAACGTTCGTCGCACAGCTCGGAGGCCAGCCTCAGAAGATCGGCGGCCTGGAGGGCCTTCTCCCGCGCTCCTCGACGTGGAGGTTCGATCTGCGTCTAGTCCCGGAAGGCCGCCGCTGGAAGGTCGCCTGGGCGAGCTGGGAGCCGGCTGGCCAGTGAGAGTCCGACGTCAGGGGCGTCGCGCGAGATGTCCGTCGACGAATTGCCGGGGCGTCAAGAGCGCAACGCCTCCACGCGCTTTCGCGGGAAAGTGCCGGAGATTACCGGTCACCAGCGGACAGCCGACCCAGGCGGCGACGGCGAGAAAAGGCGCGTCATCGGGATCGGGCAGCGCCTCGGGCCACGGCGGCACCGAGACCTCGAAGCCGAATCGGTCGATGATATCCAGCAGCAGAGCCACGCGCTCGGGGTCGAGTGACAGTTCCCGTCGGCCGAGAACGTCGTCGTACTCCAGACGAATTGATGCATCGAAGACGGGTTCGATGTCGCCGGTGAGAATGGCTTCCACGATCTTCGCCGGCGGGCCGGAGGCCGAAATCACTCCGGAGACCAGGACATTGGTATCGAGAACGAGCCTCATCCGGCTCGGCGTCTGTGTCGCGCCTTTCGGCTCCTGGCAATGATTGCCTCGATCCGTTTCCCGCTCAAGCGGTCGAGACCGCGAGCGCGAGCATCACGTCGAATCTCGCGCAGCGCCTGAAGGGCGCGTGCGCGGCGGAGGGTTTCTACCGTCTCGTCCAGCGTCTTGCTGTCCACGCGCAACAGGAGAGCCACGGGGCGGCCGTTCGACGTGAGAAGCGCTTCGCCTTCGTCCGCGAGCGTTTTTTGTGCCTCACGCGGCCTCGTGCGGAAGTCGCGGATCGTTAGCGTCTTCATGCCAGCAAAGGTACCTCATTGGGTGACATTTGTCACTCAGAAGCCCCCACACCGCCGTTACTTCACGATGTGGACGTTGAAATCCGTGGTCTCGAGGGCACCCCAGAGGCGCAGCCACAGGAGGAGATAGGCCTCCGTGCCCCGGGCGGCCGTGACGTCGCCGAGGTCGATGACGCTTTTCCAGCCGAACTCGGAAAGCAGCGCCGTCACGCGTTTCTTCGCGTCCGCGTCGTTGCCGCAGACGAAGACGTCGCTGTCGCCCGGGACCTTGGCCGGCTCGACCATGACGTTGGCGTTGACGGTGTTCAAGGCCTTGACGACCTTGACGTCTGGGAACTCTCGCTGGATCTGCTCGGCCAGCGAATCGCCGGAGCCGGTGAAGAGCGTGGGTGGCATGCCCTTCGAGAAATCGAGCGGGTTCGCGACGTCGATGAGCACCTTGTCGGAGAGATTCTTGGCGCCCGCGGCTTTGAGAGCGTCGAGCGACGCCGCCCCGCTGGTGCAGTTGAAGGCGATCTCGGCAAACGTCGCGGCGTCGGCAAACGTCCCGTGCGAGGCTCCGCGGCCCGCCTCCTTCGCCCAGGCGGCGGCCTTTTCGTTGCCCGCGTCCCGCGCCCCCATCTTGACCTCGTGCCCGAGCGCCGCGAGCTTGCCCGCGATTGCCTGCCCCACCGACCCCGTCCCGAGGACTGCGAATTTCATGGAAACCTCCTCCGTGGAAAAACTATGTCCGCGATCTCGCGTGAGGTTCAACCCATCGAGAGGACGTAGGTGGTGGGACGTAGGACGTAGGGGAGTGGCGCATAGCCCGCCCTACCACCCATGTCCTTCGTCCTACGTCCTCGTTTGACTCTCCCTCTCCGAACTCCTATTCTTCCCGCTCCGCTCTGCTCCTCAGTAGCTCAATGGCAGAGCATCCGGCTGTTAACCGGAGGGTTGTAGGTTCGAGTCCTACCTGAGGAGCCAATCGCTCCAAGCGGTTACGCGAAACCTCCTCGCGCCCCATTCGTCTGCTCGGGGTGATTCTCGGGGGAGTCTCGGTCAATTTCGGGCCGCTGTCGGAGAGTCGAGAACCGCGACGGTTGTGCTCCCTTCAGGAAAAAGCTGGGCCGGTCACCAACGCGGCCTCCTTTGCCATGAGCAGGGCGTCCTTTCTCTTCCGCTTGCCCCGGAGTCCGGGTGGCGGACAGATCAGGGCGTGAGAAGGATCGTCTGGTTTGGGGTCCCTCACGACCACGTGGCCGAGCGACCGCGGGAAACGCGCCGGTAGTGCAACGACGCTATCATCCCTGCGTCCCTCGAGAACGCGATCCGTTGTCGTTAGGGAAGCAAGGTGGACTGACACCTCGCCGTCAATGCCGTCATCGAACGCGGCCGAACTTGCTCGGAGGAACGTGCCGTCAGGGTTGCGGACGATCCACGCTGGAATCAGTCGTCGCCACAGAATCTCGTCGTCGCCGATGGAACCATCATCGACGCGGACGGGCATCGAGGGGCCAACTCGCTACTCGCCGAATACCCAGAGATAGACCAACGGAACCTCGGCGGCATCCGCTAGATCGCCTTCGACCATTCGGTTTTGCTCAAAAACGGCAAGAAACTCGGCCGTCGCGTCAGGGAGGATTCCAATCTCAAGTTCGCGCGCGGAGAATCGCCACTCAAGCTGGAGGCCTCCTCCGGGTACGGGTCGGAGATCCGGAGCGTTAACTCCCGCCTGCCTCGCTAGGCGAAGAAGCATGAGCCGCCCCTCGGAGATGGCCGGCTTCGTCACGGGCGGGCTTCCGTAACCGTCCCAATCAGGAGGTAGCTGCTCAAGTCGGTAAAGAGCGGCGAGGGCATCCTTCAGCCAGATTGCAGAACCGACGTAGGGCGTTGAGGGAGTCCAGTGCGAACTAGTCGGTGCGACGGCGCTCATGAGTCAGCCCTCCTCCGGCCCCAAACAGAATGCATCGCTGGCGCTGTGAATTCGGCAAAGGCTTTGTGCACCCACTCGCGTCCAAAGTCAAACCAAGCGAGCACGTCAGCGACTTCAGACGAATAAGGAGCGCCACGCGCCGTTAGGTTGAGGAGGAGTATCTCTTTCCCATCCGCATCCCTGACTGCCGGCTGAACTTGCACGTACAAGCGTCCCCTTTTGTCGGGGAGCAGATAGCGTGAGTCAACAAGAAATGCCTCGGGGACGGGAAGATGCTCTCCACCCGCCAACCCGGCCAGCGGTGGGAACACGTGCCCTAGCTCCGCCAGCGAAGACCAACCCATACCGACTTCGAGATGGTTGATGTATAACACCTCGCACTGCTGAACGATTGGAGCGCCCAACTCTTCCTTCTTGAGGAAGCCGAGGAAACGATTCCAGTCGCGCTCGAAATCCTCGCGCGTGTTCTCGTAGTGCGGATAGCTCTCGGTTCCAGTTTCCTTCCGCCAGTTCTGAACAAACCTGCCATTTTGAATTTGGAGGAGGACGCTCCGAGAGCGGTCCTTAAACCAGCACCTCACGTCCGGTCGTTTGATGAATTCAAATTTAGGTGCCTCTGGTTTCGAGGGGCGGTCGAACTTCTCGATCTGAGACAGGAGCGGTAGTTGATCCTCGCAGTCAGGGAAATCGGTTCGAATTGTCTCCCAAAACAGGCCGAAGTGCGTCACCCTC
>WNGF01002142.1_pt1 | contig 28872 bp, 26 predicted proteins | sample 5400641 | NCBI WGS metagenome assembly WNGF01 (sample SAMN13153371, study PRJNA577476) | soil metagenome | isolation source: 80 cm soil or saprolite under grassland replicate 2 | place: USA:California | collected 2016-06-15 | reverse complement strand
GCACGAGAGCGTCTTCTTCCAGTACGAAGGGCTCGCGATCGACGAGAAGCTCTCGATGGCCGACCTGAAGGGCGTGCTGTACAGCTTCGCGCGGCAGCTCTTCGGCGGCGAGCGGAAGGTCCGGTTCCGGCCGGACTACTTCCCGTTCACCGAGCCGTCGGCCGAGATCGCGTTCGATTGCTTCGTCTGCGATGGGACCGGAACGAAGAACGGCGGGCGGTGCGGCACCTGCGCCGGCTCCGGCTGGATCGAGGCCGCGGGGTGCGGCATGGTCCATCCGGACGCGCTCCGCCGCGTGGGCTACGACCCCGCTCGCTGGCAGGGCTTCGCGTTCGGCGGGGGAGTCGAGCGCCTCGCCATGCTCCTCACCGGGACGCCCGATATCCGGCTGTTCCAGGAGAACGACCTCCGCTACCTGGAGAGCGTGTAGGTGCTGATCAAGGTCCCCGTGTCGTGGCTGCGCGAGTACGTCGCGACCGATGCGCCGGTGTCCGATCTCGCGCGACTGCTCCACATGAGCGGAACCGAGGTCGATCGGATCGAACGGCCCGGAGCGGCGTGGCAGCACGTCTGGGTCGGACGCATCGCGGCGCTCGAGAAGCACCCGAACGCGGACAAGCTCGTCCTCGCGACGGTCGAATACGGCGAGGGCCGCACGAAGACCGTGGTCACCGGCGCGACGAATCTCCGCGTCGACGACGTGGTGCCGTACGCCGAGGTCGGGGCGCGCTTGCGCGAAGGCCATGGCGACGGTGAATTCACGCTCGAGCCGAAGAAGATGCGGGGCATCCCGAGCGAGGGCATGGTGTGCTCCGAGCGCGAGCTCGGGCTCGGCGAGGACCACGAGGGCATCCTCATCCTCGACCGTTCGATCCCGATCGGCGTCCCGCTCGCGGAGGTCCTCGGCGACGCGGTGCTCGCGCTCGAGCTCCAGCCGAACCGGCCGGACTGCCTGGGCGTCCTCGGCATCGCGCGCGAGCTCGCGGCGCTCCTGCGGGCCGAGCTGCGCGAGCCTCGGCTCGCCAAGCTGCGCTACGACCTGGATCCCGCCCTCCTCACCGTGCGGATCGAGGATCCCCGCGCCTGCCGGCGCTTCGGCGCGGCGTATCTGGAGGACGTACGCATCGGCCCATCGCCGAAGTGGATGCAGGACCGGCTCAGCGCGGCCGGCATGCGGCCGATCGACAACGCCGTCGACATCACGAACTACGTGATGCTCGAGCTCGGCCAGCCGCTGCACGCCTACGACGCGGCCCGCCTCCGCGGGCGGACGCTCATCGCGCGAGCGGCGCGCGGTGGCGAGACGCTGCGTACCCTCGACGGGGTCGAGCGGATGCTTACCGGCGGCACGCTCGTCATCGCGGACGCCGAACGCGCGCTCGGCATCGCGGGCATCCTCGGTGGCGAGGATTCCGAGATCCGCGCGGACACGACCGCCATCGCGCTCGAGTGCGCGAGCTTCGAGCCGCGCGGCATCGGCCGCACCGCGACCTCGCTCGGCCTGCACGGCTCGAGCGGCAGCGCGGCCGCGCGGCGTTTCGCGTGGGAGCTGAGCCTCGACCTCATCCCGCTCGCGCTCGCTCGCGCGGTCGAGCTGCTCGCCGAGCACGCCGGCGCGCGGGTCGTAGGCGCGACGGATGCGTACCCGGCGCCGCGGCCACGTTCCAACGTGCGCCTCCGGTTCAGCGACATCCCGCGGATCCTCGGCACCGATGTCCCGCGGGAGGAGTCGCTCGACGCGCTCTCGCGGCTCGGCTTCGCCTACGCCGAGTCCGGCGACACGCTCGTCGTCACACCGCCGCCGCTGCGCACGGACATCGGCATCCCGGAGGACATCGTGGAGGAGGTCGCGCGGATCGTCGGCTACGACCGGATCCCGACGCGCATCCCGGACGGGCCGCTCCCGCTCCACGAGCGCCATCCGCTCGAGGAGCTGCGCGAGCGGGTCCGCGACACGCTCGTGGGCTTCGGCCTGCAGGACACGATCTCGTACGCGCTCATCGATCCGGCCTGGCTCGGCCGGCTCACGCCCGACGGCTCGGCGATCGCGCCCCGTCCGATCGGGGTCGAGAACCCGACCACCGCGGCGCAGTCGGTGGCGCGCCCGACCCTCCGCCCGAGCCTCCTCGACACGGCGCGGCGGAACCTCCGGCATCGTGAGGGTGTCGCGATCTTCGAGATCGCGCCGGCGTACCTGCCCCGCGTGCGCGATCTCCCCGAGGAGCGCTGGACGGTCGGCATCCTCGTCGCGGGTCAGGCCGAGCCGAAGACCTGGCTCGGCGCGCCCCGCGATTGGGAGCTCGCCGACCTGAACGGCTTCATCGTCGGGCTGCGGAAGGCACTGCGGCTGGGCCCCCTCGGCGAGCGCCGAGCGGGCGCGCCGGGGCTGCACCCCGGGCGCTCGGAGCGGTCGGGCCACGACGGACGCGACGAGTTCGTCTGGGGACAGCTCGATCCACGCGTCGCCGAGCGGTGGGACCTCCCGGCCGCGACGTTCGTCGCCGAGCTCGATCTCGCGGCGCTGCTCGCCCTCCGGCGTCCCGCCGAGGCGGTCGCGCCGCCGCGGTTCCCGGCGGCGCTGCGGGACGTCGCGTTCGTGCTCGACGAGACCGTCGCGTACGGCGAGGTGGAGGTGGAGGTCCTCGCTTCGGCGAAGGGGCTCATCGAATCCGTGACGCTGCTCGACGTCTACCGCGGCCCCCAGGTCGGGGCGGGGAAGAAGTCGTTCGCCCTCCGGCTCGTGCTCCGATCGTCGGCCGGCACGCTCACCGACGCCGAGGTCGACCGGGCGCTGAAGCGCATCGAGGGTCGCGTGCTCCACCGTCTGGACGGGACCGTCCGCGCCTGAGCCGCCTCGGTCGGCCTCTGCCACGCGGCTTCTACGCGCGTCCGACGCTCACCGTCGCGCGCGAGCTCCTGGGGAAGATCCTCGTGCACGAGCGGCCCGACGGACGTCGCGCCGTGCGGATCGTCGAGGCAGAGGCGTATCTCGGCGAGCGCGATCCGGCGTCGCATGCGTTCCGCGGTCGCACCCCGCGCACGGCGCCGATGTTCGGGCCACCCGGGCACAGCTACGTTTACCTCTCGCACGGCGTGTACAACTGCATGAATGTCGTGGCCGAGAGCAAGGGCGTCGCCGGCGCGGTCCTCCTTCGCGGCGCGGAGCCGATCGAAGGCGTTGGCGACGATCCGCGCCGGCTCGCCGGGCCCGGCCTGGTGTGCCGCGCGATGGCCATCACGACGGCGCACACCGCGTTCGACCTCGTGCGGTCCGAGTTGACGATCCGCGACGCGCCGCCCGTCGCGGACGCGGCGGTCTCGCGCGGGCGGCGCATCGGCCTGTCGCCCGGCACGACGTTCGACGAGCCCTGGCGGTTCTGGATCAGCGGCTCGCCCGGGGTCTCGCGGCGATGACCAGCGAGAAGACGCTGGTGACGCTCGAGTTCACCACGGTGCGGACGCTGCTCGCGGATCGCACCGCCTTCGCTCCGGGGCGCGAACGCGCGCTCGCCCTCGTGCCGGAATCCACGCTCGCCGGTGCCGAACGGCTGCAGGACGAGACCGAGGCCGCGCGACAGCTCATGCGCGCGATCCCCTCCGCCGGGCTTCGAGGCGCGCAGGACATCCGCGATCCGCTCCGCCGCGCCGACCTCGGCGGCGTGCTCGATCCCGATCAGCTCCTCGCCATCGCGCAGACGATCCGCGCGGCCAAGGCGCTCTTCGACGACGTGCGTGCATACCCGCCGCTCGCGGCGCGCGCGCGGTTCGCCCGGCCGCCCGCGGGCCTGGCCGACGCGATCGAGCACGCGATCGGTGCGGCGGGCGAGGTGCTCGACCGGGCGAGCGCCGCGCTCGCGACCGCGCGCTCGGAGCTCCGGTCCGCGCAGAATCGACTGCAGCAGCGGCTCGACGGGCTGCTGCGCTCCGACCTCGCCCGCTACCTCCAGGATCCGATCGTCACCCAGCGCGGGGGCCGCTACGTGATCCCGGTGAAAGCGGAGTACCGCTCGGTCGTCAAAGGCATCGTCCACGACCAATCCGCGAGCGGCGCGACCGTCTTCATCGAGCCGCTCGAGGTGCTTGAGGCGAACAACCGCGTTCGCGAGGCCGAGCTCGCCGAGCAGCTCGAGGTCCAGCGGATCCTCGACGGACTCTCGCGAAGCGTGGAGCGCGCGGGCGAGGACCTGCACGCCACGATCGAGGCCCTCGCGTCGCTCGACGTCGTCCTCGCGAAAGCCCACTTCGCCGAGGCGTTCGACGCCGAACGGCCGGTGCTCGACGGCGCCGGCCGGCTCGACCTCGTCGGCGCGCGTCACCCGCTGCTCGTCGAGAGCGGCGTGCCGGTCGTCCCGATCGACGTCCGACTGGGGTCGGACTTCCGCGTGCTCGTCATCACGGGCCCGAACACCGGCGGCAAGACGGTGACCCTCAAGACGATCGGCCTGCTCACGCTCATGGGCGCGAGCGGTCTCCAGGTGCCGGCGGAGCGCGGGAGCGCCCTCCCCGTGGTCCGCCGGGTGTTCGCGGACATCGGTGACGAGCAATCGATCGCGCAGTCGCTGTCGACGTTCTCGTCCCATCTGCGGAACGTGGTCGCGACGCTGGCTGAGGCCGAGCCTGGCGACCTCGCGTTGCTCGACGAGGTCGGCGCGGGTACCGACCCCGACGAGGGTGCGGCGCTCGCGATGGCGGTGCTCGAGACGCTGCTCGCGCGCGGCGTCCTCACCGCGGCATCGACGCACTACCCGGAGCTCAAGGCGTTCGCTCTGAACACGCCGGGCGTGACGAACGCGAGCGTCGAGTTCGACGCGGAGACCCTTCGACCGACGTACCGCGTCCACGTCGGGCTCCCGGGCGCGTCGAACGCGTTCGCGATCGCGTCGCGACTCGGGTTGTCGGCGGACGTGCTCGAACGCGCCGGGACGCATCTCTCCGAGCTCCATCGCTCGCTCGAGCGCACGCTGCGCGAGGCTGAGCGGAAGCGGACGGAGCTGGCGGCCAGCTTGGAGGAGGCCCGGGTCGCCGCCGTCGACGCCGCTCAGGCCGGCGCGGCGGCTGAGCGCGAAGCCGCGGCCGTGCGCGACCGGGCGGCCGAGGCTCTGCGGCGCGCGCGCAACGAGGCGGACGAGCTGCTCCTGCAGGCCCGCCGTGCCTTGCGGCAGGCGGAGCAGGCACGTGACGAGGCCGCGAAGCGGAACCTCGTGGATGACGCTCGCACCGCGCTTCGCGAGGCTGAGACGGCGCGGGCCGTCGCCGCACCGGCCGCTCCGCCGCCCCGACTGCACGAGGTCGCGCTCGGTTCGCCGGTGCTGGTCGACGGCGTGAGCGAGCCGGGGCTCCTGCTCGCGATCGACGAGAAGGGGATCGCCGAGGTGGCCTCGGGCGCGCTCCGGCTTCGCGTGCCACGAGAGAGCCTGCGCCCCGCGCCACGATCGGAAGAGCCGCTGCGCTCGACGCGGCCAACGGTCCGGGCCGGGACGTCATCGGTCCCGCTGCAGCTCGACCTCCGAGGGGCGCGGGCGGAAGAGGCGCTCGAGGTGCTCGATCGCTACCTGAACGACGCGGCCGTCGCCGGCTACGACCGCGTGCGCATCGTGCACGGAAAGGGGACGGGGGCCCTGCGGACCGCGGTGCGCGATGCCCTCGCGGCACACCCGCTCGTTCAGGAGCACGCGGCGGCGTCCGCGCAGGAGGGCGGCGACGGGGCGACGATCGTGCGGCTGTGACGGCGATCATCCGTCCCGCCGTCGTGGCGGACGCCCGAGCGATCGCCGAGGTCCACATCCGCTCGTGGCAGGAGGCGTACCGGGGCCAGCTGCCCGATGCGTGGCTGGACGGCCTGAGCGCGCAGCTCGAGCGACGTGAAGCGCGGTGGCGCGAGACGCTGGCCGGGCGACACGGGGAGCGCAGCTGCGTCGCGGAGCGCGACGGTCGGCTGATCGGATTCGTCCTGGTCGTTCCGAGCCTCGATGACGACGCCACGCCGGATACCGGCCAGCTGTCGGCGATCTACCTGCTTCAGGAGGCGTGGGGCATCGGGGTGGGTCGCGACCTGATGACGATCGCCATGGCGGATCTCCGCTCGCGATTTCGCCGCGCGACGCTGTGGGTCCTCCGATCGAACGCACGAGCACGACGCTTCTACGAGATCGCCGGCTGGCGCGCGGATGGACGCGAAAAGGTCGAGGACTGGGCCGGCGCGCGGATCGACGAGGTTCGCTACGTGATCGATGTCGATGGCGCGCAAGAATGACGGTGCGTGAGTCGGATCCTTCTCAGAGCGTTCGTCCGCGCGCCGGCTGAGCGGTGCTTCGATCTCGCGCGTGACGTGAGCGCGCATACCCGGTCGCTCGCCGAGACCGGCGAGCGCGTGGTGGCGGCGTCCCACGCGCTTCTCGAGCTTGGCGATGAGGTCACGTGGGAAGCGCGACACCTCGGCGTACGGCAGCGGCTGACGACGCGTATCACCGAGATGGAGCCGCCTCGGACCTTCACTGACGAGCAGGTGCGGGGCGCGTTCGCGGCGCTGCACCATGTCCATCGATTCATCCAAGTCGACGGCGGCACCGAGGTCGTGGATGACTTCGCCTACAGATTGCCGCTGGGGCCACTCGGACGGCTCGCCGACATCCTCGTCGTTCGCGGTCACATGCGGAGGCTGTTGGCGACGCGCGGCGCGTACCTCAAGCGGCTTGCGGAGTCCGACCCGTCGTCGGAGTAGCCGGATCGCCCCGCGGTCACGCCAGCCGCTCGATGCGTATGCCGGCTTCCACGAGCGCCGCCTCGATCAGCGCCTCGTCATCCGCACCGACTCCCGCGTCGAGGAGCTGGCGGCGCAGCGCCGGGTGCGGCTCGCTGATCTCATCCGGAGCGAACCAGCGCACGTCGCTGCCGCGTTCGGCCTTCAGCTCCCCGGTGGCGGTCCCGGCATACATGAAGACCGTGATGTCGAATTCGCCGGGCGGCTCGCTCCGGGTCTGGTAGACGGCCGCGAGCCGGCCGTCGGCCAGCGTCAGCCCGGTCTCCTCGCGAAGCTCGCGTGCCGCCGCATGGGCGACGCCCTCGTCGGGCTCGACCGCGCCGCCGGGAAGGAGCCAGTGCCCGGCGAACGGGCCGCCGGTCTGCCAGACGAGAAGCACGCGCCCGCGCTCGTCGCGGATCACCGCGATCGCGCCGACGCTCGAGACCGCCGCTACCTGCCCTCGTCGGGAGGACGCGTCGGTACCGGCGTCCGTCCTCCGGGGAGCGTCGGCCGCGGCGGCAGCGTGAAGCTCGGGAGCGCGCTCGGTGATGGCGTCGGCGACGGGGTGGGCGACGGGCTCGGGCACGGCTCGCCGGTGCGCAGGTTCCAGCTGAACCGGCCGTAGCTGTGTGCCCCGGCCATGGCCTCGCGGATCCACTGGTCGGTGTACGGCTTCCATGACGCCGGGCCGCTCTCTTTGATCTGCATCGCGACCTTCTGGGTCCCATCGGCGCCCACGCATCCCGGCGTGAACCAGTCATCCACCTTCCGTGGCTCGGTGCCCTTCACGAAGATCTCCTTCGCCGCGAACGGGCTGAGGTTGGATGGCAGCAGCCCCGAGCCGTAGCCACCGAACGCGCCGGGCGACACGACCACCGTCGCGTCCACGATGCCGGCCGGCCGCTTCCAGTCCGCCGCCTCGAAGCCGGTGAAGATCTCCTTCATGTAGTCGCGCCAGAGGATGCCCGGGCCGAGCGCCGAGGAGATGCCCTGCATCAGGTCCCCATTGCTGTTCCCCATCCAGACGCCGGTCACGAGCGTCGGCGTGAACCCGACCGCGTAGACGTCCTTCAGGTTGTCGGTCGTCCCGGTCTTGAGCCCCGCGGGCCGACCGATGTTGGTGAACCCGCCGAAGACGAAGTCGCGGTCCGGCTGGGTCGTGTCCTTGAGGATGTCGACCATGACGTACGCGACGTTCTCGTCGAGCACCCGCCGCTGCTCGAAGTCCTTGTGCTCCCAGATCACCTTCCCGTGCGGATCCTCGACCTTGAGGATGAACGTGGGTTGGACGCGCACGCCGAGGTTCGCGACGGTCCCGTACGAGGTCGCCATATCGATGAGCTTCACCTCGCGCGCGCCGAGGGTGAGCGACAGCCCGACCTTCGATGGATCGATATCGGTCGTGATGCCGAGGTCGTGGGCGGTCTGGATCGTGTCCTCGATCCCCGAGTACTGCTGCAGGAACTTGATCGCCGGGATATTCCGCGATTCGCGGATCGCCTGGCGCATCGTCACCGGCCCGTGGTACTGGAGGTCCGCGTTCTCGGGACGGTACCCGCCACCGAAGTCGGTCCGGGCATCGACCACCACGGTCGCCGCGGTCGCGCCCTTCTTGAGCGCGGTGACGTAGTTGAACAGCTTGAACGCCGAGCCCGCCTGGCGCAGGCCGATCCCGGCGACGTCGAACTGCCCCTGCACGCGCGGGTCGGTCCGTTCGTTGTAGTCGACCGACCCGACGTAGGCGAGGACCTCGCCGCTCCTGCTGTCGAGCGACACGAGCGCCGCGTTGTGCACGTTGCTTCCCGGCGCGAGCCGATCCACCGACTCCTTCACGCGCCGTTCCGCGGTCTCCTGCAGGCGCATGTCGAGCGAGGTCGTGACCTTGAACCCGCCCCGCGTCACGGCGCCTTCGTCGCCGCCCAAGATCGCGCTCAGCTGGTTGCGGACCTGGTAGACGAAGTGCGGCGCCTTGATCGTGGCGACCGGGGGGCCGACGGTCTTGATCGGCTCGGCGTTCGCGGCCGTCTCCTGTTCGGTCGTGATCGTCCCCAGCTCGTGCATCTGCTCGAGGACGTACGAGCGCCGCTCCTTCGCCCGCTCGACGTTTTCGGCCTTCGACGGATCGAGGATCGAGGGCAGCTGAGGGAGACCGGCCAGGAGCGCAGCCTCCGACAGGGTGAGCGTCTTGAGATCACCCTTCCCGAAGTACGTCTGCGCCGCCGCGCGAACCCCGTATGCCTGGTTGCCGTAGTAGATCTGATTGAAGTACAGCTCGAGGATCTGCTGCTTCGAATAGGTCCGCGTCACCTCGATCGCGAGGATCGCCTCGCGGATCTTCCGACTCAGGCTGAACTCGTTGCCGACGAGCCGCAGCTTGACGAGCTGCTGCGTGATCGTCGACGCGCCACCTGAGCCCTCGCCGCGGTGGGTCAGGTCGGCGAACGCGGCCCGCGCGATCCCGAGCACGTCGACGCCGGGGTTGGTGAAGAAGGTATGGTCCTCGGCCGCGACGGTCGCGTCGACGAGGACCTTGGGGACGTCCTCGTAGCGCACGAGATCGCGCCGCTCCTCCTCGAACTGGAACAGCAGCTCCTTGCCGTCGCGGTCGTAGATCTTCGTCGACTGCGGCAGCGGCGCCTTGCCGATGTCCTGCGCCGACGGGAGATCGCGCGAGAAGTAGGCGAACGCGATCAGCCCACCGACGAGCGGCAGGCCGACCATGGTGATGAGGAGTGCGATCAGGACCGACGGGAGGACCGAGAACCGCCGCGCCATGGTCTTCCCCTGACGCCGCGATCCCCGATAGTGCCCCTGCCGGAACGCGTGATCGCGCGTCGTCGAGCGCGAGATGATCGAATTCTAGACTTGCCGGATGCCCGTTCGGCCGGACGAGCGCGAGCTCGACGAGTTCCTCACGCGCGGCATCGCCGAGGTCATCGTGCGCGAGGACCTGCGCGGCCTCCTGGCCGGCGGCGAGCGCATGCTGCGGATCAAGCAGGGCTTCGACCCGACGCATCCGAACCTGCACATCGGCCATGGGGTCCCGCTGCGGAAGCTGCGGAAGCTCGCGGAGTGGGGCCACGAGATCGTGCTCATCGTCGGCGATTGGACCACCCAGATCGGCGACCCGACCGACCGCGAGCTCACCCGACCGATGAAGTCGCGCGACGAGGTCATGGCCAACGCCCAGACGTACATCGACCAGTTCCAGCTCATCGTGCCGCGGGAGAACACACGGATCGTGCTGCAGGACGAATGGTTCGGGCGGTTCGGCCTGCGCGACGTGCTGCAGCTGACCTCGCGCTTCACGGTGCAGCAGATGCTCGCGCGCGAGGAATTCCGCAAGCGGATCGCGGCGAACACGGCGATCCCGATCAAGGACATCCTCTACCCGCTCCTGCAGGCGTACGACTCCGTCGCGATCGAGGCCGACGTGGAGGTCGGGGGGACGGATCAGCTGTTCAACATCCTCGCCGGTCGGGAGCTACAGGAGTCGGTCGGGCAGCGTCCGCAGAACATCCTGATCAACCACCTGCTCGAAGGGCTCGACGGCGAAAAGATGAGCAAGTCCAAGCCGCAGACCGGCATCTGGCTGACCGACCCGCCGAACGAGATGTTCGGCAAGGTCATGGCGCTGAAGGACGACCTCATGCCGCACTACTTCGAGTGGGCGACCGAGATGCCGCTCGAGGAGGTGCATACGACGCTCGGGGCCCTTGGCCGCGGCGATCTCCACCCGCGCGAAGCGAAGGAGCGGCTCGCGCTGCGGATCGTCGCCGAGCTCCACTCGGCCGCGGCGGCGGAGGAGGCGGCGGCGGCGTTCCGGCGCCAGTTCCGCGAGGGCGAGCTGCCCGAAGCGATCCCCGACGTCCGCGTCGCCGCCGACGGGGAGGGACCGGTCGGGGTCGTCGACGTCCTCCTCCGGGCCGGCCTCGTGAAGAGCCGCGCCGAGGGGCGCCGGCTCGTCGAGCAGCGCGGCATCCGGATCGACGGGGAGACGGCCGACCTCACGACGACGCTCACGACGACGGGGCGGCCGGTCGTCCAGTACGGGCGGCGCAAGTACGCGCGGCTCGAGTGGACGTAGCCGAGGCATGACCGCCCGCAGCGAGGCCTTCAGCGACGCGATCTTCGCCATCGCGATGACGCTTCTCGTCCTCGAGATCAAGGTGCCGGTCGGCGAGACGAGCCTCTCGGGAGCGTTGGCCCGGCAGTGGCCGTCGTTCGCCGCGTTCGCGGTGACGTTCCTCTACATCGGCGTGTACTGGATGTCGCACCACGCGACATCGCGGCTCGTCGTCCGGTCCGACGGCTGGCTGCTGCTCCTCAACCTGCTCTTCCTCATGACCATCTCGTTCGTCCCGTACCCGACCGCGCTGCTCGCCGATCGGCTGCAGACCGGGCACGAGCTGAACCTCGCCACCGCGTTCTACGGCGCGTCGATGCTGCTCCCCGCGCTGCTCTCGAACGCGCTCTGGCTCTACATCTCGCGCGGTCGGCGGCTCCTGACGCCGACCCTGGGCGACGCCCAGGTCGCGGCGCTCACCCGCAGCTACCTCCTCGGGCCGGTGCTCTACGCGATCTCGGTGGTCGTCGCGCTCTTCGTGCCGGTGATCGCGCTCGTCTTCTACGTCCTCGGCCCGAGCTATTACGCCGTCGTCTCGGCGCGCAGCTCGTTCGAGCAGGCGAACGCGACCGCGGCGTAGCGGAGCCGCGATGCGACACGATCCGGCGACCGACCTTATCTCGGTGGCGATCGTGCCGTTCGGCGCGCGGTCGGGCGACGCCCGTGCGGGAGCCTGGGGCCGCCAGATCGCGCGCCGGCTCGTCGATCGCTTCGCGGGCCACCCGCGGATCGAGGCGAAGCCGGTCTTCCTCGTCGCCATGCCCGAGACCGCGTCCGGCCCGGGCTACCTCGTCTTCGGGTCGACCCCCGATGAGGATCTCGCCGCGCAGTACGGCGCGTCGCTCGGCGCGACCCACACGCTCGTGGGGCAGGTGCGGGCCGAGGGCGGCGAGCGCGCGATCGAGGCACGCCTGGTCGACGTGACGGCGAAGGTCCGGGTGGCCGAGTTCGAGCGGATCTTCCCCGACGGGTCGCTGCACGAGGCGGAGCCCGCGCTCGCGAAGTGGCTCGCGTCGTCGCTCGGCGTCGAGGCCACCCCGGCGACTGCCGCGGCGGCGAACGAGGCCGCCTACCTCGCGCTGCTCGAGGCGATGGACGAGGAGGTCAACGCGACCCTTCTCCGGACCGGCGATCCCGAGCGCGCCGCCACGGCCGACGAACGCGCGATCGCGCGCTACCTCGATGCGCTGCGCGCCGATCCCGCCTGCACCGCGGCCGAGGAGCGTCTGCTCGTGCTCGCGGCGGGGTCGCTCGAGCGTGGCGACGAGCCGCGCTATATCGGCGCGCTGGAACGGCTCATCGAGCTGGTGCCGCGGGCCTGGCGCGCCCACTACCTGCTCGCCGAGCTGCGGCACGCCGCGGGTGAGGTCCCAGGCGCCATCGTCGCCTACGAGCACGCCGATGCGGTCCGCCCGCTCTCCGACGCCGATGCCGTCCGCCTCGCACAGCTCTACGTCGAGGCCGACGCCGCGGCGGCCGCGGCCGCCCGGCTGCGGCGCATCCGTCCGGACAGCGCGGCCTACGCCCGCGCGCAGGACCTGCTCGGGGTCATCGCGGTGTCGCGCCGCGAGCTCGGCGAGGCGGTCGCGGCATTCGAGCGGGCCATCGCGGCGGGGGCGTTCGACGGCGCGACCCACGCGCACCTCGCCGAGGGCCTCCATGCGCGTGGGGACGTCACCGCCGCGATCGCTCGCTACCGCGAAGCCCTGGCGCGCGGCGCGCCTCCGCCGACGCGCCTCAACCTCGCGCGCGCGCTCGTCAGCGCGGGCGACACCGATGCCGCCGCCACGGAGCTCGATGCGCTCCTCGCGAATGTGTCGGTAGGGGAGCTGGCCGCCCAGGCCCGCCGTCTGCGCGTCGGGCTGCGCCGGCACGACCTGGAGACACGGCTCGAGCGCGGCGGTCGGGTCGCCGTCGGAGGCGACGACGCCGACCTCCGGTCGGCGCGGACCGATCTCGAAGCGGTGGTCGCCGAAGAGCCCGAGCTCTGGGAGGCGCACTTCGGCCTTGCGCTCATCGCCCGGCGGTCCGGCGACGCGGCCGCGGCGGAGCGGGCGCTACGACGCGTCCTCGAGCTCTGGCCCGATCAGCCGGACGCGCTCCACGAGCTCGGGGTCGCGCTGCTCATGAGCGCACGGACGGCGGAGGCGCTGTCGCTCCTCGACACCGCGGCGCGGCTGCGGCCGGAGGACCCCGGCTACGTCGCGGACGCCGGGTTCGCGCAGCTGCGGGCCGGGAATCTCGAGGCCGCCCGCGCCCGGCTCGCGCTCGCGAGCGAGCTCGACGCGGACGACCCGATCACCCAGGCGTACGTGCAGGAGCTCACACGGGTCGAGGGCGCGAGCCGACCGAATTGAGGGCCCCACCGAAACGCGTCGTCGTCGTGGGCGGCGGCTTCGCGGGTCTCCACCTCATCCGTCACCTCGATCGCCTCGTCGACCGGACCGAGGTCGAGCTGACGCTCATCGACCGCAACAACTACCACCTGTTCACGCCGCTCCTCTACCAGGTCGCCACCGGCGAGCTGCCACCGCACGCGGTCGCGTATCCGCTCCGGATGCCGATCGCCCGGGCTCGCTGGCAATTCGCGCGGACGGAGGTCGCGTCGATCGACCTCGACGGCCACCTGGTGAGGACGGCCGATGGCGAGTTCCCCTATGACCACCTGGTCCTCGTCCCAGGGAGCGTCACGAACGACTACGGCATCCCGGGCGTCTGGGAGCACGCGGTCGGGATGAAGTGGCTCGGCGACGCGCAGCAGCTGCGGCGCCGCATCATCGGGGCGTTCGAGCGCGCGGCGCTCGAGGGCGATCCCGCACGCCGCGGCGAGCTGCTCAGGTTCGTGATCGTCGGGGCGGGCCCGGTCGGCGTCGAGCTCGCATCGAGCCTGCGCGACCTGATGGACCACACGCTGCGCCAGCTCTTCCCGAGCGTCGATCTGCGCCGGCACGCCGAGATCGTGCTGATCGACGGCGCGGACCGGGTCCTCAGCCAGATGGACGAGCGCCTCTCGCGACTCGCGGCTCGTCGCCTGGAGCGCCAGCGCGTCCGGGTCGTGCTGCGGACGCTCGTGTCGGAGATCGGCGACGGCGAAGTGCGCGCGAAGGACGGCTCGATGTTCCGTGGCGCGACGATCGTCTGGGCCGGCGGGGTGCGGACCAATCCGATCGTCTCCGGCCTCGAGGGCGTCCCGCACGCGAAGGACGGCCGGCTGGTCGTCGACGAGTGCTTCCGGGCGGGCGGGCGCGATGATCTGATCACGTTCGGCGACGCGGCGTTCTTCCCGCACGACGGCCGCCCGCTGCCGCAGCTCGCGCAGGTCGCGGTCGTGCAGGCCCCGCAGGCCGCGCGCAACGTCGCGCACCTCGTGCGCGGTGAGCCGCTCGAGCCGTACCGCCACCGCGAGCGCGGCGACCTCATCGCGCTCGGCCGAACGAACGCCGGCGCACGGATCGGCGGCGCCGTGTTCGGCGGCTTCCCGGCCTGGAGCGTGTGGCGGATCTACTACCTGATGCAGCTGCTCGGCGTCCGCAACCGCGCGACGCTCCTCGTCGAGTGGCTGCTGTCCTACTTCGTGACGCGCATGGTCGCCGACACACCCTGATCGCCGCCGCTACCGTCGCGCCGATGGCCACCGCGATCCGCGATCAGCGCATCGCGCTCGAAGAGCTCGCCCGGCTCCCCACGCTTCACCACTTCGAGGTCTCGAACGGCGGCGACCGGGTCGCCTTCCACTGGGACAAGACCGGCCGGATCGAGCTGTACCTGATGGACCTGGCGACCCGGCAGGTGCGGCAGCTCAGTCACGGCGAGGTCCCGCGCGCGCTCCGTTCGTTCTTCATCTGGGATCCCGAGGACCGATCGCTCGTGTTCGCGAAGGACGACCGCCAGAGCGAGGATCGCCGGGTCCCGCACCCAGCGCCCGGCGGCATGCTGCGCTGATGCGTTGCCGAAGAGCGCGATCATTGACCGGACGCGGCGGGAGGTGGTAACGGTGGCGATCTACGACTATCAGTGCCGGGCGTGCGGCAAGCGGTTCGAGCTGAACATCTCGATGAGCCAGCACGATCGGCTGAAGGACGATCCGCCCGCCTGTCCGGCGTGCGGCAGGAAGGAGACGCAGCGGCTCGCCTCCTCATCAGCTGCAAGATCTCCAGCGGCTACGCCTAGAGAGAAGCGTCGGCCTCCGCGGTGCTTATCGATGCCTGCAGCCACTTGACGGATCGGCTCGCTGGTGGCAGTTATTGAAGTGAGCCGTCTTCCGAGGGGCCCATCGGGATGGATGGCGAACAGCGGGAATTGGAGGGATGCGTATCGTCCGACTCCAGCTCCTCTACGGAGTGATCCAGGTCGACAGACGACGCCCCCAGCGGTAGGGGGCATGGCAACGGGGCGCGTCCGGCAGGCAAGGTGATCGGAGTCGGACCTGTGAGCGGAACGGGTGACTCAGCCAGCAGGCCAGGACATGAGGCCGAACGCCGGACGCGCCCGGGCGGCGGCGCGTTTCTTCAACCACTGTTCTCGATCTGTAGGCGGTTCAGTGGCGTCCCCAAAAGGACGACGCGCCCCGTAGTACATGCAGCTTCGGGCGGAGGCGATATGGACGTCACCTTCGTCGGCACCTGGACGCCGCGGCGCTGCGGGATCGCCACGTTCACGCATGACCTCCTCTCGGCCGTCCGCTCAGCTGACCCGTCGGTCCGTGCGCGCGTCCTTCCGATACACGAGCCCGGCGTGACCCGTCTGTATGGCGCCGAGGTCGTCGCGCGCATCCGGCAGGGCGACGCCGACTCGTACCGCGAGGCCGCGCATCTGGCGAACGGCTCTGATGTCGTGAACGTGCAGCATGAGTTCGGGCTGTACGGTGTCTACCGCAACGGCCGGTGGGAGGACCACCTCGTGCCGTTCCTCGACAGGCTCGTCGCGCTCGGGAAGCGCCAGGGCGACGACTGGGATTACGTCGAGTGGACCGACCAGGGCCACGGCAGCGTCGACATCGCCGCGAAGACCGAGCGGATGCGGCTATCGCCGACTGGCTGGAGCGCGCGCTGTCCTGAGCCCGCTCAATGCGCGGCGGCCGTCTCCTCGACCCCGGTCTCGTGCTCGCTGATGACCTTCTGGGCGATGTGCGCGGGCGTCTCCTCGTACGCGAGGAACTTCGAGGTGAACGTGCCGCGTCCGCCGGTCATCGACCGGAGATCCGTCGCATAGCGGAACGTCTCCGCCATCGGCACGTGCGCACGGATCCGCTGCAGCCCCGCGCCGGCGCCCTCCATGCCGAGCACGCGGCCGCGCCGGCTGTTGAGGTCGGCGAGCACGTCGCCCATCTGCTCCTCGGGCACGAGCACCTCGAGCTCGACGATCGGCTCGAGGAGATACGCCTGCGCTTCCTTCACGCAGTTCTGCAGGGCAAGCGAACCCGCGATCTTGAACGACATCTCGCTCGAGTCGACGGTGTGATACGAGCCGTCGTATAAGGTCGCCTTGAAGTCCGACAGCGGGTAGCCGGCGAGGACGCCCTTCTCGGCCTGCTCGCGCACACCCTTCTCGACGGCGGGGAAGAAGTTCTTCGGGACCGAGCCGCCGACGACCTTCGTGGCGAACTCGACGCCGCTGCCGGGTGACAGGGGCTCGATCGCGAGCCACACGTCACCGAACTGACCGTGGCCGCCGGTCTGGCGTTTGTACCGGCCTTGGGCGGACGCCTTCGCGCGGATCGACTCCCGATAGGGCACCCGCGGCGTGCGGGTCTCGACCTGGACCCCGAACTTGTCCTTGAGGTGGTGCACTGCGACCTCGATCGCCGATTCGCCGACGGCCGAGAGGATCGTCTCGCGCGTCGCGTCGTCCCGCCGGACGTGGAGCGTCGGGTCCTCATCGATCAGCTTGTGCAGCGCCGTGGAGAGCTTGTCGAGATCCGCCTTGCTCGCGGGCTCGATCGCGACCCCGAAGGACGGGTCCGGGAACGCGATCGCCGGGAGCTCGATCGGCGCATCCTTGTCGCAGAGCGTCGAGTTCGTGTTGGAGGCCGCGAGCTTCGGGATCGCGCAGATGTCGCCCGACACGACCGCGTCGGTGGTCTCCTGCTCCTTCCCGCGGAGGAAGAAGATCTGGCCGACCCGTTCGGCCTCCTTCTTCGTCGCGTCGTACACGTGCGAGTTCGCCTTGAGCGTGCCGCTGTAGACGCGGACGTAGCTCAGCTTGCCGACGAACGGGTCGGCGAGCGTCTTGAACACGAACGCGCAGAGCTTCTCGTCCGGTGTGGGCTTGCGCGCGATCTCGTTGCCCGTGGGATCGGTCCCGACGACGGCGCCGCCCTCGACGGGGGAGGGGAGCATCTCGATGATCGCCGAGAGCAGGCCGCCGAAGCCGACCTTGCGCGAGGACGACGAGGCCACGACCGGGATGACCTGGCCCTCGCGGACCGCGGTATGGAGGGCGTCGCGGAGCTCCTCATAGGCGAGCTCCTTGTTGTCGAGGTAGCGGGTGAGGAGATCCTCGTTCGTCTCGACGATCGCCTCGACGAGCTGGCGGCGGTACTCGCCGATCCGCTCGCGTTCGGTCTCCGGCAGCTCGCCGATCGGATCTTTGGGGCCCTTGAGGAGCGTGCCGTGGAGCAGATCGATCGTCGCGGATACCTCTTGGTGCGACCCGACCGGGACGTGCAGCGCCACGACGCGGATGCCGTAGGCCTCGCGGAGCTGCGTGAGGACGGCGTCGAAGTCGGCGTTCTCGCGATCGACCCGGCCGACGACCGCGATCCGTGGCTTCTTCGTCCGCTCGAGCTCGGCCCACACCGCCTGCGTGCCGACCTGGATGCCGGCCGAGGCGTCGAGGAGGACGACGGCGGCGTCCGCCACGCGCAGGGCCGCCCGCTGGTCGCCGGTGAAGTCGGCGAACCCGGGCGTGTCGAGCAGGTTCACCTTCGTCCCCTCGTGGGTGAACGACGCGAGGCCGATGTTGATCGTGATCCGGCGCTTGTGCTCTTCGGGATCGGTGTCGAGGATGCTCGTCCCGTCATCCACCTTGCCGAGCCGGGTCGTCGCTCCAGCGAGGTGCAGCAGCGTCTCCACGAGCGTCGTCTTGCCGGAGCCGCCATGACCGGTCACGGCGACGTTGCGGATCCGTTCGGGCGCGATCGACATGACTCGCTCCCCTGTTCTTCTTCAATCTCTCGCCTGCGGCGAGGAGACGCGCTCCCTGTTCATTTTCAATCTCTCGCCTGCGGCGAGGAGACGCGCTCAGGGCTGGTGGACTCGCTCCTCGCGGCAAAGCCGCTCGTCGCTCGTTTGTTGCGGCGAACGGAGTGCCGTTCCGTCGACTCCCCGAATACTATGCAGTCCCGTGTCGGGTCACTCGAAGTGGTCGCAGATCAAGCGCCAGAAAGGCGCCGCGGACGCGAAACGCGGCGCCGTCTTCACGAAGATGACCCGCGAGATCATGCTCGCCGCCCGCGAGGGCGGGGGCGATCCGGATGCGAATTTCCGGCTGCGCCTCGCCGTCGACCGGGCGCGCGGGGTGAACATGCCGTTCGCCAACATCCAGCGCGCGATCGATCGGGCGACGGGCGGCGGCGAGGGCGCGCAGCTCGAGAGCGTCGTCTACGAGGGCTACGGCCCCGGCGGCGTATCGATCATGGTCGAGGCTGCGACCGACAATCGCAACCGCACGGCCTCCGAGATCCGGGCGGCGTTCACGCGACACAACGGCAAGCTCGGCGAGTCCGGCTCGGTCCAATGGATCTTCGAACAGAAGGGCGTCATCGAGATCGACGCGAGCGGCCGCGACGTCGATGAGGTCACGCTCATGGCGATCGACGCCGGCGCCGAGGATGTCGAAGCGGACGGCTCGCTCGTGACCGTGTACACGGCTCCCGGCCGCTTCGAGGCCGTGAAGCGGACGCTTGAAGGCGCGAAGCTGCCGATCGGCGACGCCGAGATCTCGATGCGGCCGTCCAGCACGGTCCGGGTCGAGGGCGAGCAGGCGCGCAAGGTGCTCCGCCTCGTCGAGGCGCTCGAGGAGCTCGACGACGCGCAGAAGGTGCACGCCAACTTCGACGTGCCGGAGGAAGTCCTCGAGATCGCCTAGGGTCATCCTCGGGATCGACCCCGGGACGACCGGGATGGGTTACGCGTTGCTCGACGCGGCCAACGAACCCATGACCGTCCTGGAGTGCGGCCTGATCGCGACCCCTGCCGAAGGCGGTCCGGCCGATCGGCTCCTCGCGATCGCGGACGGCCTCGACGCGCTGATCGCTCGGTTCGCCCCGGCGGCGATCGCGCTCGAGCGCCTCTACTTCAACCGCAACGTCCGCACCGCGATGCGGGTCGCCGAGGCCCGCGGCGTCGCGCTGCTCTGCGCGGCACGCGGCCGGCTCGCGGTCGCTGAGTACACGCCGCAGGAGGTCAAGCTCTCGGTCACCGGCACCGGCGGCGCCGACAAGAAGCAGGTCCAGCGGATGCTCGCGATCGTGCTCGCGCTCGCGCAGCCCATCACCCAGGACAACGTCGCCGACGCCGTCGCGATCGCGCTCACGCACGCGCACCGCGAGCGCTTCGGCGCGGCCCTCGCGCTCGCCCGGTGATCTCGAGCGTGCGCGGGCGCGTGCTCGCGCGCGGGACCGACCACGTCGTCGTCGAGGCCGGCGGCGTCGGCTACAAGGTCCACGTCCCACGGCATCCGGCCGGGGACGAGGTGCTGCTGCACACCCATCAGGTCATCCGCGAGGACGGCCAGGCGCTCTACGGCTTCGAGTCGCGTGAGGAGCTCGCCCTGTTCGAGCTGCTCATCGGCGTGTCGGGCGTGGGCCCGAAGGCCGGGCTCGCGCTCCTGGCGGTGTCCCGGCCGGTCGATGTCGCCGCTGCCATCGCGGCGGGTGACGCCGCGGCGCTCGCTCGCGCGCCTGGAGTGGGGAAGAAGACGGCCGAGCGGCTCATCGTCGATCTGCGCGGAAAGGTCGCGGGCGTCCGCGCGGCGCCGGCCGCGGCCGATGGCGGCACGGACGTGGACGAGGCGCTCGCCGCCCTACGAGCCCTCGGGTACACCCAGTCCGAGGCGGCAGCGGCGCTCCGGGACGTCCCGGGCGCCGATCGGGCGACCACCGAGGAGCGCCTGGCGGCCGCGCTTCGAGCCCGGTAGGGACACTGAACGGGCGATCCGCTCCGTCATCGACCCGTGCGCACTACGGGAATTCGGTAGTATCCGCCGCAGAAGGAAGGGGGTTTCGTCGGGCGCGGGAAGGAGCAGAGCTTGACCTTTTGGCGCGACGAGCAGGGCCAGGGTCTTGTCGAATACGCACTCATCATTGCCGTTATCGCAATTGCCGTCATCATCGCGATGATCTTCTTGCGCGGTCAGCTCCAGAACCTGTTCTCGGAGATCGGCAACAACCTCACCTAGACCCGCACAGCGCCCGGCGCACCCCCTTCCGAACTCTCCCCAGCGAGCGCGGAGCCGCCTCCGGCCCCCTTCCGGACGGCCCGCGGGCCTCGCCGGCCCTCCTCTGGGCCGACGTAGACCACTTTGCTACAATCGTGCATGGCGGCCGGATCCTGTCCGGTTGCCGCTCGAGCCGCGAAGGTGGGGCGACCCACCTTTTTTGTCGCCGGGAACGGCCGAGCAAGAGCAGAAGGGGAGCGTGCGATGAACCGAGAGCTGGTCACCGGCCTTGCGCAGCTCTCCGCCGAGAAGGGCCTCCCGAAGGAGGTCGTGAGCGACATCATCGCCCGCGCGATCAAGCGGGCCTACGGCGCCGAAGAGAACATCGACGTCAAGGTCGACATCCAGACCGGCGCGTTCAAGGTGTACCTGCTGAAGACGGTCGTCGAGAAGGTCGAGGACCCGAAGCTCCAGATCCAGATCGACGCCGCGCGGCGCCTCAAGGCGGACGCGGCGCTCGGCGACACCATCCCGCTCGAGGAATCCGCCGCGGCGCTCGGCCGCATCGGCGCGCAGACCGCGAAGCAGGTCATCCAGCAGTCCTTGCGCGAGGCCGAGCGCGAGCAGGTGTACGCGGAGTACGCCGACCGCGAGGGCGACATCATCAACGGCCAGATCGAGCGCTTCGAGGCGGGGAGCGCGATCTTCGAGCTCGGGAAAGCGAAGGCGATCCTGCCGCGCAGCGAACAGGCACCGCACGAGCGCTACTTCGTCGGGCAGCACCGGAAGGTGCTCGTCCTCGAGGTGCGCCGCTCGATCCATGGGCCCCAGATCATCGTCAGCCGCGCACATCGCGGGCTGGTGAAGCGGCTCTTCGAGCTCGAGGTCCCGGAGATCTATCACGGCCAGGTCGAGATCACCGGTATCGCGCGCGAGGCCGGGTCGCGGACGAAGATCGCGGTGCGCTCGCGCCAGCCGGGGCTCGACCCGGTCGGCGCGTGCGTCGGGCAACGCGGGCTCCGCGTCCAGGCCATCAGCAACGAGCTCGGCGGCGAGCGCGTCGAGGTGATCCAGTACGACGAGCAGCCCGAGAAGTTCGTCGCGAACGCGCTCTCTCCGTCACCGGTGATCCGCGTCGACATCGTCGCCGAGGAGAAGACCGCGTACGTGGTCGTGCCGGACCGCTACCTGTCGCTCGCGATCGGCAAGGAGGGCCAGAACGCCCGCCTCGCGGCGAAGCTCACCGGGTGGCGGATCGACATCCGCAGCGAATCGGAGGTGCGGGCCGAGGCCGAGCCGGAGCCCGAGCCGGAGCCGGTCGTCACCGCCGAAGAGCCGGCACCGGTGGTGGAAGAGGACCAGGAGACGATCCGTCACGACCTCGTCGCGGAGGTCGAGGCGGAGTCGCTGGCGGCCGACGAAGACGAGCTGGAGGAGGAAGACCGCGCGCTCCTCGGCGGTAAGAAGAAGCGGGATCGGCGTTAGGAGCGTCCCGCAGCGGACCTGCGTGGCGTGCCGGCGGACGAGACCGAAGCGCGAGCTGATCCGCGTCGTCAGGGGCCCGAGCGGTGGGCTCTCGGTGGACCTACGGGGCAAGGCACCGGGACGCGGCGCGTACCTGTGCCCCGACGACGCGTGCCTGGCCCGGGGCGTCACCGAGGGCTCGCTCGCGCGGGCGCTCGAGGTCACGGTCGACGAGACGACCCAGCAACGGCTGCGTGAGGATCTCGCGGCCGGAGCGACCCAGAGGAGGTAGCAAATGCCAAAGGCAAGACCGCGGCGCTTTCCGCCGCAGCGCGGACCCCGTCCCCGTCGGCGCTCGCGCCCGCAGGGCCCGCCCATCGCGCCCGCGCCCGTGGCGCAGACGGCGGTCGCCGTCATGCCGGAGGGCGGCCTCCCGGTGGTCCTGCCGAAGACGATGCAGGTCGGTGAGCTCGCGAAGTCGCTCGACCTGTCGGTCGTCGACATCATCCGGGCGCTCGTGAACATGGGCGTCATGGCGACGATCAACCAGACGATCGATTTCGAGACGGCGTCGCTCGTCGCGGGTGAGCTCGGGATCGAGGTGACGCTCGAGGAGGAGGAGGTCGTCGCGCCCGAGGTCGCCGAGGAGGCGCTCCCGACGGGCAAAGAGGTCCTCTGGACGGACGAGGACGAGTCGAAGCTCGTCACGCGACCGCCGGTCGTCACCATCCTCGGCCACGTCGATCACGGGAAGACGAGCCTGCTCGACGCGATCCGCGAGACGAACGTCACGGCCCGCGAGGCCGGTGGGATCACGCAGCACATCGGCGCGTACCAGATCGAGCGGAGCGGCCGGAAGGTGACCTTCCTCGACACCCCGGGCCACGAGGCGTTCACCGCGATGCGCGCGCGGGGCGCGCAGGTGACCGACGTCGCGGTCCTGGTCGTCGCCGCGGACGACGGCGTCCAGCCGCAAACGATCGAGGCGATCTCGCACGTGAAGGCGGCGAACGTCCCGATCGTCGTCGCGCTGAACAAGATCGACAAGCCCGACGCGAACCCCGACCAGGTGAAGGCGCAGCTCGCCGAGCACGGCGTGACGATCGAGGACTACGGCGGCGACACGCCGCTCGTCCCGGTCTCGGCGAAGACGAAGCAGGGCCTCCAGGACCTCGTCGACGTCGTCCTGCTCGTCGCCGATGTCGCCGACCTGAGGGCGAATCCCGACCGCCCCGCGATCGGCCGGGTCATCGAGGCCCACCTCGACAAGGGCCGCGGACCCGTCGCGACCGTGCTCGTGCAGACGGGCACGCTCGAGCGCGGCGACCTCATCGTCGCCGGGACCACGTTCGGCAAGGTCCGCGCGATGACCGACGACAAGGGCAAGCCCGTGGGGCGGGCGGAGCCCTCGCGACCGGTGCAGATCCTCGGCCTTCCGGAGGTGCCGGAGGCCGGCGATGTACTCCGGGTCGTCGCCGACGAGAAGTCCGCCAAGGCGATGGCCGAGCGGAACGCGCGTGAGCGCGCGGGGGCCATCGGCGGCGAACGGCCGGCCACGCTGGACGAGATGTTCGAGCAGGTCAAGGAAGGCGGCGCGAAGGAGCTCAAGGTCGTCCTCAAGGCCGACGTGCAGGGCTCGCTCGAGGCCATCAAGGGCGCGCTCGCGAAGCTGCCCCAGGACGAGGTCGCGGTGAACATCATCCACGACGCGGTGGGTGACATCAGCGAGTCGGACGTGACGCTGGCCGCCGCGTCCGGCGCGGTCGTCATCGGATTCAACAACAAGATCGACGTACCGGCGAAACGGGCGGCGGATCAGACGAAGGTCGACGTCCGCCAGTACAAGGTGATCTACGAGCTCCTCGACGAGATGCAGCAGGCCCTCACCGGGATGCTCGAGCCCGAGATGGTCGAGAGCGTGCTCGGGCACGCCGAGGTGCGGCAGATCTTCACCGCGAACAAGATCACGATCGCGGGCTGCATGGTCCTCGACGGGCTCGTCCGTCGCGGCGCGCCGGTCCGCCTGCTCCGCGCCGGCGAGCGCATCTATCAGGGCCAGGTCGCGACGCTCCGCCGGGTGAAGGACGACGTGCGCGAGGTCAACGCCGGCCTCGAGTGCGGCATCGTGCTCGAGGGGCACAACGACATCGTGGTCGGAGACATCATCGAGTCGTTCGTCGTCCAGGCCAAGCCGCGCTGACATGGCGTATCGCTGACATGGCCTATAAGCGGACCGACCGCGTGAACGCGCTGCTGCAGCGCGAGCTCGGCACGCTGATCAGCGAGGAGCTCGGCGATCCGCGGATCGCGTTCACCACGGTCACCGGGGTCGAGACGACGCCCGATCTGCGGACGGCGAGGGTGTTCGTCAGCGTCCTCGGCGACGACGACGCGGTGAACGGCACGATGCGCGCGCTCGACGAGGCCCGGCCGTACATCCGGCACCAGCTCGGGACGCGCACCGACCTGCGGTTCGTGCCCGCGATCGTCTTCGTGAACGATCGCTCGGCAGCCCGCGCGAGCCGGATCTCCTCGCTTCTGCGGCAGGCTCGGCCCGAGGAGTGAACGACGTCGTGGTCGCCCTGCGGCAGGCGCAGCGGATCGCGATCGTCTCGCACCGCGATCCCGACCCGGACACCGTCGGCTCGGGCCTCGCGCTCGGCCTGGGTCTGGAGCGCCTCGGCAAGCGCGTGTCCTGGCACTGCGCGGATCCGGTCCCCGAGCCGATCCGCTTCCTCGCCGGCGCGGATCGCTACTCGCAGGCGCCGCCGGACGGCGGCGTCGATCTCATCGTCACCGTCGACTTCGGCGACGCCGGCCGGGCGAAGCTCCAGCTGCCGGCGGGCGTGTCGATCGCGAACATCGACCACCACGCGACGAACACGTTCTTCGGCAGCGCGAACTTCGTCGACCCGACGAGCGCGGCGACGGGCGAGCTTGTCGGGCGCATCATCGACGCGCTCGGGGTGGGATGGACGCCCGAGATGGCGACCGCGGCCCTCGTCGCGATCATGACCGACACCGGCTCCTTCCAGTTCCCGAACACGGACAAGCGCGCGCTCGAACGCGCGGCGATGCTCCGCGAAGCCGGCGCGGACCTGCAGTCGATCACCTACAACGTGTTCCGCAACAAACGGTTCGAGGCGCTCAAGCTCTGGGGCTTCGCGTTCTCGCGTTTGCACCGGGAGGACGGCGGGCTCCTCGTCTGGACCTGGATCGAAGATGCCGACCTCGTCGACGCCGAGGCGCTCGAAGAGGACCTCTCCGGCCTGATCGAGCAGATCGCCCGGAGCAAGGGAATGCGCGTCGCGCTCCTGTTCAGCGGCGTGGGTGGCCCGCTCAAGGTCTCGTGCCGCACCTCGCAGTCGACACCGTCCGTCGATGCGGCCGCGCTCATGGCGCGGTTCGGCGGCGGCGGACATGTCCGTGCGGCCGGCGCCCTCATCGCTGCGTCCGACCACGTCGCGGCGCGTGGCCAGGTGCTCGAAGCCGCGCGCGAGGCGCTCGCCGCCGCGAAGCAACCAGTGGCGTGAGCGAGGCACGGCTCCGCCGGGCCGAGCGAACCCCACCAGCCCTGAGCGCCTCTCCTCGGCGAAGCCGAGAGATAGAGCAGGCGTGAACGAGGCCCCGTCGGGGGTCCTGCCGATCGACAAGCCCGCGGGCTGGACGTCGCACGACATCGTCGCGGTCGCTCGGCCGATCCTCGGCACCAGACGCGTCGGGCACGGCGGGACGCTCGATCCGCTCGCGACCGGGCTCCTGCCGCTCCTCGTCGGCAGCGCGACGAAGTTCGCCGATCGGCTCCACACGGCGGCGAAGGTGTACGCGGCGGTCGTGGCATTCGGCACCGAGACGACGACCGACGACGCCGCGGGGGAGAGCACGCGGCACGCGGCGCCACCGCCCATCGACGTCGCCGCGATCGATCGCGCGCTCGATGCGTTCCGTGGCACGATCGACCAGGTGCCGCCAGCCTTCGCGGCCGTGAAGATCGGCGGCCGGCCCGCCTACGCTCGCGCGCGGCGCGGCGAGACCGTCACGCTCGCGGCACGGACCGTTCAGATCGAGCGCGTGGCGACCGCGGGGTGGGACGGGAACCGGTTGCGGCTTCTCGTCGTCTGCTCCACCGGGACGTACATCCGCTCGCTTGCCCGCGACCTCGGACGGGCGCTCGGATCGGCCGCGCATCTCGCGGCGCTGCGGCGGCTCGCGGTCGGAGACCTCCGGCTTGATGACGCTTTGTCGCTCGACGCGCTCCGCGGCGGCACGCCATCTGCGCTGGGCGCGATGCGGCCGGCCGATGACCGTATCCTGCCGCTGGACGAGCGGTACCGGACCGCGCCGGCCGAGAGCATCCTCGGCGACTGGGGGACGGCGGAGTGATCATCCGGGCAGCCGAGCGTGGGGCGCGCTGGCTGATCGAAGCGTGGCGGCAGCTCTCGCTCGACGCGAAGGTCATCGGGGCCGTCGCGCTCGGCAACTGGCTGCTGCTCTTCGCGAACCACACGACCGTGGCCGCGACGAGCGATGAGACGCTCTGGCGGCTGTTCCCGTGGCCGGCGAGCGCGGCCTTCCTCGCCGTCACCGGCCTCGTGGCGGCGGCCTATCCGTGGCGCGACCGGCGGGCCGGGTCGGGCTTCACGCCCCGGGATCGGGCGCTGCACCTCGCCGCGATCGTCGCGGTCTTCGTCGTCGTGCCGACGCTCGCGTCGATCGTCCTCCGTGAGACCGGCAAGCCGTACACGTACGTGCACGACGGCGCGATCATGATCGAGGAGGCCGCGCGCAAGCTGCTGGCCGGCCACAACCCGTACGCGGCCGATTACCTGAACACGCCGCTGTACTACTGGCCGATGGTGAACAACCCGGCCCTCTACCACCTCACCTACTTCCCGCTCCTGTTCCTCATCACCGCGCCGTTCGTCGCGCTGTTCGACCGCCTCGGCGTCTTCTGGGACCAGCGCTACCTCTATCTGCCGGCGTTCGTCGCGACCCTCGCGGTCCTCCCGCTCGTCATCCCGGCCGGACCCGACGCCTGGCGACGCCGTCTCGCGATCGTCGCCCTCGTCGGCCTCAACCCGCAGCTGTTCCCGTTCGTCGTCGAGGGCCGCAACGACTTCTTCGTCCTGCTCTTCTTCTTCGTCGGGATCGCCCTCCTGCAGCGCGACCGGCGCACGCTCGGCTCGCTCGCGATCGCGGCCGCGGCCGCGACCAAGCTCCACGCGGTCGTGCTCCTCCCGTTCCTCGCCGTGTACCTCGTCGCGACGCGCCGCCCGCGCACGATCGGCCAGGCGATCGCGGCGCTCCGTCCGGCGATCCCGGCCGCGGTCCTCCTCGCCGCGACGTTCATCCCGTTCCTGGTGAATGACTTCCCGGCCTTCTACGACGACGTCGTGCGGTACAACGCCGGCGGCGCCGCGTGGACGTACCCGATCTCCGGGATGGGCTTCTCGGCGCTGCTCCTCTCGCTCGGGATCATCCCGTACCGCCAGGCCGACTTCCCCTTCGCGGCGGTCGAGATCGCGGTCGCGCTGCCCATCGCGCTGTTCATGGCGGCGAGGCTGTGGCGCGAGCCGACGATCCCGCGGATGCTCGGCGGATACGCCCTCACGCTGCTCGCGTTCCTCTTCTTCGGGCGCTACTTCCAGGGGAACTACCTGGGCTACATCCTCGCGCTCGCGACGCCGATCCCGTTCCTGACGATGCGCCGGGCGCGTCGGCCGGCGCGGCGTGCGGCGCGGCGACCGATCGCGCCGGTCCCGTCGGCGCAACCGAGCGCGCCACCGATCACGCAGCCGCTGGGCCAGGTGGCCGCGGCTGAGGCGCGGAGCATCGAATAGCCCAAGCGCCATTCGATCGGCGCGTCCGTGACGCGCGCATCATCGCCCGGTGGAGCTGACCGGTTGAGCGTCGTGCACGACTTCGCGGGCTGGCCCCGCGGCCCGCTTCATGTCGCGCTCGGCATCTTCGACGGCGTCCACCTCGGTCACCAGGCCCTCATCCACCGGCTCGTCGCGGATGCGCGGGGATCCGGCGCGACCGCCCTGGCCACGACCTTCGACCCACTACCGGCGCAGGTGCTGTCGCAGGATCCGCCACAGTCGACCCTCACCGACGCGCCCGAGCGGGCCGCGCTCCTCCTGGACGTCGGAGCGGATGGCGTCGCGATCTTCACCTTCGACAAGGCCTTCTCGCAGCAATCCGCCGAGCAGTTCATCCGGCCTTCCAGTTCGGCCACGGCCGCGAGGGCACGGTGCCGCGGCTCAAGGAGCTCGGCGAGCGGCTCGGCTTCGCGGTCACGGTGGTCGAGCCGATCGCGCACGGCGGCGTCGTCGTGAGCTCCACGCGAATCCGCCAGGCGTTGCGCGAGGGTGACCTCGCCACCGCCAAGAGCCTCCTCGGCCGACCCTACTCGGTGACCGGCACCATCGTGCGCGGGGAGCGGCGCGGCCGGGCGCTCGGGTTCCCGACGATCAACGTGTCCCCACCGCCGGACAAGCTGCTGCCGCACGACGGGATCTACGCGAGCTGGGTGACGCTGGACGGCGAGCGCCACCGCGGCGCGGCCAGCCTGGGCGTTCGGCCGACGTTCGGGGGCGGCCCGCGCCAGCTCGAGGCGTTCATCCTCGACTTCTCGCGCGACGTTTACGGCCACGAGGCAACGATCGCGTTCGTCGAGCGGCTCCGGGACGAGCTCACGTTCGAGAGCGCTGAGGCCCTCGCACGGCAGATCGCGGAGGACGTCGAGCAGACCCGGCGGGCCCTGCCGTAGCGGGAGTCGCCCGGTCGGTCGCCGCGAACATCGTTCTTCGCACGAGAGGAATGGCCGGTCATCGGCAATAACTCGGAACGACGTTCTGCGTGCAGCGTATCCACACCTGCCGTCGCGCCCAGACAGACCGCCGAGCCGGTCAGCTTGTAGGACGAGCAGCGGGATCGCAAACCTGGTGAACGAGGTCCCGAACGCGGAGATCGTCTCGCCGGCCCAGAAGCGCCAGAAGCCGCGGCCACGCTGGCACGGTTGCGCATCATGATGCTAAGATGCAGCTGTGCCAAAGGTGCGGACAACGGTCACGCTCGACCAGGACGTGCTCCGCTCGGTAAAGGTCCGCGCGGCGCGACAGGGAAAGGGTGACAGCGAGGTCATCGAGGAGTCGTTGCG
>WNGF01002088.1_pt1 | contig 28876 bp, 23 predicted proteins | sample 5400641 | NCBI WGS metagenome assembly WNGF01 (sample SAMN13153371, study PRJNA577476) | soil metagenome | isolation source: 80 cm soil or saprolite under grassland replicate 2 | place: USA:California | collected 2016-06-15 | reverse complement strand
ACCGTTGTGCCGAGGATGAGGGACGACTCGATCAGCTCGGGATGGCGATCCGGGGCGAAGACGATGCGCGCCGGCCGATCCTCGCGCGCCCAGGACGAGAAGCCGCTCATGTCGAACCGCGCCGTGGGCTTGCCGCTCTCGGGATCGGCGCCGACCTTCAGGACGAGCGGGATGAACTCCGCGCGGTAGACCTTATCCACGTCGTCGGGCCCCTCGTTGGCGCGACGACGGCGCCGGATGAGCCGGGTGTGGAAGCTGCCGTCAGGCTCGCGCGGCCATCGCCCATCGGCGTAGTTCAGGATCGCGCTGATGGCGTCATCGACGTTGGTCCGCGACTCGCGCCCCACCACCTGGAACCACGATGTCACCCGCGTCGGCGCCCAACGACCCTCCCGCAGCACGCCCTGAGACTGGATGCGGTTGGCGATCCGGCTCCCCTCGCCGCTGATCGTGACGTCGTATCGCCCCGTCGTCCGGTCGACGATCTCGTCCATCGTTCCGGCCAGGTGCAGCGTGAACGCGCGGTAGAGGATCGCGACGTCGGCCGCGTAGTCGCCCTTCCGCGGCGCCACCGCCGCGAAGGCCCGGCCCAGCGGTGCGACGACCAACCCCAGGGGCAGTGTCAGAAATTGTCGACGGTTCATACACTTCTGGACTTGATCCACACGGTGCCTTATTCTACCAACCGCTCGCCGGACTCAGCGCCGCGAGCGTGGGCCTGCTATCGCAGGCAGACTTACTCCTGGCAAGGTCGCTAGCGATGGAGGTAACGACCTTTGGGTGATAGCTGTCGCCGCGTTGTGATCACTGGCCTGGGAGTCATCGCGCCGAACGGTATCGGCAAAGACTCTTTCTGGCAGCATCTGATTGCGGGCCACTCCGCGGTGGCTCCCATCACCGCGTTCGACGCATCTTCGTATCCCTGCAAGGTTGCCGCTGAGGTCAAGGATTTCAAGCCCGAACAATTCATGAATGTTCGCCGAACGAAACACCGCGGTCGCTTCTCACAGTTTGCGGTCGCGGCCGCAAAGCTCGCTCTTGAGGACGCTCGCGTGGTACTCGCCGACGAACCATCGGAACGGGTAATGCTTTGCCTCGGGACGTCTGCGCACGGGATCGCAGACGTCTATGAAACTGGAGTTACTGGATTCCAAGACAACGGCGTGGCCGGGATACCTCTTACGACAGGGATCGAATACGCCGCGCATGCGGCCTCCGGGCACGTCTCGGTAGAGATTGGCATCAAGGGCCAAGCGATGACCCTCGCTTCGGCCTGCTCAACTGGACTAGATGTTGCTCAATGGGCAGCTGCTCAGATCTCCGAAGATAGAGCATCGGTAGTTCTTGCCGGTTGTTCCGAGGCGCCGTTTGGTCCGATGTGCTTCGCTGCGTTCTGCGCATCCGGATCGCTCTCAGCGTATGACCGCCCCCCGACGAGGGCATCTCGACCTTACGACCTCGATCGCAGCGGGTTCGTCCTTGGAGAGGGGGCAGTCATCTATGTCCTCGAAGAATTGGAACACGCAGTGGCTCGAGGCGCGAACATCTACGCCGAGGTTCTTGGTTTCGGAGCGACAAATGAAGGAGGATACGGTCATCGGGTCGACGCCGCGGAACTAGCCCTAACCGAAGCGATACGAATCGCCCTTCGTCGCGCTTCGGTGGACCGAACAGAAATCGATTACATCAACTCTCACGGAAATGCCCTGCCGGACTACGATCTTGTCGAAACCCTCGCGTTCAAAAGGGCATTCGGCTCGATCGCGTATAACATCCCGATCAGTTCCATCAAGTCCATGATTGGTCACGCATTAGGCGCCGCCTCCGCGTTCCAACTCGCTGCGGCGTGCCTTTCACTGCGGGATCAGGTGATTCCTCCTACGATCAATCTTGATACGCCGGATCCGGCCTGTGATCTTGACTATGTGCCCTTCCGAGCGAGGGAAGCGCGACTTAGAAATGCCTTGATCAATGCCCACGCGATGGGTGGCACACATTCAGTTCTCGTCTTGGCGCATCGCAGTCCATCATGACCGGCGAGAGATTGATTGTTCTCCTATTAACGACCGGAGCAAACCTTTGCCTTGGCATCGTGGTCTGGCGAAAGAATCCACAACAGCAGGTTAATCAACGCTTCGCCTTTATTTGCGTGACCGTGGCGGCATGGGCTGCGAGCAACGGTCTAGTGACCGCCTTTGCGAGTAGCCCGGACGGTGTGATTTGGGCGCGTGCAGCCTTCCTCTCAGCATCAGCTATCCCTCTGGCCTTTCTGCTATTTGTCTTAGTCTTCCCGGCGCCCACCGCCACGCCCTTCCCCAGACTCACTCGACTCGTTCTCGTTTCTGGTGTCGGCGTGTCCTGTCTGTCGGCGACGCCGCTCATCGCCGAGCGAACGGAATCTGTGGCCGGCGTTCTCCACGTCGTCTATGGACCCCTGCATCCGATTTTTGCCGCATATTTCACCCTCGCATGTGCCTATACCTTGGCGCTTCTGTACCGCAGACTCATCGATTTGACAGGTATCGAGAGGTTGCAGGTTCGCTACTTCTTCCTCGGCGTTTCACTGGCGATTGTGGGCGGAACGTTCACGAATTTGTTCATACCATTGGCGTTTGACACCTCACGATTTAGCGGAGTTGGCCCTCTCTTCACGATCCCAATGGTGTCGATCATCGCCCACGCCATCATTCGTTATCGCTTAATGAATATCCGTCTCGCGATGCGTAGAGGATTGATCTATCTACTCACCATCGCGGTCGTTAGCCTGACCTTCTTTGCCACATTCTGGCTTGGCTCGCGGGTTCTAGCTTCACGTCCTCAGCTTCCGCTCTGGACCGAGTTACTGACTGTGCTCGCTATTGCTGTGTTCTTCCACCCGATCAAGAACTTGGTGCAGCGATGGGCCGACCGTTACTTCTTTAGAGAGCCCTATGACTACCAGCGTGTAGTACGAGACATCAGCAGAAATATAGCGACAAGGCTTGATCTCAAATCGCTGCTCGAATATACGTGTGAGGCAATATCAAAAACCGTTCATGCTGAATACGTTGCCGCATACGCAAAGAACCTAGACGGCACAACTTATGAGCCCCTCCTCGTACACCATAGTGTTGCAGACACGCCATACTTAGCCTCTCTGCCCTCTGACTGCCCACTACCTACATACCTGCGCACAACACGGCAACCTCTCTTAGTTGACGAGCTTCGTTCCGGCGATATGAACCCGGATACCCTGCGCAGCGGCCTCCGCCTTCTGCGAGCCGAGGTCATCCTGCCAATCCATGACGCAGACTCCTTGAGTGGATTCCTGGTCCTTGGACCGAAGCTATCAGCGGACCCTTACTTCGCCGAAGACATAGATCTATTGACGACAGTAACGAGCCAAGCAGCTATCGCCACACAGAATGCCAGGCTGTATTCCCAAGTGGTGCTTGCGAACGACTACGTGGAGAACATTCTCGAAACGATTGACAACGCCGTGATCGCAGTCGACCGCGCCGATACTATTACGAGATTCAACTCCGCAGCCGGACGTCTGACCGGGCTACCCACAGCGCACATAAAAGGTGAATCGAGTCAGCAGCTCCCTCCTACGATCCTAAGTTTGCTCGATGCGACAGCTCGCGAGGGCCGTCCTCACACACAAACCGAGACAACGCTCCCGGATTCGACCGGACGCCGATTCACCCCCGTCATCTGCTCGACATCACCCTTACGCGATGCCAGCGGCTCGGTGCTGGGGGCAGTTGCGGTGATTAGCGACCTCACCGGCCTAAAACGACTCGAAGAAGAAAAGCATCAGGTCGAACGCCTGGCATCTATAGGAGCCTTGGCTTCGGGCATCGCTCATGAGATTAAGAATCCCCTCGTCGCCATACGGACCTTTGCCGAACTCTTGCCTGAACGCTTTAGCGACGAGGAGTTCAGGAATGATTTCTCCCGTGTCGCCCTCCGGGAGATCGAGCGAATCGACGATCTAGTAGCGCGACTTCGCGGCCTGGCGATGCCATCCCAACAATCTCCTACCTCACTGGATGTTCGTACACCCTTGAAAGAGACGATCGGTCTCTTGCGAGGCCAGCTCGAACAAGCACAGATCTTGGTTCATCTTGAGCTCGACGAAGACCCGCCAGACATCGCAGGAAACTTCGTGCAACTGAAGCAGCTCTTTCTAAATCTACTCGTAAATGCCATAGAAGCGACGCCGGCCGGCGGACTCCTAAACATCCGTGTTCGCAGTCATTCAACGCGCGCTGGGGGTTTCGTAGCGGTTGAGGTTGCTGATGCCGGTTCGGGGGTTCCCGATGATCTACTGACGAAGATTTTTGAGCCGTTTGTAACGACGAAGCGAAATGGCTCTGGGCTCGGCCTTGCAATCTGCCGCGGCATCACGGATGCGCATCGAGCGACCATTCGGGCGCGAAATAATTCGCCGGCCGAAGGCGCCACTATTACAGTCGAGTTCCCCGTCCTCAGACTTGATATCGACACGAGCTCCACCGGAATGCGCATAGTCGAGCATCTTTCATCGGCTTCTGGCCTCACGCCTCCTCGTCAGAGATAGCGCTCAAGGCAAGAGATGAAGTACTCATCATTGATCGTCGTGCTCGCACTGGTGGCTGCCCTGGCCGTCTTTGTGTGGCGCGCTCGACCAGCCAGCACGCTTCGTCGGCTGTTTGCATTACAGATCTTTTCATTCTCATTATGGACACTGGGCGTTGCCGGACTGTATAACAGCAGCCATCACTACAACCTCTGGGGCAGCATTTGCTTCGCGGGTGCGAGTCTAATCCCTGGGGCGTTTCTAACCTTTGTCCACTACTACCCTCCCGAGAGTACCTGGCCATCGCGAAGCTTCATACGATTCACTCTTTTTCTCGGAGTGCTGCTAGCGACGATGTCTCTGGCGACGCCGTGGGTCGTTGTTGAATTCGGATGGCGCGACGGCGCGCTATGGCGCCAAGCCGGTCCTCTCTACCCGCTCTTCGCTATATATTTCCTCGCGGTCTGGACCGAGGGCGCGGTCCTGATCTTCTTGAAGTGGCGTCGGGCTCGAGGAATAGAGCGTCTGCAACTGAAGTATTTGACGTTAGGGACAGTAATCGCGCTTAGCGGTGGCATTACCACAAATCTGCTGCTGCCTCTGATTACCGGACGATCGACGTACGCCTATCTTGGACCTCACTTCAACCTGCTCTGGTTAGCTGTTGTCGCGCACGCGATCATTCGGCATCGGTTGATGGACTTGCGGTTGGTGATCCATCGTGGGTTGACGTTGACGATCGCGATCTTGATCTCGCTGGCGCCGGTCATCGCGATCCTTGCACTGTTCTGGCCGCGGTTGTCCGATCATTTGACCTCCGACGAGCTGGTGGGGCTGCTCCTGGGGATGATTGCGGTCAGTCTGCTCATCCCACCCATTCGGGACATCACCGGCCGTCTTCTCGACAGGTATGTGTACCGGACGCGGACCAACTACCAGCGGACGGTCCGGGAAGCGAGCCGCGCGCTGACCCGAGTGCTCGACCTCAAGACGGTTCTGTCCTTCGTCGCCCGCCCCGTCGCCGAGTCGATGCAAGCGGAAGGCACGGGCGTATACCTGCAGAGCGAGGACGGTTTCGCGCTCGCGATCGGTGAATCGCACCGGGCGAAGGCGACGTTCGTCCTGCTCGAGCGGATGCCGGAGGTCATCGGCGCCGCGCTCCGGACGCTGAAGGAGCCGCTCGTCACCGACGAGCTGGGACGCGAGGCGCTGACGGACGATCAGCGCCGACTGTACGACGTGTTGATCGCGCACGACTGGGCGCTCCTGCTGCCGCTGCTGTCCGAGGACGCCGCGCTCGGAGTCGTCGTCGTCGGGCCCAAGCTGTCCGGCGACCCGTTCTTTCCGCACGATCTCGATCTCCTCATGACCCTCGCCAATCAGGCGGGAATCGCCATCAAGAACGCGCAGCTCTATACCCAGGTCGTCCTCGCCAACGAGTACGTGCGGAATATCGTCGCGACGATCCAGAGCGGGGTGGTCGCGGTGGACGCCGCCGGCCGGGTCACCATGATCAACCCGGCGGCCGAGCGGCTCACCGGACTGTCCGCCGAGCAGATCCACGGGGTCGCGCCCACGAGCCTTCCCGATCCGCTCGCGAGCGCGCTCCTCCGCACGGTGCGTGACGGGGCGGCCAGCACCGAGCCGGAGATCACGCTGCCGGGTCCAACCACCGGCCATCCCGTGATGTGCACGACCTCTCCGCTCCACGACGCGGCGGGGGCCGTGGTCGGCGCGGTGGCCGTGTTCAGCGATCTCACGCCGCTCAAGCAGCTCGAGAACGAGCGTCGGCGCGCCGAGCGGCTGGCCTACTTCGAGATGTTCGCGCCGAGCATCGCGCACGAAATCAAGAACCCCCTCGTCGCCATCAAGACCTTCGCGCAGCTCGTTCCCCGGCGCCACCACGAGCCACGTTTTCTCGAGGATTTCAGTCGTATCGTGACGCGTGAGATCGCGCGCATCGAGCGGCTCCTCGATCGGCTCCATACGATGTCGCGATCCACGGACCGTCTTCCCCAGCGGCTGGACATCCGGGCGCCCGTCATCGACGCCGCGGAGTTTCTGCAGGCCGGTTTCGACGAGAAGCGGATCGGCCTCGTCCTCGATCTGGGCGACGAGCCGCGATTCGTGATCGGGGATCACGGCGAGATCGAGCAGCTGTTCATCAATCTGCTGATCAACGGGCTCGAGGCGACGCCGCCCGAAGGCTCCGTCGTGATCACGGTCCTCGCCACCGACGCCCAGGTGGCGGTCACGGTGACGGACACGGGGCCCGGTATTCCCGCGGAGTCGCTCGAGCAGGTGTTCGAGCCGTTCTTCAGCACGCGGCAGCGCGGCTCGGGCCTGGGTCTGACGATCTGCGCCACGATCGCTGCCTCGCATCGTGCTAAGCTCCGGGCGGCGAATCGTCACGGCGGCGGCGCGGTGTTCACCGTGGAGTTTCCCGCCGTCGCCGTAGCCGAAGCCTCCGCACGCAAGTGAAGACCGCCCTGCTCGTGACAGCCGACGAGGCGCTGCGCGCCCGTCTCACCCGGGCGCTCGGCGGTGTGTCCATCTTCACCGCCTCCGGCGACGCCGAAGCGCTCGAAACCCTTCGGCTGGTCGGGATCGATGCCATCTTCCGCGACGGCGTCCATCGTGGCGATCTGACCGATTTTGTCACGCGCGTCAAAGAGGCGAGCCCGGCGACGTGCGTCGTCGCGATCGGACCGGCAGACGCGGGAGAAGCCCAGGCGGCGGACTTCGTCGCCCCCGCGTCGTTCACGCCGCGCGAGCTGGGGCACGCCATCCATCACGTGGATGAGCGGTTGCGCCTGCTGCGAGAGATCGACGCCTTGCGCACGCAGCTGACTCACGTCGCGTCCCCGGACGCGCCGACACCGGCGGCTCGCGAGTCGGCGTCGCTCTCGCGCATCCTCAAGGGTTTCAGCCGGCTGTTCGCCGCCGGCTTCGACCGGCCGCGCGCCCTCGAGATCTTCCTCGAAGGGATCGGCGAGCTGCTGCGGCCGGCGCGCTCGGCGCTGCTGCTGCCCGACGAGGTGGATCGCTCCTATCGCGTCGTGGCCCACCGCGGCCTGGCCCCCGCGATCGCGCGGTCCGTGCGGCTCGCGGGAACGACGGGGCTTGCCCAGTGGCTCGCGGCGCAAGGACGGCCCGCCCGTCTGCCCGATCTCGCCGATCCCGAGGTGGCCCGGGACCTCATCTTGCTCCAGGGGATCGTCGCCGTCCCCCTCCTCGCGCAGGGCGAGCTGGTCGGGGTCCTCGTCCTCGGCCAGCCGGTCATCGGCGGCGGGTACGCGCGCGAGGAGACGGAGACGCTGTTCGACCTCGCCACGCACTTTGCCACGGCGCTGCGCGACATCGGCCTGCACCACCGGCTCCAGCGCGAGAAGGAGTTCAGCGAGCAGATCCTCGAGCGCATGTCGAGCGGCGTGGTGACGATCGGCCGCGATCACCGTCTCGGCGCGTTCAACCGGCGCGCGGAGGAGATCCTGGGCGTCGGCGCGGCCGAGATGCTCGGGCAGGACCTGCGCGGGCTCCCCTCGCCGCTCGGCGACATGCTGTTCGAGACGCTGACCCGGGGGCAGGCCCTGCCGCGGGCGGAGGTGCAGCTCGCGCTCCGCCGGCTCTGGCTCGACGTCTCGACCTACCCCATCTACGGCGACGGGCCCACCCCCATGGGCGCCGTGGTGGTGTTCGAGGACGTGACCGCGCAGAAGGAGCTGGCCGCCCAGAAGCGTCAGGCCGAGGAGGCCCAGCTCCTCGCGCGCGTGGTCGCGCGCATCGCGGACGAGGTCAACAACCCGCTGGTGTCGGTCAACACGTTCGTGGAGCTGATCGAGGAGCGCTACGACGACCCGGATTTCCGCAAGGCCTTCTCCTCCGTCGTCCGCCGGGACGTCCGCCGTCTCGTGCAGGTCTTCGAGAAACTTGCGGGGCTCGTGAGCGAGGGTGAGCTACACTTCAGCATCGTGGACGCACACGCCGTCGTCGCCGATGTCATCACCGCCATCGAGCCCTCGGACGAGGCCGGTGGCAAGCACCTAGAGGTGCTCGACGTCAGCCGGGACTCGACCCCCCAGCCCGTGCGGGTCGACGTCGCCCAGACGCGCAAGGCGCTCTCCTACCTGATCGGGTTTCTCGCCCACAACACGCCGGGCGACCGGGCCAGTGTCTCGATCTCGGTCGGCCGCCACGGCCAGGCCGAGGCCGCCGACAGCGTGTGGATCCTCGTCGGCTCGCGGTCGGCCAGCATCGGCCCCGAGCGGCTCCAGCGGCTGTTCGATCCCGTGCGCATGGTGCAGGAGAGCCTGATCGACGTCGGCCCCGCCGTGAGCCAGCGGCTCATCGAGGCGCAAGGCGGGCAGCTGCGCCTCCGCCAGGGCCGGCAAGAGCTGAGCTTCCTCGTGGCGCTGCCCCCGTCGGCGTCATGAACGCGACCGCGCCCCCGACGGCCCGCTCGCGCATCCTCGTCGTCGACGACGAGATCGGGCCGCGCGAGTCGCTGCGCATGCTCCTCAAGCCCGCCCACGAGATCCACACCGCGGACGGCCCGCAGGCCGCGCTGGAGGAGATCGGTCGCTTCCATCCCGACCTCGTCATCCTCGACGTCAAGATGCCGCAGATGGACGGCCTCGAGGTCCTGCGACGGATCAAGCGGATCGATCCGTCCCTGGAAGTCGTCATGATCACCGCCTACGCGTCGCTGGAGACGGTCAAGCAGGCGCTGAGCTTCGGCGCGTTCGAGTACCTCATCAAGCCCTTCTCGCGGCAGGACCTGGAGGACGTCGTGGCCCGCGCCCTCGAGCGCCGGCGGACCTCGCTGGGGACGCGGACGGAAGTCACGGCGCTGGTGACGCAGATGCGGAGCCTGGCGGCCAAGACGCGAGAGATGGAGGAGGCCGCCCGCCGCGAGACCGCCGAGCAGTCGCTGCGCGTGACCCAGCTGTCCCTATTGCGTGAGATCGGCCGCACCATCGTCGGGCAGCTCGATCTGTCCAAGATCACCGCCGCCGTCGTCGAGCAGCTCCGGCGCGCGCTCGGCTATGACAGCGTGGTCATCAGCCTCGAGGCCGGCCCGGCCGCGGTGACCACGGACGAGCGGTTCCTCCGGTGCGCGATCCGCGATGCCCAGGGGCCGCTGGGCTATCTGATCGTCGACAACCGCGCCTCCGGCCGGCCGATCGATCCGCGCGAGCACGAGCTGCTGGAGATGCTCGCGGAGTATCTGGCCATCGCCGTCCGCAACTCGCGCCTGTACGGCGACATCGCGAGCACCACGCGCCAGCTCGAGCAGCTCATCGCCTGCGCCGGCGACGCCATCGTCACCGTCGACGCCAGCGACCGCATCGTCGGGTGGAACCCGGCCGCCCAGCGGATCTTCGGCGTGGCCATGACGGACGTGATCGGCGTCTCCATCACACGGATGCTTCCCGAGCGCGATTACCGCGAGGGCAAGCGCCGAATCGGGCAAGACGTGGCGACGTATGTCTTCGACGCCTCGGGCCTGTCCGGCGCCAGCGGCCCCATCGACGTTGCCGTGACCCTCTCGGCGCTCCGCGACCGGCAGGGCGCGCCCGAAGGCCTCGTGGCCATCATCCGCGACATCACGGCCCAGCGTGAGGTCGAGAACCAGCTGCATCAGTCGGAGAAGCTGACGGCGCTCGGCCAGCTGGCCGGCGGGATCGCGCATGACTTCAACAACCTGCTCCAGGCCATCCTCGGCTACGCGCAGCTCATGAAGCAGAATCCCGGCGACGCCCAGCTCGTGAGCCGCTCGCTCCAGGTTCTGGAGACCGCGGCGCTGGACGGCTCGGAGACCGTGCGGCGGATCCAGCAGTTCGCGCGCCTGCGGCCCGACGAGCAATTCGTGCCGGTGGACCTGAACCAGATCGTGCAAGACGCGCTCGCCATCACCCGGCCGCGCTGGGAAGAAAAAGTCGCGCACGAGAACCGTCCGCTCGATCTCCAGCTCGCGCTGGGTCCGATCTCTCCGATCAGCGGCCGCCCCTCGGCGCTCACCGAGCTCACCACGAACTTGATCCTCAACGCCATCGACGCGATGCCCGACGGCGGCACCCTCACCCTCAGCACGCGCCGGGGAGCGGACGGTGGCGTCGTGCTCGCCATCGCCGATACCGGCGTCGGCATCCCCGAGGCCGTGAGCCATCGCATCTTCGAGCCCTTCTTCTCGACCAAGGGCGAGGGCGGCTCCGGGCTGGGGCTCGCCATGGTGTACTCGATCGTCACGCGCCACGGCGGCGACATCCGTGTCGACAGCGAGCCCGGGCAGGGGGCGACGTTCACGTTGACGTTTCCCCCGGGCACGCCGGTGATCCGGTCCGAGGACGGCCCGCGGCCGACGAGCGCGCGCCGCGCGGCCCGCGTGCTCGTGGTCGACGACGACCCTCAGGTCCTGGGCACGTTCACGGAGATCCTCCAGAACTTCGGCTACGTGATCACCGCGGTGTCCAGCGGCGCCGCCGCGCTCGGCGCCTTCGCGCGCGACCGCTTCGACGTCGTGCTGACGAACCTCGGGATGGCGGGGATGAACGGCTGGGAGTTCGCCGAACGGCTCCGCGCGGCCGACCGTGACGTCACGCTGATGTTCGTCACGGGCTGGGGGCTGCGCAGCGAGGACTACGCGCGCCTGGACGCCCTCGGGGTGACGCGCTGCCTGTTCAAGCCCGTCCAGCCCGACGAGCTCGACGGCGCCATCCAGTCCGTGCTGAGCGGCGCCTGAGCTCGCCCTACGGCGGCGGAGGGGACGTCCCGGCGTAGGCGATGCAGGGCGTGAGACTCAGCGACGGCAGCTGCTGAGCCGGAATCGTGGCCCGCCCCGGAGATCGCGCGGATACAGTATTCGTCGACCCGCCGGCTTGACCAAGAAGACTCTCGGGAAGCGCGCCGCCTGCGCCCGTTCCCAGCACGGCGCTTCCCTGCAGATTCGGCACGGCAAACGTCGACACCCCATCGCCTCCGAAGGTCGTGCCGATCAGATTGAAGAGCGTCGTGTACTGGGAAATCGGCACGATCTGGCCGTTCGCGTCCAAGAATCCCGCGGGGCAGAAGTCGAACGCGAAGGTACAGATGTCCCCGAGAACAGGGACTGGAAGCGATCGATCGGCAGGAGCTGCCCGTTGGCCTGGGCGAAGCCCGCGGGGCTTCTCTCCGAGGGCTCATGAGCGCTTCATCGGGCGGCCGCAGCAGACCTTCTGGACCATCGCGACCTTGCCGCACTTCGCGCACCGGAATCCGGCCATGGCTCCGAGCCTCCCCGCCTAACGGGCGCGTTTGACCTGGTCGGCGAGCTTGCAGAACGCGCACAGCGTGCCCGTCGTCACCTGACCACAGCGCGCGCACTCGTTCAATGCCACCGCCTCGGCGCGCTCGAAGGCCGGGCGCGCCTTGTCCAGGAACCCGAACAGAAAGTTGTGCTTGGCGCCCGGCGAAACGTCCTCGAGACGATTGAGGATGTCCTTGTGGGCGATCGAGGTCGCGCCGACGGCGAACGGGCACTCCTCGACGATGTAGTCGATCCGGCGCAGGAAGGCGTACGCCGCCGTCTCGAGCTCGGACAGGCGGTAGAGCGGCTTCACCCGGCGCACGAGCTTGGGATGGGTCGAGGGCAGCGCGGGCGACTGCCGCGGGAGCGCCTCCATCTGCCAGTGCATGACCGATCCGAACAGCGTCGCCGCCTCGTCGTCGAGGTTGTGGCCCGTGGCCACCACCGGAAACCCGTGCTCGAGCGCCGCGCGGTTCATGAGATACCGCTTGGACAGCCCGCAGCCCGAGCACGGCGGCCGGCGCGTCACCTGCTTGATCACCGGCACCGGCGCCCCCACCTCGTCGGCCACGCTCGAGACCACCAGGGGCACCCCGCGCGCGGCGGCGAACGCCTCGCACTTCACGCGCGACTCGACGGAGTACTCGAAGATGCCGAGGTCGAGATGGAGCCCGGTCGTCTGGTAGCCGTCCTCGATCAGCACGTCCCACAGGGCGAGCGAATCCTTCCCCCCCGAGACGGCCACCAGCACACGCTCGTCACGGCCGAACATCCGGTGCTTGCGGATGGCCTCGCGGATTTGGTTGCGGAAGAACTCCACGAAGTCGTCGGCGCAGAACGCCGCGTTGTGCCGGCGCAGTTCGATCGCCGCCTGCCCCCCGCACTTCCGACACTTCATATACAGCCCCCAGACATCACCGGGCGCAGCTCGATCGTGTCGCCGTCGGCGACCATCTGGTCGGCGGTGATCAGGCTGTCGCCGCGGATGACGATCACGGTCTCCGGGAGCACGTCGAGATCCTTCAGCACGTCCTTCACGCGGCGTCCCCCGGCCACCTCGACCTCGCGGCGTGGGTTGCGCAACACGACCTTCATGCCCAGGATAGTAACATCATGAACGACCGCGCCCCCCTCGCCCGCACGCCCTGGCGCACGCTGTCCACCCGCTGTGTCTACACGAATCCGTGGATCCGTGTCCGCGAGGACAGCACGGAGCTGCCCGACGGACGCACGACGATCTACGGCGTCGTCGAGTGCAAGCCGTGCGTCGGCGTGCTGCCGTTCATCGACCCCGACACGGTGGTGCTCGTCGGGCAGTACCGGTACGTGGCGCGCGACTTCTACTGGGAGATGCCCACCGGAGCGATGCACCCCGGGGAGAGCGAGGAGGCGGCCGTCCAGCGCGAGCTGGCGGAGGAGGCGGGGTACGAGGCCGGGAGTCTCACGAAGCTCTGCACCTTCTTCACGTCCAAGAGCGTCGTCGACGAGACCGCCGCGCTTTACCTCGCCGAAGGGCTGCGGCCCGCCGACCATCGACCGGACCCCACGGAGTTCATCGAGGTGCGGACGTTTCCCTTCGCGACGGCGATCGACATGGTGCACACCGGAGAGATCAAGGACGCGATGACGATCATCGCGATCCTTCACGCGGCCCGCCGACGCGGGCGCTGACGCTCACTCGCCCGGCGTGTCCTCCGCCTCCCAGCGGTGACGGTCGCGCCCCTCCAGGATCTCGTCGGACGTTCGGAGCTCCTCGTCGGGCGCCCGTGGCACCCCGAGCGCATCGCCGAGGGCATCCACGTTGTCCTGGTCGGGCGTGGCGACACTGCCGCCCACGGCTTCCTCACCCGTGCTGTCGGCGCGCTGCCAGTCGGCATCGACGTCGCCACCCGTCAGCTTCGGGCTCGTCTGGGTGTACTCCGTCAGCTCCTCCTCGGCCTGCCGCTCTTGATCCGTCCGGATGATCGTCGCCTCGCGCGGAGGCGGCCCCTGTAGCTCGTCGTCGTTCGGTCTGGATGCCTTGCGCCGGCTCTTCTTTGCCATGACTGCCGGGGAGCAGCGAACGTCGTGCCAGCGAAACGCGTGGCTCCGGCCTGCGAATGAGCCCCAGAGCTACGGGAGGCGCGGGAGGGGCTTACCATCGACGGCGGCCAGGATCAGCTGGACGAGCCGTTCCTGGCTCACGGGCTTCGGCAGATAGGCGGCAAATCCCGAGGCGCGCATCGAGGGCTCGTCGTAGTCCAGCCCCGACACGGCGATGAACGGGGTGGTGGCCTGACGCTTCCGCGCTTCGCCCAGGAGCCACAGGGCGTCCCGGTCAGCGAGCTGGACCTCGCAGACGACGACGTCGGGCTTGACCTGGCGGAGCTTCCGGAGCGCGTCCCGAGCGCTCCTCGACGTGACGACGAACGCGCCATGGTACGCCAGCAGCGCCTGGAAGATGTTCCGGGCGTCGACATTGTCGTCGACGACCAGGGCATACACACCCGACAGCGCCCCGAGCGTCCGCGAACCCATCCGGGGTTGGTATTACCGAGCGTTCGTTGGACAGCCCCGCCTATGCGGTGGCCGAGCGGCGGTGGGTTTCAGAGTCTGGGAATTCCATTTCACGGCAGTAGCAGAGCAGATGCACGTAGAGGCCGACGAAGTGAACGCTAGTCTGAGCCTCGTAGACCGGGGTCGAGCACAACAGGCAGTGGTCGATGACTCGCCCCCACGCCCCGTCCTCGGCCCTCGGCCAGCCCATGCGCAGACATGCAGCAACGCATGTACCAAAGATGGAAGGGCCGACTACGCGCGAGCGGCCGACCGCCCTTCGTCGCTCGGCGACTCCACGACGTGAGCCACGGTCGAGCACAGCGTATGAAAGGGCACAGGCTTTCTCAGATAGGCGTCGAGCCCATGCCGGCGAGCCGTCGTGAAGTCGTAGAGATCGTCTCGTGCCGTCATCGCGATCACGGGCAGATGATCGCCACGGCGGCTGCCCCGGTCCCTGATCCAGTCGATGAGCCACAGGCCATCATTCCGAGGCATCGACAAATCCGTGACCACGACGTCCGGGCGAAGATGGCGCAGGGTGCGGACCGCAGCGAGCGCCGAGGCAGCAACCCGGACGGTGGCGCCTGCGTACCTGAGCATCGCCTCGCAAATTACACGAGCGTCCGCGTCGTCGTCGACCATGAGGACATGAACACCGTCCAGCCGGGCAAACGCTTCGGGGGTATCGCGCACCTCGTCTGACATTAGACTTCAGCCATCTGCAACAATCCCGCCCGTTGGTCGAATGGGCACATGCCGACGGGAAGGGTTTTCGTATCCGATGTCGGCGTCGGCACTTGGGCCTTTGCGGCACCAGAGGGGCTTCAACGAGCGGGAAAGATTGCCGGTTCGGCACGCTTGCTGGACATCCCGTCACGGGGACGATGACGAGATCCGGCAGCAGACAATGATGGGCGCATGCGAAGGATCGTGATGCCGCGGAAGGAATCCCGGGATCGCCGTCGACGACTCCGGCACCGCGCCGGATCCCCACCTCCTCCGCGAGCTCGACCCGCCTGCCCGATCCTCCTCGGAGCCGGTCGCCCGTTGCTCAGCGGCGTGTCGAAGAGCTCGAGGCTGGCTCTCCTGGAGGCCAAGAGGTATCCGTCCGGCGACGTCATGCTTCGCTACGCGCGCCCAGCAGGCTCGACTTCCTAGGAAGCCCCCAACTCACCTCGTGGAGGCCAGGACCACGGGGCCGGTGGGCGCCGGGACGCCGCCCTCGGGCTCCAGCGTCACCGCCCAGACGTCGGCGGGGCCGGGGTTGGCCGCGATCGGTTGGCTCGCTTGCCCCGACGCGTCGACCGTGAAGACGCCGGCCGGACGTGGCTGACCCGCGCTGATCGTCCACAGCTCGTAGGCCTTGCCTGGAGGCGTCGGCGGGAGATTGGCGATGAACAGATGACCGCCCTCCCGCTCGTGCCAGAGAAGACGCGCGCTCGCCGTGGGACTGGGGCCGGGTCCGCGGAGCGTGATGACACGGGTCGCGGGATCGCGCAGGAGCGCGATGACCACCCGGGCGACGCCGAGCCGGTCGCGCAGCGCCGTCTCTTGCGCGCGCAAGTCGGCGCGGATCGCGGCGGTTTCCCGCGCCATCGCGCCGATGCGCGCCTCGTACCGCGAGGCGACGAGCCCGGCGACGAAGATCGAGACACCGGCCACGGCCGCCGCGGTCCCGACGGCCCAGCGCATCGACCGCCAGCGACGACTCGACAGGCGACGCCCGGGCGTCGCCGCCACCCGCCGCATCACCGTCGCTTTCACGTGGGCGGGAGGAAGCGTCGGGGGCAGCCCACGCGCGACGTCGGCCAGCGTCTCGTCGAACTCACGCAGCGCGGCGACGCACGCGCCACATCGACGCGCCAGGTGCTCCTCGAACTGCGCGCGCTCGTCGCCGTCCAGCGCTCCCAGCGCGTACGCGGCGACCTGGCTCTCGAAGGGCTCGTGGCTCATGGCGCCGTCTTCATGATCTCGCGCAGATGCTCCAGTCCCAGGCGCATCCGGGTCTTGACGGTACCCAGAGGCTGCTCGAGGCGCTCCGCGATCTCGGTCTGCGTCAGACCGCCGAAATAGGCCAGCTCGATCACCTCGCGCTGCGCGCCCGGCAACCGATCGAGCACCCCCTCGACGGCCTCCTCGACCGGGGCGACGAACGCCTCATCTCTTCTACGGATGGCCCGGAGCCGGTCGAAGGCTCGCGTCCGCGCCCGTATCACGATCCAGGCCTCCGGGCTTCCCCCCGCCGGGTCGTAGGTGGCCGCCGCCTGCCAGGCTTCCCAGAAGACTTCTTGCAGGACGTCGGCGGCGTCGGCCGGGTCGCGGACCATGCGCACGATGAGGGGATACGCGAGCCGCGCGTAGCGATCGTAGAACACCCCGCAGGCGTCGGCATCACCATCGGCCATCCGCCGGATCAGCTCTGCGCCCGCCCACGCCATGTGGTCTCTTTCACTAGCAAAGGCTCCGCGGATTGACAAGGCCGAGGCCACCGCCATGTCGCACCCACCAGTGTCTACGTATCGCGATCGCGGACCGGATTCACGACCCATGCGACCGCGCGCCCGCTCACGACGCTGCTAGACTGGGACGCGTGCTTCGGACCGCCGCCGACTGGACCTCCGCGCTCGGGTTGATCCCCCACCCCGAGGGCGGCTTCTATCGCGAGACGTACCGATCGGCGGAGACGATCGACGCCCCGCACGTGCCGCCGCGCTTCGGAGGGCCGCGAGCGCATTCGACCGCGATCTACTTCCTCCTGCCGGGAGACCAGATCTCGGCGCTCCACCGCATCAAGTCCGACGAGGTCTGGCACTTCTACGCCGGCAGCCCGGTGACGCTCACGGTCATCCATCCCGACGGCCGGCTCGACGAGCGACGCCTGGGCGCCGAGTCCGAGAGCTTTCAAACCGTCGTGCCGGCGGGCGCCTGGTACGGCGCGGTCGTCGACGACCCGACCGCCTGGGCCCTCCTCGGAGGGACGGTGGCGCCCGGCTTCGACTTCGCCGACTTCGAGCTCGCCGATCGCGCCACCCTCCTGGCCCGCTTCCCCCAGCACCGCGACAGGATCGTCCGTCTGACCCGATGAGAAATCAGGGACGCCTGACCACGCGCTGCGCCTTGAGCTCGTAGCGGGGCAGCGTGCGAGGCGGCACGGCGGCGACCTCCAGGCGAATGCCGAGGTCGGCGCGGAACGCCTCTCGCACCGCCAGCGTCACCGACGCGTCGTCGGCCTCGAGCACCACGCGGATCTCGTCGAGGGCGCCGGCGCGAAAGACCTCGATCTGGAACTCGTCGACGGCGGGGAAGCGTCGCACGATCCCCTCGATCGCGGACGGAAAGACGTTGACGCCGCGGACGATCAGCATGTCGTCGAGCCGGCCGAGGATGCCGCCCTCGAGCCGGACGAACGTCCGCCCGCAGCCGCAGGGAGCCTCCGCCAGCCGCACACGATCGCCGGTGCGATAGCGGACGACGGGAGAGCCGAAGCGCCCGAGATTGGTGAGCACGAGCTCGCCCTCGCGCGCCGGACGCTCGGTGCCGGGATCGATCACCTCGGCGATGAATTCCGTCTCGTTCACGTGCAGGCCCGCCTGCTCGGCGCACTCGAAGCCGAAGGCGCCCATCTCCGTCATGCCGGCGTGATCGAAGGCCCGGGCGCTCCATCCATCCTCGATGCGCCCCCGCACGGCGGGGATGCTCGCGCCGGGCTCGCCGGCGTGGACGGTCACGCGCACCGGCAGCCTCGCGAGGTCGACGCCGCGCTCGCGCGCGATCTCGACGAGGTGCAGCGCGTAGGACGGCGTGCAGACGAGCGCCGTGGCTCCGAGCTTGTCCATCCAGGCCAGCCGCGTGGCGGAATCCTGCCCGCCGCCGGGGATCGCCAGGGCCCCGAGGGCACGCGCGCCTTCGAACCCCGCCCAGAACCCGATGAAGAGGCCGAACGAGAACGGAAAGAAGATCCGATCGGCGGGCCCGAGGCCGGCCCCGCGCAACACGAACCCCCAGCAGCGCGTCCACCAGTCCCAGGACTCCTGCGTGTCGAGCCAGCGCAGCGGCTGGCCGGTCGTGCCCGACGTCTGATGGACCCGCACGTACCGGTCCAGCGGGTACGTCAGGTTGGTGCCGAACGGCGGATGCGCGGCCTGATCCGCGACGAGCTCGATCTTCTGCGTGAACGGCAGACGCCGGAAGTCGCTCCAGCCCGCGAGATCGCCGGGGGCGCGGAGGCCGGCCGCCCGCCACTTGCGCTGCAGGAAGGCGTTGCCGGATCCGCCGGCGGCGCCGTACACCTCGGCCACGAGCTTCTGGATCCGACGCCATTGATGCTGGCCGAGCGCCGAGGGGCCGAGCGTCTCCAGGGCGGGGTCGAACACGGTCAGGCCCGCAGCTTGAAGCGCTGGATCTTGCCGGTGGCGGTCTTGGGGAGCTCCTCGGCGAACTCGATCCAGCGCGGATACTTGTAGGGAGCGATCTTGTCCTTGACGAAGCCCTTGAGCTCGTCGGCCAGCGCGGCCGACGCCAGCCCGGGCTCCTTGAGCACGACGAAGGCCTTGGGCTTGACCAGTCGGTCGCTGTCCTCGTGGCCCACGACCGCCGCCTCCAGCACCGCCGGGTGCTTGATCAGCGTCGCCTCGACCTCGATGGGCGAGACCCAGATGCCACCGACCTTCAGCATGTCGTCGGCGCGGCCGGCATACCAGAAGTACCCGTCGGAGTCCTGAGAGTACTTGTCGCCGGTCTGGATCCACGGCCCGTAGAGCGTCTCCTTGGTCTTGTCGTGCTTGTTCCAGTAGTAGGCCATCGTCGAATCGCCCTTGACCCGCAGGTTGCCGATCTCGCCCCGCGGCACCGGGCGTCCCTCGTCGTCGACGATGATGGCCTCGTAGCCGGGCACGGCCAGCCCGGTCGCGCCGGGGCGTGCCTGGCCGGGACGGTTGGACAGGAAGATGTGCAGGATCTCCGTCGTGCCGATGCCGTCGATGATCTCGACGCCGAAGCGCTCGCGCCAGCGGTTGTAAATCTCCTCGGGCAGCGCCTCACCAGCCGAGACGCACAGGCGGAGCGAGGACAGGTCCCAGCGCTGCTCGGCCTCCTTGACGGCCAGCATCGCGGCGTACAGCGTGGGCACGCCGAAGAAGATCGTCGGGCGCCGATGCGAGAGGATCTCGAAGACGCCCTCCGGGGTCGGTCGGTGCGGAGAGAGGACGCTCTGGGCGCCGACGGCCATCGGGAAGTACCCGGCGTTGCCGAGGCCATAGGCGAAGAAGAGCTTGGCCGCCGAGAAGATGCGGTCGGTCGATCGCAAGCCGAGCACCTGCTTCGCGTAGGTCTCCGCGCACACGACCATGTCGTGCTGGAGATGAACGGCGCCCTTGGGAAATCCCGTGGAGCCCGACGAGTAGAGCCAGAAGGCCGCGTCGTCGCGCGACGTCGGCGCCGCCGTCAGCGTGGACGAGGCCTGGGCCACGCGATCCTCCCACGACAGATGGGCTCCCGCCGCGCCGCCGGCGACGAGCACATGGCGCAGGTGGGGCGCGCGGGCGAGGATCGGCGCCGCCTCCGCCAGCAGCGGCGCCGAGATGACCACGACCCGGGCGCGGCTGTCGTTCAGGAAATAGAGCCAGTCTGCTCCACGCATCAGCGTGTTGACGGGGACGGGGATGGCGCCGATCTTGATGGCGCCCCAGAACGTCCCGAGGAACTCCGGCGTATCGAGGCAGATCATGAGCACGCGGTCCTCGAGGCCGACCCCGAGCTCGCGGAGCGCGTGGCCGGTCCGGTTGGTGAGCTCCTGCACGTCTCCGTACGACAGGACACGGTCCTCGTAGTAAAAGGCGGGCGATTCCGCCCGGCCTTCCGCGACGTTGCGGTCCACGAACCATGTGGCGACGTTGAACTCTGCCGGGAGCACGTCGGAGGCATTCATGTCCAATCCTCGGGTGTTGTTGGCACCGCGGTTGCTGGGGACGAGTAGGGAGGTGCAAACATGAAATCTCTCCACGTTGCCATTCTCAGCGGCCTGCTCGTTCTCGGTGTCAGCGCCTCGGTGATCGCCCAGCAGCCCGGGGCGTCCTCGAGCGCCCAGAGCGAGGCGACCAAACCGGCCGATGACAAGGCCACGTCCTCGTCGAGCTCTTCGTCCAGCGCCGCGAAGCCGGACCAGAGCGCGCCAGGGGCGTCGTCGTCGATGCCTGCGCCCGATCGGTCATCGTCCAGCTCGTCCACCAGCGTCGACGTCTTGAAGAACGAGTCCCGCGCGGACGTCGGCAAAGACAGGAGTGATCTCGGTTCGGCGTCACCCCGCACGACCACCAGTGAGTCGCGGCGGATCTTCGGCCTCGAGCCGACCGCGGCCATCCTGATCGGCGCGGCCATCCTGCTCGTCGTGATCCTGGCCCTCGTGGCCATGAGCCGGGGCAGCAGCGACACCACCTCGCACACCGACATCGACCTCAACCGCCGGCTGTAGGGCTGGCCTATCGACGTGGGCGGCGTCGCACCGCGGTCTTGCGCGGCGGCGATGCCGCCCGTGTCTTTCGGCGCACGGCGATCGCCTCGATCTCGACGAGCAGCTCCGGCCGCACGAGCCGGCTCACCACGAGCAGGGTATTCGGCGGGTAGCTCCCGTCGGGGAAATATCCCGGAAACATCTCCGCCCGCGCCTTCATGAAGCCGGCGATGTCGTCGGGGCGTGTCAGGAACGTCTGCAGGCGGACGACGTCGCGCATCGCGCAGCCGCCGGCCTCGACGACCGCGCGCACGTTCTCGAAGGCCTGCTTGGTCTGCGCCACGATGTCGTCCACGGCGACCTGACCGGTCGGGCCCATCCCGACCTGGCCGGCGACGACGACCATCTCCCCGCCGGACGCGACGACGCCGTGCGAGTACATGCCCAGCGGGACTCCGAATCCCTTCGGCGTGATGACTTTCATTTGGTGGTCTCCTGGTGTTATCCCAGCCGGACGTACTCGAAGTCCATGGCCTGGCCGTTGATCCCGCGGGCGGGGGCCGCGATCCAGTTGGCGAACTTCCCCCGCTCCGTCACCGGCTGCATGAGGCTACCGACGTACGCCTCGTCGGCCTTGGTCGGCAGCCAGTCGTCTCGGCGCGCGTCCCACTCGGCCTGGCTGATCACGCGTCCCTCGGGCGACACCCGGACGTCGCTGAAGCATCCGATGGCGCGGTGGAAGGCGCGGTGCGGCAGTGTCAGCTCGACGTCGATGCCCGCGCGGGCGATGACCTGGTTCCACCGCGCGACGCCGCGCGCACAATCCGTGACGTAATCGTCGCGCAGGCGCTCGTTGAGCGACACCAGCGCGGGCTGCTCGCGCATGGCCACCCGCTCGCCGTCGAGGTCGGCCACCGGGTAGGTGGCGTCCTTCAGGCGGTGATCGTCGTCCTTCTTCGTCTCCTCGAAGCGCCCCTTGAGGCCGAGCGTGTAGAAGTTCGCGGCGTTCGTGGAGATCTCGGAGCCGAAGAGGTCGAGCGAGACCGAGAAGTGGAAGTTGACGTACTTCTGGATCGTCGGCAGGTCGATGCCGCCGTGGGCGCGCACGTCCTCGGTGCGGTGCTCGCGCATCAGCTCGCACGTGCGCTGCACGATGCGGCCGACGCCGGTCTCCCCCACGAACATGTGGTGCGCTTCCTCCGTGAGCATGAACCGGCACGTGCGCGCGAGCGGGTCGAAGCCGCTCTCGGCCAGGCTGGCCAGCTGATACTTGCCGTCACGGTCCGTGAAGAAGCTGAACATGAAGAACGACAGCCAGTCGGGCGTGCGCTCGTTGAAGGCCCCGAGGATCCGCGGCTTGTCGCGATCGCCCGATCGGCGCTGGAGCAGCGCCTCCGACTCCTCCCGTCCGTCGCGACCGAAGTAGGCGTCGAGCAGGTAGACCATCGCCCACAGATGGCGGCCTTCCTCGACGTTGACCTGGAACAGGTTCCGCAGATCGTAGAGCGACGGACAGGTCTGGCCGAGATGCCGCTGCTGCTCGACCGAGGCGGGTTCCGTGTCGCCCTGGGTCACGATGAGCCGCCGTAGCGTCCCGCGGTATTCGCCGGGCACCTCCTGCCAGGCCGGCTGGCCCTTGTGGTCGCCGAACGCGATGGCGCGGTTGGGCTCGGGCTCGGCGAGGAAGATGCCCCAGCGGTACTCCGGCATCCGGAGATACCCGAACTGCGCCCATCCCTGCGTGTCCACGCTGACGGCGGTGCGGAGGTACACGTCCTTGGCCTGGTAGCCGTGCGGGCCCATGTCGCGCCACCACTCGAGGAATTTCGGCTGCCATTCCTCCAGCGCCCGCAGGAGCCGGCGGTTGTCCTTCAGGGACACGTTGTTGGGGATCCGCTCCAGATAATCGGTCGCCGACATCACACTCTCCTCCGGTCGTACTCGCTACGCTCGCCCGTGCCGTAGACGCGCAGGGCGCCCTTGGGCCCCACCGCGTTGGGGCGCTGGAACACCCAGTTCTGCCACGCCGACAGCCGCGCGAAGATCTTGGTCTCCATCGTCTCGGGGCCGGCGAACCGCAGCGACGCCTCCATGCCGGTGAGCGCGTCGGGCGAGAACGCGCCGCGCTCCTCGACGGCCATCCGCACCTCGTCGTCCCAGTCGATGTCGTCGGGCGTGAAGGTCACCAGGCCCGCCTCCTCGGCCGCGGCCGCGTCGAGGTCCTGGCCGAGCCGCCCCTTGAGGTCGTCGACGCGGCCGGGATCGGCGAGGAAGCGGCCGGCGAGCCGGCAGAGCCCGTTGGCCATCGGATAGGCGCCGAAGTTCATCGCGGTGAGCCGGACGCCGGGCGCCGGCCGGTCGTCGCCCTGCCGTCGGCCGTCGAGCATGTAGGAGCGGTCCGCGGCGAGCGCCAGCTCGAGCAGCGTGCCCGCGAACGACGACCCCGGCTCGATGAGCGCGAAGATCGACCGCGAGGAGACGTCGAGGCGCTTGAGCGTGCGCTTGAGGTAGAGACGGATCTCGCGGACGAGCCAGTCGGCCTGATGATCGGCCAGGAGCCGATCGTACGCCTCCACGACGTCGGCTCGCCCCGTCGTCCGGAACAGCCAGAGCCCGATCTCGGGCTCGTTGGTCCGCAGGTGAAGGATGAGGTCGTCGAGCTCGCGGGCCAGGGCCAGCGGCCAGAACGCGCAGCCCAACCCGTGGATGGACGCGAGATCGTCGGCGGGCGGCGCCGCGGGCGCGGCGACGGTGATCTCGGCGACGCCGCGCGCGCGATCGAGCGCGCACGTCACGTGGCGGTAGGCCACGCCGTCGTCGTCGATCGACCGCTCGAGGGGCGTCAGCGCGATGCCGCGCGCCTCCGCCGGCCGGTCGCTGCCGGCGGCCAGCGTCTCGGCCCGACGCCTGACTTCCTCATCGAGCTTCGAGCGCGGCACGACCTCGTCGACCAGGCCCCAGTCGACGGCACGCTTGCCCTTCACGCCTTCCTCGAGCGTGCAGAAGAAGTCGGCGCGGTCACGGCGGACGTGGCGCTTGTCGACCAGGCGGGTGAGGCCGCCCGTGCCCGGCAGCACGGCGAGCAGCGGCACCTCGGGAAGCGCCACCGAAGTGTTGCCGTCGTCGGCCATGACGATGTGCTCGGTGGCCAGCGCCAGCTCGTAGCCGCCTCCGGCGCACGGGCCGTTGATCGCGGTGAGCCAGGGCTGGCGCGATTCCGCCGTGGCGTCCTCGATGGCGTTGCGCGTCTCGTTCGTGAACTTGCAGAAGTTCACCTTCCAGGGGTGGCCCGACTGGCTCAGCATGCGGATGTTCGCGCCCGCGCAGAAGACGCGGTCCTTGGCCGAGCGGAGGATCACCGCCGCCACCTCCGGATGCTCGAAGCGCAGCCGCTGGACGACGTCGTACAGCTCGATGTCGACGCCGAGGTCGTACGAGTTCAGCTTCAGCTCGTAGCCCGGCCGCAGGCCGCCATCCTCGCTGACGTCCATGGCGACCGTGGCCACGCGCCCGTCGATCGTGACCTTCCAGTGACGATAGCGCGACGGATCCGTGCGGAAGTCGACCCGCGGATGATCGTTGTCTGCCATCTTCATTCCCCCCGCCCTACCCCAAGATCACCCACAGCGCGCGCGCCTTCTTCGCTCCGAGATTCTCCCACCAGTGCGGTGCGCCGCCGTCCAGCAGCGCGCTGTCTCCCGTCTCCAGCGTGTGCGTGTCGCCGTTGTAGTGCAGCGCCACCCTGCCGTCGAGGACGTAGAAGAGCTTCATCTGGCCGGGCTGGATCACCACCTTGTCCGTGGCGACGCCGCGGGACTTCCCGCCGAGGGTGGAGACGACGGCCCGGATCTTTCCCTGGAACAGCCCCGCGCCCAGCACGGCCCACCGCTCGGAGCTGCCGTCGAACGACACCGCCGGGTACTCGCGCTGGCGGGTCACCTGGATGCGGCCCGCGGGTCCCCCGTCGAACAGCGACGCGATCGGGACGTTGAGCGCCGCGGCGATCTTGCCGACGGTGTTGAGCGACGGCGTGAGGCGACCCGACTCGATCTGGGACACCATGCTCGGGGTCAGACCCGCCTTCTCGGCGAGCTGCCGCTGCTGCAGCTCGCGCTCGAGCCGCAGGGCCTTGATCCGCCCGCCGAGCGAGCTCACGAGATGATCTCCGCCTGGGGGGCCCCGAAATGGCCCCCCAAACCCCCCGACGCTCCGACCGACCCGGCCAAGCCGCGCCGGTCGTCGATCATGCGCGATCTCAAGGCGCTTCCTCCTCCACCCGGCCCTCGGCGTCGAGGCCGGCGAGCCGGCGCAGCGCGCGGGCGACGAACACCCGCGTCATCTTCTTTCGATAGAAGTGCGCGTAGTCCGTGTTGTCGAGCGGCTTCGAGGGGCCGGCCGCGAGATCCGCTACGCGCGTGATCAGCTCCGGCGTGAGCCGCTCGCCGATGAGCGCCGCCGCCGCCGGCCTGGCCTCCCGGGGCAGCGACGCGACCGCGCCGAGCACGATGCGCGCGTCACGGACGGTGTCGCCCTCCATCCGCGCGGCGACGGCCACGCCGAGGACGGGGAAATCGAACGAGCCGCGGCGTCGCAGCTTGAGATAGATCGACGTCCAGCCGTCGCCGGGCGGCAGCAGGATCTCGGTGAGGACCTCGTCGGGGCGCTTGGCCAGGTACTCGATCCCGTCGTCGCGATAGAGGGCGGGCATCGGGATCATCCGCTCGCCGCCGGCGCCGACCAGGCGCACGGTCGCGCCCAGGCTCCACAGGACGGGCGCCGTGTCGGAGGACGAGACCGCCCAGCAGCGGGAGCTGCCCGGCGCGACCAGACAGATGTCCCCGTCCTTCTTCATGCAGAAGCCGACCGCCTTCCGCCAGGCGTGCGACTGGTTATAGTAGTTGCACCGCGTGTCGACACAGATGTTGCCGCCGAGGGTCCCCATGTTTCTCAGCTGGGGCGACGACACGAGACCGGCGGCCGTGGCGAGCGCCGGGAAGGCGCGCGCGATCTCCCGATGGCGGGCGACCGCGGACAGCGTCGTCGTCGCGCCGATGGCGACGCCGTCGCGCGCCCTGCCGCGCACCCCGGTCATCTCACGAATGCCGCGAACCCCGACGAGCACCTTGGGCTCGAACTGGCGGCGCTTCATGTTCGGGTAGAGATCCGTCCCCCCGGCCACGAGCATCGCCTCCGCCCCGTGCTCCGCCAGCGCCCGCGCCGCGTCGGCGACCGTGCGCGGCGCGAGGTACGTGAAGGGCGGCAATCTCATCATGAGGCGAACGGTCTCACCGCGACTTCGTCGGCGGGCTGGCCGAAGGCGGATTCCACGACCACGGGCTCCTTGAAGGTGAAGAGCGGCAGCTTCTCCGGACCGACCCGCGGCATCTTGCCTTGCCGCTTCAGCTCGAGCGCGCGGAGGATCTTCTCGGGGGTGATCGGGGTCTCGTCGATCCTCACGCCCACCGCGTCGTACACCGCGTTGGCGATGGCCGGGATCACCGGCAGCAGCGGTCCTTGCCCCGCCTCCTTGGCGCCGAACGGCCCCTCGGGATCGTCCGTCTCCACGAGGATCGTGTGGATCTCCGGCGTCTCCAGCGTGGTCGGGCTCTTGTAGTCCAGCATCGAGGGCGTCTTGTGCACGCCCTTGCGGAACACCTGGGCCTCCATCAGCGCCTCGCCGATGCCCATGTACACCGAGCCCTCGACCTGGCCCTCGACCAGCAACGGGTTGAGCGCGCGGCCGATGTCGTGGGCGATCCACACGTCGTGCAGCTCGATCTCTCCCGTCTCCGCGTCGACCGTCAGCTCCACGACCGACGCCGAGTACGAGTAGCACGGCGAGGGGCCGACCCCGCCCCCCTTGTACTTGCCGGCGCGCTTGGGCGGCGCGTAGGAGCCGGCGAACGCCAGCACGCCGTGCACCGACTCGGCGAGCGCGACGGCGTCCGGGAACGACACCGCCTGGTCCCAGTCCTCGGCCAGGCCGACTCGTCGGTCGCGGAAGACCAGCCCTTCGGGCGAGGTCTCGAGCTTGGCGGCGACGGCCCGCGCGATCACCGTCTTGAGACGCTCCGCGGCCTGGATGGCCGCGATCCCGCACATGAGGGTGACGCGCGACGAGTACGATCCGAGATCGACCGGCGTCAGATCGGTATCCGCCGGATGCACGCGGATGTCTTTCGGGTCGATGCCGAGGACCTCGGCCGGCAGGTACGCGAGGATCGAGTCGGAGCCCTGCCCGATGTCCGTCGCGCCGCAGAGGACGGCGACGCCGCCGCTCCGATCGGCGCGGACGATGACGCCGGAGTGCGGCATGCTGTTCCAGTAGATCGCGGTCCCCGCTCCCGTCATGTAGGCCGAGCAGCCGATCCCGATGCCCCGACGACGTCGGGAGGGGGCCTCGACGGCCCCCTCCCGTGCCTCCCCCAGGAGGGATTGCGCCGGCGAAGCCGGCGCTCTGAGTGGCCATGCATGCCACTTGTTCCGCCAGCCCGACGCCTCGACGACCTTGTCGATGCACTCCCCGAGGCCGATGGTCGTCACCGTGAGATGGTTGGCGGTCTTGGTGAAGGGGTCGACGAGGATGCGGCGTCGCATCTCCGCGGGATCGAGGCCGAGCTGCTCGGCCGCCTTGTCCAGCTGGCATTCGAGCGCGAAGCGCGGCTGGGGCGTGCCGTGGCCTCGCTTGGGCCCGCAGGGCGGCTTGTTGGTGAAGATCCGCGCGCCCTCGAACTTGTAGACGGGCATCTTGTACGTCACCGGATTGATCACACCGGTATAGAACGTCGAGGCGACCCCGTAGGAGCCGTAGGCGCCGCCGTCGAGCCACGTGCGGAGATGGCAGCCGGTGATGTCCCCCTCGCGCGTGAAGCCGGTCTTGAGCCACATGAGGACGGGATGCCGCCCGCGGTGGACGTAGAAGACCTCCTCGCGGGTGAGCGTGATCTTCACGGGCCGGCCGGTCAGCTGCGACAGCTTGCACGCGGCGATCTCATGGGCGAAGGGATCGAGCTTGCCGCCGAAGCCGCCGCCGACGGGCGTCGCGATGACCCGGATGTGGGCGGCCGGGACGTCGAGGATCTTCGCGAGGAGCCGGTGCACGTAGTGCGGCGTCTGCGTGGAGGACCAGAGCGTGAGCTTGCCGTCGGGGCCCCACTGCGCGACCGCCGCGTGCTGCTCCATCGGCAGGTGCGTGTTGCCCTCGAAGAAGAACACGTCCTCGCGCACGAGGTCGGCGCGGGCGAAGGCCGCCTCCACGTCGCCGAACTGCAGGGCCACGCTCTTGTGGACGTTGGGGCCGTCGCCGTACTCGTGGATGCGGACGTCCGGATGCGCCAGCGAGTCCTCGATGGACATGAGCGCCGGCAGCGGCTCGTAGACGACGTCGATCAGCTCGCAGGCGCGCTCGGCCGTCTCCTCGTCGACGGCGGCGACGGCAGCCACGGCATCGCCCACCAGGCGCACCTTTTCCCGGCACAGCGCTTCCTCGTCCTGGGACACGGGAAGAATGCCGAACTTGACGGGCGGCAGATCGGCCCCGGTGATGACGGCGTAGACGCCGGGCAGCGCGCGGGCCCGCGCGGGGTCGATGGAGCGGATCGAGGCGTGCGCATGCGGGCTGCGCAGGAGCTTGGCGTAGGCCAGACGGGGCAGCACGAGATCGTCCGCGTACTTCGTCTCGCCGGTCACCTTGGCCCACGCGTCGATCTTGGGCAGCGGCTGGCCGACGACGGTGAACCGATGCTTGCTCATGCCCGGTCTCCCGCCGGGGCGCCGCGCATGCGCAAGGCGGCCAGCTCGACGGCGTCGAGGATCTTCGTGTAGCCCGTGCACCGGCACAGGTTGCCGGCGAGCGCGTCCTTGATGACGTCGCGCGTGGGGACCGGGGTATCCGCGAGCAGCGCCTGGGCGGTCAGCAGGATGCCGGGCGTGCAGTAGCCACACTGGGCGGCGCCGAGCTCGGCGAAGGCGCGCTGCAGCGGATGGAGCTCCGCCCCGCGCGCCATCCCCTCGATCGTGGTGATCGCCGTCCCGGTGAGCTCGACGGGCAGTGCCAGGCAGG
>WNGF01003356.1_pt1 | contig 28892 bp, 30 predicted proteins | sample 5400641 | NCBI WGS metagenome assembly WNGF01 (sample SAMN13153371, study PRJNA577476) | soil metagenome | isolation source: 80 cm soil or saprolite under grassland replicate 2 | place: USA:California | collected 2016-06-15 | reverse complement strand
TCGAGCCGATCGGTCGCCCCTGGGCGTCGACGGCGTATTTGCTCAAATCGATCGCCTTGCCGAGCTCATCGGGCAAACGGTCCTGCTTGTAGCCAGGCGTGCTGACATTGGCCACGTTGTTCGAGACAACGCCCAGGCGCAGGGTTGCGGTGGTCAGGCCGGCGGCGGCCGTGTAGATGCCTCTAATCATCAGGGGTCAGGGTCAGGGATCAGGGGTCAGGCGTGGCGCCGACCGACAATGAATCCTGCACCGCCGCCGATGGTCATCGTTAGAGCCGGGAGTACCGGGAGCGGCAGCCACTGGCCCCAAAAAACTCCTGGCGCCTGGCTCCTGACGCCTGACCCCTCGTCAAGGCCGCCCGTGTTCGGCAGAAGCTGCGGCGGCGGATCGCGATCGCTGCGCGGAAACACGCCGGCGATGCTGTGCTTGGCCCCGGGCTTGGCTGGCGTCGCGTTGGTTTCCACCGTCAGCAGCAGCAGGTTCCAGCGCTTATTGGGGATAGCCTCCTCGAGCACGTTCTCGTAGTGCACGACGGCGTCGTCATTGGCGTTGAACGCGCCCAGGCGCAGGAACTGGTTCGTCTCTGAGTTGACGAGCCAGGCCACGTACTCGCTCTCGCCGTCGAGATGAGTGAGGCCGGTCGCCGAGATGCGCACTTCGCCTTCGAGCAGCACGAGCTCGGCAATGCCGCTGGCTGCTGGTGAGCCCGTGTTGGACACATCGGGCATATGCAGCAGGACGAGCTGAATTGGTGTCGCATCCGCGAATGCGGCGGACGACCAGGACAGCAGGGCCAGCGTGGCGACGAGAGCCAGAAGGGTGCGGCGCATCGAGATGCTCAGGCGGCCGCCCGCATGGGTGCTTGCTGCGTGCGCAGCAGGCCGCGCAGCTTCATAACCGCGGCGGTATGGATCTGGCTGACGCGCGACTCGGAGACCTCGATCACGCGACTGATCTCCTTGAGCGTCAGCTCTTCGTGGTAGTAGAGGTTCAGGACGAGGCGATCGCGCGGGGGCAGCACATCGATCGCCGAGCCGAGGCGCTCGACGAGCTCGTTTTCTTCGACGACTTCGTCGGTGCCTGCTTCGTCGGGATCGTGCAGCAGGTCGCGCAATGACTGGACGTCGCCCTCCTCATCGCCACCACCGGCACCATCCAGCGACACGATCACGTGCGCCGACTCGAGCAGCATGCGCCCGAGCTCCGCCTGATCGACGCCTAGCTCGCGGGCCAACTCATCCTGAGTCGGGGCCCGGCCGAGGCGCTGCGCCAACGCGGCAGTTGTTTCGTCGAGCAAGCGAGCACGCCGACCTGCGCCACGCGACAGCGGGCTCAGCGAGCGAATCGTGTCGATGATCGCGCCGCGAATACGCTGCAGGGCATATGTCTCGAAGCGCACGCCCTGATCGGGGTCGAAGCGATCGACGGCGTGCAGCAAGCCCACCGTACCGGCCGAGAGCACGTCATCGGAGTCCATCGCCGCGGGCAAACTGATCGCCATACGACCGATCACATACTTGACGAGTGGCGCATACTTGACGACGAGCTCGTCACGCGCGCCGCGCTCGCCAGAGCGCAGTCGTACCCAGATCGGATAGTTCGGCTCTTTCCGAAGATCCTCTGGTGTGTGCGGGTACTGCTGCGTCGCCGCGGCAGGTTTCGGAGTAGCGGCCATGGCTCCTTCCATGCGTCCTTGGGGTTACCTTTCTTGGAGTCTCAGGCCGCTTCGGCCTCGTCCTCGTGCTCGCCGACATTAGTTGAAGAGACGAGGTCAACCCGAGAGCCAACCGTCCCGTCTTCGCTAGCCGAAAGTGGCTGTGTCGCCTGCCCGAGTACTGACAGGGCAAGCTTTCCGATCAGTGCCGTGGCCAGGGTGAAGCCCATCGCTCTGACCAACGTGCCGAGCTCTGAGCCGCCCGCGAGCAGTCCGCTGACGAAGACCGTCAGATAGACCAGGGCGGACAGCCCCCAGACCACGCGGTAGCCGAAGCCGATGGCGCTCGGACTCAAAACGGGACGGCGTGTGTTGTCCATCAAGCCATCCTTCGTGCGCGCGCGACGGTTCGCTGCTGGGCAAAGATGAACTGCACGAGCTTCTGACTCATGCGCGCCGAAAGGTCCTTGAATTCGCAGCCAGCAACCCAGATGTGGACCCCGCCGCGATCGATGTGATGCACACGCCGCGCGACGGCCTGCACCTCGAATTCCTCGTCAATTCCGAGGACGCTGAACGCCAGGTCGATGGTGTCGCCGACCTTGATCTCATCCTGAGTCCGCATCTGGGCGCCGTTGGCACTGAGGTCCGTAATGCCTGCCCGCATGGGCTGAGGCTTGGGGCCGTTCAGACGCACGGCGACCCGCGGTCGTATCGCGACGGGTGCGCGCACCGCGTTGCGACGCTGACTGCGCTGCCACTCGCCGGCGACCCGCAGCCACAGCAGCGGCACCCCGTCCATGTCTGCCTTGTCGACGCGCATCGTCGCCGAATACAGAGCGTCCTGACGCGAGACCGCTACGGTGACGGTGTCACCAGGTTTCAGTGGAATGAGCCGGCGGGCGGGGTCGGTGGGCCAGGCGATGACCAGGCGTGTGCCACTGTCATCGTGATCTTCGAGACGACTCGCCACCCACGGTCCGTCGTGGGCGAGCTCGACGCGCTGACCGACGCTTAGCTTAGAGTCCTGCTGCATCGCCTACCACTCCCAGCGTGGTGACCTCGACCTGCGGCGCGACCTCGCTGTAGGACAGGATGGTCAGCGCGTTGAGCGAGCGCTCGGTAAAACGGCGCAGCGCGAGCCGCAACCGCGCCGGGCACAGCAGGATCGGGTTGTGGCCCATCGAGGCGACGCGCTCCATCTCCTTCGAGAGGGCCTGGATCAGCTTGGTGCCGGTCGGCTGGTCCACCAGCAGGACGGCGTTGCCGGTATCGGTGACCTGCAGCGCGCCATTCAGCGACTGCTGCCAGGTCGGCGCAAGCGTCACGACCGACAGGCGGCCGTCGAAGCCGATGTGCTGGCGGCAAATGGCCCGACCGAGCGCCTGGCGCACACGTTCGCCGAGCTGATCGGCGTCACGCGTGAGCCGCGCGGCGTCGGCCAGTGCTTCGAGGATGGTGACCAGGTCGCGAATCGAGATTCGCTCCGACAGCAGGTGCTGCAGAACCTTCTGCACGTCGCCGATACCCAGCAGCTCGGGGACGAGCTCGCCGACCAGCGCCGGATGCTCCGTCTTGACGCCATCGAGCAGTGACTGGACGTCCTGGCGGCTGAGGATCGCTGGCGCTTGCTGGCGAATGACTTCGGACAGGTGGGTCGTGATGACCGAGGTCGGATCGACGACCGTGTAGCCCAGGCTCTCCGCGTGCTCACGCTCCTCGGCGCTGATCCAGCGCGCGGGCAGGCCGAACGCGGGCTCGATCGCGGGTAAACCATCCAGCTCGTCGGCGTTGCCGTCGACGCTGCCCGGGTTCATCGCCAGCATGCGGTTCGCGCGCACTTCGCCGCGGGCGACCTCGACACCGCGCAGGCGGATCACGTACGCGTCGGCGGGCAACTGCAAGTCGTCGCGAATGCGAATGGTCGGCACGATCATGCCCAGGTCCGTCGCGATCTGGCGTCGGATCAGCGTGACCCGGCTGAGCAGGTTGCCGCCGTTTTCGGTATCGGCGAGTGAGATCAGGCCATAGCCGATCTCGATGCTGATCGGGTCGACGCGCAGCAGATGGTTCAGGGTCTCGGGCTCAGCGTTGCTCGGCGCCGCGGCGGCTTCTGCCTCGAGGGCCTGAGCTGCTTGGTTCGTGTTCTTGCGCATCATGTAGGCAGCCGCGAGCAACACGCCGCCCACGCCCAGGAAGGGCACCAGGGGCATGCCTGGCACGAGGGCCATGCCGACCATCAGGGTGCCGACGATGCCTAATACGCGCGGGTTGCTGAACAACTGGGTCGAGATGGCCTTGCCCAGGTTGCTGTCGGACTCGGACGCAGCGCGGGTCACGATGATGCCCGTGGCGGTCGAGATCAGCAGGGCCGGGATCTGTGAGACGAGGCCCTCGCCGACCGTCAGCAGGGTGTACGTCCCGAGGGCGTCACCGAACTGCATCTTGAGCTGCATGACGCCGATGACGAAGCCGCCGATGATGTTGATCACCATGATCACGATCGCCGCGATGGCGTCGCCCTTGACGAACTTCGAGGCACCGTCCATAGCGCCGTAGAAGTCGGCCTCCTGCTGGACGTTCTGGCGCCGCTTTCTCGCGGTCAGGTCGTCGATGGCGCCGGCCTGGAGCTCGGCATCGATCGCCATCTGCTTGCCAGGCATCGCGTCGAGGGTGAAGCGCGCGGCGACTTCAGCCACGCGGCCCGCGCCATTGGTGATGACCACGAAGTTGACGACGATCAGGATCAGGAACACGATCACGCCGACGACGAAGTTGCCGCCGACGACGAAATTGCCAAACGCTGTGACGACTTGACCGGCGTGGGCGTGGAGCAGGATGAGTCTGGTAGCCGAGATGTCCAGGCCAAGCCTGTAAAGGGTGGTAAGCAGCAGCAGGCTGGGGAACACGGAGAACTGCAGGGCGTCCTTGGCGTAGAGCGCCACCATCAGCATCACCAGGCCGAGGCTCAGGTTGATGATGAACAGGACGTCGAGCAGCCACTCGGGCAGCGGCACGATCATCATGCCGATAACCGCGCAGACCGCGGCCGCCAACATGACATCTGAGTAGCGACTCAGCTTGGCCCAGATCGGGGCGCCGTTCGCGCCAGTGAGCGCGGGCGAGGCTACTGCCATAGCGATAGATGCGTTCCCTTCACGAGTGCTCGCAGTCTGCGGCCCGGGCCGTGGCTCTCAATAGGGATTGCTGGCCCGAGTCCGCCTGCCGTTAGTACTTCACCTCCATGGCCCGCAGGCTTGCGACTCCCAAAAACGCACTCTTGTTAGGCAGTTCGCCTGCGGCGGCGCTTCAGGCTGTAGACGTAGGCCAGGACTTCGGCGACCGCCTGGTAGAGCTCCAGGGGGATCTCGTCCCCGACCTGTGCACTCTTGAAGAGGCCGCGGGCGAGAGGCACGTTTTCGATGCATGGGATGCGAGAAGCACGGGCGATGGCCTTGATCTTCTCGGCCACGAGGTCAGCGCCCATGGCGATCACCTTGGGTGAGCTCATGCTCTGGTCGTACTTCAGCGCGACCGCAATGTGGGTCGGGTTGGTCACGACGACGGTCGCCTCAGGGACGGCAGCAAGTTGGCGCTGCATCGTCGCCATCTTGCGCTGGCGCGCCCGCATATAGCCCTTGACGTGCGGATCACCTTCCTGCTGCTTGTGCTCTTCCTTGACTTCCTGCAACGACATGCGCGTGCTGCGGCCGAAGTTCCAACGCTGATAGGCGTAGTCGACGATCGCCAACACCAGCAGCACCTCAGCGGCGGGCAGCCCCACATTCAAGATGGACTGCGCCAGAAAGCCCGCGAGCGCGCGCGGGTCGGTGCTGCCCTGGATGAACGGCAGCTGATCCATAGTCTGCTGCAGGCCACGCCAGGCCATGAAGCCCACCACACCAACCTTGGCCAGTGAGCGGACGAGCCCGACCAGCGACTGCATCGAGAACATGCGTTTGATGCCGCTCATCGGATTGAGGTTGTCGAAGTGCAGCATCGCCTTGAAGCTGAACGCCACACCTTGCGCCAAGCCGATGCCGATCCCCAGTGCGGGCAGCACCAGCAGCAATGGCAGCATGCTCAGCAGGTATGCCTCGCCTGCTTTGCCGAGCACTTGCTGGGCCCACAGGATGTCGACGTCCTGGGCCCGCCCGGTGATCCCGAACTCGGTAAACGAGCCAGCGAGCAATCCCTGCAGGCGTGCGGATGTTGCCGAGGCGGTCGTTTGCAGGATCAAGCAGGCGGCCAGCAGGCCAATAGACGTGCCCAGCTCAGGGCTGCGCGCGATCTTGCCTTCGCCGCGGAGTTGTTCACGCCGCCGTGGCGTTGCTGCTTCGGTACGCTCGCCGCTCACTTGACGATCGCCACCGAGACCGCGCTGACGCCCGTGAACAGCTGGTGCAGGCGCGGCATGAGCAGCGGCAGCGTGACCACCAGCGCACCCAGCGCGACCCCGATCTTGAGCTGCATGCCGATGGAGAAGATGCCGAACTGAGGCGCGACCTTCGCCAGGACGGCGAGCGCGATATCGGTCAACAACAGCGCCACCAGGACCGGGAAGACCAGCTCGACGGCGACGACAAAGGAGCCCGCGGCAATGCTCGCAAGCATGTTGGGCTTGATGCGCTCGAGCGTGAAGGTGCCCAGCGGCACGACGCTGAACAACTGCACCATCGCCTGGATAACCAGGTGGTGCGCATCAGTCTGGAAGAACAGCAGGGCGGCCAGGGCGCCGTAGAAGCGCTCGATGATTGCGCCCTGACTGCCGAACGTGGCGTCGTAGATGCTGGCGATCGTGAAGCCCGCCTGCAGGTCGAGCAGGCTGGCGCCGAACTGGATAGCGGAGTAGGCGACCGTCGAGGCGAACCCGGCCAGCGCACCGACCAGTGCTTCGCCGGCCAGCGCGGTCCAGGTCAGCTCCACGCTGGACGGAATGCCGTCCTTGCTCAAGACAGGCACGAGCAGCAGCGACGTGAACAGGCCCAGACCGATGCGGGCTGGCAGTGGCACTTGCTTCAAGCTCATCACCGGGCTGGTGGCGAAGATGGCCAGAACCCGCGTCGCGATCAGCAGGAACGCTTCGACGGGCCCGAGTGGAATCGCGAGCGTCATGCAGCGCTCCGCGCCTGAGGAGTGAGGAATGAGGAGTGGGGAGTGGGGAAGGAGGAGTGGGGAGTGGGGAAGGACATCGAGCTGCCGTGGGTGCGCCGAACCGGCCGGTCTGCGACTTGGACTGGAGGAGGACCGGCCGTGAGGCCTGCTTGCGCAGCACCCTCACCCCCCATTCCCCACTCCCCACTCCGCGAGGGCGCGCAGCGACCGAGCATCAGTGAGCGAGCTGCGGCAGCATGGTGAACGTGTTGACCATGTAGCTGACCAGTGTGGTCGCCATCCACGGTCCGAGCACTGCCAGTGCGCCAGCGACGACCAGGATCTTCGGCACGAACGACAGCGTCGACTCGTTGATCTGGGTCACTGCCTGGAACACGCTGACCATCATGCCCACGACGAGACTGCCGGCCAGCAGCGGTCCGCCAATCTGCAGCGCGACCATGAAGGCGTTGCGCGCGACGTCGATCGCGAATTGCTCCGTCATGAGAAGCTCGTCACCAGGGAACGCACGATCAGATGCCAGCCGTCAGCCATCACGAACAGCAGCAGCTTGAACGGCAAGGAGATCGTCGCGGGCGGCAGCATCATCATGCCCATCGACATCAGGACGCTCGAGACCACGATGTCGATGACCAGGAACGGCACCAGCACCATGAAGCCCATCTGGAAGGCGGTCTTCAGCTCGCTGATCATGAACGCGGGAACCAGGGCGTATGTCGGCACGTCGGCCTGCGTCTGCGGCTGAGGCAGGTTGCCGACCTGGATGAACAGCGCCAGGTCACGTTCGCGCACTTGTTTGAACATGAACTCTCGGAGTGGGCCGCTCGCTTTTTCGAAGGCCTGGTCGGCCGGGAGCTGATTGGCGAGGTAGGGCTGCAGCGCTTCAGAGTTGATGCGCGTCCAGGTGGGGGCCATGACGAACAGGCTCAGGAACAGCGCCAGGCCGAGCAGGACCTGGTTCGGCGGCATCTGCTGCGCGCCGATGGCGTTGCGAACGAAGCTCAGGACGATGGTGATGCGAACGAAGCTCGTCACCATCATCAGGATTGATGGGACCAGGCTGAGGACCGTCAGCAGCAGGAAAAACTGAAGTGCGGTGGCATTGTCGGAACCAGGACCACCCAGCTCGAGTTTGACGCCCGGAGTATTCACCAACATTGTTGCCGCAGTCTGTGGCCGGAAGCCGCCATCTCAATAGGGTTTGTGCGCCCGACATCGACTGCCGTTAGTACTTCGTGGCGCAAGCCCTCAAGGAGTTTTGGTAGTCGCAAGCCTGCGGGCTCGCGACTACCAAATCGTCTTCGTCGTCGTCGTCGTCTTCTTCTACTTGGCCAGCTTGGTCGAGAGGATGTCGAAGAAGGAGCCGCTATCGACGGCGAGTGCGTCGTCGTCGAGCTCGCCTAGATCGGCGATCAGGTTGACCTGAGACGGGGTGGCGCCAACCAGCAGCGACTTGCCACCGGGGGTGCGAATGATATGGACGGTGCGATTGGGCGCCAGCGCCAGCGAGCTCACGACGCGCACACCCGCCATTGCCTGCGAGCCGCGCGCGGCCGTTCCAGCGAGGCCGACCTTCTTGAGCAGCATCAGGCTGCCATAGGCCAGACCGAGCACGGCCGCGAACTTGATGCCAACGTCGAACAGGTCGAAGCCAGCGGTTGCGGCTGGCTCGGCCACGCCTACGGGCGCATTCGCGGGCTCAGGAGCGGGCTTGGCGTTGGCGAAGAGCGGCGCCTCTTGCTGGACCGCATAGGTCTGCTGCGCCGGCAGGCTGGTGCCGATTTTCTCTTGTTGTCCTTGTGGGCGGGCCACCAGGACCATGACCAGCAATGCGCCAAAGAGCAGCGGCAGGCCATAGCGCCATGGAATGGCGGGCCCGATGGGCAGGCGAATTGGCGGCAGCTTGTCCAATGCGGCCACAAATGCCTTGACGCCGCGCGCCTCCTGGGCCGGGGCCGACTCGACGAGCAGGTCGTCCAGATCTTCTTGAATTGCCGTGGGCTCAACGACGGGCGCCGGCGAGGGCTTCGAGGCCGCGGGACGGGCCGCATGCGGCTTGCGCACGGGCGAGTACGTCGCCTCGACGGGCTGCGCCTGGGCGGCCGAGATGGCCTCCAGCGCTTCCGTCAATGCGAGGGCGTAGTTCGTCTCTTCGACTTCGACGTCGACCTCGTCCTCGAGGTCCAGCGCATCGGCAATCGGCGCGCTCACTTGAACGGCGCGCTTAGCCGTGCGGCGGCGGGTGGTCGCGCTAGGCAAGAGACGCGATCCTGCGGGCCTTCGAGACAACCTCAGTGATACGCACGCCGAACTTCTCGTCGACCACGACGACTTCGCCGCGCGCGATCAGCGTGCCGTTCACCGACACGTCTACGGGTTCACCCGCGAGCTTGTCCAGCTCGATGACCGAGCCGGTGCGCAGGGCCAAGATCTCGCCGATTGACATGTGCGATCGACCCAGCTCGACGCTCACCTCGAGCGCCACGTCCATGAGCATCTCGATGCCGTGCGCACGTTCGTTCGTTGGCGGCTCAGGCGCCAGTGGCATGAATTGCACAGGGTGCACTGCTGTCGGCATGGCGGCCGGGGCGGAAGGTGCCGCGCTGATCGGCGTCGGCATGGGCGCGCTGACCATCGGTGCGCGTGGCGCCATCATGGCCAAGCTCGACGGAGCGTCCATCACGCCAGCGGCAACGCGGGCGGCCTCAATTTCGGCCTGCAGCGCGTCGTCCGACCAGGGATCGACTTCAGGTGCTGCTCCGCCGAGGTCGCCCCCGTTGAGCATCTGGTCGATCAGGTCCTGGCTGATCTCGCCGCCGTCACCAAACAGGTTGTCGTCGTTTTTCTTGGCAGACATGAGGGGTTAGCGTCCTTGCAGAAGTTTGGTGGGCGCGCCTCAGGCGGCGTCCTCGAGCAATTCGATGAGAGAGGCGGGCAAGCCGGTGACCTGAACGGCACGATTGCCGCCCAATGTCCCCGGTCGGCCGACGAAACGCGCGCGCTTGCCAGCCATGACTGGTAGCTCGCCATCGGATGAGCGGTCGAGGCGAATCACGTCGCCGTCGCGAATGTCGAGCAGCTCGCCCACGGTGATCGTGGTCGAGCCCAACTCGACCGAAATCGGCAGCTGCGCATGGCGGATGCCATCGGCCAGCTTGTGGCGATCGTCATCGGAGCCTGCCTTGCGCGAGCCGGACGAGAACCAGGCCTGAGTATTCAGGCGATCCATCAGGGGCTCGATGACAGGATGCGGAACACAGATCGAGAGCATGCCGCTCAGGCCGAGCGTGTTGATCTCGAACAGCAGCAGGGCGGCAATGTCGCCTGGTAACGCGGCCTGGACGAGATCAGCGTTCAGGACCGTCTCGACGAGTACGGGCTGCACATCGGCGACCGCGGCCCAGCCGTCCTTGAGCGCGGCACTCACCGTGCCGCCGAGGGTGCGCAGGAGCGCCATTTCGATGTCAGTCAGCTCAGCGCGGCGCTGATTGACCTGGCCAGGACCACCCATCATGCGATCCAGCATGGCCAGGCCGAGGTTCATGTTCATCTCGACGACGATGCGGCCGGACAGCGGCTGCAGCTCGATCAGGTTGACCAGGGTCGGATTCGCGAGCTGGTGGATGTACTCGTCGTATACGACCTGCTCGATCGACGACAGAGAGACCGTGGTCGCGGCACGCAGGTAGCTGCTCAAGGAGGACGCAGTTACGCGGGCGAAGGTCTCGTGGATGTTCTGAATGGCACGGATGTGCTCTTTCGAGAACTTGTCTGGGCGACGGAAGTCGTACAGCTTGACGGTGCGACCGTCCGTCGCCGATGGCATGCCGCCACCAGCGCCGTTCTTGCTGCCGCCAGAATTCTCGTTGCCGAGGCTGGTCAGCAGCGCATCGATCTCCCACTGACTCAGAGTTTTGCTCATACGTCGTTCGGCACCTGTGTGGTCGCAGCATAATCGCCAGAGGGGGGATATCCATCAGAGCCGCGAGGACCGGAACGGGTAGTCGGTAGTACCGCGTTAGCCATCAGCTATCAGCTTTCAGCGGTCAGCGGATGCTGGGCTTGCACATTGAAATGAAAGTGCCCGCCTGGCGGAAACGACCACCGGCGGGCACGGCTGAAAGCTGACGGCTATTAGCTGACGGCTACTGGATGATGAACGAAGTGAAGTAGACGTTGACCACCTTCTCTTCTTCGTGCAGAGCGTGGTTGACGCGCTCGATCAACTCCGTCTTGAGCTGGTCTTTGCCATCTGGTTTGAGCAGCTCAGGCGAGCCTTTGGCCGACAGAGTCGTAACCAGGGCGTCGTCGATGATCGCAGCGTGGCCGCTCATCTCCTTGGCGAACTCGTCCTGCTGCAGCTTGACGGCTTCGCCCTTCGGCGGCTCCTTGGCCTTGGCGTCAATGAACTCGAGCGTCAGGGAGACCTTGAGATAGCGCGGCGAGGCCTTATCGGTCAGGTTCACGACCCGCTCTTTGGTCGGGTACATGACCGTGACCGCCGGCTTGGGTTTGGCCTTCTCGGCCGCCGCGCGGGCATCCGCCAGTGGGCCGAAGGGCACAGGAACGACGCCGAGGACCACCGCGGCGGCAAGAGCGCCGCCGAGTAAAAGGCCGGCGCCCACAAAGGCGAGGATCTTGATCATGACTCAGTGGTGCTCCCTTGAGATGAAGCGGACGAAAGAACGTGAATTTCGACGCGCCGGTTCAGGGCGCGATGTTCGCGCGTGTCGTTCGCGGCGATCGGGCGGAACTCGCCGAAGCCTGCCGCCATGACGCGGCCCGAGCGAATCCCGTCGGTCTCGGTGAGATACCGCGTGACTGCCAAAGCGCGCGCCGTAGACAGCTCCCAGTTGGTCGGGTAGCGCGGCGAGTCGATTGGCGTCGAATCGGTGTGGCCGTCGACGCGAATGTCGTTGGGCACCGTGCGTATCTCATCGGCGATCGTGTCCAGTACAGCTAGCGCGTTCGGTTTGAGCTCGGCTCGGCCCGAGTCGAACAGGTACGACCCGGAGAGACGGATCACCAGCCCCTCCTTGTCGCGGCCCACGGTCACGTCGGGTGTCTGCGAGCTGCCGTCGAGCAGCGCTTCGATCTTGGTCTGCAGCCGCTGGACCTGCGGCACCTCAGCGTCCTGGATCATGCTGTCGACGGGTGGTTCCGGTGTCTGGATGCCATCGAGCATGTCCGTCTGGCTGGCGCCCTGCATGACATCGACGTTGAACGCCTGCGACAGCGACTGACTGATCTTTTTGAACTTCTCTGAGTCGGCGCTGGACATCGAGTACATGACGACGAAAAACACCATCAGCAGGGTGATGAAGTCCGCGTAGCTGATGAGCCAGCGCTCGTGGTTCTCGTGCGCCTCGGCGTGTCCGCCCTTGCGTCGTCGTCCGTGTGCCATGTCTGTGTGCGACCGGTCGTCGATTACGCGGCGGCGGCCTGTGGCGCAGCGCCCGCGGCTTCGCCCTCGGCAGCTACTTCCTCGCCACGCTCATGCATCGGCAGGAAGGCATCGAGCTTCTCGCGCACCACGCGCGGGTTGTCGCCCGCCTGCACGGCCAGGACACCCTCGACTGCGAGCGTGCGCCGCGCCACTTCTTCCTTGTTGCGCTGCTTCAGGCGCTGCGCAATCGACAGGAAGAAGACGTTAGCGAACAGAATGCCGTACAGGGTGGCGATGAACGCGCCTGCGATGGCGTGACCCAGTTCTTCGGGCTTGTCGAGGTGACTGAGCACGTTCACCAGGCCCATGACGGTACCGATGATGCCCATGGTCGGCGCGAAGCCGCCAGCGGCCTCGAACATGGCGAACTTGCCCTCGTGTCGCTCGGACATAGCGGCGACGTCGGATTCCATGATCTCGCGCACGAGCTCTGGGTCGGTGCCGTCGACGACGAGCATGACGCCCTTCTTGATCGAGTGGTCTTCGATCTGGGCAGCTTCGGTCTCCAGCGCCAGCAGGCCTTCGCGGCGCGCGCGGTCGGCCAGCTTCACGAACAGACTGACGAGCGCGCGCTCTGACGACGCGTCCTGACGGAAGGCGACGCCGATGATCTTGCCCATTTGCGTTACGCGGTCGAGCGGGAAGGAGGCGGTCACCGTGCCCAGCGTGCCGCCCATGACGATCATGAACGACGGCAGGTTGACGAGCGCCATCAGGATGCCGACGCCGCCTGATTCGATGACCGCTGCGCCGAGGATGCACAGGAGTGCGGTGGCGAGGCCGATTACGGTTCCTTTATCAGACATGTGCCGAGGCCTCGTCCTTGATCAGGTGCAGCTTGTGTCGCGGGGGATTGGGAATGTCGGGGCCGATCGCCTTGAGCGGACCGCGGGCGATCTGCTGGCGGTACGCGATAACGCGATCGACAACGTCGGAGACGGGGGTTCCGACAATCAGCCGTTTGCCGTCGAGGAGAGAGATGACGGTATCCGCGGTGTGCTCGACCGTCTCGATGAGGTCGGCATTCACCACGAGCTGAGAGCCGTCCAGGCGCGTCACGTAAATCATCCAGCCCGGATTCTTTCGAGTTCGGGACGGGAACCCACGAGTCAGTCGGGCCGGAACGCCGCCCCAGAAGTACTGGTCGCGGGTGACCGTTCGTCGGAGCGCTGCGGCTGGTCGCCAGGGATCCACCGCCAACTGGCCACCGCCGCCAGGCGGAACGGCTCAGGCGGCGCGCGCGGCGCGGGCGGTGGTCTCGTTCAGGACGACCTGAATCTCGATCGTGCCGACCTCCGTCTCGAGCGGGAAGATCAGTCGGTTCAGGTCGAGCGTGGTGACCATGGTGTTCTTGCCCATGATCAGCGCCGGCGGCGTGATATTCCAGGCGTAGCCGGCCTCGGCCAGCAGCACGCCCGCGCGGCCGGTGATCACGTTGCCCAACTCGCCGATGCCACTCTGGGCCAGCGCGTCGAATTCGGCGCACTCCTGGCGCAGCATGCGACCGACCATGCCCCGCGCAGTCTCCTCGCTCATCGAGTACAGGACGATGCCCGAAACCGCGCCAGCCACGCCGAGCACGGCGTTGACCTCGTCGGTCGTATACGCGGACTTCTGGAGGCGCAGCTTGCCACGCGACGCCTCACCGCCTAGCTCAGACTCGAGCACTTCGCGCGCCGCTTCGATGAACGGATTGACGAATTCGACTTTCACAGCTCGCCCTCTTCGACGCACTGCAGGCTTTCGAGGAACGCCAGCATGTCAGCTTCCGATGCGCCGAGTGCATCAGCCGCGGCCAAGTCGAGCTCAGCCGCCGGACACGCACCGCCCCCACCGACGGCCCCAGCAGCGTGGGCGGAAGCGTCGGCGAGATTGACCACGGTGGCCAGCGGCTGCTGCGACATGTGCGGCTGATGGTGGAACGCCACGGCGTCAACGACGGCTTCAGGCAGATCCCACGAGCTCAAAAGAGCGGCGCCGACTGCGCCATGATGAAAGCCGAACACATGTTCCTCGGCCTGCCAGACCTGCACCCGTCGGCTGCGCGCCAGCGACACGGCGGCCGCGGCGTCTTCGGGGCAGACGGAGGTCAGCACGATCTTGCCGACGTCGTGCAGCAGGCCAGCCACGCTGGCTTCCTCAGGGCTGCCGATTTTCAGTTGCGTGGCCAGCAGCCGGGCCGCAAGCGACGTCGTGGCGGCATGGCGCCAGGCAACACGCCGCGGGAGCGCATATGGTGGCAGGCCGCGGTCGAGCATCGGTGCCGCGCACGCGCGGACAAGAACCTGGCTGAGGGCGCGCTGCCCGATGCGCGCGATTCCTTCACGCAAATTGGCGATCTTGCGGTTGGGCATGGCCGAGGCGCTGTTGGCGTGCCGCAGCACAGCCGACGCGAGCGCCTGATCGGTCCCGAGCAGCTTGGAGATACCATCGATCGTCGTGCGCTCGTCACGCAGGATCGCCAGCACGCGCTGGGCGACGATGGGCAAGGCCTCGAGCTCGGGGGCAGCCGCGACCAGCGCTTCAGGTGACTGAGGGCCGCGCGTATGCAGCCCGCCTCCGATCACTACACGGGCTCCGTGCGGTAGAAGCCAGGCCCGACGACCTTCAGACCCAGCGCCTGCGGACGCATGATGGCTTCGGTGCCACCGACGAACAGAATGCCGCCCGGCCGCAGCGAGTTGACGAAGCCCTGGTAAATGCGCTCCTTGGCCTCTTCGGTGAAGTAGATGACCACGTTGCGGCACGAGACGAGGTCGAACGGTCCACGCGGGTAACGGTCGCGCAGCAGGTCGTGCTTCTGGAAGGTGATCATGGTGCGCGGTTGCGCACCGACCGAGTAGCGGCCATCGGGCTGCAGGGTGAACCACTTGGCCATGCGCGCGCTGCCCACGTTGCGAATGTCGGAGGCGAGGTAGTCGCGTCCACCGCGAGCCCGATCGAGGATGGTCTGGTCGATGTCTGTGGCCATGATGCTGTGGTTGCGCCCTAGCGCGAGCTCGCGCAGGATAATCGACATCGAGTACGGCTCGGCGCCGATCGAGCAGCCCGCGTCGTCCAGACGCGTCTCCATGGCGTGGGTGAGCGCCGCCATGCGGATGTGGCCGATCGTGGCCGACGAGCCCTTGATCGTGTGCGCGGCGCGGAAAATCTCCTGCAGCAGCGCCTGATCGTCAGGCTGACGTTCCAGGTCGACCAGCGCCTCTTCGACCCGCTGCAGCAGCTCGTCTACCTCGGCCAGGAACAATGCCTGATCGTCGGGCGAGAGATCGAATTGCAACTCGCTCGACGGCGATTGGGCTGAGGTAGGGTGACTCACAGGCGGGCGCCTCTCAGGCGTAAGAAGTGGATATAGGCGATCATCGGCTCAGCGCAGATTGCGCTTGAGCCGTCGGTAATAACGAGTTCGTGATAGGCGCGGTGCGCTCCTCCTGGATGCGGCAACGCAGCAAGCGCAGGCGGACGTACTCGCGCAAGGTGAATGGCCCAGGCCGATCGACCGTGGGCTGCACCTGGCCGAAGACGTAGGGCTCGTCGTGGTCGCCCACGGGCGCCCGCTGAGGCGCCTGCTCGACGGCCGGCAGCTTGACGTGCAGCAAACAGGGTGTCGGCTGCCCAAGCTGGCCACTGACAAACAGACACTGGGGGCACTGAGCCTCGAAGGACATGCTCGGATCATCGTCCGCACGCAGCGGCTAGCCAACAGTGGCGAGTACGGATCGCACTGGCGGTTCGTACTGTTCTGCTCACGCCACCGCCGCGCACCTGCTCGGCCAGCCCGAAGTCGACGCCTACCTGACCGAGCACGTTCCGCGTGTTGATATGCCCGCCGCCTGAGGACCGCGAGTACTATCGGCTCGATGCCGAATCAGGTCCAGCGCGTGGCCGAGCGACTATGCGACAACGTGGAGCGCATCCTCGTCGGCAAGCGCGGCGCCATCGAGCTGGCGATTGTCGCCCTGCTCTGCGAAGGGCATCTGCTGATCGAGGATGTCCCTGGTATCGGCAAGACGACGCTGGCGCGAACGCTGGCCCAATCCATCGGCGGGACGTTCCGGCGGCTGCAGTGCACGCCCGACCTGCTGCCATCGGACGTGACCGGTGTCTCAGTGTTCGACCAGCGCAGCGGCGAATTCGTGTTTCGAGCCGGCCCGATCTTCACCAACGTACTGCTGGCCGATGAGATCAATCGCGCCACGCCGCGCACCCAATCCGCCGTGCTCGAAGCCATGCAAGAGGCGCAGGTCAGCGCCGACGGCGTGACGCGCGGACTGCCGCGACCTTTCGTGGTGCTGGCGACGCAAAACCCAGTCGAGCTCGAGGGTACGTTCCCATTGCCTGAGGCGCAGCTCGATCGCTTCCTTATTAAGTTGAGCCTCGGCTACCCCAGCCTCGAAGATGAGGAAGCGCTGCTCGAACGCGGCCCTCGGGTAGGAGCGAACGCAGTCAATGCGGTGGTCTCAGCTGAGGACGTGCTAGCCAGCGTCGACGCGGCCGCGGGGGTCAAAGTCCAGGATGACGTGCGGCACTACATCCTCCAGGTGAGCCGGGCAACGCGCGCCGATCCCGACGTGCGGTTGGGCGCGAGCCCGCGCGCCACGCTCGCGCTGCTTCGGGCGGCGCAGGCCTGGGCGGCCATGCACGGCCGCGACTTTGTCACGCCGGACGACGTCAAACGCCTCGCCCGCCCGGTGCTCGCCCATCGGCTGATCGCCAGCCTCGAGGCGCGCCTGCGCGGTCGCGACGCCGACTCCATCGTCGACAGCATCCTCGACAAGATCGACGTGCCTGTGGAACCGGTCGGCCGCGGCTGAGTCGGCATGGAATCGCCTGAAGCACGGGCGGTACCGGAGCCGCCGTGGCTCTTCGGCCGCCAGGGACTGGCCGTGCTGGCCCTCGTCGCCGCATTGGCGGCGACGTTCCTCGTCGTGGACCTCGCGTTCCTGGCGGGCTGCCTGCTGCTGGTAGGTCTGTTTGGACGAGCATGGGCAGCGGTCGCGCTGGTGAGAGTGCAGTTCACCCGGCGCGCGCTCGCCGAACGCGCATTCTGCGGCGACGACATCGAGCTCGAAGCGACGCTCGCCAACCGGCGGCCGCTGCCCCTGCCGTGGCTCGAGGTCTGGGAGCGGCTGCCCTTTGCCCTTAACCCCGAGGACACTGTCGAACGCTCCTTCGCGCAGCCCAATGCGGTCTGGGTCCAGCGCGGGCTGAGCCTCTGGCCGTACCAGCGCCTGCGCTGGCGGCGCCGACTTCACTGCCGACAGCGGGGCGTGTTTCGCCTCGGTCAGGTGTACCTGCGAACCGGCGACCCGCTCGGCTTCTTCGAGCGCGAGCGCACCGTCGAGCCGCTTCAGGACACGCCGCAGATCATGGTCTACCCGCGCGTCGTGCCCGTGCGCCGGCTGGCCTTACCGCTCCATCACCCGTCACTGGACGTGACCAGCCCACGCAGTCTCGTGACCGATCCAACGCGCACGGCAACCGTGCGCGATTACCGACCGGACGACCCGCTGCGACTGATCCATTGGCCGACAACGGCCCGCCGCGGTGAGGTGCAGGTGCGCGTGCTCGAGCCCGCCACCAGCCTGCACGTCTCACTGGTCATGGATGTGCGTGGATTTACCTTCGGGATCTATCGCGGCGAGCTGCTGGAGCTCACGTTGTCCGCACTGGCGTCGATCGCCGTCTACATGCAGGACAACGGTTTTCCCGTGGCCTGGTTCGCCAACGGGAATCCGGCCGTAGCGATTGCGCCTGGCGCAAGCGTGGCGCACCTGCAGCACGTGCTCGAAGCCATGGCCCGTCTGGATCCCGTGGCCGGCCCAACCCTGATGCCCTGGGCATTGGCCGAGCTGCCGCGCGGCAGCACGGTCGTGCTGGCGGTATCGGAAATGTCGTCGGATCTTGCCCGAGTGCAGAGTCGGCTCGAAGGGGCGGGCTTCAGCACGCTCTTGCTGATGGCGGTGAGTCGCTCGCCGGGACGGTCGAAAGCGCAGCCGGGCGCCGACGTAGCCGCTACGCTGGAGGGCCGAGCGTGAACAGCCACGTCGTGCGCCGCGAGGTGATCTGGGCGGTCCTGGGCATGGAAGCGGCCGTCGTGATGCCGATCATCGCCATGACCGCGCCTGGCGAGGGCAGCACGCGCTTGGCCTGGACCCTGGTGCTCTTGCTACTGTTGCCCGCCGGCTATGCCGCTGTGCGGCGCATCGAAGTTCTGCGCGACCCGGCCTGGCGTGTACTGGCCGGCTTTGGCCTGGTCGTGCTGCTGCGCTTCCAGGTACCGCTGCTCGAGGGCGAGGGCGCGGCCGCGGCGATGGCCAGGTTCATGCAGGCGATCGTGCCGGGCAGCCTCGCGTTTGCGCTGTGGTGGCGTGGCGGCACGTTCGTCGAGGCCGAGCTGACCGCCACCGAGGTGCACCTCGAGTTCCTGCTCGGCGGGGTCGCACTGCTCGTCGAACTGGTCATCTTCCATGGCATCGTCAGCGTGGACCCGATGATCCTGATCTGGTCGGCGGGCTTGTTCGCCACGTGTGGCCTGGTCGCGACGGCGATGGCGCGTCAGGACGCCGCTGATGCCGCTGCACTGGGCGGCGGTCGCGTGCTGGCGACCACGATTGCCGTGCTGCCGATCGGCGCGACCGTCGCTTTACTGCTTGTGCTCCGCCCCGAGGTCATGGGCCGCATGTGGCTAGGTCTGGCACGGCTGATCGAGCTGGCCCTGACCCCGCTCTTCTTGCTGTTGTCGTGGTTGGCCTCGTTGCTGCCGGCGGTGGCCGCTCCGACAGGAATCCCGCCACCGGTCCGCGGGCCGCAGCGGCCCTTGGACATTGACGCGTTTGCACGGCAGCAGACGCCGCCCGAGTGGATCCCGTGGCTGGCGGCGACGCTCGTCTTGCTGCTGGTGCTGTTCATGGCTGCTGGTGTGCTACGCCTGTTACTGGAGAGCGAGCTGGTCGTGCGACCAGTGCGTTCGCGGCCCGCGCGGCTGCCTGGCTTGACCGTTGAAGGCACTGGCGGCGCCGGCCAGGACTTGCGCCAGCTTATGCGCTGGCTCTCGGGGTGGCTGCGTGGTCGCCTTCGGGGTCCGCCGCGTGAGGATGACGCCCGCAGCCGCGCAGCGGCGCCCGCGGACGCCTGGGCCGCCTACCGCGCCCTGCTGGAGTGGGCCGAACAGCAAGGTATTCGCCGCCGTCCGTCGGAAACAACCCGCCAGCTGCAGGCGCGGCTGATCGCCGCCGCGCCCGACGCCGCCGATACGGTCGGCCTGGTCACAACCACGTACGAGTCAGAGCGGTACGGCGAAATCCACCCCGCCCAGGACCTCCTGCGGCGGGTCCATTCGGCACTGCAAGCGCTGCTGCACGGTGCGTCGCGCCCGCCGTAGACACGACACCGCCAGGCATAACCCGCCGGGCGCTGCGGTAAACTGTCGTCCCAGATGCTTAAGGGCCTGATTCGCTTTGGCGTGATCTGGGCAATCTCGATGTTCGTGACGCCGTATTTGAACCGTTGGCTGATGCAGCTGGCCTCAAGGGCGCCGAAGAACAGTTTTCTCGAGGACACACTGAGAGAGCTGAGCGATCAGTACTCGGCCACTATCATCCGGTCGTTCGGCGAGACGCTCGGCGACCTGGTGCTGGGCTCGAAGAAACAGTAGTCCCGCGCAGCCCGTTCAGGACCATGTCGGCAAAACGCGAGCCGATCTCGCGCGCACTCAGCCGTCCGTTCGGCGAGTACCACTGGCACAGCCAGTTGCACATCCCCAACACGCCCAGCGTGGCGATGCCCACGTCGGGCACGGCAAATTCGCCAGCTGTAACGCCGCGCGCCACGACGTCTGATACCAGGCGGGTATACCGCTCACGCTGCGCACGTACGTTGGCCAGCGAATCGCCACCCACCGCGCGCCACTCGTGTAAGTAGACGGTCAGCGCGTCGAGGTTCTCGGCCACGGCAGCCACATGCGCTTCAACAATCAATCGCAACTGCACGCTAGGACCAAGACGACGTTCAGCGGCGATGCGCTCGACCTCGGCCAGCAAGGAACCCATGCCACGCTCGAAGACGCGCGCCAGTAGTTCCTCTTTGCCATCTATATAGTGGTACAGGCTGCCCTTATAGAGGCCGACGGCAGCGGCGATGTCCTGCATCGACGTGGCGTGGTAGCCCTTCTCCCGAAACAACCGCAGCGCCGCGGCATACACCTCTTCGCCGCGGTCGCGCGGCGCAGGAGTTACGCCGTTTCGACGTGCCATTGTTCGATGGCCTGAAGCGCGTCGCGATCGCCGCTCATGATCCGCCGTGCATTCGACGAGCAAACATCCGAGGTGCGTCGCGCAAACCGCTCGGCCAAGGACGTGCGCTCGGGCCAGCGCTGCGCCTGTTGGGCCAGCAAACGCGTGATGTGCAGGTGCGCCAGCATCTGGGTGAGCCGCTCCGCCGACAACAACACGTAACTCAACTCGCCATCGCCGAGCTCCACCGAGCCGCGCAGCAGACCGGCCAGGCGGCGTGCACCAAGCTGGCGGCCCATGTCGACCATCAGCCAACCCAGGCTGGCGCTGAACGTCCGCAACGAACTGCGATATGACCGACCGACCGAGCCGCCAATCTGCGCTCGCGCAAGTGACGCACTATGGCCGCCCGGTGCCAACAGGCCGAGCGGATGACGCATGACCGCTTTGAGCAAGTCTTTGGTGGCCATCAGCGCCTGGATCTGGCTGGTGCCCTCGTAGATTGGCAGGATCAGGCTGTCGCGCAAGAAGCGCTCGACCTCGTAGTCCTTGACCACGCCATATCCGCCGAAGACCTGCATACCCGTGCGTGCGACGCGAATCGCTTCTTCGGAGCCGTAATACTTGACCAACGGCGTGAGCTCACGCAGATAGCGGCTAAGGTGTCGCTGACGCGCTTCGAGCATCGGCCGCTCAGGATCGACCTCGGACAGGCTGCGCAGACGGCGGTCGATACCCTGGACCAGGTCGTAAGCAACCGCGGCTTCCATCCACAGCGCCCGCATACCGGCGACCGTGGTGTGCATATCGAGCAGCATTTCGGCGACCAGCGGGTGCTCACGGATCGGCTTGCCCATCTGCACGCGCTGCGCGGCATAGTCGCGGGCCGCGACCAGCGACGCTTGCGCCACGCCACACGCCTGGATGCCGACGGCGATGCGGGCTTCGTTCATGAACGTGGTGATTTGCCGCCAGCCATCGCCTGGACTGCCCATGATCTCGGCGTGGCTCTCGTCGAACGACAGCGCACAGGTGGGCGAGCCGTTGATGCACACCTTTTCTTCGGCACGCTCGATGGCGAAGTTCTCACGCTCACCTGCTTCGGCGTCCGGAATGCAGCGCGGCACAATGAACAGGGCCAGCCCATCCAGGCCGCGCGAGCCCGGCACTGCGCGGGCGAGCAGCACACCCACCTGACCATTGCCGCTCGAGATGAACTGCTTGCGACCGCTGATGCGCCACGTTCCGTCCGCCTGGCGCACGGCGGTGGTGCTCACGTTGCCCACATCCGAGCCGGCTTCGGGCTCGGTCATCGCGACCCAGCCACACATCTCGCCACTGGCCAGCCGAGGCACCCTCGACGCATCCGCCCGGGCGAGCATCTCGAACACTGCCGCCTGCACGGAAAACGGCATGCCCTCGCCACCATACTCACGCAGGATGCCCAGACCCATCAGACCCAGCTCGGCCAGGCCGCGTAGGTTCTCCGCCATCGGCGGGGAGACTTTGATGTCGCCCTTGTGCGGTGTGCCCAGGCGATCTACTTCAGTTGCGCGCGCCGAGATCTCCTTACCGACGTAGTCGCCGGCCATGCCCAACACGTCTCGCCAAGTGGCGGCCGTGTCGCCGGGCTGCGCCGTGTCGTCCGGCTCGGCAAACAACGGCACCAGGCGGTCCCAGTCGATGACGCGCTCGTAATAGAAGGCCAGGTCGCCATTGGCCGAATAATAGTTTTCGGTGCGCATGTGCAGTTACCTCGGAAAGAACGTTTGACCGCGGACGAGCAGGTCGGCCGGCGCATAGCGCGGCCCGTGCTGATCGGTCAATTTCTGGAGCTTGCGTTCGAGGACGCCGGCGCCGAGCGCGTCGGCATAGTGGAAGGGCCCGCCGCGGAAGGGCGGAAAGCCGAGGCCGAGCACCGCGCCCAGGTCACCGTCCGTTGCCGACTGCAGGACGCCCTCCTCGAGACAACGGATCGCTTCGTTGACGAACAAGAGCACCAGGCGATCCTGGATGTCCTCGGCGCTGAAGGCGCGCTGCGTTGTCGCGCGTCCAACAACCCTGGGATTCACCTGCCGTTTAGGCTGGGGCAGCGGTCTGGGCAGTCGACTGCGCTTGGGCCAGATGTAGAAGCCCGCGCCACTGGCCTTGCCGGTCTGGCCGGCCGTGACCAACTCGGGCACGAGCGTGCTGGTTGGCAGTCGATCGCCAAATGCGCTCGCGACGGTCTCCCCGACGTGCTGGGCGACCACCAATCCGACTTCGTCGAAGAGCACGAATGGCCCAACCGGGAAGCCGAATGCAGTGACCGCGCGTTCGACATCCTCGACCAGCGCGCCCTCGCCGAGGAGGAGCGCGGCTTCATTCATCATCACGCCGAGCACGCGCGACGTGTAGAAGCCTGGCGCATCGGCCACGACAATGACGGTCTTGCCCATCTTGACGCCCAGGCTGACCGCCGTCGCCACTGCCTCCTCACTCGCAGCCATTGGCTTGACGACTTCCAGCAGTGGCATGCGCTCCGCGGGTGAGAAGAAGTGCATGCCAACAATGCGGTCCTGATGTCGCGCCTGGCAGGCGATCTCGTGGATTGGCAGGGCCGAGGTATTGGAGGCAATCACGGCATCGGCAGGCAGCACGGCTTCCAGTTCCTCGATGACCTTGCGTTTGACAGTCAGGTCTTCGAAGACAGCCTCGATGACGACGTCGGTCCCAGCGAAGCCGGTGTAGTCAGCAGTGCCTGACACCCGTTGGAGGATGTCGCGGCCTTCGTGCGCCGTGAACCGCCGCCGCGCAACACCGCCGTCGACCATCTTGCGGATGGAGGACAGGCCCTTCGCAACTGCCTCGGGCTTCACGTCGCGCACCCGCACGGGCAGACCTGCCACCGCGCCGACCTCGGCAATCGCGGCGCCCATGAATCCCGCGCCGACTACGGCCAGGCGCTGCACCAGGCGGGCGTTTCGCGTACCGAGTCGCTTCTGGTGCTGAGTGGCCATGAACAGCCAGATCAAGTTGCGGGTGATCTCCGTCTGCGCCAATTCGCCGAAGGCACGTGTCTCCGCCTCGAACCCGGCCGCCACGCCCTGCTCGAGCCCAATCTCCACGGCTTCCAGGGCCTTCAGCGGCGCCGGATAATGGCCATGGGTTCTGGCCAGCACGGCTTCGCGCGCCTGGCGGTAGATCAGCTGCCGGCCAAGGGCCGTCTGTTCGGCCAGATCGGCCGCCGCCTGCATCGTCGGACCGAGGCGAAGGGGTCGCTGCAAGGGCCGTTTGGGCTTCTTGGCCCACGCCTGTGCGGCCTGCTCGAGCACCTGTGGATGGACCACCTCGTCGACAAGTCCCGCACGCCGAGCGCGACGGGCGTTCAGCCGACGGCCACTGAGAATGATGTCCAACGCACGCTGGAGGCCGATGAGGCGCGGCAGGCGCTGCGTGCCGCCGCCGGCGGGCAGGATGCCCAGGTTTACCTCAGGCTGTCCGAGCGACACACTCGCGGCGTCGGCTGCGACGCGGAAGTCGCACGCCAGCGCCAGCTCGAGCCCGCCGCCGAGCGCGGGACCGCCGATCGCCGCGACAGTCGTGCAGGGCAGCCAGGCCAGCTCGTCGCACACCGCCTGAAAACGCCGACTGGCATGCTCGATGTCAGCTGCAGTTGGCGCCTGGCTAAGCATTTTCAAGTCGGCGCCGGCCACGAACTGGCCGGGCTTGGCACTCGCGACGATCAGACCGCGCATGTCTGAGTACGCCCGCGCCGCACGAATTGCGCTGCCCAGCGCCTCGACAAGATCGAGATCAATCGCATTGATCTCGTCGTCCGGCCGGTCGATGACGATCCGCCCGATGCCGTCGTGGTCGGGCGCCTCGAAGCGCACGCTTTCGGCCACCAGGGTGGTCATACGCGCTCCAGGACGATGGCCGCCCCCACGCCGCCCGCGGCGCACACCGACACCAGTCCATACTGCGCCGCCTGGCGCGCCATCTCGTTGGTCAGCGTGGTGACACAGCGCGCGCCGGTGGCCCCGAAAGGATGACCAAGCGCAATCGACCCGCCACGCAGGTTCATGCGATCCGGGTCCAGCCGCCCCACGGGCTCAGACCGTCCAAGCTCATCCTGGGCGAATGCCTTTGACTCCAGCTTCTGCAGCGTCGACAGCACCTGGGCCGCGAACGCCTCATGCATCTCGACGACGTCGATGTCGGTCAGCGCCAGGCCGGCGCGGTCGAGCGCTTTTGGAATGGCGTACGCGGGACCGATCAACAGCTCGTCGGCGGGATCTACCGCCGTATAGGCGTACGACTTGACGAGTGCTTTGGGCTCAATGCCGAGCGACTTTGCCTTGTCCTCGGACATGAGCAGGACGCTCGCGGCGCCGTCGGTGAGCGGGCTCGAGTTGCCCGCGGTGACCGTCCCGTAGTTGCGGTCGAACACCGGCTTGAGCGCCGACAGCTTTTCGAGCGAGGTGTCGCGACGGACGTGATTGTCTCTGGTGACCGCGCGCCCGCCATTGTTGGCAACGTAGACTGGCGTCACCTCTTCGGCGAGGCGGCCATCGTCCCACGCCGCGGCGGCCTTGTGATGCGACGCGAGCGCCCACCCGTCCTGGTCCTCGCGCTTGATGCCGTTCTTCTTGGCCATCAACTCCGCCGACTGACCCATGCTCAAGCCGGTCGAGGTCTCGGCAATGCTCGGCGCCACCGGCGGCAGATCGCCCAGGCTCAGCCCGCGCAGGCTGGCGAGTTTGCCGCCGACCGATTTCGCCTGACTCGCGCCGAGCAATGCCCGCGTGAGTGGCGGGCTCAAACTGATTGGCACATTCGACAACATCTCCACGCCGCCGGCGATGACCACGTCGGCATAGCCGCGCTCGATTAGATTCGTCGCATCGGTGATCGCCTGGCAGGCCGAGGCGCACGCCAGGGTGACCGTATACGCGGGCGTCGCTCGGGGCAGTCCTGCCGCAAGCACGAGTTCGCGCGCCACATTCGAGTAGTGGACCGGCCGCGTGACGTTGCCGTAGATGACGTGGTCGACCTCAGCCGGATCGAGCGCGAAACGCTGCATCAGCTCGACCGTGACGGCCCGAGCGAGATCGAGCACATCGAGCTGGGCGAAGTCGGTGCCGGCACGCATGAAGGGCGTGCGCAAGCCGCCGACGATGGCGGCGCGTGGTTGGCTGCTCTTGGCGCGGGCCATGGTGTTCCTCAAAATCAAACGAACGTTTGGTGCACAACAGCGTAGCTGGTGCGCGCCGCGCGGCGCAATCATCGCCGCGCCGCACCTGAGCGGCGGCTCGCAATTGGCGGCCCGGGGAAGGACAATGGATTGGTCATGCTGATGCGCCTCGGCCGCGCGCTGCTGCTCGTGCTGCTCTTGCTCGGCGCGAGAACGTGGCTGATCGAGGCGCAGGTGATGGATCCGCCGGTCATCGTCGAAGCCTTCGAGCGTGCGCGCGGCCAGCGCAACGTGGATACCGCTTTGTCGTACTTTGCCGATGACGCGGTGGTACGCCTCGTCGAGCGTGGCACGGTCACCTTCAATGGCAAGACCGAGATTCGACGATTTCTGCAAAACGTCGGCATCCGCACACCGCCGCTGGTCACCTCGAATCGTCATGTGGTGGGCAATACGGTGACCTGGAACGAACGCGACCAGGGGCAGCTGCTGAGTGCGGTCGATCTCGCTGTCGAAGCAGTGGTCCAGGACGGCAAGATCAAGTCACTCGTGTATCGCGTCGCCGCGCCGCCCGTGGCTGAGTCGCGGACAGTCGACGGTCCCGCGCGACTGCCAGCCGCGTTCGCCCTGGCAGGCGTCGTCGCGCTTGGCGCGGTGCTGCTGCTGGCGGCGTCACTCGGGCCACGGCGCAGGGCGCCGGGCTCGACGCTGCATGGCAAGCTCATGAGCGGCCTGGGCGCATGGCGCCCGGCTCAACGCTAAAGTTCGGCCGACAAGCCGGGTTCGGCGGCACGTCGCAGTCGGCCGAGCTTCTTCGACAGATGGCCCTAGGAACGCGGCAACCGGCCCCGAAACAGCCTCCAGGGTTTTGGGCCGCGTTCCTAGGGCGACAGGCGAGTGATATCGCGCGGGAACAACGTCGTTTCACGGACGTTGGCCACCTCGGCGATGCGCGCTACCCAGCGCTCGAGGCCGAGCGCGCTTCCGCCATGTGGCGGCATGCCGTACTTGAACGCCTGCAGATAGCCGGCGAACGGCTCGGGGCTCTGGCCCCGCTCCTCGAGCGCCGCCAGGTAATCCTGATACAGGTGCAGGCGCTGCCCGCCCGTGACCAGCTCGAGGCCGCGGAAAAGCAGGTCGAACGAGTTTGTGAACTCGGGTCGCTTCGGGTCGGGATAGGTATAGAACGGCCGCTTGGCCATCGGGTAGCCGGTGACGAACAAGAAGTCGGAGTTGTGCTCGCGTTTGGCCCACTCGCCGAGCCAGCGTTCGTGCGCCGGCGCCAGATCGGGCTCGCCGCGTAGCTGTTCGTGGGTGTCGCGCTCGATCAGCTCCTGGGCTGCCTGGAAATCGATCCAGGGAATCTCAGCTGGTACTTCGGGCAGCGGGATCCCGAGCTGCTGGACGGCCTCGGGCGCGTGCTCCTGCATCGCCTGGACCATACTCACGAGCACTGGCCTCAGTTGGCGCATCACGTCGAAATGGTCGTCAATGAAGCCCATCTCGAAGTCGAGTGACAAATACTGGTTCAGGTGGCGTGGCGTATCGTGCGGCTCTGCACGAAATACCGGACCCGTCTCAAACACGCGCTCGAACACACCGACCATAATTTGCTTGTAGAACTGAGGACTCTGGGCGAGAAACGCGGGTCGACCAAAGTAGTCTAATTCGAAGACATTGGCGCCGCTCTCGGTTGCCGACTCGACCAGCTTGGGTGTGAAGATTTCGACGAAGTGCGCCTGCCGCAGGGCAGCCCGGTAGCCTTCCGCCGACGCTGCCATCAATCGGAAATATGCCCGCCGCCGTGGATGCCGCAAGCTCAGCGAGGCGTAGTCGAGGATGGTCGGCAGCAGTGCCTTGATCGTTGGCCGGTACAGGTCAAACGGTGGCGGCTCGTGCGGCGTGCTGATGACCGTCACACTCGGTTCGTGCAGCTCGACGCCGCCCGGCGCTTGGGGCACGGCCACGACCATGCCGTCCACGTGCAGCACTGATTCATTGGCCAGCGCTGCAAGCTGGTCGATCGTGGGAGCGTCTTCGATGACGGCCTGCGCGAGTCCCTGTGCGTCACGCAAGATCAGGAAGCTGACCTCGCTCAACTGGCGAAAGCGGTGCAGCCAACCGGATAAGCGGACTCGCTGCCCAACGTGCTGGACGAGCTCTGACGACCAGATCCGTGCCACGGCTGTCTCCCCCTCCAGTGTGTCATGGCGGGGCGGTTGGGGTAGGCGCGAGGTCCGCCCACGTGCGCTTGCCGAAGCCGAGGCAGCGCTAGCACGATTAGGGGAAGCGCTCGTCGGCGACTGTTGTGAACGGCGCGCTGCCGTCGGCCGGCACCACGGTCACGGTAACCGTCGCGGCGCCGCCGCGGCGGGGGGCACGCGCCCAATCCCCGACTGGCACGGGCACTGAGTAGCCCATCCGGCCGCTGAGCAGCCTGCCCGTGGGCAGGGTGGCGAAGTCGCCGGCGGAGACCGTGCGCGTGGTCTGCCACACGGCGCCGTCCGGTTCGCGCACTTTGATCGTGAGATCACCGGAGACGGTGGTATCCGCACCCGTCCGGTCGACCAGGACCATGTCCACGCGCGCTCCGATGGGATCGGCTTCGAGCGACACGCGCGATACGGCAACAGCGTTGCGCGTGATGATCTCGGTTTTGAACACGGTCGATCCAACCTGCCAGAGGGCGAGCAGGCCGAGCAGCACAGGCACGCCGATCAGCACCCAGGCGCCAACCGGCCGATTGGCCTTTTTCGACGGGCCTGATGTGCGCGTGCGCGCAACGGCTGCAGCCACCACGTTCGTCTTACCTCACCGCAAAGAGCGCGCCGCGGTTGGCGCGATAGAGATCGAATGCCGGCTGAAGTCCGATGCGATGAACAAGCTCGCTAAACAGCACAAGTCCAGGATCGGCATGTTCGGCCCGCGCCAATAGCTCTCTACTGCGCAATGTCCGGCCGGCACGCTCTTCGAGCGCCGCCATGTACAGCACGGCTTTGACATTTTGCGGCTGGCTGGCATGGGCGGCGGCGGCCAGATCGCATACCTGACGGTAGTCACGCAGGCCCCACGCTGCGTCGAGGCGGGCCATGACGACTGCGTCGGGCTGTTCTGGATGGGCGCGCTGCAGCAGCTCGTCAGCTTCGTCGAACCGCTCCGCGCGCAGGAGCGCGCTGGCTTCGACCAGCCCGGAATCCGGCAGTTCGCCGGTCAGCTTGACCAGTGCGCGGCGAATGTCCTGGTTGTATGGGTCGAGCTGCCAGGCC
>WNGF01004656.1_pt1 | contig 28902 bp, 30 predicted proteins | sample 5400641 | NCBI WGS metagenome assembly WNGF01 (sample SAMN13153371, study PRJNA577476) | soil metagenome | isolation source: 80 cm soil or saprolite under grassland replicate 2 | place: USA:California | collected 2016-06-15 | reverse complement strand
TGAAATAGAGAAAGAACGGCTTGCCCGCCGATACGCTGCGTTCCATGAAATCGAGACCGCGCTTCTGATATTCGAGGTCGCAGGTCTTTTTCATTTCCATGGTGAGCTGCTGCGACAGAATCGGCTTCACGCCTTCGCCGTTGCGGCCTTCGTGCATGTGCGAATAGCCGTCGCGCTCCGGAACATAGTGCGGGTCTTCGAGCCACATGCATTCATCGTAGGTGCGAAGCGGGCCGTACCATTCGTCAAAGCCGTGATCCGTGGGCCAGCGGCCATCTTCCGCCCCGATGTGCCACTTCCCCAGACAACAGGAAACGTATCCGGCCGTGGACAGAATTTCCGCGATGGTTTTCTCCCACCGCACAATGCCGCCGGCGTTGCCGCCGAGTGCAATCGTGTGATTGCCGGAGCGGATTGGATAGCGGCCGGTCATCAAGGCCGAGCGGGTCGGCGTGCATTGCGGTTCGACGACATAGTGCGTCAGCTTGATGCCCTCGGTGGCGAACTTGTCCGTGCGCTTGGTGTCCGCTCCTCTGAGAATCCCGCCGCCATAGCAACCCAACTCGCCCATGCCGAGGTTATCGATATGGAAAAAGAGAATGTTTGGTTTTTCAGACGGCATTGATCACTCCCAGTTCATGGCAGTTGTCATGGTGGCCGAGTCGTGGAGGAAATGGTGCGGCGCGACCGCCTGGCGCCGCTTGCACGCGCTCAGCGACAGGGCGCATCTTGGTTCGATTCCTTCAGGCGGCATTTCGGGCCGGACCCGCGCATGTAGTGCTGCTCGGGACGGTAGCGATCGAACATCGTTCTCAGGAACGAGACCCTGAACCACCGCCGTAAGCCGCGACGCAGACGCGGCCAAACCTCTTTGATTTGCCCCAACATGCGCGGCAGAAATAACAGTCCGCCGGCGTGGTCAAACCGCGGAGTGGATTCCGCGGTCGATTAGTTGCCCAAATGGCTGGCAATTAATTGCCTTCCGGCGCCAACCGCGCTGCTCAAGAAATAGCCGCGCGTGCCTCGGTGCGTGGCGAATGCATTGTTGTCTGACGTTTTTTATGCCCGGTGGCTTGGCATAGCTCTTGCCTGCTTGGAGGCGCAGCTCAAGCTCGGAACGCGCATGCAAGTTTTTACCGGGGCGCAGGAGTTTGCGGAGCGGCTCAACGTGCCGCGCGCAGAAGTCGGCAGTGGGCGCTCGCTGCTGCTGACTGAAAATGTCCGCGCCATCGGCGGCGCGCCGTCGCTGTTTGAGACCCTATCGCCGGCCGAACGCGAGACCCTCGTTCGCTGCGGACGGCGCCGCGTGCTCTATCGCGGCCAGACGCTGTTCAGCCAAGGCGCCCGCAACGACGGCATTTTTCTGATCGAGACCGGACGCATTCGCGTGTACTACACCGCGCCGTCCCAGCGCGAGATCACGCTTGCCTATTGGCACCCCGGCAACTTCGTCGGCGGTCCGGAAGTGTTCGGGGAGGGCGTGCATCAATGGTCCGGCGTTGCGACCAGCAACAGCAGCGTGGTGCATCTGCCGGGCAAGGTACTGCGCAAGCTCGTCGTCGAAATGCCAAACCTGGCCATCGGGCTGATCGAGGGCCTGGCCTTCAAAGGCAAGTGCTATTCCGCGCTGGCGCAGATGCTCGGCACCCGCTCGATCACCGAACGGCTCGCCAATCTGCTGCTGCATCTCATCGAGCTTTATGGGGTGAAGGACCCCGACGGCATCCTGATCGGCGCCGCCTTCACCCACGCGGACCTCGCCCATATGGTCGGCGCCACCCGGCAATGGGTGACCATCAGCCTCAAGCGCCTGCACGACAAGAATGTTCTTGTCGTCCGCAAGCCAAAAATCATCGTGCGGCGGCCGGAGCTATTGCAGGAAATGCGGAGCCGCAACGTCTGGCCTGCCTACAAAGGCAGCGCCTGTTGATAAGGCTGCGCAAAAACTGAGCAGTAGCGCTTTGAGGGCAACTAATCGACGCGCGCATTCAAACGAGAATTGCCCGAGCTCTCGCGCGGCCCTTACATCGCTCGCGCTGACAAGTGGCCTGAGTCCGAACGAAGAGGTGTCATGATGAGCAGAAACTTGGGCCGGGCACTGGCAGTTGTCGCGCTCGCCGCCGCCACCTACGGCTCGATGACGGCGGCCCGCGCGCAGACCGTGGTCACGATCGGGATCGGCACGCAAGACACCACGACCAACACGGTCACGGCCGGCACCATCATCCGACAACTCAATCTGCTCGAGAAGTACCTGCCCAAGGATGGCAAGTATGCAAACCTCAAGTTCGTTTTTGAGTGGAACAACTTCACCTCGGGACCGCCCGTCACCAACGGCATGATGGCGAACAAGCTTCATTTCGGCATGATGGGCGACTATCCGCTGGTGGTGAACGGCTTCACATTCCAGAGCAACCCGGAAAGCAAGAGCCGCCTCATCGCGGTCGCGGCTTACAACCGCTTCGGATCGGGCAACGGCCTCGTCGTCCACAAGGACTCGCCGTACTTCGAGCTCTCCGACCTCAAGGGCAAGCTGGTCAGCGTGCCGTTTGGCTCTGCCGCCCATGGCATGGTGCTCAAGGCGATGCAGGACCGCGGCTGGCCCCCCGACTACTTCCAGCTCGTGAGCCAGAGTCCCGAAGTCGGCTCGACCAACCTGCAGGAGAAAAAGATCGACGGTCACGCCGATTTCGTGCCATTTGCGGAGTTGCTTCCGTTCCGCGGTTTCGCCCGCAAGATCTTCGATGGGGTCGAAACCAATCTTCCGACCTGGCACGGCGTGGTCGTGCGTACCGATTTCGCCGAGAAATATCCGGAAGTCGTCGTTGCCTATATCAAGGCTCTGATCGCGGCCAACGAGTGGTTTCGCGCCGATCCCAAGCTCGCGTCGGAAAAGATCCAGGAGTGGACGGGCATCAACAAGGAAGTCGTCTACATCTTTCTCGGGCCCGGCGGGAACATGACCACCGATCCGACGATCAAGCCGATCCTGATCGACGCCGCGGCGCAGGACGTCAAAGTCCTGCAGAACCTCGGCCGCATGAAGGAGTTCGATGTCACCAAGTGGGTCGACGACAGCTACGTCCGCAAGGCGTTCGCCGAGCTCAAGCTCGACTATGACGCCCAGCTCGCGTCGACCGCCAATTACGAGGTCAAGGGTGAGGACAAGTTCTGCAATAAGTCCATCAGCGAGCCGCGCAAGGCCGGTGAAGTGTGGGTCGATGGGGAAGGCATCGAGCCGTTTAGCAGCACGGCTTGCACGTTAGCCGCCTATTCCTCCCTTAAAGCCCAGGGCAAGAAGATCAACATGGCTTATGTCTTCGACAGCGCGCGCGGCATCAAGCTGTTCGCTGACCAGGCTTATTACGCCATCGGCAGCGACAAGACCGCAATTGCGCCGTTCCTGCTCAAGAAGGATGCCGAGGAGTATGCGGCGAAGAACGGCAGCAGGGTGCTGAGCTTCGATGACGCACTGAAAGCCGCGGTCAGTGGAGGCTGATGCGTGAACGGCGCCGCCCGCAAGCTGACGGAATCAGTGGCGCGCTCCCCCGCGACCGAAACACCGCCCGCAGTGCCTTCCGCGACCGAGCCCATACCGGCGCCGCTTACGATACATCAGGTCTGGCGATGGCTCGTGCTGCATCGCACCCATTTGCGGACGCTTGCCATCGGCACGGCATCGCTCGCCCTGTTCTTGCTGTCGTGGCACCTGCTCACGAAATACCGGGTGACGGTACACGTACGTTTCGTCAACGTGCCGTCGCCCGAGATGGTGTTCGACAGCCTGATGCGGGTGTCGCGCGACAACAAGTTCCTGTCGCACGTCTTTCTGAGCTGCCGGCGGATATTCATCGGCTTTGCCATTGCCGCGACCATCGCGGTCCCGCTCGGCCTCGTCATGGGCCGTTTCCGGCTGGTGCGCGAGATCGTGTTTCCGGTCTCCGAGGTGCTCCGCCCGATTCCCGCCATCGCCTGGGTGCCGATGTCGATCATGTTGTGGCCGTCCAACGAGGAGAGCATCGTCTTCATCACCTTGCTCGGGTCCTTCTTTCCGATCCTCCTCAACACACTGCATGGCATGGCGATGGTCGACCCGGTGCTCATCCGCGCCGCGCAGTGCCTAGGCGCCCGCGAGGCGTCGATCTTCCGCGAGGTCTATTTTCCCGCCGCGCTGCCGTACGTTTTCACTGGGCTCACGGTCGGCATGGGCGTCGCCTGGGTATCGCTGATCGCCGCCGAGATGATCTCCGGCCAGTTCGGGATCGGTTACTTCACCTGGGAGGCCTACTCGCTCGTGCAGTACGCCGACATCGCGCTCGGCATGATCTGCATCGGCGTGCTTGGCCTGGGGTCGAGTGCGCTGATCCGCGGTGTCGGACGGGTCGTCATGCCGTGGGCTAAGACATGACCGCGACATCCGCTGCAACGGTCCAACAGGGCAAAGTCACGGTCACGGATTTCGGCCTGAGCTACGACACGCTCGAAGGGCTGGTTGAGGCCGTGCGCGATGCTTCGATCCACGTCGATCCCGGCGAATTCGTTTCCATCATCGGCCCGTCGGGCTGCGGAAAATCGACGCTACTCAACGCGGTCGCGGGCTTTCTCAAACCGACTCGCGGCGAGGTCGCTGTCGACGGCGATCCGGTCGCGAGACCGAGCGCCGACCGCGGCATGGTGTTTCAGCAATATTCGCTATTTCCCTGGAAGACGGTGCGCGAAAACGTCGAGTTCGGCCTGAAGATGAAGGGCATGGAGCGCAGCAGACGCGAGACCTCCGCCCGCACGCTGCTCGGTCTCACCGGTCTGCTGGCGTTCGAGAACCAGTATCCAGATAGCCTGTCGGGCGGCATGAAGCAGCGCGTCGGCATCATCCGCGCGCTCGCGACCGGGCCGAAGGTGCTTCTGCTCGACGAGCCTTTCGGCTCCCTCGACGCGCAGACCCGCCTCATCATGCAGCAGATCCTTACCAACATGTGGCAGCGGCTGAAGACGTCGGTCCTGTTCGTGACCCACGACATCGACGAGGCGATTTTCCTGTCCGACCGCGTCTACTGCATGACCGCGCGGCCAGGGACGATCAAGGCCGAAATCGCAATTCCGCTGGAACGACCGCGGCATCAAAGCATGATGATGTCGTCGGAATTCCTCGCGTTACGTCGAGGCTTGATGTCGCTCATCCGCGAGGAAAGCCTCAAGGCGATCGGGGGAGAGGTGAACGACATTGCCCTGCAAGGGCTCGACATCGACCTGCACGGCCGCAGCCTAGCGGACGTGATCTGACATCCGCGCACGCTCGGGAGAGATGGGTTTGGCGCCGCGCGGTGTCGCGCCGTGGGCGGTCCGGCGTTAGAGATCGACCACGGTCTTGAAGCCGCCCCAGATCATGCGCTTGGCGTCGAAGGGCATCGCTTTCGGGTCCATCATCTTGGCAAGGCGTTTGTCCTTCATCACCTTCGCGTTGATGCGGTCGCGAGCGGCGCGCGATTTGTAGACGATATAGGAAAAGAAGACGGTCTCGCCACTCTTTTGCTTGACGCTGCGCGGGAAGGACGTTCGCTTTCCCCATTTGACGTCATCGGCGATGCATTCCCGGAACTCCAGCGCGCCGTGCTCGCGCCAGATCTTGCCCGCCTTCGCCGCCATGCGCCGGTAGTCCGCCAGCTTCTTCTTCGGGACCGGCACGAGAAATCCATCGACGTAGCTCATGCGAATGCTCCATTGGTTGAGTGTTGAGTCAAAGGTGACGCGCGTAGCTCAATGCGAAGAGAAGGCAGTCCATCAATTGCAATCCGCGCACACGCGGATGAATTGGACTCGATGCTTTCCTGCGCGTTCGCATGCCCGGATCCTCCCTCAGCCGCTCGCCACACGGCCAAGTCTGGCGATTTGCGGCTTTCTCTCCATTGGGAATAGGCCGAAGTACGGTTGCGCTTCCTCGAGCACCCGGGCAAAGGAAGGGCGCGCCATGAGACGGTCGAGATAGGCCAGCAGATTTTTGTGCGTCTCGGCAAAAGGAACGACGGTATTCGCATAGAACAGCGCCGGCGCCGCCGCGCAGTCGGCCAAGGTGAAGTCGTTGCCCATCATCCAGACCTTCGACTGCATCTCCTGTTCGATCACTCTATACGCCGCGTGGAGCTGCGCCTTCGCAAGTTCGACGCCGTAAGCGTCGTTCTTGCCCTCAGGACGCAGCCGGTCAGTCACGATCTTCTGCATCGGTTCCTGAACGTAGTGGTCGTAGAAGCGGTCCCACATTCGCGTCTGCCAGGCACGATCCACATCCGTGGGCACGAATTGCGTCGGGCCTGTATCCTGTATAATGCGCGTCCACGAATTCGATGATGATGGTCGATTCTGCCACCGTGCGACTGCGCGCTTCGTCGCGCAGCACCGGCATCTTGGCCATGGGGGAGATCGCCCGGAAGGCGGCACTCGAAACCTCATCGCGCAAATCGACGATGATCGGCTCGAAGGGGATGCCGTTCTCATACAAGGCGATGAGCGCCTTGTGGCAGAAAGAGGCAAGAGGATGGAAATAGAGCTTCAAAGACATGGACTCGAACTCCCTCCCTCCTGAACGCTCCGTTTCGCTAACCGACGTCGGCGCAACTAGCTGCGCACCGCCGCTTCTGTCAGCGCCTTTAGGTTTTCTAGACCCTTCTCGAAATGATCGCCGATCATCTTGTCCTGGTTCATGAACAAGCAGATCGCCCGAGATAGGAAATTGTTCTGCCCGAACATGGCCCACGTGACCGCCGTCCGATCGCCCTCGGGCCTGAACGTGAACTCGGCCGTGCTGGTGCCGGCAATCGGCTGCACGAAATCGAGCCTGATCCTGATGAGCTCAGCCGGGCGGCTCTGGGTCAGCGTCATGCGCCCTTCGCCGACCTTGCTGTTGCCGGCCCAGGCGAAGACCGCGCCTTCTCCGGCCGAGGCCCCTTCGAAGGCAGTTTTGGCGTTGGGATCGAGCTTCGCCCAGGGCGACCACGCTTCCCACTTGTGGAAGTCGTTCACCTGGGCGAAGACCTCGGGCGCGGGGGCGGCAATCGTTGCCGATCGCGCGACCCGGTATTCGGAGGGCTGAAGCGCGACGAACGCGGCGAACGCCGCGATGACTGCGACTAAAGCGACAACGATCTTCAAGACCATCGGCCCCCCCTCAAGGTCATTGACCCGCAAGCGTCACCAGAGCCACGGGTTTAGTCGAGGCTCTGGCAGCGTGGTACTTCCTGCTTAACCACACGTCCTACGCAGCACTATTGCTCCACGATCACCATCCAACCCACGCCGAAGCGGTCCGCGACCATGCCGAAGCGCTTGGCGAAGAACGTCTTGCCGAGCGGCATTTGCACCTTGCCGCCTTCGCCGAGCGCCGCGAACACGCGGTCGGCCTCGGCCTCGTCCTTGGCATTGATGGAGAGCGAGAAGCCCTCGAATTTCGGCGTGCCTTGCGCGCAGCCGTCGGACGCCATCACGGCCTCGCCGTTGATGCGAAGGCATGAATGCATGATCTTGTTGTCGCTGCCGGGCGGAACCATGCCGGGCGGCGGCGGCTCCGGGCTTTCCTTGAAACGCATCATCATCTCGACCTTGGCCCCAAGCGCCTTCTTGTAGAAGTCAAGCGCCTCCTCGCAGCGGCCGTTGAAAACCAGATAAGGTGTAGGCATGGTCTCTCTCCTCTGTCCAAGTTGTGGCGATTGCGCAGCTACGTATGTCAGGCGGCTTGCGCCCGCTTCAGGGCCGCAATGTCGATCTTGCGCATCTGCAACATCGACTTCATGACCCGTTGCCCGGAACCTTCGTCCATCAGCATCTGCGGCAGCGCCGTCGGGATGACCTGCCACGAGAGGCCGAATTTGTCCTTGAGCCAACCGCAGGGCCCCTCTTCACCGCCCTCGGCGAGCTTACTCCAGAAGTAATCGATCTCTTCCTGCGTTTCACAGTGCACCTGGAACGACACCGCCTCGTTGAACTTGAACTGCGGGCCGCCGTTGAGCGCCAGGAATTTTTGCCCTGCGATTTCGAACTCCGCGGTCATGACGGTTCCCGCCTTCTTGCCGTGGACCTCGAAACCCTGTTTTCCGTAGCGGCTGATCTTTCCGATCTTGGAATCCTTGAAGACGGACGCGTAGAACTTCGCCGCCTCCTCCGCTTGGGTGTCGAACCACAGGCATGGCGTGATCTTTTGCACGGTCATCGGCACGATCGACTCCTTTCCCGTCTGGCGGTGGTTGTGGGTATGAACTCGGCGGCTTATGCCGCGCTCGTCCGCACTTGCGGATGACAACTGGATTGCGCCGCGCCGGCTTCGTACTCGTCGTTGCGCTTCACCCAATCCATGATTTCTTTCTCGTTGCGGCCCTTCGGCGTGAGGTCGAGAAAATTGTAGGCGCCGAGCAGCAAGTCGCCGCCGCGTGCGTAGCATGAGTAGGTGTGAAAGACGTCGCCGTTCTCGTCCTTGTAGAAGACGCTGAAGCCGGGTAACTCGTCGAAGCCTTCAACCAAGTCATAGTTGTAGTAGACCTTGCCCTTGGCGAGCTCTTCTTTCGTGAACGAGACGTGAAAGTCGTGGTTGAAATCGCTGCCGTAGGATGAGATCAGCTTGAAGCGCCACCCCAGCCGCTTTCTGTAGGCTTCAAGGTCGGCGAGCCGACCGCGCGAAATCGCCACGAACGTCACGTCGTGATTGGCGAGGTGAATATTGGCGCCGTCCACATGGTCGGCAAAGAACGAGCAACTGGGGCAGCCTTGGCCCAAGTCCCACCGCCACATGAAGTGGTAGACGATCAACTGGCTGCGGCCGTCGAACAGTTCCGCCAACGTCCTTTTGCCCTCGGCCGTATCGAAGACATATTCCTTGTCGATCTTCACCCAGGGCAGCGTGCGCCGCTCGGCGGCGACGAGATCGCGCATGCGCGTGAGCGCCTTTTCGTTCTTGAGATGCGCCTTGCGTGCGGCAAGCCATTCGTCCCGCGACACCACGCGATGTGGCATTGTTTGATCTCGGCTCGACATGGCATTTCTCCGAGCTTCATCTGACTGTTATCAACCCCGCCGCACGATCGGACTTGATCATCCATATCGCACCATCATCCCGACGCAGTGCGGCTCCTTCTGGTTCCGATTCACGCTCGGGCCGCGCGGACAATGCGATTGACATAATACGTTGATATCAACATAATTGTGGCGTGTCAAAGGCACCCGAAGTTCCCTTCGAAACCACGCTCTTCGTTCGGGATCACTGCCTGTGCCTGCACCTGCAGCGCGCGGCGCGGGCGCTCGCGCGGCGTTTCGACGTGGCACTGCGGCCCATCGGCCTGACCAGCGGGCAGTACTCGATGATGATGTCGCTGAACCGGCCCGAGCCGCCCACCATCGGTTCCGTCGCCTCCTTGCTCGCCATGGACCGCACCACGCTCACCGCCGCGCTCAAGCTGCTGCAGCGGCGCGGCCTCGTCACGGTCATGGTCGACGCCAACGACCGACGCAGCCGGCGGCTCAAACTGACGCGCGCCGGCCGCGCGCTGCTCGCGCGCGCCGTGCCGGTCTGGCGACGCACCCATGCCGAGATCGACGGCCTGCTTCCGCGCAGCGGCGCCGACCGCTTGCGCCGCGACCTGCGCGCCGTGACCTGAGCGCGAAGCGCGCTAATGTCATTATCATTGCAGCGGGAATGCAAATCCCGCAGCTGCCATCATTGCATGTCCAGCGAGCGGCGAACCAATCGTCCGCGCGGCCGCGTAGTTGCTTTCAAGAATCCATCAGCGTACCGTCATATCGATCAGTCAATGGGAGGACGCCATGGCGCAACAGCCGCTCGCAACGAGAGGCAACTTTCTGCACATCTACGATTTTCGCGTCACTAAGGGCAAAGAGAACGAATTCATCCGTTTGTTCGAGGAGTTCGACTATTCCGACGGCAACCCCATGCACAAGTCGTGGGCACAGGTGAAGGACGGCGTGCTGTGCCGTGACACCCAGGACCCGCAACGCTTCTTCCTGATCGCGGAGTGGTCTGACATCGAAGAGCACGCGCGCATTCGCAAAGTCCTCGCCAACGAAATCAAACCGGAATTCATAAAATATATCGAAGGCGGGACGTTCGTTCCCAAATATGTCGAGGTCGTCTTGTCGACCCCGGACGAAATTCTCAACAAGGCGGCTGCGGAGTGAACGTTTGCCCTGCTGGCAAAGGGTCGCATCCATCAACGAAATCGACCTGGATGGCGTTCTAGGTCTGGATGTCGAGGGCTCCCCCGTCGCGCTCTATCGGTTGGGAAGCGAGGTCTTTGCCACCGCGGGAATTTGTACCCACGCTCTGGCAATATTGAGTGATGGCTTCGTCGACGACGGCAAGATCGAGTGTCCGCTGCATCAGGGTCAATTCGACATTCGCTCGGGTAAGGCGCTGTGTGCGCCAGCGACAGAGGATCTGCGCACCTACGCCGTGAAGCTCGAAGGCGATGACGTCTTCATTGATATGGAGCGGCCGGCCGCCTCAGTCGTGACGAACGCGACGCCGGACCGCAAAGCGGAGGGTGGCGTTCGGACTACCGAAGAAGAGAATAAGACGGATACTGGGAAGATTGCCCGCATGAACGTCGATCCCGTGCTTTCGCTCACGAAGCATTACGTGTGGCCGGCGGAAGGACTCACGCGCATCCCCGATTGGGTCTACACCGATCAGACGATCTACGAGCGTGAGGTCGAAAGGATCTTCCACGGCCGTACGTGGAACTACGTCGCCCTGGAATGCGAAGTGCCCAAGGCCGGCGACTTCATCCGCTCCAACATCGGTCCCACGCCGGTCGTCGTCGTGCGCGCCGACGATGGCTCCATCAATGTCGTCGAGAACCGCTGTTCACATCGCGCCGCGGAATTCTGTCGCGAGCTCAGCGGCAACGTCAAAGAATTCGTCTGCCCTTATCATCAGTGGTCCTACGATCTTCGAGGCAACCTCGTCGGCGTTCCATTCCGACGCGGCGTCAACGGAAAGGGCGGCATGCCCGCCGACTTCAACACCGCGCAGCACGGGGACGGCCGCAAGCCGACGCTTCTGGGCTACTACCGCCACACGCTGCCCGGCAATTGGAAGCTTTATCACGAGAATCTCAAGGACCCCTATCACGCCACGCTGCTGCACACTTTCCTGGTGACGTTCGGCCTGTTGGTGGCCGGTAACCGCTCGCTCATGCTTTCGGACGCGACCGGACGGCACGGCGTGATGGCGTCGGCCAAGTCGGAGCGCAAGAGCGTGTCCAGCGACGCCAAGAAGGAAATGCGCGCCTATCGCGAAGGCATGACGCTCGCGGAACCGCGCTTCATGGACTTCATCGAGGAGTTCGACAGTCCCTGGTCGGTGACCATGGCGACCATCTGGCCGAATCTGATCATCCAGCGCGAGATGAATACGCTCGGCTTGCGCCAAATCGTACCCACCAGTCCGCATGAGTTCATCATGAAGTGGACCATGTTCGGCTTCGAAGGCGACGACGAGGAGATGACCCGCCATCGTCTGCGCCAGGGCAATCTCATGGGGCCAGCCGGCTTCCTCGGCCTCGAGGACAACGAGGCAATCAAGTTCGTGCAGGACGGGATGCAGCACGTTCCGGGGAAGGAGCACCTGGTGAAGCTCGATCCGGCGGTTGCGGCGGGCACGTCCGACAGTTTGATCTCGGAAGCATCGATCCGGGCCATGTACCGGCACTGGCGCACAGAGATGGGACTCTAAGCGCATGGGTGAACCTGCCCTGACACGCGATCACTCGCCCGACGCCGCGCCGCTGGATTCGCGGCTGCAAGCTCTGCTGCTGCATCACGAGATCGAATCCTTCAACGCCCGATACGCGCAGGCGCTCGACGAGCAGCGCCTGGCGGATTGGACAGAAATGTTCACCGACGATGCGCTCTACGTTGTGCTCTCGCGCGAAAATTTCGACCGCGGACTGCCGGTCGGCCTGATCTATTGCGAGAACAAGCGAATGATCCACGATCGCGCATTCGCGCTCATGGAAACCTCGATGTTTGCGCCGCGTTATTTGCGGCACATCATCGGAAACCAGGCCGTTCTGAGCGCGGAGAGCAATGGAGCAGTTAAGGCCCGCGCGAACTATGTCGTGCTTCAGGTGCTGCTCGATCGCCCCGATGCGACGCTGCATCAGGTCGGCGTCTACTACGACGTGTTCCGTCGCGTGGGTGGCGCGCTCAAGCTCGCCGAGCGCCGGTGCGTCTACGACAATCTTCTCGTGCCGAATGCCTTGTGCATTCCGGTTTAGGTCGACGGAGCGGATCGGCTCGTCCGCCCGCCGCAAAAGCAATAGCGAGAACCACGCGGAGGACCGCCGGTCGCACTCGCGCCATAAAAGGACATCCGGGAGGACAACATGCGCTTCAACGACTGCCCAAGCTGCTCATCCCAGCACGCCTCCAGGCGCCAGTTTCTCGCAGGCTTCGGAACCCTGGGCGCTGCGACGATACTGAGGACGCCTATCGCGTTCGGTCAGACGGAGGGAAAATTGATCGATACCCATCATCACTTCTATCCGCCGGCCTATCTCAAGAGGCAGATGGAGTGGGAGAGTGCACGCAAGATCCCACCGTTCCCCGGCGTGCCGGACTGGACGCCGGCGAGGGCAATCGAACAAATGGATAAGAGCGGCGTCAGGACGGCGGTGCTGTCGCTCGCATCCACTCCCGGCCTGTGGTTCGACGATGGTGCCGAAGCAGCCAACAAGACTGCGACAATGTGCCAAGACTATGCAGCCGAGGTGCGGAAGGACTACCCGGGCCGCTTCGGGATATTCGCGCCGCTGTCGATGCTGAATATCGACGCCACCCTCAAGGAGATCGAGCACGCATTCGACGTCATCAAGGCAGACGGCATCAACCTGCAGAGCAATTACGGGGACAAATGGTTGGGCAATCCCATCTACAAGCCCGTGCTCGAGGAGCTCAACCGGCGCAAGGCCGTCGTCTATGTGCATCCGCTGGTCGCAGCCTGCTGCGCTCAGCTGAGCGTGGGCACATTCCCGGCGGTGATCGAGGTGCCGCACGACACAACCCGCACCATCACCAGCCTGCTTCTGAGCGGGTCATTCGCGCGCTACCGCGACATCAAGTGGCTATTCTCCCACGCCGGCGGAACAATTCCGATGATGGCGGGCCGGATCGATGCCTTCTACGGAAGGCGGCCGAATCTCAAGGAGTTTGCGCCGGACGGCATCGAAGGCGAGTTCAAACGCCTCTACTACGACACCGCAAACGCAACGTCCGCGCCCGCAATGGCGGCGCTGATGAAGCTCGTTCCCGTCTCGCAAATCACCTACGGCAGCGATTACCCGTACTTTCCGCTCGACCAGATCACAAACTTGCGGCAGCTCGGGCTCACGCAGGAACAGTTGCAAGACATCGGCAGCGCCAACGCCATGAGGCTCATTCCGAGCTTGAAAAGTTGAGACCCGAAAACCGTGCGCGCCTCGGTTAGGAATTGGCGACGGCTTGCACCCTGACGGGCTGGCGCCGGGCACCCCAGTATCCGTGCCCAGCGTCGAATACGCCGGCGCAGGGTACGCCGCAGTCGCCGCAGCGGCCGTCGGCGGTGAGATTCCACGCCGTGAGGTCGTACCAGTCGCGGCCGATGAGCGTCGTGCCGCAGCCATGGCAATAGGTGCTCTGGCCCACGCTGTCGTGGATATTGCCGGTATAGACATAACGCAGGCCCGCCTCGATCGCGATGCGTCGCGCCATTTTCAGCGTCTGCGGCGGCGTCGGCGGGGTATCCAGCATCTTCCAGTCCGGATGAAAGGCCGTGAAATGCAGCGGCACGTCGGGGCCGAGCCGATCCATCACCCAGCGGCTCTCCGCTTCGATCTCGTCTGCCGAGTCGTTCTCGCCGGGGATGAGCAAGGTCGTGATCTCGAACCAGACGTTCGTCTCGTGCTTGAGATATTCGAGCGTCTCGAGCACCGAACTAAGCTTGCCCGAGCACAGTGTCTTGTAAAACCCTTCCGTGAATCCCTTGAGATCGATGTTGGCGACATCCATGTGCCCGAAGAATTCGACTCGCGGCTCCGGCGCAATGTAGCCGGCGCTCACCGCCACCGTCTTGATGCCGCGCGCGCGACAAGCCTGCGCCACATCGATCGCGTATTCCAAGAAGATCACGGGATCGTTGTAGGTGAACGCGACCGAGCGGCAGCCGCTGCGCACCGCCGCTTCCGCGATCGCCTCCGGCGAAGCTTTGTCCTGGACGCGATCAAGCGCGCGCGCTTTCGAAATGTCCCAGTTCTGGCAGAACTTGCACGTGAGATTGCAACCGGCGGTGCCAAACGAGAGCACCGGCGTGCCGGGGAGAAAGTGATTGAGCGGCTTCTTTTCGATGGGATCGATGCAAAACCCCGAGGAACGGCCATAGGTCGTCAGCAACATCTGGTCGTTCTGCCGCGCGCGCACGAAGCACAGGCCGCGCTGGCCCTCATGCAGCTTGCAATAACGCGGGCATACGTCGCACTGGATGCGGCCATCCTCCAACCGGTGCCAATAACGGCCGGGCACGCCTTCGATGATCGATTGTTCCATGGTCAAGCCGGCGCAAATTCCGCGCGGTATTATATCGTGATATCTGGGAAGCGGCTCGCGGCGAGGCAACGGTGGAACCACACTCGCAACGCAGCAAAATCCGGCCGGCGGCGGCGGCCGGCCTGTTCTATGCCGCAGACGCGCGGCGGCTGCAGGCGGAGGTTTCGGAACTGCTCGGCGCGGTCAAATCGCCCAGCCGCATTCTGCCCAAGGCGCTCATTGCACCGCACGCGGGCTACGTCTATTCGGGGCCCGTGGCGGCCCAGGCGTTCGCGACGCTTCGCGAGGTCGCGCAATCGGTCAAGCGCGTGGTGCTGATCGGGCCGGCCCACTTCGTTTCGCTGCGCGGCATCGCCGCCCCGACGGTCGATGCGTTCGAGACGCCGCTTGGTCGCGTGGCCGTGGACCGGCATGCACTGTCCGTCATCGCCGAGGTGGTTGTCGAGGCCGATGCCCCGCACGCGCCGGAACATTCGCTCGAGGTCGAGTTGCCCTTCCTGCAAACGCTGTTGCCCTCCTTCACGGTGGTTCCGCTGGTGATCGGCGATGCCGAAGCGCAAGACGTCGCCGAGGTGCTGCGCCGGCTCTGGGGCGGGCTGGAAACGCTGATCGTGGTCAGCTCCGATCTCTCGCACTACCACGACTATGAGACCGCGCGGCGGCTTGATGCGGCGACCGCCGCCGCCATGGAGCGCGGCGATTGGGAAAGCCTCGGCCCGAACCAAGCCTGCGGCTTTCTTGCGGTAGCCGGGCTCCTCGTGGAGGCGAGCCGCCGACGCCTCGCGCTTCACCGCCTTGCGCTCGGCAACTCAGGCGACACGGCGGGAGGACGCGGTCGCGTGGTCGGCTATGGGGCTTGGATAGTCGAGGACCCGGCTGCCGCGGGTTGAACGGCCGTCATCTCCGTGGCGAACGCTACTGCCGCATCAGCACCAGCGGATCGGAGGTTGCGGGAACGCGCTCCCAGGTCGTGGCGTCGCTCTCGGAGAAGCGCCAGCTGCCACCGCGGCCGGTCAGCAGCAATCCATCGCGGTCGAGCCGCCAGGTCGACAGCTCGATATCGGCGACCGAGGAGTCGCAGCCGGGCTTGACGTTAATCTTGTAGCTTTCTCCCCCGGCCGAGGCATTCGACAGCGTGAGGTTACAAAGCGGCTTCTCGAATTCCTTGAGCAAGGTCCATTCGCCGAACACCTGCTCGGGTGTCACCGTGGCTGCCTTGATAGCGGCCTGGGTGCGCATGAAAAAGAGCCCCTCCCCTTTGCGCTCGGCTTCGTACATGTGGGACTCGACTTCCATGAAATCGAGAATGACCACGCCCTTCGAATTCAAGAGCCGCACCGTATCGTTCGGCCCCATGGTCCAGACCACGAGATCCTTCAGCGAGGGAAACGCGGTGCCGCAGACGTCATCGAGATCGAGCTTGAAGCCGCCGGAGCCAGGTTCGAGCTTGAAGGTGACCGGACAGGTCTTATCGCGCGCGGCGTTGGAGATTTCCCAGGCGCCCGCCATCTCTTTGGCGGCGTCGCTCGGCACCTGGGCCTGCGCGGCGGCGCTGGCAGCAGACAGCGCAACCGCGACTACGGCAAGGCAACCGCGAACCGGCATGGGGAGCCCCAATAGCGATAATCGGCACGCTATCATGTCGCCCGCCCCCGCGTCATGGCCCCGGCGGACAGCGTTGCACCGCGCGCATATGCGCAGTTGCAGGGTTCATGAGCGCTTGCGTTGTTTCGGCGGCCACGGCGTCTCCGGGACGGGGGTCAGCGGCGGCTTGCCCGCCGCCCAGGCCAAAAGATTATCCACGACCAGCTGGTCCATCTTGTCGCGGGTCGCCACCGACGCCGAGCCGAGATGGGGGAATAACACGACGTGATCCATCGCGATCAGTTCCGGCGGGACCTCAGGCTCGCGCGCAAACACGTCGAGCCCCGCCGACAGAATAGTTTTATCCTGCAGCGCCTTGATCAGCGCCGGCTCGTCGACCACGGAGCCGCGCGACATGTTGATGAGAGTGCCGTCTGGACCAAGGGCGCTGAGCACCTCGGCATTGATCAGGTTCTTGGTCTCCGCGCCACCCGGCGTGATGACCATGAGCACGCCGACCTCGCGCGCCATGTCGGTGAGCTTGGAATAGTATCGATAGGACACCCCGGCCGCGGGCCGCCGCGAATGGTAGACGACCGGCACCTGCATGGCGTCGAGCCGGCGCGCGATCGCCTGGCCGATGCGGCCCATGCCGACCATGCCGACGGTGCGGTCGCGCAGCGTCGCCTTGCTCAGCGGATAGTTTTTCTGCGGCCACTTGCCCGCGCGCAGATAGCGCTCGGCCTGGGGGAACTCACGCACGGTGCACAGCAACAGCCCGAGCGCGGTATCGGCCACCTCTTCGGTGAGCACGTCCGGCGTGTTGGTGACGGTGATGCCGTGCGCGCCCGCCCAGGCGGCGTCGACATGATCGTAGCCGACGCCGAAGGAGGAGATGATTTCGAGCCGGGGAAATCGCGTCATGAACGGACCATCGACTCGCTCCTCCGTGGCGGCGACCGCCATGGCGCGCACGCGCGGCGCGCTCTCGGTGAAGAATTTGTCCCGATCCTTGGCGTCGGGAAGTCTGATGAGGTTGAAGGCGCCGGAGAGCCCGTTGACGATGACCGGCTTGGGAGGCCCGATCAATAAAGCATCAGGTTTTTCGGCAGCCATATTCACTCCTCTTGCATCCCGGATGCGGTGCAGCGTGGAGCGCTTTAGCGCGGCACGTTGCACCGCTGGTCCGGGACCGTTCGGGTTCCTAGTTTGTGGCGATCCCGGGTCTGCAGCGCACCGCTACGCCATAGCGCGTTGGAGACGCGCGTAAAACGCGCTTCTGGCTCCACGCTGCGCTGCGCCCGGGACACAGATTCACACCAACATTGAAACGGGTTGGGCGACAAATCTCTGGAACGCCGCGATGAGCTCGGCGCCAAGGGCGCCGTCGACCACGCGATGATCGCACGAGAGCGTCACCGATAGCATGCTTGCAAAGGCGACGCCGCCGTCTTCCTGCTCGACCGCCTGCCGCCGCGCCGCGCCGACCGCGAGGATTGTCGCCTGCGGCGGATTGATGATGGCGGCAAATTCTCGCACGCCGTACATGCCGAGATTGGAGATGGTGGACGATCCGCCCTCGTATTCGCTCGGCTTGAGCTTTTTCGCCCGCGCGCGCGCCGCCACCTCCTTCATCTCGTTCGAGATCGCCGACAGGCTTTTCAACTCCGCCCGGCGGATGATCGGCGCAATCAGGCCACCCTCGAGCGCGACCGCGACCGCGATATCGGAATGTTGCAGGCGCAGGATTCGATCCTGCGCCCACACCGCATTGGCCGCTGGCACGCGCTGCAGCGCCGCCGCCCAGGCTTTGATAATGAGATCGTTGAGCGAGAGCTTGAATGCAGGCTTGCCATCCGTGTCCTTGGGCGCGGCCGCGTTCGCCTCTTCGCGCAGCGTGATCAGCCGGCTGATGCCGACGTCCGCGGTCAGATAGAAATGCGGGATGGTCTGCTTGGCCTGCACCAAGCGGGTGGCGATGGTCCTGCGCATGCCGTCGAGCGGCACTTCTTGGAATGGCACGTCGCGATAGATCGCCTTGATCGCGTCGGCGCTTGGGCCCTCGGCCGGCGCAGCGGCAATGGCGGGGCGCAGCGTCGCCGCCGCGCGTGCGGCCGCTTCGACATCGCGCGCGACGATGCGGCCGTGCGGCCCGGACGGCGAAATCTTGGTGAGGTCGATGCCGCCTTCCGCCGCGAGCCGCCGCGCCAGCGGCGTGATGCTGCTGCCGCCAGGCAGCCGCGCAGGGCCGTAATTGCGCTCGGGCGTGCGCACCTCGAAGAACGGATCGAGCTTGACCGGCGCCGCCGGCGCCGCAGCGCCTCGCGCTGCGGCGGGAATCGCGCGGGGCGGCGGAGAACTGGAGGACACGGAAGCGGCAGCAGCCTTCGCGGGCTCGGTCGCGCCGGCGCCGCCGGTGATGACAGCAACGACGGCACCGACCGGAGCCACCTCGCCCGCCGGCACCCGGATTTCAGCAAGCACGCCCGCGGTGGTCGAGGGCACCTCCATCGATGCCTTGTCGGTCTCGATCTCGAACAGATTGTCGCCGGGCTTGATGGCGTCGCCGGCCGCCTTGAACCACTGCGTGATCTTGCCTTCCGCAACGGTCTCGCCGAGCTGCGGCATCAGCACGTCCATTGCGGGCTTCCCCGTTGCGACTTCTTCTCTCAGACGTGAGCGCAGCGAAACCCATCCCACAATCTCGCCCGTGGTCACCACGTCACCGAAATGTACTGCGTCTCCAAGAACTCCATGAGCCCTTCATGCGCGCCTTCGCGGCCGATGCCCGACTGTTTCATGCCGCCGAAGGGGGCGGCCGGATCGGAGACAAGCCCGCGGTTAAGCCCGATCATGCCGAAGTCGAGCTGTTCGGAGACACGCATGCCGCGACTCATATCCTTGGTGTAGAGGTAGGCGACGAGGCCATATTCGGTGTCGTTCGCGCGCTTGATCACCTCGCCGTCGGACTTGAACGTCTGGATCGCCGCAACCGGGCCAAAGATCTCTTCGCGCAGCATCGCGGCGCCGTCGGGCACGGTGTCGAGAACGGTCGGTGGATAGAAGTGCCCGGGTCCGCTCGGCGGTTTGCCGCCGGTTAAGATTTTCGCGCCCTTGCCGACGGCGTCGTCGACGAGCTCGATCACCTTCTTCTTGGCATCGGCATTGACCAGCGGGCCGACCGCCACGCCATCGTCGAGCCCGTTGCCCACCTTGAGTCCGGCCATCTTCGCGGTCAGCTTCTTGGCGAACTCGTCGTGCACCTTCTCGTGCACGTAGAAACGGTTGGCCGAGGTGCAGGCCTCGCCCATGTTGCGCATCTTGGCGATCATGGCGCCGTCGATCGCCGCGTCGATGTCGGCGTCCTCGAAGACGATGAAAGGTGCGTTGCCGCCGAGCTCCATCGCCGGCTTGACGACGTTGTCGGCCGCTTCGTGCAGAAGCTTGCGGCCGACTTCGGTCGACCCAGTAAAGGAGACGACGCGCACGCGTGGATCGTGCAGCATGGCGCTCACCACCTTGCCCGACGAGCGCGAGGGAATGACGTTGACCACGCCCGCCGGCACGCCGGCCTCCTCGAGGATCGGCATCAGCGCCAGCATGGTGAGCGGCGTGTCGGACGCGGGCTTGAGCACGACCGGGCAGCCGGCGGCGAGGGCGGGCCCGATCTTGCGCGTGGCCATGGCGGCGGGGAAATTCCAGGGCGTCACCAGAACCGCGACCCCCGCCGGCTTGTGCTGGACCACGATACGGGCACCGGACGCGGGCGCACGCGAGAGCCCACCGATCGCACGCACCGCCTCCTCCGCGTACCAGCGAAAGAACTCGGCGGCATAGGCGACCTCGCCGCGCGAATCCGAGAGCGCCTTGCCGTTCTCGATGGTGATCAGCTTGGCGAGCCGCTCCGCGTCCCGCATGATCAGCTCGAAGGACTTGCGCAGTACTTCTGCGCGCTCGCGCGGCTTTCTGCCGGCCCAGCCCTCGAACGCATCGCTCGCGGCATCGACCGCCGCCTTGGCATCGTCGACGGTCGCGCTCGCCACCGATGCGATCTTGTTCTCGGTCGCGGGGTCGAGAACGTCGAAACGGCCGCCGTCGGAGGATTTGCGCCATTTGCCGCCGATCCACAGATCGGTCGGAACATTGGCGAGGAGATTCTCATACATGGGACGCTTCCTACGATATCGAGTTTCGTAGCCCGGATGAGCGAAGCGATATCCAGGCTCTTATCGCGCGGTACCAGCCGCCCCGCATATCGCTGACGCTCATGCGGGCTACGAATTCATCGAGCGGCGCACGCGGTCGACGATGCGATCGACCGTGGGCAGCGCGATGTCTTCCAAGATGTCGGCGGCCGGCAGCGGAATGTGCGGCGTCGTGATCCGCACCGGCGGGCCATCGAGATCGTAGAACGCCTCATCCGCCACGATCGAGACGATCTCGGCACCCCAACCGCACAGCCGCGGGTTCTCCTCGACCGTGAACAGGCGATGCGTGCGGGCAACCGAGCCGAGGATGGTCTGCGTGTCGAGCGGCACCAGCGACCTCACGTCGACAACTTCGCAGTCGATCCCGTGTTCCGCCTTGAGCTTCTCGGCCGCCTCGAGCGCGCGCGGCACCATCAGCGCAAGCGCCAAGATGGTGGCGTCCTTGGCGGCACGCACGATGCTGGCGCTGCCGAGCCGATCGACGATCTCGCCCTCGGGGACATCTCCCTTGGTCGGGTAAAGTGATTTGTGCTCGAAAAAGATGACGGGATCGGGATCGCGCACCGCCGCGGCAAGGAGCCCGATCACGTCACGCGGGCTCGAGGGCGCCACCACCTTGAGGCCAGGAATCATCATCGCCCAGTTCTCGACGCTTTGGCTGTGCTGGGCGCCGAAGCGCGAGCCCGCGCCATTAGCGGTACGCACCACCAGGGGGCATTTGAGCTGGCCGTTCGACATGTACCGGCTCTTGGAGAACTCGTTGGCGATATAGTCGAAGCACACGGCGAAAAAATCGGAGAACATGATCTCGGCAATCGGCTTCAAGCCGGTCATGGCCGCGCCCATGGCCGCGCCCAAGATCGCCTGCTCGGAAATCGGACAGTCGCGCACGCGCTTGGGGCCGAACTGCTCGTAAAGTCCCACCGTGGTCTTGAACACGCCGCCGGCCTTGGCCACGTCCTCGCCGAAGAAGATGACGTCCGGATCGCGGGTCATTTCCTGGGCGATGCCGCGCGCGACCGCATCGCGATAGGTCAGTTCCGCCATGCAAAGCCTCCGTCGGCATAGACGTCGGTGGTCAGGAGCTCGAGCGGCGGCGGCGGCGCTGCCTTGCATTTCTCGGTCGCCTCGTCGACGCGGCGCCTGACGTCGTTTTCGATGGCCGCGATCGCCTCCTCGGCGATGCCGAACTGCCTCAGCCGCTCGCGATAGAGCTTGATCGGATCGCGCTCCTTCCATTTGTCGAGTTCGCCCTCGGGACGGTATTTCGCCGGATCGGCGCGCGAGTGGCCGCTGTGGCGATATGTCATGCACTCGATAAGCGAGGGGCCGCCGCCCGCGCGCGCCCTGGCATAGGCGGCGGCGGCGGCGCGGTAGACCTCGTCGGCGTCGTTGCCGTCGATGACGATGCGCTCGAGCCCGTAGGCGGCGGCGCGATCGGCGGCGGGATGCTCGACCGCCGTCACTTCTCCGATCGGCGTATATTCCATATACAGATTGTTCTCGCAGACGAAGATCACCGGCAGCTTCCACACCGCCGCGAAATTCAGCGCCTCATGGAAGGCGCCGATATTGGTCGTGCCGTCGCCGAAGAAGCACACCGTCACGTCGCCGTCGCCCTTGTACTGCGCGCGTAACGCCGCGCCGCAGGCGATCGGCAGATGCGCGCCGACGATGGCGTAGGAGCCGAGCACGCCGTGCTCGATGGAGGTGAGATGCATGGAGCCGCCCTTGCCGCGCATCAGGCCATTGTCGCGCTGCATCAGCTCGCCCAGCACCTTCTCGATCGGCACGCCGCGCGCGAGCGTGTGGGCGTGACCCCGATACGTGCAAAATGAAAGATCCCCCGGCGTCATGGCGGCAGCAAAACCCGCCGCCACCGCCTCCTGGCCGAGCGAGAGGTGGCTCGTGCCTTTGACCAGGTTCTGCAGAAAGAGATCGAACGCGCGCTGCTCGCTTTCGCGGATCTCGACCTGCAGGCGGTACATGGTCAGCCGCTTCTCCTCGCCGATGTCGTCGTTGATCCCCGCGCGGGAGCCGTCGGACGCGTGGGCCGGGTTTTTCAACATGAACGCTACCTCGACAAGGGTTCGGTCAGTGGGCAGCCGCGCATCGGAAACTAGCCTTCCCGCCCAAGCTTAGGCAACGCGTTTCAGGGGGACGGTGCTCAGAAGTTACTGATTACTGATTTTCGATGCCTGATTCGGTGGTTCCCCTCACCTTGCGCTCGCGATGGAGGAGGTAGAGGCCGGAGCCGACAACGATGGCCGCGCCGGCGAGCGTGAAGCGGTTGGGCACGTCGCCGAACACGAGGAAGCCCAACGCAGTCACCAGCACGATTTCGGTGTAGATGAACGGCGATAACACGGCGGCCGGCGCCAAGCGATGGGCTGCAATCAGAAGATAATGCCCAAAGCTGCCGATCGCGCCGGTCGCCACCATGAGCGCGATAACGAGCGGATCGCTAGGCGTCGTCCAGACGAAGGGCACGACCGGCAGCAAGGCCAAGGCGCCCACGATGTTGGAGTAGAACAGCGTAGTCTCGTTGGAATCGGTGCGAGCGAGGATGCGGGTGGAGATGGAATAGAGCGCGTAGCAGAGTGCGGCGGAGAGCGACAGCAGCGCCGCCGGATGGAAGCCCGCGGCGCCGGGGCGCGTCACCACCAGCACGCCAACGAAGCCGACCGCGATCGCGGTCCAGCGTCGCCAGCGCACCCACTCTCCCAGCATCGGTCCCGACAGCGCTGCCACGAAGAAGGGCGTCGAGAATATGAGCGCGATCGCCTCGTCCAGCTGAAGGTATCTGAGCGCGGCGAAATTGCAGAGCGTGGAGGCCAATAGCAGCACCGAGCGAACGAGCTGGAGCAGAGGCCGAGTGGTGCGGGTCAAGCCGGGGCGTGTCCATGGATTGGACACGATGAAGGGGAACAAGAACGCGCCGGTATAGCGCGCCCACACCACTTGCAGCGTGCTCATGTAGAGGTTGAGATATTTCGCTGTCGTGTCGAGCAGGGCAAAGCACGCCACCGCGCCGCACATCAGCGCGATCCCGGTGAGGCGCGAAACGCGCTCGTGCGATGCGTCGGGAGACATGGTGGAGGATCGAGACGACCAGCTAATGCGGTGGATTTGAAGTTCCTATCATGTCGCGGCAAGCTCGCTTAGGAACATCAAATCCAAAGTCCGCATTAGAATCATAGGCTTGCTAGTGTCCCTGGGATTCCGAAGTTCGCATTTGAGGGTGCCACGAGGGTGTGCGAACTTCGGAATCGGGACACTTGGATGATCGCGGACATCTGGCACTTCCGAGGAGAAGACACAATGCGGAGTTTCGGCCGAATCGCGTCCATTGCGGTAATGCTGGTGTCGCTCGCCGGCATAGCTGCCGCAGCCGATATCCGCGTGCTCAGCGTCGGCGCGGTGCAGAATGCGGTCAAAGAGCTCGCCGCCGAGTTCGATCATGAAACCGGCCACCGCGTGGTCCTCACCATAGCTTCGCCCGCCGTCGTCACGCAGAAGATCAAGGACGGTGAGGTCTACGATGCGGTCATCGTCTCCGAACCGGCCATGGATCGGCTGGACAAGGAGGGCATCGTTAATCCGGAGAGCCGCGTGCCGCTTGGCAAGACGGGCATGGGAGTGGCGGTGCGCGCGGGCACGCCGCTCCCGGACCTATCGACGCCGGAGGCGTTCAAGCAGGCGCTGCTCGGCGCGAAGTCGGTGGTCTACGGCGATCCGACGCTGCCCAATCAAAGCGGCGAAAAGGCGGAACGGATCCTCGTTCAAGCCGGGCTTCTCGATGCGCTCAAACCGCGGCTCAGGATCGTTCCCGGGCAAGCGACGAGCCAGGAGCTGATCGCCAAGGGCGAAGTGCAAATGGGATTGTACAACATCAGCGAAATTCCGGAGGGCAAAGGTCTGGCATACGCGGGTCCCGTGCCGAAGCTGCTGCAAATCGTGACGAACTACGAGGGCGCCCTGATGTCGGACGGATCGGTGCCGGAGGCGGCGCGCGCTTTCATCCGGTTTCTCGCCGGCCCCGACGCGCGCGGCAAGTGGGTTGCCGCCAAGCTCGAGCCGCCGGCGGACCGTTGATCACGACGCCCGAAAATCAGGCTGGACACGTCTTATTTCATGTGCCGCTTAGCACAGGCGAAGAGTCACGTGCACGACTTGGGGCTCGCGCTTCATGTCAACAGGGAATCCACTTTTCTCGAATACTTTCAGCATCGGGACATTATCCGGCAGGACCTCAGCGATTAGTTCCTTGAGCCCGGCGGCCTGGGCAATCGCGGCGAGATGATGCATGAGTGCTGCGCCGAGACGTTGCCCCTGGTATTGGTCGACCACAGTGAAAGCGACCTCGGCCTTTCCGGGCTCCACGACGACGTAACGTGCGCCGCCCGCGATCACGCGCCGGCCGCGTTCGTCAACGACTGCGACCAACGCTACGTGATCCACGAAATCGACGTTCAAGAAAAACCCGATTTCCGGCTCGGTGAAGTCCCGAACCGTTGTGATAGGTGGCAAGGCCTGCGCTGGCGCCAGCGAATTATGTGGCGTCCTGAGATATGTGGCGCACGGGCAACAAGCGTTTCTGTGGAGTACGGAAGCGAGCTTCTTACGCCACATATTTTGGCGTGGATGATCGCTGTCCACCATCACGGATGGAGGACCGATCATGCACGACGAACTTTTCGAACAGCCGGCCGTTGTGGCTCGTTATCGCGCCGGGCCCTACGCGGAGTCCCGCGAGCGATTCCTGCAGCAGGCGCGCGCGGTCGGCTACTCGCCGGCAACGCTGGAAAGTATGGCCTGGGCATTGCTTGTTGTAGCGGAGGCAATTCACGACGACGGAGGCGTATCTTACGAGCGGCTCAGGAGTACACTTCTCCGGCGCGTACGGCTCAAATCGACGGCCCGTCCGCCGTCCGCAAACACGGCCAAGCTCTTTCTTCGCTGCGCGAAAGCATGGCTCCGCAGCATAGGTGCATTGACCCCGGAAGCTCAACGGCCGCTGAAGTTTGCAGGGGAGCTGCGCGCCTTCACCGAGTACATGCGGGTCGAGCAGGGTCTCTCTCCGACGACGATCGCAGGTCGCGACGAGCAGATAAGTTGGTTTTGTGCGTCATTGCCGTCTCAAGTGCGATCGCTTGATGCGGTGACCCTTGCCCACGTCGACGCATTTCTGAGGGCTCAGGCTCAGCGTGGATGGAGCCGCAGGTCCTTGCACACGCTCGGCGGTAGTCTGCGCAGCTTCTTTCGTTACGCCGCATCTCAGCGATGGTGCCGATCCGATCTCGCGTCGGGTATTGAACTGCCGCGTCTCTACGCGCTTGAGCATGTTCCTCGGGCGCCGAGTGTGGAGGAGGTTGGTCGGCTTCTTAAAGACACCGCCTCCAGCGATGACCCTGTCAATATCCGTGATCACGCAATTCTGTCGCTGTTGATCTACTATGGTCTGCGGCGCGGCGAAGTCGAAAGGCTGACCCTGGACGATTTGGATTGGGTGGCCGAGACGATTCACGTCACCAGGCCGAAGCAGCGCAGGGCACAATGCTATCCAATGTCAGTGCCGGTTGGCGAGGCCATCCTGCGCTATCTTCGTCTGGCGCGTCCTCGCTGTTCGCACCGTGCCTTGTTTCTGACCATCCAGGCGCCTTTCCGCCCACTGTCGGGTCCCAGCATCACCTTCATGGTGAGGAAGCGGTTGACCAAGCAGGGGGTGCAATTGAACTGGCGCGGCGCACATTGCCTGCGTCACGCGTGTGCGAGCCAACTTCTGGACGCTGGCTTTACTTTGAAGCAGATCGCTGACCATCTCGGCCATCGAAGCATGGAGACGACGCGGATCTATACGAAGATCGATTTGCATGGATTGCGCCAGGTGGCCGAGATCGACCTGGGAGCGCTGCTATGAGCTTGGACGAGATCATTGCCAAGTACATCGCACAGCAGCGCTGCCTCGGTAAGCGCTTTTCGGCGGAGGCGACACTCCTGGCTGCCTTCAAAAGCACGGTCAGCGATGTGCCGCTTCGCGACATTCGCCCTGACATGATCTCCCGCTTTGTCGATCAAGGCGGGACGAGCGATGAGACAAAGCACAAGAAGTACCGCGTGGTGTTGGGTCTGTTTCGCTTCGCCCTCACGCGCGATCTCTTGAAAGCGTCTCCATTGCCGCAACCTCCACGGATGCGCTGTTGTTCATCCTACACGCCTTACATCTATTCCAAAGCCGAGCTCAAGAGGCTTCTCGTAGCGGTTCCGACCGCTACGGAAAGCCCGCGCTGTGTTATCGATGCGGATACGCTGCGCACGTTGTTGCTGCTCTTGTACGGCGCCGCATTGCGCCGTGGCGAAGCATTGCGTCTCAAGCTCGAGGACGTGGACGTGGCGCAATCGCTCATACACATTCGAGGTACGAAGTTCTTCAAAACACGTATCGTCCCCTTGGGCGCCAGTCTGAATGCCGTGATGCGAGAGTTCGTTGTGAGGCGTGTAAGCCGCCATTCCGAAGGCGGCACGAGCACGCTCTTGTCGAAGCGCGATGCGACACCTCTAAACGATTCAACAATCGGCCACACATTCCGTCGCCTGTGCGCGATTGCAGGCGTCCGGAGAGATGGGGGCCCTCGCAACCAACCTCGGATGCACGACCTCAGGCATTCGGCAGCTGTTCACCGCGTCATCGCGTGGTATCGCTGCGACGCTGATCTGAACGATCTTCTGCCCAAGTTAGCGACTTATCTCGGCCATGCGGACCTTTCGGGCACACAGCGCTACCTGACAATGACTCAGGAGCTGCTTGCTGAAGCCAGCCGTCGCTTTGAAGCGTTCGCAGGGGGGAGCCGTCATGACTGACCGCACCTCGCTGGGGCATTGGATTCGTCGGTTCCTCTTGGAATATGTCGCGTCGGAGCGGAACTTGTCTGCCAACACGTGCGCAAGCTACCGCGACATGCTCGTCCTGCTCCTCCCTTTCGTGGCAAAGCGCAAGGGCGTAACCGCCGACGCGCTGTCGGTGACCGATCTATCGGTCGAGCTGGTGCGCAGCTTTCTCGTTTACCTGGAGCAGGAGCGGCGATGCTGTACGGCCACACGGAACCAACGACTCGCGTCGATCCATGCATTGGCACGGTTCATCGGCGAGCACAGCCCCCAACATGTTGAGTGGTGTGCCCAGATTCGAATGGTGCCGATGAAGAAGGGTATTGCCACCAGCCTGACTTACCTCGAGAAGTCGGAAGTGGATGCTTTGCTCGCTGCTCCTGACCAATCTTCAAGCCAGGGAAGGCGCGACCATGCGTTGCTGCTGTTCCTTTACAACTCCGGTGCTCGCGTCAGCGAAGCGGCTTCCCTCCGGATCGGTGACATCGACTGGCACTCCAAGTCCGTTCGGATCACGGGCAAAGGGAAGAAGCAGCGGCGCTGCCCGCTCTGGTCCGCAACCCTCGGGCACCTTCGCCACCTTGCAGGGCAGCGTCCTGCGGAGGCGAACCTGTTCGTGAACCGTCGCGGAGAGCCCCTGACACGTTATGGCATTCACACGCTCGTTGAACGCTACGTCACAAAGTTGCATGCCTCGGTGCCGTCGCTGCAGGGAAAACGGATCAGTCCCCACGTCATTCGCCATACCACCGCCAGTCATCTCCTGCAGGCGGGCGTCGACATCAACACGATCCGGGCTTGGCTCGGACACGTGTCGCTCGATACCACCAACATCTACGCCGAGACCGACCTCGCCACGAAAAAACGAGCGCTGGCGATGTTGGCGGGAGGGAAGACTCGGCGGGCGACTGGCGGATGGTCCCGCCAGCCCGATGTCATGACTTTCCTGCGCGCGTTGTAGCCTCGGTAATATGTGGCGTGCGAGTCGGTAGTTCGGCGAAGGATCAGCACCGATCTGCTCGTGCGCCACATATCGCAGGACGCCACATAATTCGCTTTATGTGGCTGGCCACATAAAGCGAAGAATGGAAGCGCATAGATCGCCAGAGAGAACACCAGCCAGCACAGATATGCGAGGCCGATAAAAGCTAGAATGATGCCGATGATGATCATGGTGGTGGGTCTTCGTACAAAGTCGACGGTCGCGCCTCCCACCACCACCACGGCGCGACGCTTAGAATAGGCGATCCGAGTCGTCCTTGGAATCCACTACTTGGATACGGCTGACATGGACGCCCGCGTGATGCTCGAGCTCACACCACGTTGGAGCGGTACGCGTGTCGGATGGTTCTCGCCGCCGAGCGATGGCGAACGAGGTCGTGAAGAGTCGGCTGTCGTAGAAGCGGCAAGTCGTTTGCGCGGCTCTGCGAGCTGCGTATCAGCGGGCATTACGGGAGTGTGGCGGCGCTCACGCGCCGCCGTACTTCCAGACAGGGATGCCAAGCTTCTTCGCCTTATCGGCGAGGTTCGCCGAGATGCCCGAGCCCGGAAAGACGATAACGCCGATCGGGAGGACGTCGAGGATCCGGTCGTTGCGCTTGAACGGTGCGGCCCTGGCGTGCCGGTTCCAGTCCGGCTTGAAGAC
>WNGF01002667.1_pt1 | contig 28902 bp, 24 predicted proteins | sample 5400641 | NCBI WGS metagenome assembly WNGF01 (sample SAMN13153371, study PRJNA577476) | soil metagenome | isolation source: 80 cm soil or saprolite under grassland replicate 2 | place: USA:California | collected 2016-06-15 | reverse complement strand
GAGCGCTCGTCCGGCCTCCCGTCTTCTCCGAGCACTCCTCGCCATGAGGTGCCCGGGTTCGGGCCCGTCGGTTCGCCCGTCGGCTCGCGCCTGGGACGGTCGCGCCGGTGCTGTCGCGGGTCTCCGCTCGTTAGCCCGAGCCGACTGCCGGTGGCGAGACTACCCTCGCCTTCGGAGCCTGCTCGCGGCGAACCAGTGGATCGCCAAGACGTCTGCTGTTGTCGAGCCGATCCTGAGGCATGCGAGTCCCCGTTCACTCCCCATCGAGTCCCTTCGCGTGCCTGAAGCGAAGGCGAGACCGATTTCGTCCAGGGCGAGAAAACGTGGAGTCTCGGCAAACGCAGGGGGGATTGGGTGGGGACAGTGGCTGGCCACGTCCGGCATCTGAAGCGAGAGTCTCGCAAGTGCCTGAAGGGGTCCGAAGCCCCGATCACGCGACCAGGCGCCCAGGGACAAGAGGTGCCATCCTTGGGCGGGATGGTCAGACGCGTCCGTCGGTGTGGCGGTTGGCCTCCTAGTCATCGGCGCGCTCGGTCTCGCGCTCGGTGACCGGGACGAGACGATCCCTTCCTACTCCTCGGTCCAGGCTCTAGGACGGGATATCAACGCACACGGCATCGGGTGCTCATGTGTCTACCCCGTCCGTGGGCCGGGTTGGGCGGACCACGACGCTGCGAACTGTGAGGTCGGGTCTGCCGCGGTCACGCTCCACGCATGGAAGGACGTCTCTCCGCCGCCGATGGATCTGGGCGAGCCGTCCCGTCACGAGTCGTGGGTGGTTGGTCCCAGCTGGTTGGTGGCTGCGACGAATCGACTCGCCGCAATCCAAGTGGCGATGGTGCTTGGCGGCGACCTCATCCCGTCCTGACAGCCTGGCGCCTGCCACAGCGGATAGACGACGGGTCGGATGTACGTTCCCGTAGCGTGACCGGCGCCATAGAGTAAGTCTGGCCATCGACGTCGAGGCCCTTACGGCTGGGGACGCTGATGAATCCCGTCGTCGGTGACCTCGACACTCGAGGCGAACACGACGGGGTCACAGCCAGGACCATTCGGCTGATACCTGTGTGCCTGGACTGTGCCGCCCCGTCGGAGGCGCACCTGACTGATGCCGGTCGTGTGTCTGATCTTGATAGCAGCTGACCGACTCGAAGTGATGCTCGGTGTCAAGGGCTCGAACACCCGGCAGCCCCGTGACCGGTACTCGTTCTAGCGAGCACCGTCCAGATGTGCGAGTTCCGTCTGATGGTCAGAGGCCAAAGGCCGATGTCGCCGAGCCGAGCGCCATCTACGCTCGAGCTGTGGTTCAGCAGACGCAAGGAGGGGCGAGACTTGCGTAGTCGTGCCGGCCTGTCCCCTCCGGCGGGCGAGCGGATCGATCGGACTCGCGTTGCGCTGGCAACGGGCGCAATCCTGACAGCCAGCGCCATCGCCGTGATCGCGATCGCAAGAGCGGTGCAAGCAGGACGAACTGGCAGCTTCGACCCGTCGCTGGCTTCCCGGATGGGATCCGACGCGCTGAAGTTCCCGATTCAGCTTGCCTACGTGCTGACGTTCTCTGCAATCCTCGCATCGATTGGGTTCCTGGTCGGCCGTCGCGTCATCGAAGCGCAGCTCCTCCTGTGCGGTTCGCTAGCGGGGATCAGCACCTTCCTGTTCTACCGCTGGGGAGGGGAGGATTGCATTCGCGAGGACGCCTATGACTTCACGGTCCTCGCGGCTTCGCTTCTCCTCGCCGTTCCTCTCGGGATTGTCTGCGCGCGTCGTGGGCTACGTTGGATACGCTTGGCCGCGGCCTGCTTCCCTCTGCTCGCGACGATGGTGGTCATCGCTCACGTCCAGATGTGGCACTGTGCACCTTCCTCCCAGCAGATCGGTCGCGAGTTCATCGCTCCGTTTACCGCCGTATCCTTCAGCGGTCCCTTGATTCTGGTATCAGCGACCCTCGGGTGGTGGCCTAATCATCGAATCTCTCCCTCGCCCGGCGGTGTTCCGGCCGAAGACCGCAATCGATGACTGCAGCTGACTGGCTTCCGATCCGTTATCGAGGCTTCTACGACATCCCCAGAATGGTAGTCGTACATGTTGGCAGGTCGACCTACCTGTAGCGAAGCGCCCTTCGCCACCACGTAGTACAGCTTTGAGCCGCACTCGGCGCAGACCAGGGTCCTCTTCAGCTAGTGGTCGTGCTTCCAGCTCCTCTCTCCGCCCGAGGAGTGCTCATCTAGGACGCGTTGAACCTCGTCGAACAGCTGGCGGCCGGCCGCTGAATCGAACAGAACGACCTATAGAGTTGCCCTCGGGCGGGCGTTTTGACCGAAACGGATCTGCGGCCCCGTGACCTGACGTTGAATGGAGCGCGGTGGGGTTCTTCGGCTACTGGGTCATCGCGAAGGGCGCGAGCGACGACGTTCTTCGCGGCTTGGGGCTGATGCTCAGGGGTGAGGGCGGATCGCCCGGGTGGAGCTTCGCCGACGGCGGCCGCGATCTCCCAGCGGACTTCGAGCAGATCGTGTGTCGATGCTCCGATGAGGGAGGTGCCGCTGCGGGAGCTTATGTGTTCGATAGCGACTGGGCCGTCGTCCTGGCGGCGCGTGAGGGCAAGCCAGCTGCGACTGTTGTGGTGAACGAAGAAGCGGCTCGGGATGAGGGGTTGGACGTCGTCAACCAATTCTCCGCCTTTGCAGCGTGGACCGCGGCGACGACGCCCCGGCGCCTCAGCGACGACGAGGTGCACGAGGTCTTGTCACGGGAGTGGACGTTCGCGGAGGAAGCCGTCGCGGAACTGTTCGAGAGGGCGGGTCTCCCTGCGCCATACGATCCGTTGGAGCGGACTGAGCTTGGGGCCAACGTCATCATCGGCCGGCCTCCTCCGCCACCCCTTCGCGCGACGGTCGAGAGCATCGGCGCGGAGGGTCTCGGTGGGTACGAGGCGCCGGTCGGCTGGATGGGTGAGCAATTCGTCCTCGGGGGCGACGTCGTGTCATGGGGGGACGCCCGCTTCGTGCCCGGGGTCGGCTCCAACTTCCTCGGAATTTGGGATCGCGGACGGCCCCAGACTCCGGTTCAGACCTTCCCCAAGACGGAACGAGGCTCCCAACAGTTGTTCGAGCAGCTCCATCTGCTCGAGGAGCCGCTACTTCTCGAGATCCTCGCCCTCAACCGTCTCGGCGGTTTGGAGCGCCCGCTCACGTTCGAGGACTCCTTGCTAGTCGTTCGAAGGGTTCCGGTCCGCAATGCGCGATTCGTCCTCGGCCGCGGCCGGGACTACATAGGGGTATGGGACCGGACACAGCCAGCCGAACCAGTCGCCCGGTTTCGCGACAACCACAAAGGGCAGGAGGAGGCAGAGGCACTGGTCTACGATCTGCTCTTCGTGGACGTTCTGTCCCACAAGTCGCTCCCCGGCTCGCGGCTCTACCTATCCCGGAAGAAGGCGAAGTGGATTCGTCAGAGAGGTCGGGGTTCAGTGAATGCGGTGAGGAGACCACCCGGCCCATGGCTTATTAGCGAGGAGGACGAGGACGAGAACTGGCTTGCGGACGTAGTGGGGGGCGGGGATCGACCTCGGTGGTTCGTCTATGTGTTCGTCGAGGAAGACGTCTTCGTCGAGGAAGAGCAAGAGGACAACAGCCACCTTTGGTGCGTAGGAGCATCCTCGACGCTTGAAACTGCCAAGCAGCTGGCGAGCCACCACCTCGCTCGAGGTCACTGGCAGGAGGTTCCCGCAGATGTTCCGCGCGACCTTCTATCGACCGTTCGATGGCTCCTTGCAGGTTCTCCAAGCAGTTGACAGGGCCTACAGGTCACGCTGGAGGCAGGTCGAACGCCGTGCGGTGAAGATCAGCTCCAGCGAAGGAGAGCCCGCTCGGGACTGTTCAGCCCTGTTGCAGACTGCGAGCACTCTTCGGGGGCGGGAACGTTACTGTCCGGGTGACCGCTCGATTGACCGCTTGACTGACCGCTCGGCTCTGGAGGGCGTAAAGGAGCGGGAGTCGGTTCACACATCGTCCAGCCAGATCCACAACTGTGGTGTGTCGGCGCATCGTGGCCGGATGTGTCGGCGCATCGTAGCCGCTCTTCATGATCCCTGAGGCTGGTAATCCCGCCCCTCAACTACGAACCGGACGGCCGACGCCGAGACTGAGCGGTACGGTCTGCAGACGGTCGGGGGTCTGACCGGCCCGGGCTCGCTACGAGGGGCAGCTCGGGGTCGGCGTGAGGATTTCGACCAATCCCGAGTCCGGCTTCTCAATGATCCGGTCGGCGGGAGGCGGCTCGATTGCGAAGTCGACACCGAAGTCGTGGAGGCGATGCACCTCCTGGACGTCTGAATTGACGGCCGCCATGTGGTAGCGCAGCTGAACGGTGGAGAGATGGCCGTCTTCAATCGCCACTTCAGCGTGGATCTCGCCGTCGCCTGAGGGCTGGTCGAGCATCGGCACGCTGAATCGGTAGACGCCATCGTCGAGCGCAACGTGCCGAGCCTCGCCGACGACCTCCAAGAACGAGAGAACCTCCTCGATCGGTGCCGCGTCGCATCCTTCCAGTCTCTGGTAGAGACCGGGCTCCTCGGATACCGCGTGATACGTCACCGAGCCGATGCCGATCGTGGAGGCGAAGCGCTCGCCTTCCGCCACGATGACATAGCGGTCGGGGGCGACGTAACGGACCTCTCCCTGGAGGAGCTTGTCTGCATAGCGGATCGTGGAGCTAACGGCAAAGCTCTGCGCGCCGACGGTAGCGTCGAGCGCTCGCTCGAGGTTAGTGGCCGGATCGCGAGGCGCCGGCCCACCTGAACAGGCAATCATGGTGCCAACGAGCACGGCAACGATCGCTCGCTTCATCGCTTGATTATCGGTCCGGGGCGGGCGGGAGCGTAGCTCCATGAGTCCTTCCGACCTCGATCCATCGACCTGATCGACATCGACCACCTCCTCTCCGACGAGGAGAAGCAGATCGCGACGACGATGGTCATCGCTCACGTCCAGATGTGGCAATGTGCGCCTTCCTCCCAGCAGATCGGTCGAGAGTTCATCGCTCCATTTTGTGGCAGTGGTCCTCGACGGCCCTCTTATCCTCTTGTCGGCGACCCTCGGGTGGTGGCTCGCCCATCGAGCCTGTTCGTCGCCAGGCGATATCCAGGCCCCTCATGGGGGCTTCACATCGACTGAGCCACCGATTGAGCCACGGATTGATTGACTGGTCCGAAGACTCCTCATTCTCCAGGCTAGTCAGCCAGCTACGCGGGCTGTTGCCGGCGGAGTGATTCGAGAAGCCGCAGGCGGTTCACACATCTTCCAGCAAGGTCCACTTTCTGGGACTGACGGACATCGTGTACACATCGGGTCCTCCGAGGGGAGGGGGCCGTGACCGAGAGGGAGCTCGCTCGAGCAGCGGCACGTCGGCTGGCGATCATGGAGCGCGGTCATCCAGGAACTCGTCAAGGTCTATCCGCCCGGGAGGGCTCATTGGGGGATCAACCGATCCAAATGGAAACGAGGTCACTGGTACGTCGTCGGCGAGGACCACGTCCCGATGGAGGCAATCGTCCGGCGAGCCGCCAAGGACAAGGGATCTGTGGAGGTCCTCTCACACAACGAAGGGCTGGCACTCGAGGAGGCAAGCGCGCCGCGAAGACAGGACCAAAGGTCGCGAGCCGGGACCACCAGGTTATGAATGCGCGAGGGCATGCTATCCGGAGGCTCGAACCGCAGCAGACGATCTTGCGGGCGAGAAACCGATTCGATCAAGGAGCGGATCAGGTCCGAGCTTGTCCCGGATCGGCCCAACTGGTCTGTGGCTTCCGTCTATGACTTGCTGCCGATGAAGGCAAGGAGGGACTCCACAGGTTCCTCGAAGGCTGAAAGGTAGGCAGCCCCTGGATACGAGCGGCTTGGCGGCACCGCCACGCCGACTATCTCGAGGTCAAGAGTGATTCGCTCCACTAGATCGCGAGCGCGGCTGGAGATGAGATACTCGGAATCCGCAGTCTCGGCTTCGCGTTCCAACCAAGCAAGGACCTCCATGAGGATCGGCAAGAGGTGAATCCACGAGACGAAGCTAGGCATGTTGTCGGCGGACGGTCCCAAGTCCAGAAGCGTTGACCACCTATCTCGAAACGCGAGAAACACTCGCTCATTCCCAGACCATCGGGCCTTCACCACCCCAGAACCGACAAGTGCGGTGAGAGTCTCGTTGACGTTCCTCTTGGCGAATCCGGCTTCGTCGGCGATCCGTGCGGCATCGAGCGGTCCGTCGGCAGCTGTGAGAAGAATCCTCATGATTTCAGAGCGACTTCCGGGACCAAGAATCAGCCGCAACTGGAAGGCTAAGTTGACGGGCGCCCGGACGTCTGGCTCGTTCGACTTGCGACTTCGATTGACGCGTGGACGCACATAGCCGTGACGAGAAAAGACCGGATCGGCCTCACCCACGAACGAGGCGACGTCCGGACTGAAGAGAGGTACGCCCTTCGCCCTCCGGCTGTTTCCGTGTTGGCCAGCCTTCGACCAGTGAAGGGACGGTGTTGATTCCCCGACCCACGCCACTACTGCATCCACGAGCTTTCGATCAATAGGGAAGCGGCCGGTCAGGTTGCGAAGGCGTTGAAGACTCAGAAGCCGTCCATTGAGACTCATCCAATCCAGCACCTCGTCGAACAATCTGGGATCTCGGCGAGCGACCTCCGCCGTGAAGAGGACTAGCGTCTCAGGATCTACCACCCAGCGATCGGACCTGGTGGTATGGGCCGACAGACCCAATTGCGCCCACTGGCTCCAGGAGAACTCCAGAAGCTCCTTTCGAACCCGGTCCCTAAGCGCCGAGATCGACATCCTGAACTCCCAGTTGCTCGAGTGCCTGCTCGAGCATCATGCGGTATCCGGGAGACGGGTCTTGTGTAACCGACCACTTCGCGGCAGCGATTAACTCGTGTCCGGTCGGCCGGAGGCTGCGGAGATCAGCCTCGTGCCGCCCCCCTGCTTGGTCGACCATTGCGTAGAGCTTGAAGTGGATCTGGTCGAGGCGGCCGGCGAAGTGCACAGTGAAAGCGTCTTCGTACCGTCGTGTGGTGATCCGAGACCAGAACCCTTCGGGGAGACCCCACTTCAGGAGGTCCGTTGGGCCAGCGTTCAGCCAGTCCTCGTCGAGGCCAAAGTCCCGCTTTACCCGACCCGCGGCCACCTGTAACGCTTCTGGCAGCGGATCCGCTCGATGGAGCTCTCCGTTTTCAGCGATGGCCAACACGTCGATGTCCTTGGTGGGCCTTCGCACAAGGCCAAGAGCCAGGAGAGCAGAGCCCCCGACAACGACGATCTCAAGCCGGGCCCCGAGAGCCCTGAGCTGCTCTCCGAGCGCGGAGAGAATGCCATCCAGCGCTTCCTGCGTAATATCCACGTCCGGAGTATAGACCACACGTCGAGATGGTCAACATCTCGAATTGGGGTGTTTAACAGCCGGACTCGGGATGTCTATCATCTCGAGCCGTGGTCCCCACCATCCAGCTGCGGAGAGAGCGGCACCTCGAACACACGTTCGTTATCATGAGTCGGGCAAATGGGAAAGCGCCGGAAACGAAGGCCTACCAAGCAACAGGGAAAGGGCCAACAGCGCAGGAGGGCCCGGCCGTTCCCTGCGCATGCCGTCATCGGGAAGCACGAGGACTTCAAGTCCCGATTCGCCCAGCGGGACGATCCCCTATCTCAGCTTCTGGCCCGGGCCACCGAGACGGAAACCACCTCTGACGGGACGGGGCTCATCAAGGCAGTCCTACCCGAAGAAGACCATCGAGAGCTCCTTCGCCTTCTGCAGGAAGGTCGTGAGCAGTATGCGGTCGACCTGCGGGAGCGAGTGGGTGAACTCAGGGCGCTCCTCGCGCAGCTACACCCCCTTGGCGTGCTCGCCCGGCTCATGGCGATCAACGTGATCGGGTTTTGGGGTGAGTACTACGAACCAACGGCCACGGGCTCCGAGTCAAGAGTGGAGTTCGTAGGAGGGCTCCTTTCGACAACGAGTCTGGACAGAGATGGGAAGGATCCGCCTCCTGCCGACGCGATCCAGCAGGTCATCGACCTGACCGATGAGATCTTCGATCTCTCGTCGCTCCTGAACGTCTCGAGAGAAGCATCTGACAACCACAGCCCGGAAGCCGAGGTTCGGTATGCAGCGCGCGCTCAATGGCTCCATGTGCGCGGCGCGGCGTATCCCCAGCATGCCTTGAGTCTCGCTCACGCAGTCTTTGACAAGTACTCTGGACAGATGCGCCAGAGCACGGGGTTCAACGTCGACGACGTGATCGCCCTGGAAGCTGCTGTCACGCGGCTCGCAGAGGCGAGGTACAACGCACTCATCGAGGCGGCGTTCGAGCAGGCGCCGGGAGTCATCGCTGCGGCACGCCCGCTCGCTCGTGCCCATGCAGCGCAGGGAGGTCCCGATCTCTCTGATTCGGAGCTCGAACAATGGGCCTTCATCCAAGTGTGGGACAGTGCCATCACGCACACCCTCTCGTTCGCCCAGGAGGATCTCCGCGACTACGCCGCCGACATTTCACCCGAAGCTGCCAAGGCGATCCTCGAGCGATTCTCGACACAGCTCGGATCGTTGCCAGCAGACGACTTCTCCTCCCCTCTCAACCACAACCCACTCGCTGAGAGGCCTTTCGTCGAGTGGAACGGCCGCTACATGCTGCCGGTCCCCGGGATGATCGCCCGAGACTATGTGGGGCTACTCGAAGGCGATCTGCTCGACCTTCAGAAGGGCTTCTCGAAGTGGCGAGCTGGAGTAGTCGACGACCTTTCGATCGACCTTTTGATCCGCGTGCTGCCCGGGGCGGAAGGGCACAAGCACGTCTACTACCCCTGGGTTGAGGACGGAGAGGAGAGGTGGCCTGAGTGCGACGGCCTGATCCTTTACGACACGGTGGCCATCGTGGTCGAGGGCAAGGGGAGCCGTTTGAGTTCCGCGGCGCTAAGAGGAGACACTCGTAGGGCCCGAGCCGACCTTCAGCGCTCTCTTACCGAGGCCGGCCAGCAGGCGGACCGGGTGGTGGAGTATCTGCGCTCACACGATCCAGCGATCTTCTACGGCGAGGATCGGCATGAGGTCGTCAGGGTGGACACCGGCCGCCTCGAACGCATACACGTCATCCTTCCGACGCTTCATCAGCTGGCTGATTACGGTCTACATGCCGAGCGGCTTGCTGCACTGGGTCTTCCGCACGGAGGCGAAGCATGGGCCGTCTACGTTAATGACTTGAGGATCATCGCCGACATAGTCAAGAACCCGGCTGAGCTACTCCACTACCTGGCATGGCGAAGGCGCCTTCCCTTGGGGGAACGGATCCATGTGGTCGACGAGATCGACCTGTTTGGTTAGTATCTCCTTCGTCAGCAGTTTCGGGAACTGGAAGAGGGACCGTCTACGTTCATCGAACTGACCGGCTCGAGTACCGACTTCGACGACTACTACCTTGCGGACATCGGCCACGGGCCTCCAGTTAAGAGGCCCGAGTTGTTCTCGATCCCATTGGTGAACAGATTCCTCGCACGACTCGCGCGAGATAAACCGCCGAAGTGGCTGGAGGCAGCGGGTGTATGCATCGATCTCTCGCTCGGCGAGCTTGCCGCCGTGAAAGTGCTCGTTCCTCGGCTCTTGCAGGCGGCTGGGGCAGGGGAGGTGCTGTGGGAGCGATTCGAGAGGTGCCTCATCCTCGCTCTGGGAACCGGAACGAAGTGGCAGAGCGCGTGGGAGACATATCCAGGAGAGCGAAACGGACTCGATCGGATCGTGTTCGCGGACAGGAAGAACGGCAAACCGCGCCTGGTCTGGGCCATCTACCCGGATTCGGCCTAGATCACGGTCGGAGAGCGACAGCGTCATCGCCTCTTCCAAGCTGCGGGGCGTGCCCCTGATTGTGCCAGGGATCCTGTAGCCGCAGGGCGGCTATCGAGCTGGCCCTCCGGGGCCCGCAGAATTTCAGCGTCCCAGGAGAAGTCGAGCGAGTCGAGCGAGCTGGCGTAGCTGGTTTGAATTGTGTCCCCTTACCTCCACTTCACGGGACGCGACCTTGACCCGCTCAATTTGCCGAGCGTATGGTTCCCTCAGTCGCTGTAGGCCGATAGGGGGCCTCCGGGTCCGGGACAAGAGGGGGAAGACATGCGCCGAGTCACGGCCATCGCATCGATCTCCGTCGTTCTCGTGCTCTCGATCGGAATCACCGGTTGGGCCGCCAACAGCCAGACACGCGTGGGCACTACGCACCCAACGTGGTGGGCGAAATACCTCGCCGTCTCATCTCGCGCCGTCGAGTCCTCGCAGGTGACCGTCACACCGAGCGTCAGCGTTGGGGCAAACGTCGACGTGAGCAACGAGGAGGGGCCGCAGAGCGAGACATCCATCTCGATCAACCCGTCCAACCCTTCCCAGATCGTCGCTGGATCGAACGAGATCTTCAGGCTGCCGATGCGCGGGTACTTCTCGAGCGACGGTGGGAACACATGGGGAGGTGTGGACCTTCCGCTGCCACCGCCGATCAACGCGAATGGTTTCGACTTCGGATCCGACCCCGGCGTGGCCTGGGACACTCGGGGGAACGTCTTCTATTCCTATATCGTTGTGTTCTTCAGTCCGACCGGGAAGATCACCGGAAGCGAGGTCGCTGTGGCCCGCTCCGCGGACGGCGGACACACGTGGACCGCTACCTTCTTCAACCAGTCCGGAGGCCGCGGCAAGTTCAACGACAAACCGATGATCACCGTTGACACGAATCCTTCCAGTCCGTTCCGGGACACCGTCTACGTGGCCTGGGACACCACCCCGGTCGCTCCACCCGGTCCCAGCAGCACGGGCGTAAAACTGAGCCGCTCGACCGATGGTGGTCGAACCTTCAGCCCCCCCGTGGACGTCAGCCCAACGGGTGGAGGGCAGCGCTTCGGTATCGCCGCCGATCCCTTCGTAGCGCCCGACGGCAGCGTTCACGTGGCCTGGAACGACATCTCATCGAATATCGAGCAGGCGAGCTCGACGAATGGGGGCGCGTCCTTCGGGCCCCCCCACGTGATCTCCCCCACGAACGTAGCCATCGCCACCGTGATCCCCGCTCAGAACAGTCGCGGTGTGCTGATCACTCCGGCGTGCGGCGCGGACGCGAGTTCGGGTCCAGCCCGCGGGACTCTCTACTGCTCGTGGGTGGACGAGAATGGAGGGAGCGGATTGGATGTCTTCGTGTCCCGATCGACCAACGGAGGCGCCACTTGGAGTGCCCCAGTCATCGTGAACGACGACCCGACCGGGGTGGCGAACGATCAGTTCTTCCAGTGGCTCGCGGTCGATCCGGTGAATGGATCGGTGAATCTGAGCTGGTACGACACGCGGCTCGATCCTACCCACGTGAGCACGAATGTCTTCTACTCGCGTTCCACGGATGGGGGGCTCACGTACGCACCCAACGTCCAGGTGACCTCGGCTCCCACCGACGAGTCGGGGGCGGGGGCGGATCTCGGCAACCAGTACGGGGACTACGAAGGGATCGCCGCTATGGGCGGCGTGGTCCACCCTGTGTGGACGGACCGGCGAGCCTCGCTGGCGCCGTCGTTGAACGAGGAGGTCTTCACCGCGACCATCACGCCGTAACGACCATCCGCGAGGAGCACGCCGCCATCGCCGGAGTCTATTCCAGCCGCGGGTTGTAGCGACCGTGACGTTCTCGGTTCGGGGGTGAGCGCGCCCAGCTGTGCATTGAACTCATGGATCAATCGGCGAGGTCGCGAAGGCGGTTCGAATAGCATCCTCTTGGGCCCACCAGTGTGTCTGGCTGTTTCTTGCCTCGTCGCCTCTGACCATCGGGTGCTCGGGAGGAATACGGACGATTCTCGGACGTGTCCTCGATTGCCGCTTGGAAGGACGACCTGCGTGTGCGTCTCTGCCCCGCAGCCTGACTTGATAGTTAATGGGCGTGACCTCGGAGGGGCGGCAGCATCGCCCTTGAGGCGGTCAAGGGGAGGCCAATCCGCGACGTGCGAGAGGGACTGTCAGTGGGGAATGGACTCCAGGGCATGGAGTGAGCGACCGAGCGGCGGCCCTTGTATTGTTGCCAAGGATGAAGGGAGGCGACATGCTGGGAGTTCTCGGGATGCTCGCGGCGAAGGGCGGCGGCAACACTGACACCATCTTGTGGATCATCGCTGCCGTGCTTGTGATTGCCGGCATCGTGGCTCTCGTCAGGGGATCGGTCCTCCTCGGGATCGCCCTTATCGTCATTGGACTCCTCGTAGGACCGGGTGGGGTGAGCATCTTCGACTAGCCCGGGAAGGCCCAAAAGGGACGCCCTTGGGGCAAGTTCAGCCAGCGGAGGGAAGGGAGCGGCATATGGACAACCCGGTTCTTTGGGTGGTCGTCGGCGTAGTAGGGGTTCTTCTCCTCATTTTCCTGTTTCGCGGCTTCGGCGGCAGACGAGGTTCGCGCGGCCGTGGAGGGCTTCGCCGGCGGTGGAGCTTCCGCCGCTAGATTGGCGTGACCCCGCTAGGGTGGTTCTCTACGGCTAGCCTCGCTGACGGAATTCGGGGCGGTTGCTGAGATCGACCGTCCCAAGATGTCCTCCGGATGTCGCGGACCGAGGGGGCGCCGACGGAGGAGATCCGGTCTGCTTCTTACAGTCTCGACGCCACCGAGGAGCGGATGCGATGCATCGCGGGGCCGCATTCGGATGGGGCCCTAGAGGTCATGACGAGGAAGGATCAGGGCTTCGGCGCCGCGTGGCGAGCGGTCCGCCGGTGGGGCGGGGGTGAGCTCGCCAGATCCTCAGCGAAGCGGTTCCGGGAGGCCGACGGCACGAGTCACGTCCGGGCGCTCGCGTACCAGTCGATGTTCGTGCTGCTCTCCGGTTTCATCGGACTGGTGGGCTTGGCCAGCGCGTTCGACCTGCCGCGGGTCCGAGGCATCGTAGAGCAAATGGCCGACACGCTTTCTCCTGGGCCGTCCGCCCGGCTGTTGCGAGAGGCGGCACGTCAGGGCGCCAACGGCGGGACGACCGCGATGGTCCTCGGGCTGCTGGCCGCATTATTAGCTGGCACGTTGGCGATGGCGCAGGTCGAGCGATCCGCCAACCGGCTCGCCGGCAGGTCCGAGGATCGATCCCCTGCGACGCGCTACGGTGTCGCCTTCGTGCTCGCGCTGTCCGCGGGGGTGCTTCTGGCGGTCGGGGGGCTCGCGCTGGCCGGCGGCCGGGCAATCTCCGAAGGCCTCGGCTGGGATGGTGCGGCTCTCACGGTCTGGACCGTGGTGCGGTGGCCCCTGGGGGCTGCGGTGGCCGCTGTGGGCATCTACCTCCTATTCCGAGCGGCGCCGCGAGAGCGCATCGGCTCTCCCGCGGCACTCGCCGCGGGAGCCGCCGCGGCGGTCGTGTTGTGGTTCCTATTCAGCCTCGCCCTCGGTCTGTACTTCTCGCTGAGCAGCAACGCTGCCTACGGGCCGTTGCTCTCGGTTATCGCGCTCCTGCTGTGGTCCTCCCTCTCGTCGCTCGCCCTGCACATGGGGCTCGCGGTCTCGGCCGAGCTGGCGAGCAGGGAGTCGCGATCGTAGGGCCTGGTGCACGCCGACGCCGAATCGGAGCCCGGCGGGGCGCGTCGAGCACTCTGTAGCAATACGCATATCCCGACGTCGGGCCATCCGGCACCACGTGGTTCTCGGTGACCGGGCAATAGGGCGGGGCGGCGGCCTGCTACGTGCGCGTGATGCTTGCCAGCCAGGCGTGGATCGACCAGTGGGCGACGTTCGTCTCGAAGGAGGCGTCCTCGATCGAGTCCACGGTCCAGCCCTCGGCGAACGTCTCGCGGATCTCCGCCTGCGTCACGCGGCGCGGGCCGTAGCCCCACTCGTTACGCTCGCTCCAGCACAACATGAAGTATCGGCCGCCGGGCTCGAGTACGGCATGGAGGTTGTGCGCGAACACCGGACGCTCCTCGTCCTGGAACGAGTGGAACAGGCCGACGTCGATGCCGGTGTCGAAGGTCCGGCCGAGCTCCGCGACGCGTAGGGCATCCCACACGACGAACTCCGCCTCGACCCCACGATCCCGGGCCTTCGCCGTCGCCCGCTCGATGGCCACGGGTGCCGCGTCCAGGCCGAGCACCTCGCGGCCACGCGCTGCGAGGTAGAGCGCGTTCTCGCCGGTCCCGCACCCCACATCCAGGACCGACCCGGCGATCTCGCCGGCCTCGGCGAGGCGGACGACCGTGGCCTGCGGCCGGCCGATGTCCCATGGCGGGGTCCCCTCGTACGCGACGTCGAAGAAGGTCATTCCGGCTCCACGGCGGCACCAGCATCGTCTGCCCGCACGATCACGATCTGATCGTTTCGAAGCGAGCGGTACGTCGCCTCGTCGACCACGACGACCGGAAAACGGGTTCCGAACAGCTCGCGGACCACGATGGCGCCCAGGGCGATGATCGGATCGGGATCCCGCATCACGATGGCGACCGGTCCTGTGCCCGCATGGATCGACTCGACCAGCACACTCGAGCTGGAGCTCGACCCCCGGCCCGACGGCATGACCAGCACCCGCCCGGTCACCTTCACCCCCAACTGCGGATGGTGCACGTCGATCACCCGGCCGGACTCGGGGTCCACGCCACCCCAGAAGCTCAGCGGCTCATCGAGGACCAGCGCCCGCCCTCGGGCTTCGCCGGCAGCAAGGGTCCGGGCCTCACCCATCGGCCCACAGGCGCTCGTCGCGCCATACACGGCCGCTCTCCGCCGAACGCACGCACTCCTCGAGGCTCCCGAACGCCACCTCGGCGCCGACGTTCATCGGGGCGTACCAGGCGCACTTCGCGGAATTCGTCATGACCGCACCGTCCTCCACCCGCATGATCGGGGTGATGTAGGTGCATGTATCGGTGACGATCCGGGCCCCAATGGTCTGAAGGAGGGAGAGCCAGCCCCGACGTTCCACCTCCGATAGGACGTCCCGGCCGGTGGAGATGAACAGGTCGACGCGTGGGTTCACCCGGATGGCGTCGAGGAGCGGCATCAGCGCCTCGAACTCGGCCAGCGAGAAGTGCGGCGTCCCCAGGGTCACTGCGGCCAGATCCTCCCGCGACGTCGTGCTGAGCTCGTCTCGGGCGGCTCGGAGCCGCTCCGGGGTGATCTCGACGGTGCGTGATGCCGGGCGCCCGCCGAGCGCGGCCTCGAGGGTCGGCGCCTCAGGTGTGATGCCGACCGCGTGGAACAGCGCGACGGAACCGGATGACGCGGCCGCAGCCCCGAGGGCTTTCAGCCGGTCCTCGGTGGTGTCCGGTGGAAGTCCGTCGATGGCCACCACCGCGCTACCGGCCTCCCTACCCACCAGCTGCCCGAGCACCGGGTACAGGACGTCCTCCTCGAGCAACCGATCGGAGATCCTCGACAGACGGAAGACGACTTCAGCCCGCCGGCCCTCATTGCGGTGCAGGCCGGCGTCTGGCACGCGCCCGGTGATCGCCGCACAGATGTCGATGAAGTCCCCGTAGCGGTTCGTCCTGGCGCCCAGCACCGAGTTCGCAAACACGATGGCATTCGATTCGGCCCATGCGATCTGCTGGCCGAGGGACGGGCGTCCGGGCAGTTGGTACGGCGCGCACGTCCAGGTGGCGCGGCATCCCATGGCGACGTACAGGTCCATCTGCCGGCGAGCGGCGGTGGCCCGCTCCGGGGTCTCCCGCACCAAGTCGGGATGGAGCAAGTCGAGCGAGCCGGTGTTCAGGGTGGTCGGAACCGAGACCGCAGCGCCCCCGGCCACCAGTCGCTCCGCGAACTCCAGGCCGGCGGGGCCGTGATAGAGGCATCCGTCGACGTGCGCCGATGCCACGTCGATCAGCCGGTCGGCTTCCATCACCCCGGCCAGGTCGGCCACGATCCGCATGGCCAGCCGCGCGGCCTCCCCACGCTCGCCGTCGAGCATCGCGCGGTCGTCCGGCGAGAGCTCGACCGACACGGCGTTACGGCGTCAGCGAGCCGACTTCGCCGCCCGCTCGAAGATGGGTAGGGCCCGCTCCACCATGTCGTCGTTGCCCGTGATCGAGATACGGAACCAGCCGGGCATCTCGACCAACGTTCCCGGGAGGATGAACACCTTGTCCCTGGCCAGCTGCTCGGTGAAGGCGACGTCGTCCTCGATCGGCGATCGCGGCAGCAGGTAGAACGTGCCCTCGGGCGTGTGGACGTCGTACCCGCTGGCTCGGAGCGACTCCACCATACGATCCCGCCGCCGCTGCAGGGCCTTGACGTCGACCGACAGCTTCTCCAGATCGCCCAGGGCTCGCTGGAGCACCGCGTTCGGCACGCCGTTCCCCCCGATCGTGAGCTGCGCGATCATCAGGGCCTGCCGCATGGCCCCCCGGCCGAGCATCGTTGGGGGGAGAGCGATGTATCCGAGTCGCTGTCCCGGCGTGAGCAGGGTCTTGCCGTACGTGTAGATCAGGAACGACCACGGATAACACTCGGTGGGGCTGACGTACTCGCGATCGTCGAACACGATGCGCCAGTACGCCTCGTCCGAGACCAGGTAGATGGGACGACCGTTCCGCTCGGAGGCCTGGGTCAGGACCCGCGCGAGCTCCTGGAGCTGCTCGGCAGGGTAGATCCGCCCGGTGGGATTGTTCGGCGAGTTGACGATGATAGCCCGGGTCCTATCGGTGATGGCGCCGGCGATGGCATCGATGTCGAGGTCCCACGACGGCTGCTTCACGCGCACGCGAACGGGTGTCGCGCCATGGCTCATGATCAGGGCCTCGTAGAAGAACCACGGCGGCGAGGTGAACACCACCTCGTCGCCGGGGTCGGTGACCGTCCCGATCGTGATGTTCAACCCGGCGAAGGCGCCGTCGGTGAGGAAGATGTCGTCGTCCTCGAACTGGACGCCGCGGCGGTCTCGCAGCGCGGCCGCCGCGGCGGCCTGCGCGTACGGCTCGTTGAACTTGTAGGCGTACCAATCCTTGTCCTGGGGCGCCGCCCACCGCTGGAGGGCCTCCACGAACTCGGGCATCACCATCTCCTGGGGGTTGCCGGCCACGAAGTCGGCGTTGTCCGGGTCGCCCGGGTCCCGCGTGGACCACGCGGATTCGGTGAAGAACCGGAGGAGGGGCACCTGTCCCTGGAGGATCCGGTCCAGCTTGGTGGCGAAGCGGTGTTCGACCATCGTGCCTCCGTTCGTGCTGGTCGCGGGGTTCGGCGGGCAGGCGAACGGTACCACCCGGGCCCGTACCCAGCGGGGCGGCGAGCTACCAGGTGACGGAGGGGATGCCAGGGTCGGACTGGGCGAAGTACCTCCCCGGGCCGAAGCTCGACAGGTCGCGGTCGCCCAACCCCTCGATGTAGTCGGTGGAGAGCACGGCGGCGAACGGCCTCTGCTCCAGCCGGTTCCACTCGATCGCGTCCCGGCGCAGGTACGGGCCGATGTTGTCGCGGTACCGATAGTCGTGAAGGAACGCTGCGACGTCGTCCCGACTGGCCCCGGCGTCCCACAGCGCCCTGTCGTCGAGGTAGACCTCAGAGGGAACGACGCTGGTCACGGCGTCAAGGATCGGGCCGCCGAACTCCCGGTTCAGGTCGTCCTGGAGCTGGATGGGGTCGAGTCGCACCCCACCCGCAACGTCCACGGTGGGGCACTGCCCGTGGTCGGCCGTCACGATCAACGCGTACTCGCCCGGAGCGAACCTCGACGCCAGCATCCGGGACAGCCGCCCGAGCTGCTCGTCCACCGCGGCCAGCGCGAACTTCGTCCGAAGCGACAGCATGTTGTAGACGTGTCCGGTGTAGTCGGGAGACTTGTAGTTGACGTACAAGAGGTCGGTCCCATCGTGGCGTCCGATCCCCTCCGAGTCGAACGCCGCCTCGATCAGGTCGCCCTGGTATCGGATGATCGGCGGTGAGCAACAGACCCCTCGCAGGCCGGGAGCGAACCGATCGAACTGCGCGTCGACCCCCGGGTCCTGGTACCTCGCCTGGTGCTCCTGGAGCACGCCGAGTGGCGGCACCTCGATCGGGAGGCGATACAGGTCCGGGTTCTGAGGCTGCCAGCTCCCCGTTCGGGCCTCGTCCCAGTACACGGCCACTGGGTTCTGGCCGAGCGGCATGCCACCCCTGCCCAACATCCCCAGGTGCCAGATCTGATAGCCGATCTCGCCGGCCCAACACCCGCTGCCCGCCACCTCCATCCACGCATCCGCCAGGGTGGGGACCAGGATGTCGGAGGGCTGGGCCCGCCCCGGCTCCCCGTACGCCTTGCGGACGGACCCGCCGTCGCGGAGGTTGTGGCCGGTGATCCCGTGGGTCCTGGGGAAGGCCCCGGTCCCGATAGTCGCGTGGGCGCACGCGGTCACCGCCGGGAAGGACCCGGTGATGGCGTTCCGATAGACGGCACTCTCACGCAGGAGCCGCCGAAGGTTCGGCCAGGCGTCCTTCCAGTGGGTGAGGACGTACCACCCGCCGCCGTCGATGACGAACGTCACGATCACCTTCGGTGGGGTCGACGGCCGCTGGATACCCGGAAGCGGGATCCCGTCGGGGGCGTCGAACCCGTCGAACCCCATCAAGCGAGAGGTCGTCGGCGCCAAGTCGGCCAGCGTGACCCGCTCGATGTTGTCGGAGGGCTGGACGATGCCCGGCGCATGGACGGCGATGGGTACCCGTTCCAAATACATCCACGGCAGCGCGTGGCTGGACCGCGGGTCGTGTTGGAGCAGCGAGACCGACTCCTGTGGGTAGTTCGAGCTTGACCACGGCGCGAGGACGAGCTGCAGGTCGCCCGAGCGGCCGGGGCGATACGTGCGCCGCACGAGCTCGAGGGCGTCGGCCCCGATGTCCCTGGCCATCGAGTCGAGAACGGGCTTGGGATCCGGGCGGGTGAGGCGTCGGAGAGCCCGGCCCACGCCGGCACCTCCGGCGAGGGCCCCGATGCCGGCGATGCCCATGAGTCCCAGGAGCCGTCGCCGATCGGGGTTCGACGGCCCGTCCGGTCGCGGTCGCATCCATGCCGCGATGAGCAACGCCGCGACGAGCCCGATGGCGCCCGCGATGAGCCCGGCGATCAGCCCTCGCTCGAACGCGACGACGACGGCGACGATCGCTTCGACGAGGGTCAGGAAGAGGAGTGCGCGCTTGGACCCCGGGTGCACGGCGCGTCCGATTGTCCCAGAGGTCCCTGGTTCAGGCGCGCTTGCGCGCGAGGTCCAGGAACGGGAGCTCCACGACCGTGGCCGGCACCTTGCCCGGCTCGCCCTCCACCATCCATTCCACCGAGACGCGGGTGCCCGGCGCCGCCAGGTACGGGGGGACCGAGCCGAACCCGATCATCCGTTTCAGATTCGGCGACCAGGTCAGGCTCGTCGCCCGGCCCACCAGCCGGCCCTCTTTGAACGCCGGTAGGGGGTCTCGGTGCACCATCGGCGAGACCTCCGGTGGCAGGTCGTGGCGGGCGAACACGGCCTCGATCCCACTCCAGTCGAGCTCCAGCCCGGCAAGCCGTCGCCCGGGGCCTCCGTTCGCCTGTTCGAGCTCGAGCGCGCGCTTGCCCACGAAGTCGGCCTTGCCGAAGTCCACCATCCGTCCCAGGCCGATCTCGAACGGCGAGTACTCCTGCTCGGCGGACCGGGCGTTCCGCGAGCTCGTGTACTCGACCTCGATGAGGATCAGCCCAGCCTCCACCCGGGCTACGTCCAGGGCCCGGATACCCGCCGGGCGGATCCCGAACGGCGCGCCGGCCTCGAACACGGCGTCCCACAGCTCCACCGCGGCGCCGGCCTCCACCCACAGCTCATAGCCGAGGTCGCCCGTGTAGCCGGTGCGGGTCACGTCCGTGTCGATCCCGCCGACCTCGGTCCGGCGGTGCCGGAAGTACCGAAGGTCGGACCAGTCCTGCCGGGTGGCGACCTCGAGAACCTCGCGCGCCATCGGGCCCTGCAGGGCCAGCGCGGCCACGTCCTCGGACACGTCGGCGATCGACACGTCCAGCCCATGGGCGTTCAGCGAGAACCATCGGTACGACGGGTCGGCCGCCGTCCAGAAGTACGTGGTCTCGTCGCGCCGGGTCACCGTCCCGTCGTCGATGATCCGACCGCGCTCGTCGCACCAGGGCGTGTAATAGACCTGACCCACGGCCAGCTTCGTGGCGTCGCGGGTGATCACCCGATCGACCAAGCGCCCCGCGTCCGGCCCGGCGATCACGTACTTGTACAGGGGAGAGACGTCGATAACGCCCACGGCCTCGCGGATCGCGTTGTACTCGATGTCGTGGAAGTCGGCGTAGACCTGAGCCGAGAGATAGCCGGACCATTCACCCCATGCCAACTTCTGGTTGACCCCAGATGTGCGCGCGTGGAACGCGGTACCCACGGTCACTCTCGACCTCCGAGTCGAAGGGAACGGCGTGTAGTGTAGGCGCCGATCCGGCTGGGGGAGAAGGGATGGCGCAGCGCTACGACGCCGTCGTCATCGGCGGCGGCCACAATGGCCTCACGGCCGCGGCCTACCTGGCCAAGGCCGGCAGGCGCGTGCTCGTTCTCGAGCGGCGGCATGTGCTGGGCGGCGCTGCCGTCACCGAGGAGGTCTTCCCCGGTTTCCGGTTCAGCGTCTTCTCCTACGTCGTGTCGCTCCTTCGTCCGGAGATCATCCGCGACCTCGACCTTCCCCGGCACGGGCTGGAGATCCTTCCGCTCGACGGCACGATCACTCCGCTCGACGACGACTCGCTGTGGCGGGTGAACGACCACGGCAGGACGATCCGAGAGCTCCGTCGGTGGTCGAGGAACGACGCGGAGGCCTACGAGGAGTACGGCCGGCTCATGGTGGACATGGCCCGGTTCATCAAGCCCATCCTCTCCGTCGTCCCGCCGGATCCCGGCCGGATCAACCCGTTCGACTGGCGGCCGGTTGCCGGCCTGGCCAGGCGGTTCTCCGAGCTTCCCCAGCGGCTCCAGCAGACTTTCGTGCAGCTGATGACGATGAGCGCCGCCGACTTCCTGGACCAGTGGTTCGAGACCGATCCGCTGAAGGCCACGATGTCGGCGTCGGGCATCATCGGGACGTTCCAGGGCCCGCGCTCGCCCGGCACCGCCTACGTGCTGCTCCATCACTACATGGGCGAGATCGACGGCGCATTCCGCGCGTGGGGCATCCCCAAGGGAGGCACCGGCGGCATCAGCAACGCCATCGCGTCGGCGGCCCGGTCGTTCGGCGCCGAGATCCGGACCGAGGCGTCCGTGGGCCGCATCGACGTCAAGGGCGGGCGCGCCGTCGGCGTGACGCTCGAGTCGGGCGAGCACATCCCGGCGCGCGTGGTGCTCTCGAGCGCGGACTCCCGGATCACGTTCGTCAAGCTCGTCGAAGCGGGCACCCTCGACGACGAGTTCCTCCAGGAGGTGCAGCGGTACAAGTACCGCGGCTCGTCGGGGAAGGTGAACCTGGCGCTCGACGGCCTTCCCGAGCTGGCGTGCAAGCCCGGCAGAGGCGAGTGGTTGCGCGGCGCGATCAGCTTCTCGCCGTCGCTCGACTACATGGAGCGAGCGTTCGACGAGGCGAAGTACGGCCACCCCAGCCGGCGTCCGTACATCGACATGATCATCCCCACCCTCGTCGACCCGGGCATGGCCCCGCCCGGAAAGCACGTGATGAGCTGTTTCGTGCAGTGGGCGCCGTACCACCTGGCCGACGGCGCGCTCTGGGACGACGACGCACGTGAGGCGTTCGGCGAGACGGTGATCGACACGATCGAGGAGCGGTTCCCGGACATCCGGAACGTGATCCTGCACCACCAGGTGCTGACGCCGAAGGACATCGAGGACGTCACCGGCCTCACCGAGGGGAACATCTTCCAGGGTGAGCTGTCGCTGGAGCAGCTGTTCTTCAACCGACCGGTGCCGGGCTGGGCCCGGTACCGGACGCCGATCAAGGATCTGTGGATGTGCGGATCGGCCACCCACCCGGGCGGCGGCATCATGGGTGCGCCCGGCCGGATCGCGGCGCTCGAGGTCCTGAAGACGGGGAAGGCCGGCCGGTGGAGGGCCGCGTGACCGGCGAAGCGACCTACGACGCGCTCGTCATCGGGGCCGGCCACAACGGCTTGGTGACCGCGGCGTACCTGGCGAAGGCCGGACGAAGGGTCCTGGTGCTGGAACGTCGCGAGCGGGTGGGCGGCATCCTGGAGACGCTCGACATCGCGCCTGGTGTGAGGGCACCGGGCATCGCGCATACGGTCGGACGGTTGCGGAGGTCCGTGATCGAGGACCTCGGGCTCCAGCGGCACGGGCTCGTGCTCGTCGATCCGCCGGTGCGCGTGTTCGCACCTCAGCCGGACGGGTCGGCCCTCACGCTGTGGGCCGATCCTGAGCGCACGGCCGAGGAGCTCCGGGCGCGCTCGCCGCACGACGCCGAGGGTTACCAGCGCTTCGACGCCCGGGTCCGAGCCCTGGCCAGCTTCCTGGCCTACCTGTACGCGGCGACACCGCCGGACGTGAAGAGTCCCTCATTTGGAGACGCCATGAGCGGTGTCCGGATCGGCAACGCGTTTCGGCGTTTGGGCAGGAAGGCGGCGCGTGAGGCCACGCGGGCCATGCCCATGGCCATCGCTGACTACGTGGCAGAGTCCCTCGACTCAGATGCGGTTCGGGGAGCCATGGCATCGCGGGCCGTGCAGTACACGGCCATGGGCCCGTGGTCGGCGGGAACGACCGCCGTGTTCCTGGGTGACTCGGCCGGGAACGACGGGGGAGCGGCCGGGCAGTCGACGATCGCCCGGGGCGGTCCTGGCGCCCTGGCCGACTCGTTGGCCTCCGCGGCGGCGTCGCTTGGCGCCGAGGTCCGCACCGGTGCCCAGGTCGTCCAGGTGTTGACGACAGAGCATCGCGCGATCGGCGTTGCGCTGGCGAGCGGCGAGGAGCTCTACGCGCGAGTCGTGGTCTCGGCCGCCGATCCCAAGCGGACGATCACGACGCTGCTCGACCCGGTGGTGGCCGGACCCGAGCTCATGTGGCGGGCCGGCAATATCCGTACGCCCGGGATCGTCTCGAAGGTGAATCTGGCGTTGTCGGGCATCCCCGCATTCGCCGGCGCCGAGGGCCAGGAGCGACTGGCAGGCCGCATCGTCATCGCGCCTGGGATCGATCACCTGGAGAAGGCGTTCGACGCGTCGAAGTACGGCCGCGTGAGCGACGAGCCCTACCTGGAGGCCACGATTCCCACCTTGATGGATCCGACCCTGGCGCCCGAGGGCGCGCAGGTGATGAGCATCCTCGTGCAGTGGACGCCGTATCGACTCCGCGAGGGCGAGTGGGAGGCCGAACGCGAGCGGGTCGGCGACCTCGTGGTGAAGACCATGGAGCAATACGCGCCCGGGTTGGGGGAGCTGGTGACGGCCCGACAGGTCCTGACGCCGGTCGACCTCGAGCGGGAGTACGGGCTGACAGGCGGGCATCCACTGCACGCCGAGCCCGGGCTCGACCAGTTCTTCGCCTGGCGGCCGCTCCTCGGCCACGCGCGGTATCGCTTCGGGATCGACGGACTCTATTTGTGCGGCTCAGGCGCACACCCGGGCGGAGGTATCACGGGTGCGCCGGGCGCCAACGCGGCCCGCGTGATCCTGTCCGATCTCAAGAAGCGTCGAAACCCATAGCGCCCGGAGCTTTCCGCGGGAGTCTCGGCACCCCTCCTCAACGGGGCCGACTAACTGGTCGATACCAGGGTGGTGAGCCTGACTCGACTCCTCATCGTTCATGAAGAGGTCGGCCAAAGACCCCTGATGCTGGGGGTCCCGCCCCGCCCGGATCTGGCCGATTTCGAGGGTCTTTCATCATCGACATTTCCAAGCTGGTCTCGGGCAGACGCCTTGCTGACGCTTCTTGCGGCGGTGGGAGCGCTGAGCTTGTTGCAGATCCTGCTGTTTGGACTCCATCTGCCAAGTCCAAGAAGCACTCCGCTTGGCGCGACGGTGTGGACGGTCGGCGCTTCCGGCATCCTTCTCGCAGCGGCGGTCGCTGGAGCCCGACGGTTCGGTGGCTCTAGTGGTGTGACTGCGATCGGGATCCGGTGGCCGACGGCGATTGACTTGGCCATCGGGATTCCAGTGGGCATCGCGCTCTTCTTCGGGACAATGTGGCTCCAGGACTTCATCAACGATCACCTCAGCTCCTGGGTCAGCTGGTACGGGACCCAAGAAGGGCTAGAGCCGCTCACGCACGGTCCTTGGGTAGTCGCGGGTGTGGTGCAACTGGTCGTCGTTCCGATCGGGGAGGAGAGTCTCTTCAGAGGGATCCTCTACGGAGGTTTGCGGACGAGATACTCGATCGTTCCCGCAGTCGTGATATCTGCGGCTCTCTTCGCTTTCGTGCATGTGAATCCAGTCATCATGCCGGCCATATTCATCGACGGCGTCGCTTTGGCGCTCGCCTTCGAGTGGCGCCGAACGCTGGCGATGCCGATGGTGATCCATGGTGCTGTCCTCGCGTCCTTCCTGGTCCAAGGCTTGCTGCGTTAGGCGTTCTTGGCTACGCCGTTGGGCGGAATCGTCCATCCCCGACTGACCGCTCTTTCCGCGGTTCAAGCGCGGGCCGTGCCTGGTCGATGACTGTCGAGGGATGCTCTCCACCGAGCCCGACCTTGTCCGCACGTCCGCTGCACTCCGACGCGTGGTGGACAACGTGGAGCGCGTTATCGCCGGCAGCCGGGAGGCGGTCGAGGCAGCCGTGGTCTGCCTGTTCGCCGAAGGGAACCTTCTGCTGGACGGCGTGCCGGGTGTAGGCAAGACCATGCTTGCTCGGGCCATCGCCGGGTCGATCCAGGGTACGTTCAGCCGGGTCCAGGCCACCCCGGACCTGCTTCCCTCCGACCTCACCGGCATCTCGGTCTACGACCAGGAGGCCCACCAGTTCCGGTTCGTTCCGGGGCCCATCTTCGCCAACGTGGTCCTGGTGGACGAGATCAACCGGACCACGCCGCGCACCCAGTCCGCGCTCCTGGAGCCCATGGAGGAGCGACAGGTCACGGTAGAGAACGTCACCCATCGCCTTCCCCAGCCGTACCTGCTGATCGCCACGGAGAACCCCATCGAGCAGCACGGCACCTACCCGCTCCCCGAGGGCCAGCTCGACCGGTTCACCATGACCGTGCACGTCGGGTACCCCGGCAACGAGGCCGCTAAAGAGGTGGTGCGGCGCCAGATGGTCCGCCATCCCATCGAGGACCTCACGCCCGTGCTGTCGGCCGAAGACGTGGTCGATCACCAGCGCGCCGTGAGGGCGGTGCATGTCGCGCAGGGCATCGTCGAATACGTCGTCCTGCTCGTGCAGGCCACTCGCGCCCACCCGGAGGTGCTGCTCGGCGCGTCGCCCAGGTCGATGCTCGCCCTGACCCACACGGCGCAGGCCCGCGCGATCGCCGAAGGCCGGAGCTACGTCCTGCCCGACGACGTCAAGACCTTGGCGCCGAACGTGCTGGCCCACCGGCTGATCCTGAAGGCGCACGGCGAGACGGGCGTGGGGCGGTCGGTCGAGCTCGTCCGTTCGGTGTTGGACCAGGTGCCGGTCCCTCTGGGGATCCCCGAAAGGTCCTAGCGTGCCGAGGCCGCGCCGGCGCATCGCGGCCCTCGTCGTGGGCGCGGCGCTGCTGTTCACTGTGGGGACGAGCGTCCAGGCCGGGTGGCTCCTCGTCCTGTCGTCCATCCTCCTCGGCGCCGCCATCGCCGGGCTGCTTCTTCCGCTTCGGATGGTCCGCGGGGTGAGCGTGGAGCGGCGAGCTCCGAAGGAGGCCTTCCAGGGGGACCTGGTCTCGGTGGAGCTCACCGTACGCAACGCTGGGCGGGGGATGCGGCTCGGGCTGGAGATCGAGGATCCGCACCTGGCCCGAACGCGGATGGTGGTGCCGCTGCTCGGGCCTGGGGATCGAGCGGTGATCGGGACCACCCGGCGGGCCGCGCGCCGAGGCGTGCAAGAGACCACGGCCGCCTCGCTCCGCTCCGCGGCGCCGTTCGGCGTGGCCCAGACCCGCCGGTCCGTCGCCGTTCCCGGTCGCACCGTCGTCTACCCCGCGGTGGTCGAGCTCGGACGGGTCCCGTTGATCGACCTCGCGCCGACCCGCGATTCGGCCGTGCACACCGCGCCTCGGCGGGGGACGGGACCCGAATACCTGGGCATCCGCGAATACCGAACCGGCGACAGCATGCGGCACGTGCACTGGCCCTCAACGGCCCGCCTCGGACAGGTGATGGTTCGGGAGTTCGAGCAGCAGCACACCCGGCGGCTGGCCATCGTGGTGGACACCTGGGCGGACGCGGGGGAGGAGGACACCCCACTCGACGCGGCGTGCTCGGTGGCCGCGTCGGTGGCCTTCGCCGCGCTCGGGCGGGGCCACGGGGTTCGTTTGCTGGCCGCGAGAAGTGGCTCGCTCGATGTGCTGACCCGAGCCGAGCCGCGCGGCATGCTGGCCTGGCTGGCCGATCTCCGCGCGTTCGGCGGGATGCCGGTCGCCGACGTGGTTGCCCAGCTCGGGGGGCACCTTCGGGGCATCCACACCGCCCTGCTCGCGGTGCCCGCGTGGCGGGCCAACGCGGGCATCGCCGATATGGTCGCTGCTCTGCGGTCGGAGGTGGGCGCCGTGGCCGTCGGCATGATCGAGAGCCACACGTTCCCGTCAGACCGGCGGGCCCCCGTGCTGTCGCCGTCCGAGGTCGATCGGCTGGTCGGCGACCTGGCTTCACGGGACGTCACCGTGTACCGGATCCGTTCGAACGAGGACCTGGCCGAGTGTCTGCGTCAACCGTTCCCACTCGCGTCGTGACCCGGGAGAAGGAGCAGCCCGAGGACTCCATCCGGCTTCGGGTGGTCGTGGCGGCGATGGTCATGGTGGCCCTGGTCGCGGTGATCGCCCAGGGCGCTACCGATACCGCCACATGGATCGCGGCGATGCTCCTGGTTCCCGCTGGATACACGTTCTCGTACTTCCGGCGAGACAAGACGAGCGTCGGGACGAAGGTCGTGCTCGTCGTCGGCCTGCTCGCGGCCCTCGGCGGGTTCCTGCAGAGCGTGCGGTTGGCGCAGTCGGTGGACCAGGCCCGGATCCCGCTCGCGTCGCTGTTCGTGTGGGTCCAGGTCCTGCACTCCTTCGACGTGCCTCGGCGGCGCGACCTGTCGTTCTCCGTGGTGTCCAGCCTGATTCTGATGGCCGAGGCCGGCGCGTTGTCGCTGGGGACGGGGTTCCTCGTGTTCCTGGTGCCGTGGGCGGCCCTCGGTGCGTTGTGGCTGTATCTGTCCCAGCGGCCCACCCGGGACGCACTGCCCGAGCCGTCGTTCGTTCAGAGGATCCGCCGGACGAACCGGGGCATCGTCGTCCCCGCCGCGCGCTCGCTCGCGACGGCGACGACCGCCGTCCTCGCCTCCGTGGCCGTCGTGTTCATGCTCACGCCCCGGCTTCCGGGCGCCTTCGTCCGGCTCCCGCCGTTCGCGGTTCGAACCGCCATCTCGGTACCGGGGTTCCAGGGTCAGGTGGTGAACCCCGGGCTCCCGTCGGGAGGTGCTGACGGCGGGGTCGTGGACTTCTCGCCCTCGGTGTATCCGGGGTTCGGCTCGAACGTCGACCTGCGAGCCAGGGGTCACCTGTCCGACGCCGTCGTCATGCGGGTCCGCTCGCCCCAGGCCGCCCTGTGGAGGGGCCAGGCCTACGACGCGTACGACGGAACGACCTGGACGGCCTCCGAGACCGGCACGATCGACGTGGGGCAGGACCTCGAGCAGAGTTTTCAGATCCCCTCCGGTCCCCGCGACGTTCCCACCCGGCGGATCGTCACCACGTTCTACGTCCAGGCCAACCAGCCGAACATCGTGTTCGCCGCGTACGAGCCGGAGCAGGTCTACTTCCCGGCACCGGTGCTGACGGTGGATCGCTACGACTCGATCCGCTCGCCGATCCTGCTGGACCCGGGGCTGATCTACAGCGTGGTCTCCACCATCCCTATCACCACGCCGACCGTCCTGCGGGGCGCCCCGGCCGTGTGGAGCAAGGCCGAGGCGAACCAGTACACGCAGCTCCCCGCGGACCTTCCGGAGCGAGACGTGGCGCTGGCCGAACGAATCACGGCCTCCGCGACCACGACGTACGGCAAGGTCATGGCGGTCCAGGACTGGCTGCACCGCAACACGCGCTACAACCTCGACATCCCGCGCGACCCTCCAGGCGCGGACGCAGTCGACGAGTTCCTGTTCGTCCGGCGACAGGGTTTCTGCGAACACATCGCGAGCGCCATGGCGGTGTTGCTGCGATCGGTCGGCATCCCCACGCGCCTTGTGACCGGGTTCGGGCCGGGCGAGCGGAACCCGTTCACCGGCTATTACGACGTCCGCCAGTCCGATGCGCACGCCTGGGTCGAGGTGCTGTACCCCGGCGTGGGATGGGTGCAGTACGACCCGACGTTCGGAGTGCCCGCGGCGGCGCCGGGGCTGGGAGGACGGTTCATCGCGCCGGAGGTGATTCGGGCGATCGGGCGGTTCATCGCCCAGGTGACGCCGGAGCCGCTGAAGGCGGCGGCCCGGCAGGCCGGCTCGGCCATCGGCGCGGCCGCGAGAGGGACGCTCGCGTCCTGGCCGCTGTCGCTGGGCTCCGCCGGGCTGCTCGTCGCGACTGCCCTCTTGCTCCGACGCCGCCGCACCGTGCGAGCACATGGTGCGCCGCCGAGCGGTGCCGCTAGGGCGTTCATCGCGCTCTCGGAGACGCTCCGGGACCGGGGTCATCCTCGGGCAGAGCACCAGACCCCGAGCGAGTTCCTTCGAGGGATCGAGCGGAACGGGGCTCTTCCTCCTGATCTGCTCGGTGACGCCGAGGTGGTCGTGCGCACGTTCGAGGGGGAGCGATACGCGGGACGCACGCCGGACGACGAGGAGGTCGAGG
>WNGF01003293.1_pt1 | contig 28931 bp, 27 predicted proteins | sample 5400641 | NCBI WGS metagenome assembly WNGF01 (sample SAMN13153371, study PRJNA577476) | soil metagenome | isolation source: 80 cm soil or saprolite under grassland replicate 2 | place: USA:California | collected 2016-06-15 | reverse complement strand
ACAAAGAGAAAATAGAAGACGAGCAATTGCGCGCGCTGCCGGTACGCCGTGCCAACGTTGCCTTGAAAAACGGAGTAAGCGAGGGAAAGCATCACGGTAAAAATCAGAATCGGAAAAATCTGCCGCAACTTGTAACGGGCGGCAAACCACAAACCGATGATCAGGAGGGGAAAAGCTGCCCACCAGACAATCATTTCCGGCAAAGTAATCGTTTGTCTCAGATTACTTACTTCCCACGGAAAGGGGGCGAATAAGAGATATATCAGTCCAATAGGAATGGTGCTCAAGGCACCTTCGGCAGTTGACACGTTAACATCGGGAGCAAAACCGGAACTGGCCCTTTGAGCTGCATCCATCCGGCTGCGCTGCAAAGCCTGGAGATTCCCGTATTGCTTTAAAGGATCATTGGCATAGCGGACCACGCCAAACCAGGTCATTGCCAGGCCGAGCCCCAGAACAATAATAAACTGGCGCGCAAAACTCTGAGCCGTAATCTGGCGCATGCCGATTACAAAAGCTCCGACGATGGCGGCCAGCATCATATAGAAGATATAGAACCGCAGGCTGACCAGAGCTATCAAAGAAAAGGTTAAGACCGCGAAATATTTCGTGCTGAATCGCTCGCCCAGCTTCAGCGTCGCAAGTATCGACAAGGTCAGCACAAACATGATCGGTCCGTCTTTAAGCTCCTGCGACGACCATAACACCAGCGAGGGAAAGAAAGCGGTTAAAAGCCCTGCGAGTCGCGCGACCCGGTTATTGCCAAAGATGTGAAAGGCGCATAAGAAAATTATCACCGCCGTCGCCGCGCCGATGACGGCATTAATAAACTGCACCGCCAATGGATTACGGCCTACGATCTCATACACGCCCGCAACCATGTACAGCATTCCCCACGCGCCTTCGCCTCCGCCGATAAACCTTTCCATCAGGGCGGTATAGTATTTGTTGCCATGCCAGCCCTGCTGCATGAACCAGCCATTCAAATCGTAGGTATCCGCGTCGCCGCCAAAAAACTCCTGCAAATTGTAGATAAAGATGATCGTGCCGATGATCAATCTAACCATCAGGCCGCCCATGAAAAGTTGCAATAGAAATTTTCGTTCGTAATCGAGGCGGTTTATTAGAATGACGCTGATGCCCGCGAGAGCTGCAGTCAGGACCAAGGCGGCAGGCGCCTTGGACGGGCTCAAAAATACTATGCCCGAGCAAACTAACAACATCAACAATGTAAGTACAGCGTTCATGAAAGCTAAGTCTATCTACATTGTCTGAGCCTTCTTCGCGACCACGCCACGTTAGGTAAGAGTTCCCTCAGCTACTCGGTCTCCTCGCTTGTGGTGCGAAAAGTTGGATGCCGGCAGCAACCTTATAATTACTTTCAAGGCCCTCAGAGCTCGTCAGGTAAATCCTGACGGGTCTTTCGCTCAACCAGGAATTTATCTTCTGAACTCAATTCCTTAATCGACCTGGCGGGCACTCCGGCGATTAATTGCCCTTCTTCCACGAGCCGGCCAGTGACTACGGAACCGATACCCACGATACACTTCGAAGGAATTGAACCGCCAGGGGCGATGCGGATTTCGGAGCCCACATAAGTAAACGATCCAATGTGAATCGGGGCGGTCCGCTGCCTGTTATGCGTCCATAGGGACGAGTTGCGACCGCCGATGATAGTGCGGCGGCCTATCTCGACGCGATCGGTAAAATCTATTTTATGCCCGGTGGTAACAATGCTTCCGTCGCCGAGGGTAAATCTTGAATCTATCTCGTTTACAACTTCGGGTTCCGGAATTGAATTTATCTCGTTCATCCTGATAATTTCCGAAAAACGGCCGAGCTGCACTTCTTCACCACCGCGAATGATGTTCAGGTGCCCGATACGAACATGGTCGCCAATTCGCAGGTTATTCACTCCGATGACCAGGTTCAGGTGACCAATTCTTGTGTCAGAGTCGATCTCGCAGTGACGCGCCTCAATAATACTCAGCCCAATTCTCACGCGCTTGCCGATCCGGTAACCAAAAAAGAGCCGGTAACATATCCGCTTGGCAAACGAAGGCAGCAGCGCAATTAGCGCAAGCATGACGAGCCGGGATTTGCTGGCGCGATGCATTCGTCTTTTTCATGACCCTTCCGCAACCGAGTGTAATACGGCAGCCAGCTTGTCTGCTTGCGCCGGCAGACTGTAATTTGCAACCACGTGATGACGACCGGCAGCGCCCATTGCGGCTCGGAGTTCCGGATGTGAAATCAGCTTCTCCAACGCTTCATACCACTCACCCTCGGACGACGCGAAAAAATGCGTCGTGCCGGGTTCGCCTAATTCCGCCGATGCTCCCACCGCGGTCGCGACATACGGAATCCCGACGGCCATGTATTGAATCGCTTTGAAACCAGACTTGCCTGAGGCCCACTTTCCCGAATACAAAGACGCGTCGATCGGATAAAGGCCGATATCGATCGATTGAAAGTCCTCAACTTCGCGGTCCATTTTCCAGGGAAGAGTTTCAACCTGGACATTAGCAACGACCACCTCATCTTGTCCCGCGCCAACTACTTTCAATCGAAAGTCATAAGTCTTGGCCAGCCGCTCGAGTACTCCGAAAATCGACCGTAAATACGGAAAGGTCGAATGCGTTCCGATCCATCCCAGTACCACCGGCCCCTCCGCGGCAGAGCGGACGACCGGACGAAAGATTTCGGTATCAACAACCGTTGGGATGATTTGGGTCCTGGCGCCCCGGGCCGAAACGTATTCTGCGATCGCCCGATTTCCGCAACTGACCAGCGATGCCCAACGAATCAGATCGTCAGTCTTGCGGAACCATTTCAGGGCTTTAACTAAACTACCGTATGTCGGACTAGTATATGAAACATAGGTTGCGTCATCCAAATCAAGCACCATCGGGCGCCTGATAACCTGAGTGACAATCCACTCAATCACGGGCGGTCCGTACATCATAGCTTCGCGCTGGACCAGAACTACTTTGGCTTTGCGGGCAGCCGCCACAGTAAACAGCCGGCGAACAGTTGCGGCAAAAAGTTTAAGGGCGGTAACGGCGACCCCTTTTTGTTGATACAGGCGCGTAAAGAGTTGGGAATCAAGAAAGGAATCAACGGTCAGATCAATTCCTCGTTCGGCCAGGGGAGCGACAAATTGTTGCAGGCGATACCGCGTCGCCGCGGCCTCCACCGGATAAGTTGCCAGAGCCAGAACTTTCATATGTCATCGGCTCACGCCGCCCTGCTATTACCCGCCTTGCGACCAGCCGCCACCCAGCCGGAGGCCGCGTTTATCTCAACCACTTCCAGTCCGGCGCGCGTCAGCCAGCCCAGCACTTCCTGCCGTGTGTAGCGGTTCTCGATCGGCGCTGAGAAGCGGTCGAGTTGATCGTTCACGCAAACACGAAAAGGAAAATCTGCATATTGTTTCATCGGAAAATTTTCCGCGAATCGGGCGAGACCGGGAATTCGTTTCAAAACTTGATAAGGCCAGACGAAAGAAACGTAGGCGCCAATCGCTGCAGGATAAGCGAGGGCGTTTGTGACCGCATGCGGCAAACGCGTGGTGACCTGACGGAGAGCGGTGACACCAGCCAGCAGGACCGACTTGATCGGCTGGTTCTCTGGTTTCCAATAAAGATAGATCTGGATCTCGCCTCCAGGTTTCAAAAATCGCAGCAGATTTTGAAAGGCCGGCTCTGGATCGGGCAAATGATGAAGCACGCCGATTGAATAGATGAAATCAAAACTCTCGAAAGCGAATGGCGGATTATGAAGATCGGCCTGAGCTACCTGCACCTTACCCGCGCCCGCGGTATTCTGGTGGGCGACTTCTATCGCCGGACCTAAATCAATCGCCCACACTTCGGCGCCGTACCTGGCGGCATAAAAAGCGAAACGGCCATTGCCGCAACCCGCGTCCAGGACTTTCTTGCCGCGAAAAAAATCCGGATCATGAGGTTGCATGTAGTCGCGAAAACTTTTTTCCCACTCCCGATACATTTCCGGGTAGCGCTGCCATTCAAAACCAAAGCTCAGCGCAGTCTGAACCTGTCGCGCATCCTTCCCGCGCGGAATTGTTTGACCCATCAGGGCTTCGCGAAGCGGGCGTAAAACGAGACGCGGAATTTCGTTAATGACCGGGAATGTCTCGTTGCATCGAGAGCAGGAGAGGGTCGCGCTCCCGTTCGCGCTTGCATCCAAAGGCTGCAGCGATTCATGGCAAGCGGGACAGCGAACAGTTTCCAGGATTTCTTTCCGGGACCGTGACATCGATTCAATGTGGGTGATTCAAAACGTTTTCGTACAGGCGCGCATAACCTTCCGCACCCACAGTGCGCAAATCGAATCGCCGTACCGCGATATCGCGCCTCTCGGGAGCGTTACCGGTGAAAGCTCTAATTGCATCCCCGGCCTTTAAATATTCTGTCTCGCTAAACTCATGTATCAGGACGCCGGCTTTTTCTTCGCTTATCAAAACATCTGAATCGCCAATCCCGGCATTAATAATCAAAGGTAACCCACAGGCCAGATATTCTGCATACTTGGTGGGCGACGAAGCGAGCTTGGAAAAACACGGTTTGATGAACGCCAGGCCGGCATCGCTTGCGGATAGATAGGAGGGAACTTCGCTCGCCGCGACACCGATCACAGAGTAATTCATCGGGCTAACGTTGCGTTGTGTCATCAGCTTCCTGATCCGGTCGTGCTTGCCTGGCACCAGCCACAGGAAATGAACGGCCGGATCCTGCTTTAGAAGCACGGCAAAAAAATCGGCCATTTGTTCGGTTAGATACCAGCCATCAATCGAGCCGCTGTAGACGATTACAAATTGATTCGCCAGCCCGAGTTCCCGGCGACGTTGAGCGCGCTGCACCGGATCAAACTTGAACAGTTCGAGGTCGGCGCAGCATGGCACGACCTCATGAACAACGTCTCGGCCGGCAAGCCCTTCCCAGGCGCTAATCACCGGCCAAATCTTTTGGGTCAAGGTGACAACGCCGTCGGCGCTCCTGAATGCCCGGCGTTCGATGTTTTTCGTTAGTCGATAGGCCACGCTGCTCTTTCGCCAGTGATTAGCATCGACGTACTCGTCCGCCATCAATCCGCGCACATCGAAGATCATCTTGAGACGAAAGCGTCTTTTCAATCCGAGGGCAATCGTTGCCGGAATATGACTCCGCGCGTGTATTATGTCGAAGTGTTTTCGGCGTATTACCTGATAAGCATAGCGGAGACCCTGTAAGACATCGTAAACCGTCGCCGGCAACGAAGGCTTCTGATGATAGCGGAGCCAGTCCCACTCAATGCCATTCTCGGCCAGGCTGGCATGCAGCTCCTTACATTTTTCGGACCCGCCAGTCTTAAGGCTCGCCGTTCTTTCAAAGCTCATCAACGTAAATTCAACCCCGCGTTGGCTTAATTCTCGAAGGTAAGGAAGCACCTGAGTCTGGCCCAGCGGATCGAGCATGCCATTATATGAAATGTAGAGCACGCGCGTGCCGGTCAGCGATATCTCACCATCTGATTCTTCTCCGGAACCCATTTTTGCTCAGAAACCTTTATCGATCTGAAAAATCGCCACCCGCAGGGACTTGGCGAAATTCAGCGAAGCGGCGACGCGAAAATTCTTCGCGGCGGCGCTCAGCAGACATCGCAGGGCGGCTGCGTGATCGCGTGAGGCGTTCGCCACGGTGCTCATATAGATCAGCGAACCAATTTCCAGACGCGTCAAATAACTTCGATAGACAGAATTAAGATGAGGGTCGTTTCTGACCTTTTCTACGATGTAAGCCATTCGCTGTCTCAATTGTTCAAAGTCGAGATGCTTGATGGACCGGCCCGCATGATGGACCACCGCGGTATTTATCTTATCGACTCGTCCGACCTCGTAATCGGCGAGCACTCTAATCCAGAACTCCCAGTCCTCTGAGGCCGTAAGAATCGGGTTCACATCGAAACGGTAACGGCTATAAATCTCTCGATGGATAAACACGCCAACGCAGGAAAGAAAATTACCGTTGGTAATTGCGCGCCAGCGATCTGTAAGCGCCGGAAAATCGTATTCGAAGATTACGCGCTTGTCGGGATCAACCAGGTGGTAGAGGTTATGAAAGAATTTGGTTTGGGGGTGTGTCCTCACAAACTCAGCCGCGTCCGCCAGATTATTCGAATACATGAAATCATCGGAATCCAGAAAGGTTAGAAAATCTCCCGAAGCTTTTTCCATTCCGGTATTTCGCGCTGCCGCCCGCTCGGAATTGCGATCATGTTTGATGAAACGAATCCGGCTAGCCCTGATGTGCGGTTCGAGGATCGCGGCGGTTTCGTCCGTCGAACAGTCATCTACGACGATGATTTCATAACGCGAGTACGTCTGCGAAAAGACGCTATCCAGAGTTTTGAGAATCATGTGCCCGCGGTTGTACGTGGGAATTACTACTGAGAAGAAGGGCTCAGGATTCATCGGGTTCTCTGGAGATCTCACCAATCACTCGAGCAGGGGATCCGTTGCTCTGAGTATAAATGTACTCTGACAGCTGCTTATGCTTAGCACAGATGAACAAACACGTCGGGAACGCAATCAATCCGTAACGGATATCGAACTGCCGGTCGCAACCTTGCGCAGGCAACCCCAGAACGGTCTCTGCGCCAGACTCTCGGGATGTGTTGCCAGCGCGCGCATTAACCAGCGCACACCCACCGCTCTGTTGCCCGCCTCGCTTGCGGCATGCGACTTCCGCAGGAAGCGAGTGGCGCGGCACCAGCGTCGATCCGAACCCTGGAGACGCGTTTCATAGACTTCAGCACTGCGGTCGAATTCTTCGTCGAAGCAACTGCTTTCGGCGACAGTCTTACTGCTGGGATGCAGGCGATAGCCGGCAAACGGCAGCGGGATGTGCTCGCAGCGGTGACCGGCCAACAACAGCCGCACGTATAAATCATGGTCGAAAACGTAACGCCAGCTCTCGTCAAAGCCGCCCTTCACCAATTCCCGTTTCCAGAAATGTCCCGGTTGGGCCGCGTCGTAGGCCCACGACAAACAATGGGCGGCCGACCTGGGCACCGCCGTTTGCTTCCGTTCGGTGGCGTGCCCCTCGCCAAACATTATCGTATCGCCGCAAACCCATTCAGCTTTGGGATGCTCACCAAAGTGTTTCGCCACCGCGGCGAATGTCCCGGGCAGATAGACATCATCGCTGTTGATGTACGCAAAGATGTCGCCCGTCGACCGCTCCAGGCCCTTGTTAATTGCATGCACCTGCCCCCGATCTTTTTCACTGACCCAGTAAGTCAATTGGTCTTCGTAGCGACGAATGATATCGACGCTGCCGTCGGTGCTGCCGCCATCAATGATGATGTACTCCAGCGGTTCGTAACGTTGACGCAGCACCGAAAGAATGGTTTCTTCCAGGAACTGCGCCTGATTAAAGGATGGAGTCACAATGGAAATACGCGGCTGACGATTCATCAAGTTCTAACTCCCACCAGGCATCGCTGATCGGTCATCGTTTCCGAAAGAGATAATTCGGATTCTTCGTCACGAGTTCGTAGTCATCGCCGGCCTTAATCTCCCGTACTACTCGACACACTCATCTATCTTAATTACCCGACGTTAACGACCGAAAGGGGACTTTGGTCTTCTTCGTACCATTCGATCGTGCGTCGCAAACCGTCTTCCAACGAAGTGGTCGCGCTGAACCCAAATTTCTCCAATGCTCGCGTCACCTCCAGCCGGCGGCGGGGTTGACCGTCCGGTTTGCTCGCTTGCCATCGAATTTCGCCGTGGAAATCGCTCACCCGGGCAATCATTTTCACCAGATCTTTGATCATTACTTCGTTGCCCGTCCCGATATTTACCGGCTCACTCTCGTTGTACACAGCGGCGGCGCGCACCAGCGCTTCCGCGCAATCTTCTACGTACAAAAATTCACGTGAGACTTCGCCCGATCCCCACGCTTCAATAAATGGCTTGCCTTCACGCCGGGCTTCAACGCATTTGCGAATCAGCGCCGGGATCACATGCGAAGTTTCGAGATCGAAATTGTCACCGGGTCCATAAAGGTTTGCGGGTAGCAGAAAGATCGAGTTGAACCCGTATTGCTGGCGATAAGCCTGCGACTGGACGAGCATCATTTTTTTCGCCAGCCCGTAGGGCGCATTAGTTTCTTCCGGATAACCGTTCCAGATGTCGTCTTCCTTAAAAGGAACCGGCGTGAATTTCGGATAGGCGCAAACCGTTCCCGTGGCCAGGAATTTTCTGACGCCAAACAACCTCGACTGCTCAATGAGCTGCACGCCCATCATCAGGTTGTCGTAAAAAAAACGCCCCGGATTTTTTTGGTTATAGCCGATGCCCCCGACAACTGCCGCCAGATGAATGACCAGATCGGGCCGCGTTTCGTTGAGCAGGCGCACGATGTCATCTTTTTCAATTAAATTGTAATCACTGCTGCGCGGAACAAAGACCTCCACGTCCAGCTCTTTCAATTTCTGCACGACAAAACGGCCGAGGAAGCCCGCGCCGCCGGTGACGGTAACGCGCTGGTAAGGAAACTTCTGAGTACTGTTGTCCATAAAATCAGGCCCGGATAAGTATTGTCTGGCGACCTTGCGCAAAAGTTTAAGGCTAGTTATGGTATCAAAACCTTAAGCGCCGCCGAAGCCGCTGCTTTGAATAGCTCGAGCCCTGCAAATACCGGCCGCGAAAAAGGGTCTTAAAACATGGCCAAGACAGCTTTGATTTCCGGGATAACTGGTCAGGATGGATCGTTTCTGACTGAGCTGCTGCTGGACAAAGGTTACGATGTTTACGGCATCATCCGCCGCTCGTCTTCCTTCAATACGGATCGCATTGACCATCTCTATCAGGATCCCCATGAAAAGGGCACCAGGCTCAGACTCCTCTACGGCGACCTGAACGATTCGAGCTCTCTCAATACCATACTCCGTCAGGTGCAGCCCGACGAAATCTACAACCTGGGTGCCCAATCGCATGTGCGGGTAAGCTTTGATATTCCTGAATACACCGCCGAAGTGACCGGTCTCGGCACGGTGCGTTTTCTCGAAGCCATTCGCGAAACCGGCATTCGCCCAAAGTTTTACCAGGCTTCATCGTCCGAGCTTTACGGAAAAGTAGTCGAGACACCGCAAACGGAGAAGACCCCATTTCATCCGCGCTCGCCTTACGGTTGTGCGAAAGCTTACGCGTATTACATCACGATGAATTATCGTGAAGCGTACGGGCTGTTCGCGTGCAACGGCATTCTGTTCAATCACGAGTCGGAACGCCGGGGCGAGACCTTCGTCTCGCGGAAGATCACGCGCGCGGCCACGCGCATCAAGATCGGCCTGCAGGAAAAACTCTTCCTGGGCAACCTCGAGGCGCGGCGCGACTGGGGTTATGCGAAGGACTATGTCAAAGCGATGTGGCTGATGATGAATGTCGACGAGCCGGACGATTACGTAATTGCCACGGGCGAGACGCATTCGGTCCGCGAGTTTCTGGAAAAGGCGTTTGGTCATCTTGAACTCGACTGGCAGCAGCACGTCGAAATCGATCCCCGCTACTACCGGCCGGCTGAAGTCGATCTCCTGATGGGCGACGCAGGTAAAGCCCGGCGCGTGCTTGGGTGGCAGACAACCATCACTTTCGATGACCTGGTGAAATTAATGGTCGATCACGACCTGGACCTGGCTAAGGAAGAGGCGGCCTCACGCGCGCGGAAATCTGCGGTCGGAGCAAACAAAGCCCGTTGGGGTACGTTGTAGTTGTTTGAGTTTTGGCTGCGTTGAAGCCAGAGTAGTGATGTCTGAAGAGACCAAATCAGCAGCCGCGGCTGTTCTTAAGGAAATCCGATTAACAGGTTCAAATCAGTCGCTTGTATTAGGCCCGAAAAAATTCGGAGATTGCACTCACCACATAATCCTGCTGCTCCGCGGTCATCTCCGGATAAACCGGCAAGGCCAAAGTTTCTTTCGCTGCTCGCTCGGCCAAGGGAAAGTCACCTTCCTGATAACCCAGAAAACTAAAGCATTCCTGCAAGTGCAGCGGTAGCGGATAGTAAACATCTGTTCCCACGCTGCGCGCGCGCAAGTGCTCGCGTAAAGCATCACGCCGACCGTTGCGCACGCGAATGACGTATTGATGGAAGATGTGACGCGCACCGCTTCTGACAAACGGAACCTCGATTTCTCCCGTTAGCCCCGCATCGGCAAACATCAGCTCGTATTGTTGAGCATTGCGCTGTCGCGCTATCGACCACCTGTCAAGATGAGGCATTTTCGCGCGCAGGACCGACGCCTGCAAAGCATCGAGGCGGCTGTTTATCCCAACGACTTTGTGAAAATACTTTTTCTCCTCTCCGTGGACGCGCAGCATGTGCAGGCGCCGCGCATGTTCCAGATCGTTTGTTACCAGCATGCCGCCATCGCCGGCGCCGCCAAGATTCTTTGAAGGGTAGAAACTGAAGCATCCAATTACGCCCATCGAGCCGGCCCGCCGCCTGCGATCTTCGGCGCCGATTGCCTGGGCAGCATCTTCGACGATCGGAATAGAAGCGTCGACATCCTTTTGAACGGCGCCATCATTCTGCGCGCCATCGTCTGGAGCGCCGGCATCCTTGCCGGCGGTTCGCCCGCTTCCCAGCCGGCTCTTACCTATTTCCAACAACGCATCCATCTCGGCGGACTGCCCATATAGGTGCACCGGCATGATCACTCTGGTTCGCGCTGTGATCGCGGCTGCGACCAGCGCTGGGTTCAGGTTGTAGGTCTTCTCATCAATATCGACAAAAACAGGACTCGCGCCGAGCCGGGTGACTGAACTCGCCGTGGCGAAGAAACTGAACGGGCTGGTAATAACTTCGTCGCCCTCGCCAACACCGCACGACATCAGCGCCAGCAGCAATGCATCCGATCCGGAAGCGCAGCCGATCGCAAACTTTGTCTGTGAATAGCGCGCAATCTCTTCCTCCAGAGCCTGGACTTCAGCGCCAAGAACAAACTGCTGTGAAGCCAGGACGCGATCCACGGCGGCGCGCACTTCATCGTGAATGGTCGCGTACTGGGCCTGGAGATCGAGGAGCGGAACTTTCATTTTTATGGGCTCAATGAGGGATTCGCCGTAGAGAGACAGAGACGGAGAGGAAGACAAGATTTAGAAAAGTTAGTTTTGCACATTCATCTTTCATGTTTTTCGGGAAGTTTTCTCCGTGACTCGGTGGCCGATATTACGGCGCCGGCGCGGAATGTGCGGCGGAAAGGAATTTCACCTGCCCCCAACTCTCGATCGATTGCTGCGCGGCTTCGAGCAGGCGCACAACTCTTAAACCGGCGGCCCCGTCCGTCAACGGCCGGCGCGAAGCGCGAATCGAGTCAAGAAATTCTGCGACCACGCGGCGCAAGGCCTCGGTCATATCCAACTGAGGAGCCCAAACATCGCCGGTGCGGTAACTGACCAGCGTTTGATAATCGGCTTCGCGATCAGGGCCAATCCGGCTGGTGGTCACGCCTTTGTCGTACACCCGTACTTTTTCGGTAGGCTCAATGTCGTCGTACAGAATCATCTTTCGCGAGCCGGCGATCATTGTGCGGCGAATCTTTACCGGCGCCAGCCAGTTGAAGTGAAAATGCGCGATGAAATCATCGTCAAAGTGCAGCAATAGATAGGCGATGTTTTCAATTCCCTGTTCAACGTGACAACTACCAATGGCGCTGAGGCCAACGGGCTGACGCTCGATTAGATAATCCATGATCGAAAGGTCGTGGGGCGCCAGATCCCAAACGACGTTGATGTCTCGCTGAAACAGACCGAGATTGATGCGCACCGAATCGAAATAAAGCAGGTCACCAAGGTCGCCGCTTTGCACAATCTCTTTCATCTTTCGCACGGCGCCGGTGTAAACGAAAGTGTGATCAACCATCAAGGTCCGACCGTTTCTTTCGGCGAGATCGATTAATTCTTCGGCTTCGCGGGCAGTCGCCGTCAGAGGCTTTTCCACCAGAACGTGCTTGCCGGCGTTCAGGGCCTGTTTGGCGATCCCAAAGTGCGTGCCAACCGGAGTGGCAATCGCGACGGCATCGAGGCCGGGATCGGAGATCAGCTTTTGATAGTCGGTTGCAGTTTGCGCTGCCGGATAACGGCGGGCCATCGCCGCCAGTCGCGCCTCGTCCAGGTCGCAAATCCAGCGCAGCTCTGCCGCGTCATTTTCGGAAAAATTCCGAAGAAGATTTGGCCCCCAGTAGCCGCAGCCGACAACGCCGATAGTAATCGCGCTCACCGGCTAGAGAGGATAACGGGCATTGAAAGAAAAGTGAATTGCCGGAGTGGCGTACTTGCAGGAGCAACGCGTGTCTGGTGCGGGATTCACGGGGGATGCTCGTTGCCATAGGACCTACATTTCGTGCCGGTTGGCTAGCGCCTTGTCCATCGTTACTTCATCGACGTATTCCAGGTCGCTTCCCACGGGCATGCCCATCGCCAGCCGCGTCACGCGCATTCCCAGAGGCTTCAGCAAACGGCTGATGTAATTAGCAGTGGCTTCGCCTTCGGTATTCGGATTCGTCGCCAAAATTATTTCGCGCACGTCAAACCCTTCGTTGTTTTCAGGCTTCAGCCTGGTCAACAGATTGTCCAGGCGCAGATCGCTCGGGCGAATGCCGCGAATCGGCGAAAGGCTGCCATGCAAAACGTGATACATGCCCTTGTAGCTGCGAGTTTTTTCAACAGCTACCAGATCGTATGGTTGCTCGACGATGCACAGGACCGAACGATCGCGAGTTGGCGAAGCGCAAAATCGACAGGGGTTAACGTCGGTCAGATTGTTACAAATCGAGCATTCCGTGATGCGTTCTTTGACTTCGTGCAGGGCAGCAATCAGGCGCTCTACGTCCGCGGCGGGCGTCCGCAGAATATGAAAGGCGAGCCGCTGTGCCGATTTTTGTCCAATACTCGGCAGGCGTTTGAATTCATCGATTAGTTTGGTAACAGACTCGGCGTAATCCAACATTTTTGATTTGCGATTTTAGATTTTTGATTGGTTCGCTACCTAAGTGATTGTTTACTTGCGGCGATTGGCAGTATACCAATCGAAAATCACAAATCAAAAATCCAAAATCAGAAAAGGTTTCCCAGCCCCGGCGGCAACATCGATCCCAGCTTGCTCTTCATCGCCTCGTTGACCTTGCGATTGGCTTCGTTAACGGCGGCTACGATCATGTCCTGAAGCATTTCGACATCGTTTTCCTTAACGATTTCCGGACCGATTTTGAGCGAGATGATTTCATGATCGCCTTTCATCTGCACGGTTACGACACCGCCGCCGGCTGAAGCATCAACGCGCAGCTCTTCCATCTCGCGCGCCATTTTTTCCTGCATCTGCTGCGCCTGTTTCATCATCGCCTGAATATTCAATCCGCCAGGAAATTTCATTTGTAATTGCCTCGCTCTCTGCGGTTAGTTTTAGAACTCGCGCGATTGAAGCATCGTAACTGTCAATTGCGGTGAATGCAACGAACGACTGGAAATCTTTGTCGATGTCCGGTGCGCATGCTATAAACGGCGACGAGACTGATGGATGAAACACGGTTGCCAACCGAGCGTACGCTCATCGCCCAAATCAAACTCTACTATGACGTAATTGAAGTGGCGTCTCGGCCGGCGCCTTTGCTGATTACATTGCACGGGTATGGGGCCAGCAAGTGGCATGCGCTGCGTGAAGGGAAACAGGTAGCTCCCGAAGGGTTCGCGATCGCCGCGTTGCAGGGGCCGCATCAGCATCTAAGAGAGCCGAAACAACCGGGCGGACCCTTGCGGTTCGGTTTTGGCTGGCTCACGAATTTTCATCCGGAAGAATCGGTCGCGGTTCATCATCGCGCCATGCTGGAGTTGATTTCGACGCTGGTGGATGAAGGCATCGCGGATCAGCATCGAGTCTTTCTGCTGGGGTTTTCCCAGTCGTGCGCGCTGAATTACCGTTTCGCTTTTACTAATCCCAAAGTGTTGCGCGGCGTCATCGGAATCTGCGGCGGGTTGCCGGGCGACTGGGAGACAAACGAGCTTTACAGGGAAACCGGTGCGGCTGTATTTCATCTGGCAGGTGAACGCGACGAGTACTACTCGCCCGCACGCGTGGAAGGTTACGCTATGCAGCTTCGCATGAGAGCGCGCGACGTGGAGCTTAAACGTTATGATGCCGGACACGAAATCGTCGAAACAATGCGTCTTGATATCCGTGATTGGCTGTCTCGGAGCGCATTGAGCGCGAACGGGCCGGGCGGCGGACACCATGAATAACAATCCAGCTCCTTCCACTCAGGAATCGTTGATCAGCGTGTCGGGTACGCCGCCCCCGGCGTCGGCTTCCTACAAACCTTCGCTCAAAGAAACTCTCGAAATCGCCAGCAAGAGTCTGATCGGGTTGGCCGGGTTGTGTTACGTGCTCGGCCTGCTGGTCGTGACCCTGCATCTTCGAAAATACGGCCTGAACTCGCTCAGTTTGTCGCAACTGCATTATGTCACGGCAGGCGTCTGGGTTATGCTGCCCGCGCTGGTCGGAGTGCTCTATTGTATTTTCGTAAAGGTGTTCTATGACAACGCTGTGCAGCAAAGTCGAGAACGGTTATTGAAGGCACAACAGGCTAAGGATTCGCCTCCATCAATTGAACCGAAAGACGAGACCCTAAAGGATATCCACGGCAACTCAGCGGCGAAGGGCGACCCACCGGTCAGAAACTTGTGGAAGCTTGTGCAGACCGTTGTCAGGAACCCGAAAGTAAGAGCGATTGTGGGGGCTATTCTGATCCCGGCACTATCCTTCTCAGCGGCAGTCGGGACAATCAGTGAAAAGTTCGGCATCCAACTGAGTTTGAAAAGTTTGCTGTTCATTCCAGCATTCGGAACGATTGCATTTGGCTCGGCCTCGCTGTTCGTTTTCGCCCTCCTTACCGCCCGCATTAAACCCGGCAACGAAAACTTCATGCCCACGCTGATGTTTGGGGGTATGGGCGCCTTTTTGTTCATTCTTTACGTTTCATTTTTTGCCGTTTACACCTATGAAGAGATTCCCTGGTCGACCGGCGGTGGGCGTCCCAGCCAGGTTGAGTTTGTCTTTGCGGATGATGAAAAAACCTTTTTGGAAAGTGCAGGCATTAAGGTAGGTAGCGTCCCAAACCGCAGTGAGTCGCTCAAACTTCTCCTCGTCACCGAAACCGAATACGTCATTATTACTGCTGACGGAAAAGCTATTAGCGTTCCGGCGAGCTCTGTAAAGTCGGTAATCTATGCGAAGTAATCTTACCGGCGGCAAGTCGAGGCAATTCGTGGCAGCGGGATACCTTGCCCTCTTGATTCTGATTTATGCCGCTTGTACACGTCAGACACCGGAGATGCGAAAGCCGCTGAGGCCTCCGGAACAGCAGACTGAAATTCGCGCGCTGGCGGCGAATAGCTCCCGGAACCTTAAGATGGTCATCGACGGCTCCATTGAACAGGTGGGAAAGACTACCGCCTACGATCCGTCCTATCAAAAAATCAATTATCCGAACGGCGATGTGCCGATCGAAACCGGAGTCTGCTCGGATGTAGTCGTACGTGCATTTCGCAAAGCGGGAATCGATTTGCAAAAAGACGTGCACGAAGACATGAAGAAAAATTTCCTGGCTTACCCAGCTCGCTGGGGATTGAGCGGGCCCGATACGAGCATCGATCACCGGCGGGTGCCGAACCTCATGACCTACTTCGCCCGCCAGGGCAAGTCACTTTCGACCGGCGGCAGCAGCGACAATTTCCTGCCCGGCGATATTGTTACCTGGGACCTGGGCGGCGGCACGGATCACATTGGGATCATCACTAACGTGTGGTACAAGCCTTCGCAACGATACCTGATCGTGCATAACATCGGCGGCGGCACGAGGATGGAAGACGCCCTGTTCTCGTGGAAGATTACGGGGCACTATAGATATTTCTAGAGGTTAGCGAACGAATGTGGCATGACGATGACCTGTGCTACAGAACCGCGAGCGGGATAAAGGTTCAAGCTCGAATCTAGTTCGGAGTCGAATATTCAATCGTATGTTTACGAACAATCGACAGAGTTGAATCTTTATCCCGCTCGCTACGGCTCACGGTTCTGTACCAAACTCCTCGTTGCGAGGTGGACTATGAAACGTGCTCTTGGTTTGTTGTTTGGAATTGTGTTTTTCCTGAGTTGTCTGGAGCCGGCGCCGGTCGCTGCACAAACCCACAAGCCGGAATCGAAAACCGAAACCGCGATCCGCGCCGTACTGGACGCGCAAGCGGCCGCCTGGAATCGTGGCGATATCGAAGCGTACATGGATGGTTATGATCGGTCGCCCAATACTGAATTTGTTGGCGGCGACACGATTAACCGCGGCTGGCAGACTGTGCTCGATCGCTACAAGCAGCGTTACGACTCGCGCGAAAAAATGGGGAACCTGACATTTTCCGATTTGGAATTCACGATCCTTGGCAAAGATGCGGCGTTGGTGCTCGGGCGATGGCGTCTAAAGCGCACGAGCGACGAACCCCACGGAACCTTCACTCTTCTGTTTCGCAAAACGAAAGCCGGTTGGAAGATTGTTCACGATCACACATCATCAGCGTGAAGCGGACACGCGGGCGCATTGCAGAAAAACCCGACCGTAAGGGAGGGTGCAATCGTGCCAGCAGTTGAGCTATCGAAGAATGTATGGGCACCCTCCCTAACGGTCGGGTTTCTGCCTTCCTCCGTCAGTAGTTTGAGGCGAGGGTAAATCACCACAACTAATCCTGACGACTGATCTAGAGCAAACAAATTTGACTTCCAATCTCACCACGATCGAACGCCAGGTCGAAGCGCGCAGCACAGCGCTCAAAAAGGAACTCGGCCTGCGCGATCTGGTGCTTACGCAAGTCGTCTTCGTAGTAGGTACAGTCTGGGTTGGTTTCGCAGCCAAGCTGGGCCAATCTCAGATGGCTTTCTGGCTGATCGCGATCGTCACGTTCTATCTGCCGTTGGCCGCCGTGGTTATCTATCTCAATCGCCTGGCGCCATTGGAAGGCGGGCTGTACCAGTGGGCCAAAGTCGCGTTCGACGATTTTGTGGCCTTCATGCTGGCATGGAATTTTTGGATCTTCGGCATCCTGGTGATGTCCGGCATCGGATTGATCATTAAGAAAAACATCGCGTACGCGATTGGACCGCGCGCCGCGTGGATGCAGGATGATAAGAAGATGACGACGCTGATTTGCGTCCTCCTGATGATCTTCGTCGTCGCCGCCTCGAGACGAGGCCTCGCGCTGGGAAAGTGGGTGCAGAACTTTGGCGGCGCGATGCTGATCATAACCTTTGCAACTCTCATCCTGTTGCCTTTCATTACAGCCAGTCGAGGCGCGCTCGCGAATTACCATCCCTTTTCGCTGAGCTTTCCCCAAATCAACACCTACAACATTAACGTCTGTAGCAAGCTCGCAGTCGGGGCTTTGTCGGGATTCGAATACATCGCGATCCTGGCAGGTGAATGTCGCGCGCCGGCACGCAACATCAATCGCTCGGTTTTGATTTCCGCTCCGATCATCGCGGTGATGTTTATTCTCGGCACCGGATCGGTGCTGGCGTTCGTCTCGCCTGACAAAGTCGATTTGATTGGTCCGATTCCACAGGTGCTGAGTCTCGGGTTCAGTTCATTCGGCTGGGTGTCGACGCTGATTTCAATCACGATCTTTGGGGTGGCGGCGCGGCAGATCGCTTTGATGAGTATTTACTTTGCCGGTAATACTCGGCTGCCGATGGTGGCGGGCTGGGACAACCTTTTGCCCGCCTGGTTCGCGAAGCTGCACAAGCGTTATCACACGCCGGTGAATTCGATCCTTTTCGTGGGCATCGTAACGCTGGTATTCAGCCTGGGAGCTTTGATCGGCGTCAAAGAACAGGAAGCGTTTCAACTCCAGGACAATGCCGCCAACGTTTTCTATGCGTTAATTTATATGGTGCTGTTCGCGATTCCGATCGTCGCGATGAAACGATTTGGCGCCAGGGCACCATGGTGGTTGAAAGCTGCGGCGGGGTTGGGCTTTATCATGTCCGCGATTGGAGCCTTTTTCACAGTCTTTCCGATTATTGATGTCGAGAGCCGGTTCTGGTTCGCGGTCAAGATTATCGCGGTGGTTGTGATTGCTAATGCGATTGGCGCGACGATTTACGCGATTGATAAGCGTCGTCAAGTGGTCAGTGGTCAGTAGTCAGTTGATAGTTGTTTGTAGTCATTAGTTAAGTTAGTAGTCAGTTCAGCCTCAGCGCTAACCGACACATTCGACAACTAACAACTGACTACTGACCACTGACCATTGGCATTCACCGCAATCCTATGATAATCATCTGCGGCGCCAAGGGCTTCATCTAAATTAACCCCGTAAGGAGAAGCTGGAAAAATGAACAAGATCAATTTTGGTCGCGTGCTGCTCGGCGGAATTGTAGCTGGAGTGATTCTCAACCTCGGTGAGATGGCACTGAACGGCAAAATCCTGGCTACGCAAATGACCGATTTTTTCAAGCGATGCGGATTTCCGGAACCGGGAACGTATTTTTTTATCATCGCCATCGCCATCACTTTCGTCCTGGGCATCGTCATAGTCCTGGGCTATGCGGCCATCAGACCTCGATTTGGTCCAGGCCCCAAAACGGCCATCATCGCCGGCCTATTCGCGTGGTTCGGAGTCATTGTCTATGGCCAGATGATCGGTTTGGGGCTTGGGATTGAACCGGGCAATGTGTTCGCCATCACTGTGGGATGGGAGCTGGTGGAGTACCTCCTGGCAGCATTTGCCGGCGCGGCGTTGTACAAGGAAGCTTAGCGGCGCAAGAGGTCGCCGCCAAAAGGGAAAACTTAACCCATGAGCTGGAAACGATTGCTGGTATCAATTCCGCTCGGCTTCTTAATTATTGTTGCCGACGGAGTTTTATTGATGTTGGTCAACCGGCTCTATCGGCCAGGCTATCCGCCGGCCTGGATGATTCATGCATTTTATCTCTTTGACGCCTGGCCGCTTTTCATTACCCAGCACATCTTCCCTCACGTGGGACATGGTCCGTCGTTTCTCGCGGTAGCAGCGGCCGGACTGATCGATGTGATCATCTGGACGACAATTGTCTACGCGCTGCTCTCCCTGCGCGTGCGCCGCAAAGCCCGTGTCTAAGACTCTCGCCGTCGTCAATTGCTCGCAACTGGTCACGCTGGCCGGCGCGAAGCGCCCGCGCACAGGCGGCGATCTGCGCCAACTCGCAATTATCGAAGATGGTGCGATGCTGGTGCGTGGCGAAACAATCGAAATCGCCGGCCGGCGCCGCGAACTTGAAAGTCTTATCACGTCAGATTACGAAGTAATCGATGCCGGACGGCGCGTGGTGATGCCTGGATTTGTTGACGCCCACACGCACCCTGTGTTTGCGGGAATCCGCGCCAATGAGTTCGAGCAACGTGCTGCCGGTGATACCTATCGCGAGATTGCCGCCCGCGGCGGCGGCATTCGCGCGACCGTGCGAGCGACCCGAAACGCGTCTTTGAAAGATCTGGTTGAGGCCGGCAAGCGTTACGCCGAATGGTTTCTGCGTGTCGGAACTACTACCGTCGAAGCAAAATCGGGTTATGGCCTGACGGTCGAGGACGAGCTCAAGCTTCTCCGCGCGATCAGGCAACTGAATGACGAAACCACTCTGGACTACGTCCCCACCTTTCTGGGTGCTCACGACATTCCGTCTGAATACAGAAATCGCCGGCAGACTTACGTCAATCTGGTCATCAACGAAATGCTGCCGCGCGTCGCGGAAGAGAAACTTGCCGAATACTGCGACGTCTTTTGCGAAGAAGATGTGTTCAGTACAGACGAGTCCTGGCAGATCCTTTCAGCCGCACGTTGTCACGGGCTCGGCTTGCGCGTGCACGCAGATCAACTTTCGCTTTCGGGCGGCGCAAAGCTGGCAGCGGAATTAAATGCTGCGACGGCGGACCATCTGGAGCATACGGATGCGACCGGCATCTCCGCGTTAAAAGCTGCGAGTGTGCAGCCGGTACTCTTGCCGGGTTCGGTTTATGCGCTGGGTTCAAATCATTATCCCGCCGCCCGCGAAATGATCGACACGGGGCTCGCGGTGGTGCTGGCGACGGATTTCAACCCCGGATCCTCGCCGACGCCTTCGATGCCGATGATCCTTTCGCTCGCCTCGACGCAAATGAAGATGACACCGGCCGAAGCAATTACCGCCACGACTATCAATGCCGCCTATTCGCTCGGGCGCGGCGACGAAATCGGATCACTGGAAAAAGGTAAACGCGCCGATTTTGTGATTCACGATGCGTCGGATTATCGCGAGCTGGCTTATTTCTTCGGGATCGAGCACGCGCGGCATGTTTACTCGTCAGGTAAGCTGGTGTTCTCGCGGAAGTGAATTGCTCTCCGAATCTCTGTGGTTAAATAATTCTTCGCCACAAAGATCACAGAAGAAGACGACTACGAGGAATAGAAGACCACACAACAAATCGGGATCGGATGAGACGAACATTCGTCTCGATCCTGAAAAAGCGCGCGAGCGCATCTTCCAGCGCGCGGCAAAGTTGCTCGCTGCGAAGCCTCGCTCAGTGGCGGAGTTGCGCGAGCGTCTCTCGACAACGCGCGGTGGGAGCTCAGAAATCGTTGAATTAGTAATCGAGCGCCTGCGCGAATATGGTTACCTCGACGACGCGAAGTTTGCGCAGAGCTTTGCGTCGAACCGGATTCGCGAGCGGCCACTTGGCCGCCGCCGGCTGCAGCGTGATCTGTGGCTGAAGAAAGTCGATAAGAACACTGCCGACGAGGCGTTGGATCAGGTTTTCGATGCGACTCCCGAAGAGGATTTGATTGATCGCGCCATTGAGAAACGGATTCGCGTGCGGGGCTGGCCGCAGAGCCGTGGAGAGGCGAAAAAGCTCTTCGATCATTTGCTCCGCCAGGGGTTTGAATTTGAACTGGTAAGCGAAAAGCTGCGCGCCTTGACGAAGACAAATCTTGAGGAGTAGTTGATGATCTTGGAGGCGCGGACCTGCAAGTCGACGTTGAGCGCGCAGCTCAACGCTATCCTGGGAACGCGGACCTACAGGTCCGCATTGAGCGCGCAGCGCGAAAGTTTTCTTTGCCAGGACGGCTTGCGCCTGCGGCGCATGCGGACGTAGACGTCCGCGCTCCCGGCCTTGTGTTGCGCGCTCCTGTCGCATCACCCGCCGTGTGAATCTCTCCCACGCACATGCTAAACTTTTGATTCATGCTGACGGGAAACGAAATTCGGGAGAAATTCCTGCGGTGCTTTGAGCGGCACGGCCATACCCGTGTGCGCTCCAGCCCGCTTTTGCCGGCGAACGATCCCACGCTGCTCTTCACCAACGCCGGCATGAATCAGTTCAAAGACGTCTTTCTCGGACTCGAAAAGCGCGATTACGTCCGCGCGTGTTCGTCGCAGAAATGCCTGCGCGCCGGCGGTAAACATAACGACCTGGATGAGGTGGGAAAGACTGCGCGGCACCAGACTTTCTTCGAGATGCTCGGGAATTTTTCGTTCGGCGATTATTTCAAGGAAGACGCGATTAAGTTTGCGTGGGATCTGTTGGTGAATGAATACAAGCTCGATCCCGCGCGCATGTGGTTCTCCGTTTTTGAAGGCGATGACGAAGTCGGGCCTGACGAAGATGCCGAAAAGTTCTGGGCACAGGTGGGCGCTCCGAGAGAAAGAATCCTGCGCTTTGGCCGCAAAGATAATTTCTGGCAGATGGCTGATACCGGACCGTGCGGCCCTTGCAGTGAAATTCATTACTACATGGGTGACGATCCGCGCGACGTGGAAAACTGTGCCGCGAACGTTAACGGGCCTGGAGACACAATTACAGCGGGGAGTATTCGCTGACGCCACTGCCCGCGCCGTCAGTCGATACCGGCATGGGATTGGAGCGCTTGACTGTCGTCCTGCAAGGCGTGAAGTCGAATTACGAAACCGACCTGCTGAAAGACATAGTCGAGTTTGTGGCTGGGCTTTCTGGCCGGAAGTACGAAGCGGAAACTCCGCAAGGTTTTGCCATGCGCGTGATCGCGGATCATGCGCGCGCTACCGCATTCTCAATTGCTGACGGCATTCTGCCGGCCAACGAAGGACGCAATTATGTCCTGCGCAAAATCATGCGCCGGGCGATCTATCAGGGCCGGCACGCACTTGGTTTTGAAGATCTGTTTTTTCACAAAGTCACGGACTTTGTCGTCGATCAGATGGGCGAAGCGTACCCGGAACTGCTGAGTCATCGCGAATTCATTGGCAGGATGGTGCGCCTGGAAGAACAGCGATTTGGGTCCACCTTAACTATTGGCCTCCAGAAATTAGACGAGGTTTTCACGAAGTGGACAGCTAAGCAGGCGCCCGATTTCACTGAGTTTGCCAGGCTCTATGACACGTTTGGGACTCCGCGCGATCTAATTCGAGTAAGCCTTGAAGAACGTGGTGTGGTTATCGACGAAGATCAGTTCAATCAGTCTTTTGACTCCTCGCTGCAGCAGCTTCAGAAAACCGGAACGGCCGAAAGACTTGAGGGCAAAGCCAAGGCTAAGCCCATCTATGCTCAGGTCGCTTCCAGGGTTCAGTCGTTATTCCGAGGTTACGAAACGACCCGAGTCGCCGATGCGAAAGTATTGGCCCTGATTGGCAGCGATAATGAAGTCGCGGAATTAGTCGAAGGTCGAGACGGCGAAGTCATTTTTGATCAGACTCCATTCTATGCCGAGTCGGGCGGACAAGTTGGTGATGTCGGCAAGATAATTGAACCTTCTCTCACCGCCGGGCTAGCCCCTCTTATTGCGACCGTGACCGATACTTATGCACCGGCTCAGGGGCTGATCGTCCATAAAGTCAAAGTTGAAAAAGGAACTCTGAAAGTCGGCGATACCGTTACCGCTGAAGTGGATGTGAAGAAGCGCGACGCCACGCGACGTAATCACACGGCGACCCATCTGGTTCATGCGGCGTTGCGAGAAGTTCTCGGCGGACATGTGAAGCAGGCCGGTTCGGTCGTAGCGCCGAACTATCTGCGGTTTGACTTCAATCACTATCAGCCGATGACCGAAGACGAGAGCAAGGAAGTCGAGCGGCTGGTTAACGAACAGATCCTGCGCAACGTGAAAGTCGACACCGACATCATGCCGGTCGAAGAAGCGATTCGCGGCGGCGCCATGGCTCTCTTCGGCGAGAAGTATTCCGGCATGATGCGCGTCCTGACGGTGCCAGGCTTTTCCAAAGAGCTTTGCGGCGGCACGCACGTGCGCGCGACCGGCGACATCGGCATGTTCAAAATAACCAGCGATGAATCGATCGCCTCGGGCGTGCGGCGCATTCGGGCGGTTACCGGGCTCGATGCCTACGAACGTTTCCGGGAAGACGAAGAGATCATCGAAGAGGTCACGAGCAATCTGCGAACATCGCGTGCGGAACTGCCGGCGGTGATTGGAAAGCTTCAGGACGAACTAAAGAAAGCCCGCCGCGAAGCAGAAGAATTGAAGTTAAAAATCGCGACCGGGGTCGCCGGCCAACCTGGATTAAACGGCGATGAAGCTCGCGAAATCGCCGGTGTGCGCGTGCTCGCGAAAGAAGCCAGCGGCCTCGACTCGGCTGGCATGCGCCAGCTATCTGATACTTTGCTGGCGCGCATAAAGTCAGGCGTAGTCGTACTTGGCCGTACGAATGACGGCAAGGCTTCACTGATCGTGCGGACGTCTGACGATCTCACCAAGAAGGTCCCGGCAGGACAAGTCATCAAAGAACTCGCGCCGATCATCGGCGGCAAGGGCGGCGGCAAGGCCGACATGGCCGAAGGCGGGGGAAACCAACCGGAAAAACTTTCTGAAGCTTTGCAAGCGAGTTACGGTGTGATCGAGAAGATGCTGAAGTAAGTTTGGAGTAACAGTTTGGAGTACCGCCTTTAGGCGGAATTCTGTTGATCAAGAAATCATTCCGCCTAAAGGCGGTACTCCGAACATTCCGCCTAAAGGCGGTACTCCGAACATTCCGCCTAAAGGCGGTACTCCGAGCTAAACGTCCCACCCCTTACCATAATCCAGGATCGGATAGTCTTTCCAAATCTGAGCTGCTCGTTCGTGACCAACGTCTTCCACGAACTTGGCCGCGCTCGACCAAATCCAGTCTTGCCACTTCTCAACGTAACCATGATGAACGGGGTTATGATGTATGTAGTTCAGTGTCGCCCAAAAGTGACGTTCGGATCGTATTTCGCGGTCAAAACACCGAAACCAAACCTGTCGCCCTCTTCTTTCATCCTCAGTATTCCAGCGGAACGAAGATCGTCCATGAAACTGTCCCAAAGATCGGACGAGTGATTTAATCCGGCGAGACGCAACCAGGACATGATAATGGTTTGGCAAAACGCACCACCCGTAAATCTTCGATGCGTACTGTTGACATGCCACAAGCATTTGTTCCTCACATTCAGTGAGCCGTTCGCAGGTTTTTCCAACGATCGGGGCATGTTCAAAGCAAGACGCAGTTATTAGATATTGCGCGGTGAAACCCATCGCCCAATGAGGAGGCGAATGCAAAGGCAAGTTCCGCAGACGACGATATTCCATCACCCGCGCGCGTTCTTTGTGTGACATGCGGCGATAGTCATACATAAGTGGGAGAGTTTGGAGTACCGCCTTCAGGCGGAATCCCGTGGATCAAGAAATCATTCCGCCTAAAGGCGGGACTCCAAACATTCCGCCTAAAGGCGGGACTCCGAACTTACTTCAGTTCCATCAGCCAAATATTTCCCGTCGTCTCGGCGTACTCGTAGACGATCTGATTACCCAGCGGCGACCAGGCCGGATAGCGAACGTAGGCGTTCAGCTTCTGATAATTTGTCAGTTGTTTCTGAATCTTAGTGCTGCGCGAGACCCAGTAGATGTTCCAAATCCCATTGCGTTGGCCGGCAAAAGCGATTTTGTCTCCATCAGCTGACCAGTCGTGCGACCAGCTCAGTCCGTGTTCGGAAACCAGTGTAACCGGTGTGCCGCCGGTACTGGGAATCACTGCCAGATAGTTGTCTTCACCGCGCTTTATTTCGAAAGCAAGCAGTTTTCCGTCCGGTGACCAGGAGGGAAAGCCCATCAACTCTTTATCAAACGTCAATTGCCTGGGCTGGCCGCCATCCAGCGGCGCGATCCAGATATTGATGGTGCCGTCGCTGTTTGAATTGTAGGCAATCTCTTTACCGTCAGGCGACAATCGCGCATAACTGACATCCGATCCCAGATCAAAGAGGTTGCTTTCTTTCCCGCTAGCCAGGGTAATCGACCACGGTGCGAAGTGGCCGCTGCGATTGGAAACAAACGAGAGTCTGTCTCCTTCAGGGAACCAACCGGGAACGTTATCGACCGCTGGATTCGAGGTTACCTGGGTTAAATTCTTGCCGTCAGTGTCGATGAGCCAAACGTCGGCGCCGGTTCCTTCGCGCCATTGACCAAAAGCGATTCTCCGCCCATCAGGCGAAAAAGCCGGGGTAACGTGGCGTTCGCTGCGGTCATTGCTTAATGGCGCCGGAGGCCCGGCAGGTTCGTTTGAGTTCGGAGACATCGGCAGCGTCGTCAGCGTGCTAAGAACATCCAGCGAAGCATACGCCAGCTTTTTTCCGTCCGCGGAAAGTGAAAGATGGCGAATCGTTTTACCGGGAAAGCCCATTACCAATGCAGGATCACCGACAGTATCTCCAGTTTGTGAGACGGTTATTTTAACAATGCCATAGCTCGGGCGGAAGAATCCGGCGAAGTAAATACCTCGCCCATCTGCCGAATAAACGGCGCCGTTATCAGCCGAAGCCGTCAGTCCGAGTGGGCCGACGCGTTTCAAGTCATCTCCTTTTACAGAGATCGACCAGAGGGACGTAGACAAGTAGTCATTTGCAGTGAACACAATTCGTTTTCCGTCCGGTGACCAGGAGGGAGCTCCGTGCCCTCCGGTGGGATTGCCGACTTGAGTGATCTGTTTAGCTGTGCCGCCGTCCGACGGAACGATCCAGATCGTTGAGGGCGGCAGAGGATTCACAACGCCCGATTGAAAGGCGATAAATGTACCGTCGTGCGTCCACGATGGCCAGCAGCCAAAATCGGTTAGCTGTTTCGGCACGCCACCAAGAGCCGGCATGATCCAGATCCCGCCGCGGTCTTTGGAAAAGTAAGCGATGCGCTGACCGTCCGGAGACCACGCCGGCTGAGAATTCTGCTGTCCATCAGTGGTCAACTGAATCTCGCGTCCCCCGGGCGTAAGTTGCTTTATATAGATTTCAAACTTGCCGGTTTGATCGGACGAATAGGCGATGGAGTTCCCATCCGGAGAGATTGAAGGATCGTTGTCAAGGCTGGGAGCAAAAGTGACTTGCGCGTTTCTCAGCACCTGCGGCGCTGCATTAATCTCCGGCCGGCTTCGATTCAAGAGTTTGTAGAGCGCAAATATGCCGGCTATCGTTACCACCGCCAGCACGGTCGCAGCGAGGACTGCTCCCGTCTTATGGCGCTTGATCTCGACGCTCAGAGAATGTGTGATGGTTGAGACCGCCGATTTGATTTCATTTGTGCTCGAGGACTCTTTCTCAGTTGTCAGGCGTTGAGGCCGCATGCCAGCGTCAGCTTCACCAGTTTTGTTGGGTGCCACAGAACGATCGAGCCTGGCCTGAAAATCCAGCTCCTCCTTCAAGCTTTTCAGATCAAGCAGCATGTCCATGATCACTTGATACCGCTCCTCGCGATCTTTACGCAGGGCTTTATTAACAATACGCGACAATTCAGTCGGCGCTTCCGGCACAAAATGCGAGAGCGGAAGCGGATCGGTCTTCAGTATCGCGGCTAAGATGTCGCTGGGGGTTTCTCCCTGGAAGGGTCTTTGCCCCGTAACCATCTCATAGATGACCGCGCCGAGATTGAAAATGTCTGACCGCGCGTCAACCGTCACTCCGCGTGCCTGCTCGGGCGACATGTACCCAACCGTGCCCAGGATGATGCCGGAGCCGGTCTGCACTCTTTTGGTTTGAGCTTCGGAAATCGACGCCGGCGAAACCGGATCGATCAACTTGGCTAAGCCAAAGTCAAGCACCTTCACATAACCGTCTGGCCGCAGCATGATGTTTTCCGGCTTGATATCGCGATGAATGATACCGGCCCGGTGCGCGGCTGCCAGCGCGTCGGCAATTTGAATTGCAACTTGCAGCGATTCACTGAGACTGAGAGAGCTGTGGGCCAGACGCTGGCGCAAGGTCTCGCCTTCGACAAACTCAGTTGTGATCATCAGCGTAGAATGCGCTTCGCTAATCTCATAAATCGTGATGATGTTGGGATGATTAAGCGCCGAGGCTGCGCGGGCTTCCTGTTCAAAACGGCGCAGCCGTTCGACGTTCCGAGTAAAGGAAGCCGGTAGGATCTTCAGGGCTACTTTGCGACTAAGTCTGCGGTCCTGAGCCAGGTAAACCTCGCCCATGCCGCCCCGGCTGATAAAGGACACAATCTCGTAAGAACCGATTGCGTCTCCGGTTTTGAATTCGCTTTTCTCGTCCACGATCATTTCTGCCGCCGCTTCGTAAGCCGGAGAGTCGATGAAGTTCCCCGTCTTTTCATGAGAAGCAATCAATGATTCAACTTCCTGGCGCAGATCATCATCGCCGCCGCAGGCATTGGACAGAAATACATTTCGTTCTCGCGTCTCATATTTCAGCGCCGCATCAAAAATCTCTTTAACTTTTTGCCAGCGTTCGGGTGTCATGATTTCGGGTTTGGAGTACCGCCTTCAGGCGGAACCCAGGGTTACTTAAAAAAAGCGTTCCGCCTAAAGGCGGGACTCCAAACTTCCGCCTGAAGACGGAACTTCAAACTGTTACTCCAAACATACTTCAGGTCGTCAGCCAGACATTGCTGCTGCCCTCTAAATAGCTACGCGAGAATCGATAATGAACTCCCTCAAGTTTGGCGATGCAATCTATTCAGTTTTCGCCGCAGCCACGCGCGCGCCATCTTCCAGTCCCGCTCGACTGTGGCGTGGCCGATGCCCATCACTTCGGCCGTCTCTTCAATGGAAAGACCGCCGAAGAATTTGAGTTCGACGATGCGGCCCTGCTGGGGGTCCATTTTTGCCAATTCGTTGAGCGCTTCGTGCAGCGCCAGCAGATCGATCGCCGGCTCGGTCGCCATTTGCCTCGCTCCCAGCTGTCCGGCGCTGGTAATCGAGAGCCGCTGCTGATCAGACCCGCCGCGTTTTGCGGCCTGGCGCTGACGCGCATGATCCACAAGAATCCGCCGCATCAGTTGTGCGGCGACGCCGTAAAATTGCGCCCGATTTTGCCAGCGGGTGTTGCGCTGGTCGACCAGTTTCAGATAAGCCTCATTAACCAGGGCGGTGGGCTGCAGCGTGTGGCCCTGCCGTTCCCGGCGCAGATAGTTTCCCGCCAGACGCCGGAGCTCGCTGTAAACCAGGGGCATCAGCTTATCGAGCGCCTTTTGGTCGCCCTGCCCCCAATCTACTAATAGCTGAGTGACGCTTTCAGGACGCTCCATTGGGTTTCTCTATAGAACACGGATCGTTTAGAGGCGGGCTACCGCCCGCCGAAAAAAGCGGATTGATGAAATTGGCGCGTAGTCTCTAAACGCGTCCCTCGGCCTCGAGATTTACTGTGCCGAGATTCTACAACATATTTTTGGGGGATGTGAGGGAGTTTAGCTTCGGCCTGCGCGTTAACAAGTGTGAGGCAAAACGTGGTGAAGCAGTCAGTCGCAAGACGCACGAAATCAAGGCCGCCGGTCGCTTCAACCGCCACGGCATGAGAAACCCGACCATTAGGGGAGGGTGCCAAAGGAGGAGATATGAAAAACCAGGCTTACACAG
>WNGF01002590.1_pt1 | contig 28933 bp, 20 predicted proteins | sample 5400641 | NCBI WGS metagenome assembly WNGF01 (sample SAMN13153371, study PRJNA577476) | soil metagenome | isolation source: 80 cm soil or saprolite under grassland replicate 2 | place: USA:California | collected 2016-06-15 | reverse complement strand
CAACGTGACGGTAACGGATTCGAACTCCCTCGATCTTACCAACTCGTTTACACTTTCAGCTTGGGTCAATCCCGCCTCTGCTTTTACGGATTTCCGTTCCATCCTTGCGAAAAACTACAAGTATTATCTATATGCGAGCAGTACTGGATTCTGCGGCGATGGAAGCACGCTGGGAGGCTTCTATGAGGTGATGGATATAGTCGTATGCCAGCCCTCGTCACTTCCCGTTAACACCTGGACTCATCTGACCTTAACTTATAACAGTTCAGTGCTCACGCTATATCGAAACGGCGGCGCAGTCGTTACCGCGAACGTTTCCGGAACCCTTTCCCACTCTACCGGAACCCTCCAGATCGGAGCAAGCGAATACGGAGAATACTTCCAAGGGCTAATTGACGAAGTCCGCGTTTACAACAGGGCGTTAACCAATACCGAAATTCAAACAATTTACCAACAAGCAGCTGTCACCCTGCCATTCGATTATTCGATTTCTAATTCAGGCGATCGTTCGGTAAACGCCGGCTCTTCGATTACCAATTCCATCAACGCAACCTTGGTATCGGGTGCCACTCAAGCGGTTTCTTTCAGCGTCTCAGGGCTGCCTTCTGGAGCTACGGGAACTTTCTCTTCCGCGTCTTGCACTCCCGTTTGCTTGACGGTATTAACTATTAGTACCAGCGGGTCGACACCTGCCGGGAGTTATCCAATTACAGTGACATCTGCGGGAGGCGGTTTGAAAAGGTCTACAATTTTTACTCTCAGCGTATCATTCGCACTTACGGTCGCAACCCCGACATTGACACCGAACGGGGCTAGTTTCTCAAGCTCTGTGTCTGTAGCGATGCAGTCAGCAACCTCGGGGAGCTCGATTTATTACACCACAGATGGGTCAACACCGACTCAATCGTCGACCTTATACACGGGAGCTATGACTCTCACGAGCAGTGCGACAATCAAAGCCGCGGCTTTCAAGAGCGGTTACAATCCAAGCACGGTGTCTGCGGCTTCGTTTACAAACAGCGGTACTGTGACGGGCAACGTGTATTACGTAGCCAAAACCGGCGCTGATACTAATACTTGCACGCAAGCCGAATCGCAATCAACGCCCAAATTAACTGTCGGGGCCGGTATCGCTTGTTTGTCTAGTGGTGATACTCTTTTGATCAAAGCTGGAACTTATGCCGAAACGGCGACGACTCCACCTTCTGGAACATCGTGGTCAAATCCCACGACGATTGCCAGATTCCAGAGCGATGTTGTTGTTTTTGACACGCCCAACCCACTCAAGACTTTCAACACGAGTTTACAATATCTAATCATTGACGGAATCATTTTCGATGGAATTAATGGAAACAGCGATGTAGTTGCTATCGGTCAAGGGCCTACTCATTTAAGGTTCAAGAACTGCGAAATTAAAAATGGCTATCATAACGGAATCATTACGAGCGATCCGAGTATAATTTCTCCTACGGACACCTACATCGAGTTGATCAATTGTAAGGTCCACGATAATGGACGGCAACCGATTGCCGAGTATTCCGCAGGGCATAATGGCGCTTATATTTCTTCGGGCCAAAACCTGATCGACGGCGGGGAGTATTATAACAATCTTCGGGGCGGTGTCCGGTTTTTTACTAGCGAGGCAACAAAGGGAAACAACAATATCGTAAGAAACGCCCTCATCCACGATAACGGATGGAATGCACCTTCTGGACCTGGCATTTATCTTTCTGACAACAATCAGCTAGCTTACAACAACGTCATTTACCACAACAACGATGCGGGTATCGTGATTGGCATAACCAAGCCCTCAGACAACATTCGCATCTACAACAATACAATCTACAATAACAATTACTATGGAATAGACATACGCGGCACGGCAACCAACAACATCATCAAGAACAACATAATTTATGCAAACACAGCTACGATCAATGATCAGGGCGTTGGGTCCATTATCTCCAACAATCTTACCGTTAACCCCAGTTTCATCGATGCCGGGGGCGGCGATTTCCGTGTCCAGTCAGGTTCAGCCGCGATTGACGCGGGAACAGATTTATCGCCTATCGTGATGTATGATTTCAACGGAATTTCCCGTCCCCAGGGGGGAAGCTACGACCTTGGAGCTTTCGAGAAGGTCGCACCCTAAAATCACCCAACCTCTTAAGTTATTTTTGCGCATCAGTTTCCGGCTAAACTAGACGGTAGGATAATTTGGCAACCAATCAGACACTTGCGGGCATTACGCGAATTGTTCCCGGATTATTCATCATAAATTGTCATTGTGGTCCGGTTTGCGCAAAGGACTCGGAAGTAGTGCATCGCGGTCGTTTTTTTTCCCGAGACATAAAATGGTTGCCAGCCGCACTTTTTATATAGCCGAATTGCAGCACTATTCTCCATATAGACGGAAAGTTGCAAAGACCGCATCTGAAGGTCACGAGATCTTCTCTCGAAGGCTCTCATCAAACGAAGACCGATTTTCCTTCCGAAAGCGGAAGGGGAAACGGCAATTGCTACGAGCGACATCGTTGGCTGAGGAAGCAGTGGTGGTGCATTGTCTGCAGCAGAATAACCCAAAAGAAGTCTGAGTCGGCCTACGAGACGACGACGAAAGTGATCGCTAAGCAAAAGCCACGGTCGTATTATAATCCCTACAACCGCAGTCCAAAATAAGTCACGATTGATGGACCTATTGTAACCTAATGGCGCTCCAACCACGTATCCGACAACTTTGCCGTTGCTGTCGATCGCAACTAGCGAGATCGCATTTTCGGCGTGACGGAACCACTTTATGAACGCCCTGACATAGGCGTGCCCAATACGAGTGTTCATATACCCCGCGAATGCGTCGAAGTGTAGTTTGACAACAGCTGGAACCGCATCTTCATTCATGGGCACGACGGCAACAACAATGGATGAGGTAGTGGTATCCATTATCGGACTTAAAAATCCCGCCAGTTAACCCTACTATCCAAGACCGAATGATAAAATCTCATCACGCTGTGTGCCACGTTCTCGAGAGCAAGATGGGACACATGTTTTCGTCCGTTGCTTCGTTCTCTTGCGAGAAGAATCTTCACTAAAGCTTCCCCTACTGCTTGGGGATCACGTGGAATAACGGCTGAGGGATTTACATCCGCTAATCGCTCCGGAACATCCCCGACGGGCACAGAGACAACAGGTAAGTTACAGGCAAGTGCTTCCTTGACTACATTGGGCGAACCTTCTTGTTTACTAGCGACTAAGAGAGCATCAGCTGCGCGATAGTACAGAGGCATTTGAGTAGGCTCCACGTTCGAAGTGACGTGTAGTTTGGCTTCTGGAATACGGGATTGTGCTACCCTGATAGCGACTTCGGCTAAGTCAAGCCCTTTATTTTTCGCGTCACGCCTTCCATCGATAATTACGACCGCGCGCTTAAGGTCCCAACCAAGCTCTTTTCGAGCTTCGTCCCGTGAACCTGGCGCAAAGAGATCAAGATCAACTCCGTCAGGGATGACAACTGCGCGTCCTCGACTCCACCACAAGGCTTGTCGGAGCTGTTCGCTAACGCAGATGATTCCTCGGGCCCGAACGGCGGCTAAGTTGGACAAAAGTATACCGATGTAGGTTCGCACTATGGAGATTGAGGCTCCAGGGAGTAAGTCGCTTCCGCAGAAGGTGATCACTGTGGGGTACCCCGACAGCACAGATAGTGTCGCTACGATCGTTCCGTATCGTGCATGGACGAGATCTGGATTGAGCCTCCGTGCTTCCCGACGCAGTTCACGCCACTTCCGGAAGAGATGAAGTGGCGAGTGGCTTGTGCCAAGGTCAAACGTGCTGATTTGGGTTCCTGCATTCCTCAGTGAAGCCACCTGACGGTCTACGAAGACCGCGGTGCAGGCAAATTGTCTTCTCGCACCCCAATGATTAGAAACCACTAGGACATGAAGCGGCCCCACCGCGGGACCCGGTGCGGTATTGGTGTTAGTGGCCATTGCGCAATTTCCAAGGAAACATTCCCCTAGTATATGCTCTTCTGTACAAAAGGATGTCGGCCCTCCAAGAATTGGCGAGCCCAGGATTCGTAGATCGCTAATCGAAACAGCATGTTTTCGAGGCGCAGGGACCGATCTCCCGCAGCCCGTCTTGCGAGAAGTTGTCGCACACCCTCGATATTGACAACCTCCGCAAGATGGCGTGGCGCATCAAGTGCTTCCCTGAGCCAGTCCACCAGCGGTCCTGCGAGCCACTCGGTTTGTGGCGTTGAATACCCGAGTTTGCTTTTTCGTGTAAGCACACGGTCGGGAAGGATATTCATTAGGGCGTCTCGGAGTATACGCTTGGTCCAGCCATTAGATATTCGCATATCGGCATGGAGGGTCGCCAACCACTCGACAAAAAGGTGATCTACAAATGGCACTCGGGATTCAACGCCAAAAGCCATGGTGTTACGGTCCTCGTATCGGAGAAGTACAGGTAAACTAAAGTGTGTCATATCAGCGTGGAGGCGACGGCCAAGCGAATCGCCGAGGGCCATTTTTATAGGACGTTGTGGCTTCGAATCCCCAGACCAGAGTTGATTGACTTCAGGAATGGTTTTCAATAGATAGCGACGCCCATCAACGAATCGAGTCGTTTTTAGGATTTCCGGACTACTAAAAAATGCTAAGGCTTCCCTCGTCGCTCGCGCGTAATGACCAGCGGTAATAAGTTGCCGAAGGTAAACTAAGATAAATTTCCTGTAACCTGCTAGTTGTTCGTCTGCACCCTGGCCATCCAAAAGGACTTTAATTCCATGTTCGCGAGCCATTCGGGCAACGCAGTAATAGGCGTATGGACTCGTGCTTCCGACGGGCTCCTCCTGATACCATAACCAAGTGTCCAACTCTTCCCGTAGCCGTTCGCCACTCGGAAAAACGAAGTGAGTCCGACAGCCAGTGGCGGCTGCTACTGGCTCTATGTAGGACCGCTCGTCGAGGTGTGGGTCCTCAAAGCAGGCGCTGAACGTGTGCTGCCAATCATCTTGGCCGGTTCCTCGCTTCAGCAGCTCGTTCCTGACTAGGCAAACTATGGATGAAGAGTCGAGACCACCACTCAAGCACGTACCCACGGGCACGTCGGACCTCAAGTGAAGTGATATGCTCTCTTCGAAACGGTTACGAAATTCAGCGGTGAGCGCGCTGATTTGCTTTGGTGGCGTGGTTATTTCTTCACTCATTCTAAAACGCCAATAGCGTTCTAAAGTGATGCCGCTGTCCGGATCCCACGTCATTGCGTGCCCAGCTGGTAGACGTTGGATTCCTAACACCATTGTTTCCGCTGGATGATGATCGAGTAGGTTCCATGCCAGAAACTCACGTGCGAGATGAAGATTTGCTCTGCGATCAGGTAAGAACTCGAGGAGCGCCTTAAGTTCGGAGGCAAAAGCGATTTGGCTTTTGCCGTCCGTCCAATAATGAAAAGGCTTGATTCCTAGCCTATCGCGTGCCGCAAAGAGGCGGCGTTCATTTTTGTCCCAAATGGCAAAGGCAAACATCCCTCGCAGTCGCTCGAGGCATGCCTCACCCCAATGGACGTACGCGGCAAGAAGCACTTCGGTGTCCGATTGCCCACGAAACCGGTAACCCCGTGTCCTCAGTTCTTCTGCCAGCTCCAGATAGTTATAGATTTCGCCGTTGAAGGTGATCCAGCATCGACCCTCGGGATCAGACATTGGCTGATGGCCAGCATTGCTGAGGTCGATAACGGATAGTCGACAGTGACCTAACGATACACCACGAGTATCAAAAAAACCTTCGCCATCAGGTCCACGGTGGCGCTGTATCGAAATCATACGACGCACAGCAGCCATTGCTGCTTCCAGCGAGCCATCCTTATAGACTAAACCAGCTATGCCACACACAACTGCTTCCCAAATCCTGTTCTCTTAGCTCGCGCAAACGTAGGAACCAGATTATAAGACCCTCTTACGCATTAGCAATGCCCGGCTTTTTCGAGAGTGCCATTGACGTACACATTCCATATTCTCGGACCTCGTAAACACAACCTAACCAGAGTGATAATATTAATAGTTTGCCATAGATTTTAGCCTACCTTGAGTCGTAGTGTACGCATGTGGTTCCCCCACTGTACCTTGAATCCCAGCACATCTAATGATGGCGCATAAATTCCTATCCTTGGGAGTTCGTAGCGGGTCTCGGCCTCTACGGTTGGAGTTAGGGCATAACCATGTGTCATACCGAGGCTATGGCACTCCTTCAAAACTTGCCTATTGTACACCCCACTCGGATAAGCAATAGAGTTGCACGCTTTGCCAGTGATTGCTTCGATCCACGCTTTGTTATTAAGTATTTGGCGATAAACCTCAGCTGGATCACACTTGGTAAGAAACGGGTGATCCACCGTATGAACTCCGAAAGAAAAAAGCGGGTCTGCAGCTAACTCGCTTACTTGCTGAGGTGTAATTCCCGCATAGGCATCAGCTAGCTTCTTTTGGCCAACAAAATCCTCCAACGACGGAAGTTCTTGTTCAATAGCTTCATACATTGCGGAAGGGTGCGGCTTTAAATCTAAAAGAAGATCCCACAGACGCCGGATGCTTATAGCGCGTTTGTTCGAACGCATGTTGAAAAACCCACCACGAAAATGGATTTCATCACCTGGAAAGTACCGTTGAAGAGCAAGCAGATAGTTGAACCAGAGGTAATTACCACGTGCCGATTGACGGGAACAGACAAAAAAGATCGCCGGGACTGCAAGCTTTCGAAGTATCGGGGCGACCACTTCGGCGTGATTGCGAAAGCCATCATCGAAAGTAAGAATCACCTTTATTGCTTGGACCGCCTCACGCCTATTCCATAGACTGTCTGGAGCGACAATCTCAAAGTGCTGCTTGAGAAAGATAATGTGCTGTTCGAAGACCTCACCGTTAATCGAGCTACCCTCCCTGTCCTGAGGAACGCCATGGTATACAAGAATTACAGCCCTGCGGGAAGAGAAGAATCGAATGTAGGGAGCTTTCCAACTGGGTCTGAGGAAAAGGTGACTAAACATTTTTCCCATCCGCACGTTTTTGTAGGACGATCAGAGCTCCGCGTGTCTGAAGGTCTTCGGCATCCAGCATCCTAAATTTCGGTGACAAATGCTGTACCGTCATACCGGCTCTTTCATATTCCTTTTTCACCACCAAGATTTTAAAACCGACCTTTTGGCTACAGGAAAGATGAGTGCTAATGGGTTCTCGATTTAAGAAAAACTCACGCCGTCCGCGCGTGAGTTTCCATTCCCAATCGGAGTAGGCCCAATGCCCATTCCAAACCGGCGACAGATAGTGACCGCTAAAATTGATGACGTGAGACGCATAGCCACCAGGCCTTAACCATTTGGCCATAGCACGGTAAGTTTCTTCAATTGCATCCAGGTATTGTAAAACGCTTTGCGAGAACATCAAATCAAGGGATTCCGCGGGAATGTTCTCTGAAGAAATCCATGGCGCATGATAGGCCAAAGACTGACTACCGTTCACCCCCGCCCTAAGTTCAAGCCGCAGGGTTTCTACTCTTGTATTGAAATCTGTCCAATCAATGATTTGATTTGGGAATTTATAAGAATCTAATATCGGTCGGACATAGGGGAACTCATTGTGATCAGGGATCTCCTCTTTATAAAAGTACATTTGAGCGAGCTCTTCAAATATCTGTTTCAGATCGGCCTTTGCTGAAAATGGCACGACATCGAGACCAACGTATCGCTTCGCGCCGGAAAGCAGAGCTGCTAGTCCAACGCCGATGCTGTCACCAGGCCCAAGTTCACCAACGCGCGCGTTCTTAATTCTGAAGCCGAAGTCATTGAGCGTCACTAAATGGCGCAGCCAAACCGAGTAGCAGTAACGAGGAGAATTAGTTCCACCGGTCGTTGCATGACGTTGACGCCAAGCGTTCAGAACCGGCAGCCAAGTCAGCATTCCCTTTAATATGTGGGGTACTTTCCAGCGTTGCATCATAGACAGTCCTTGCGCGTGGCGCTTGGAGAGCAGGAATGTCCCTCACAGTCGATAAAACCTGAGGGCTTCTGCCAAGTCACGTGCGTTTGACTGTCGTGCCAACCCGACATACGGTAAGCACCCAAAGTTTCTTCAACTAGACGATCCAACCGAAACTCTCGCTCCGCTTTGGCCCGGCCGGCTTCACCCATGCTTCGGCACAAGTCGCGGTTCCTAATAAGCCTCGCTATACGCTCTACGAGCGTTGCATGGTCCCCGCGACGCACTACGAATCCGGTCTTACCATCGTCAACCAAAAATGGAACATCACCCGCATCTGTAACCACCGTCGCTCGCCCTGACGCCATAGCCTCCATAACCGCATTGGGGTAGCCCTCTCCGTCCGAGACATGCACAAGGAACGTCGAATTGGCCAACCATTTTGGAATATCATCTGAATGACCTATGAGTTGGGTCCGATCCGCCACCCCCAGATTTTGAGCTTGGTTCTTCAGTGCACCGCGTAATGGACCGTCACCCGCAATGCATATCTGGTAGTCAAATCCCTGTTGTTTTAGGTCTCGGGCAGCGGTCAACAAGCGATCCCACCGCTTTGCTGGCATAAGATAACCTATCCCCAATATAGAAACCGGGCCATCGGTTGGCAGAGCTGACTTTTGGAAATGCGTCAGATCCAACCCATTGCGAACTACGTGTATCTGCTTGGGAACAAACTGACTACAAATCTCGCGTGCAGATTTGACTGCCGAAAAGCTATTGGATATTTGATTTCTAGGCCACCGTCCACTCAATCGGCCTAACCACCAGCCGGAATTTTCTTGCTCCAATTTAAAATCATTACGAACCGAACCCAAGGGAATTGCCGGTGTTGCGAGGGTCCCCCAATGAGCTGCAAAGTTGGTATAGAAACTATACGAGTGAACCACTTCAGGTCGGAGTTCTCTTACCAGACGACGAAACTCTTGCAGTTTTGCGGGCCCTGAAAGGGTTTGAGGAAAACGATATAGAGGGATACCAAGAGCTTCAATTTGAGGTACATGTATATTTTGCCCACGATAACTCCATACCGCGACCGCCGGATTATAACGTTTTAGATCCATCGCTTGGAGCAAATAGCACAACTGGCGCTCAAGACCACCCGTATGTAAATCACCGACAAGATATAGGAAACGGCACTTCACCGTCTTTGCCTCCTGCAATGAGTAACGAATGGCACCCCTGCCGCTACCCACTGTTATCTTTTTCGTGAGCTTGGTCGGGCAGCCAAACCGTAGTTGCGTCTCACATTCGGTTTGCTTCCCGACAGAAACATGTTGTGCTGTGTTGACTGAATTAGCTGCCGAACCGCGTCACGCATCTTTGGCCGCATAGCTGTAGAAGTCAATGACAGCGAGAGGCTAAATATTGCCCAGTGCGACGTAAATGCTTGGTTTTCTGCCAAGACGGCCAGGAAGACGTAAATCAATAACGGCAATAGAAAAGGAGCATCAGGAAGACGTTCGATAGTTGCCCGAAAGGCCCTCCTGGCGGCCTGTATCCAACCGGCTAGAAATAATATCGACGGGACTATTCCCCCAGCCAACGCAACAAAGAGAAAGCCATTGTGTGGCGTTAGATCGCCACTACCTACTACGTAGGTCCCAGTATCCGACGTCGCGACACCTAATATTGGCGATTCAAGGATCCGCTCGACTACCAGTGGCCAAACGAGCAAACGCCCGCTTTCCTCCGTTCCACGTTCAGCGTAAGATTCTGAAATTTGCCCGACCACTCCCGTTGTGAAAAAAACCCAAATCATGAGCAATAGGAGTAGAACAGGAATAAAGCCGCGCTTAAGAAGATGACGAAGCGCGATCATACTTGCAATCAAGACTGCGACGAGTGTGCTGCGACTGACAGTGAGGCCAACGACAACAAAACAGCCCAGTGCGCCCAACCAATTAGCGATACGAACGATACTGCGGTTCGTCTCAATGCCAGATATAACGAAACAGACCGCTACAAATCCGAACCACTGTGCAAGATCATTTGGATTGGTTAATCCAACTAAACCTTCTAGACCGACTCGTTCGACCTCGGATCCACCGACAACCGTGAGGTGTTGAAGTAAAAACATCCCAGCAATCATTGCCACGATTGGAAAACGATGGACGAAACCCGTTCGCAAACAGAGCGATCGAACGATAACAAACTCAATTATCCAAATAACGAATGGCCGTACGTACTCTCCCGTTAATGGTTCACCATGAATCATTAATTGCAATAGCACGAAGGAGGCTCCGCAGCTGACTGGCATCAAGATTGGTGAAATTGCACGTGCTCTGAGCCGTATAACGCAAAAAATTGCCAAGGCTAGGTTCAATCCGGCCCCGAGAAAAGCCATTGAAAATAGTTCCCCGGCCAGTCCGAGACTGTAAACAATAAGACCGTAGTAACAGTACTCAACAAAAGCGGGTACGATCTCGCGAGACAACGCAGCGGCTCCTCTAACTGTTGGCCGTGGAGGCAGTGGCTCCATCGTTAGGCCTTGACTCCTAGCCGGAAGGCAATAATTTCTTCAAGTCGCTTGGCAGACGCAGCCCAGGTGAGACAGTCCCTCACATATATCGAACCGAGCTTGCCACGTGTTTTCATCTCCGATGCAATTTCCAGAAGCCGCCTCATCTGCAAACTCAACGACGACATCGATGCAGGCTCAAATAACCATCCCGCACCCGTCGCGGAAAGAATTGTGTTACCGCCGATATTGGAGGCAAGGATGGGGATTCCACAAGACATTGCCTCGAGCATCGCATTCGAAAAATTTTCGTACCTGCTGGGCATAACCAAGAGGTCCATAGCCCGATACCAGGCAGCCAGTTTTTCGTGGTCCACGTCGGGCTCGATGTGAACGGATCCACCGGCAAGCTCTTTGGACAAGACTGAGCGCATATACCTTTCTTCCGTGCCTCTACCGATAACAAGCAGCTTCGCATTAGGAGCAACACAGGACATTTCATGGAATGCTGTGGCGAGAAGGTCCACTCCTTTCAGGTGTGTCAATCTCCCTACGTAGCCGAATACTCGATCTTGGTCCGTCCAACCAAGATCTGACCTGATCGAGGATCCCTCAGAACTGAAACGATGTCTGTCCACGCCAATGGGAAGCTCGATCGCGTGATCACCAAGAAAACGGCGGATACGGATTAGTGCATCGCCGTTGGCGCACACAGCATGCACCGCACGTAACGCCGGCGCTAGATCGGCAGTTGTCGGCCCCGGCAGTCGCAGAATTGTAGGACGATGGCGAGCGATCTTGCTTGCCAGAAGCGGATTCGCATGTACATAAATAACGTCGAACTGATTCCAAATACGACAAAAATCTCTCTCGACTCGTCGGGCGAAACGTCGGTCATGCAACCGTATGGCTCTCCAACTAAGCGCTTCCTGGACATGGTTCCATCTCGCCCGAGGCTTTTCTTCGCAAGGGATAAATCGCCGGATAAATGATAGAAATCCTTGACCAAAGTTCCTCGACCACAAGCCAGAGATTGGGATAGGCTCTATATTCGATGGGAGGGGTATTGGATACCTTGTTTTGTGATCTGCGAGAAAGGCCGCTTTGACATTATGACCACGTTCTGCAAAGGCAGTAAATAAATTTCTGGTGAAATTTTCTCCTCCGCCTCGCAGGACACCAAGTTCGGAGTGTATAACCAATATTCTCATTACTTAATCCGATCTTAGAACTCACGGCCCAGTTCGAATTACGAACCTACTCTCCGAAGAGCCCGTTCAAAGGTTGCAGTAACCGCTTCTTCGCTGTGTACGTCCGCAATATAGCGGCGAGCCCGGGATGCTATACGTTCGCGTTCCTCAACCGAGTTTAGAAGAGCGTTAATATCTCCAATCGCCTTTTGGATACTACCGGAGAGGACGCCTAGTCGCATACGTTCAATAATACGATCAGGGTCTACCTTTAAGCTTACGACAGGAGTCCCACTCGCCCAGGCCTGAATAAACGTGTTTGGAAAGCCCTCTTCGTCAGACGTTGATAGAAGGACGGCCGCATCAGCAATGACTTGAGCGGCTTCCTGGGGTCCGACTTGTCCTCGATACGAAATATTCGGCAACTTCCGGAACTCCTCTGTAATTCGCTCACCGTAACCTGGTGGCGACCGGTGAGACGTAGTGCCACCACAAACGACAAAAGAGATGTTTGGTGCTTTGCGCGCAATTTCAACTAGCACGTCGGGCCTTTTGGGCTGTCGGAGCATCGCTACCCATGCGACGTATTTTTGGCGCTCGACATGCGGCGTGATGTGTACGCTTTCGCTTAAGCCTTTTAATAGGTCGCACACCTTCGGAAGCACTGATGCCTTGGCTTGCCACCGATGCGGCAGTGCAGATAGCTGCCCTTTATGCTGGACAAAGATTTTGCTTGTCCGCGCAAGACCCCACGCATAGAGCGGCCACCAGCGACGACGGTAGGCGAGGGCATAGCGAGGGTAAACATCAGTATCGAATGCCGTATGAAATATGGTGCGGATATGCGCGAATGAGGCTAATTCGACGACCGGGCCCAAAAGGTGACCAGCTCCTTCCCAAAATAGCCAATTGGGTCGCTCCGACGACAGAAACTGGCGCCATGCGAAGACATTTCGTGACCGATTCAGGCCAACATATTCGACGCCGTCAATAGTTTTACGTTCTGTCGGCTTCAGTGATCCTGCGACACCGACCACGGCGGTCCATCCATGAGCAGCAAGCGCACGAGAAAGAAGCCATTGATCTCGCTCCAGTCCTCCGTTTGCTTCGGGCGCACCCGTGGCATACTCGTAAATGCCCTCATTTATAAAGGCGATCTTCATTTTAGTAGGCGCGTCCAAGGCATTGAGAGTATTTTCGACGTAACTACTTGGTAAAAAAAATAACTCTCCAATGGAGCAAGCGATAAAAAGAAATAATAAAAGGACCTACTCGAATCAGTCGATTGAGGTACCGAGCACGTCCGTAACTATGCTTAATCAGATGTTTCTCAGCAGAGATAACGTTGGAAAAATGTGCAAGAATGTGTTTGTAAATTTCACTGCTGGAAAGATAGTGGGTTCTGTTCTTTAAATATTCGTAGTTGCGATCTGCGACCTCGGTAAATCGAAGTCCTTTTTGAAAACGGTTCCTGACCCCGATAAATGCCCAGAGCAACAACCATGGGTAACTTTGCAAGAACCCCCCGAGCGGGACAAACACGTGCGGTTCGATAGGGCTCCATTTTGACGGAAGAAAATGCAAGCTAAACCCGCCCGGCTTCAATACGCGCCAAATCTCGGCAAGCGCTTCTGAATAGTTTTGCACGTGCTCAAAAACTGAATTGGAGAAGACAAAGTCAAAGGTTACGTCAGAAAAAGGAATTCGGTACTTGTTGCTGGTATCTATTGAACGTAGGTAGGCCGTTGGTGCGCGAAGATCTAAGTCTACACCGAATGCTTCAAAGCCGGCATTCCTATATTCCCGTACAGTTTGTCCTTCGCCACACCCGAAGTCTAAGATCAAGGAACGTGCCGTTATTTCATATCCAAGTTCATTGAGTATAGATAAATGAAGGCGAATTTGCTGTGTTACAGCTGTATTTACTTCCACCGGACGACTCTTACTTTCACAGGAGATCAATTGTTTAATTGAATTTGCGTGTTTCATAGCGCGCTTGGCGCCCTGAGGGAAAACCCCTCTGCAGTTCGGGGATTCCCGCTTAAATCGTGAGCGACCGCGCCTTTGCCCAAGCAAGCAATACAAAAGGGTTCCAAAGTTCTCGGTCGAGCCCACCCTCAAATGTATTGATTGCCTCGAGCCGCCGAAGGTAACTGTAATCATAGAGACGAAAGTGCCTTTCTCCCCATTCAAGCACTGCCTCGACCCCTAGACTCCATGCGCCGGCGAGCCTTCTGTCGAGAGGAACGTTGAACCCCTGCTTCGGCCTGTCCCACACGTCCTGCGGTAAAAGGCGACGGGCAATCGGCATGAGCAATGCCTTAAGTTGGCCGCCAACGATCCTCTGATTTGCGGGGAGGGGAAGGATTCGATCCAGCAGAATCTCATCGAGATAAGGCACTCGCACCTCGAGGGAGGCGAGCATACTGGCCCGATCCGTTTTCACCAAACAATTTTCGCTCAGATACGTCTCGATATCAGTGCGCATCAATTTGTCCATGTCAAAGTCTGTTCCGTAACGCTGAGCGCGCCGTTCCCACGGCTCGAAGTAGTCATCTATTTCCGCGGCTTCCTTATAGGGATGACTCAGTAGTTGTCGCAAGTCTTTGCGAAAGACCGGGAAATCGCCGTACCTGGTCCATGAGAAGCGAAAGAGTTGCTGCGTAGACAAGGTCCGCCGATATACGTGGCCCATTCCCCGCGGTCTCCAAGGAAGTCTCGTCAAAGCACGATGGCATAATGAGGCGAATGGGAGTCGCACGTGTCCGTTTTCATGCCAGAGATATTTTGGATACCCGCCGAAGACTTCGTCGCCGCCATCGCCGGAAAGCGCGACTTTCACGTGACGCTTGGTCATCTCCGATAGCGCGAAGGTCGGCACGAAGGCCGGATCGCAAAACGGCTCGTCGAGACGGCCGATCAACTCCAGAAGCGCCTCGGCGCCGACGTCTTCGGCGGTCAATACCGTGTGATCGGTCGCAAACTGCCGGGCAACCAGTTCGGCAATGGCGGACTCGTCGACGTTGCCCTCGGAAAACGCAACGGAAAATGTCCGCACCGGGCGGCTGCTGTGCCGCGCCATCATTGCGACGAGCAGCGACGAATCGATGCCGCCGGACAAAAACGCGCCGATGGGCACGTCGCTGATCATCTGGCGCTGCACCGCTTTCTCAAGGAGCTGCTCGAGCTCAAATTCGTCCGGCGCAGTCAAACTCGCGTCCGCCATCGGCGGGGACCAGTAACGTTCGGTCGTGGGCTCGCATGCACCCAAAGTCCATTTCATTCGGCTCCCGGGTTCGAGCTTGCTGACGCCTTTGAAGATCGTGCGCGGCACGGGGATATAGTCGAATGTCATGAGATCTCGTAGCGCGGTCAGATCAATCTCGCTGTCTGCTCCCAGCAGCACCCGGAAAGGCTCCAAGGTCGACGACAGAATCAATGAACCGCGGCGCATCGCCCAACACAGCGGCTTGATTCCCAGACGATCACGGGCGGCGAATGCAGTCTTTTGCAAGCGATCCCAAATTACAAATGCAAACATGCCGTGTAAATATCGGACGACTTCTGCGCCCCAGCGTTTATAACCTTCGAGAATGACCTCGGTATCTGACCGCGTGTTGAATCTCGCCCCGTCTTTCAGAAGTTCCTCCCGAAGCTCGGGAAAATTGTAAATCTCGCCGTTGAAAACGATGACGTAGCGGCCGTCGATACTATGCATCGGCTGGTCGCCGGTGCTGAAATCAATAATCGACAATCGTCGGTGACCGAGGAATACTCCTTCCTCCGACCAGTCACCGGATGCATCCGGTCCGCGGTGCGCGATAGACTCGAGGGCGCCTCGCACCAACGTAGAATCAAATTTTCGGACGTTCCCTAATATAGCAATAAACCCACACATAGTGCGTTAATGTAACCTTCGATCTCTATGAATTTCGGGATCCGTCAACTGCGAATTTTACATTGTCCTGGAGGATGACAAAAAACCCAGAACCGATCATTTGGCAGGAACATCCGGAATCAAAGTATCAACCACGCGCCAAAAATAATCGCATTCGCGTATCGCAAACGTCGCACATTTGTTTAGAATGGCTTGGACCCCGTACAAGTAGCACCCATATGGAGCCAAGTCTGCTTGCGATTCAGGATGCAGCTTCACCGGCTTTGTTTTGACCTATAGCGGTGATTTTTCTGCGTTGCCAAATGTCCCCTTGTCCTACGGGCTGGTAGTGCTCTGAAAAAAACGAAGTAATGGCAGCGGGCAAACGCCGCAAATTCTTATCGAAAATAAGATACTCAGGCTTCATTTTGCCCGACTGCAGATTGGCAAGCAGTTCACTGAAATCGTTGGCGGTCAACATCTTTTGTATCCCAGCGGTGAAACAGAAAAAAAAATAAGCATGAGGACGAAAGAGTCCAGTTCCGGTGAAACCGTCCATGAACGTATCGGTTGGAGCTGTGTTCTCGATCACGTACCTTATTTGATTAATCTGATCCGTGTTTCGCCAGTTAAAAACATCAATCAGTCGTTTAAGCGGGGGCACGGATACCATTACCAGGAAAAATATCAATGCGGCTAAACGTACCCGAAGCCAAAGAAAAATTATCCCACCTGCGAGTGCGCAAAACCAAAATGCGACCACAATATACGGGTGCGGGGAGCCGGCTCCCAAAGAGACAAGGCCCAAGAATACCAGTGCCCCCAAAACGTAATACGACGCCGAGACAATCCACTTCCGGCTATTTGCCTGCTGCCGCAATTCCCACAGCGTCTCTATTGTTTTGACGACCCCTATTGCCCCGAACAACGCAAGCAGAGGCAGTAACAAGAGATAATACTGCGCGTGCGGCACCGGCACAATGAATACCCCAGCAATCACTCCAAACGTGCTCGGAACAAGGATAAGATCCGCGCGAGATGACAACTTTCGTTTGATGATTTCGGGAACATGTTGCAATAACGCTAGCAGACCGAAAAATACCATATAGGGACTACTGAAAATTAACTGATGGAGACCCGGGAACGGGGAAAAACGGTCTTTGAATCGAAAGTTGAATAGGAGATTGTAATAGACGAATTCCCGCAGCCCGTTTTTCAGATAAAAATAGCCGAGCGTGAGAAGCAACGGCAAGCAGGCTCCGGCTATAAGAAAACAACCGTTTCGAAATCGAGCCAGCCAACCCCCTTCCTCAACCGGAATGAGAACGTATAGCGCCATCGCCACAGCCAGCCCAGGAAGGACAAAGAATACCTTTGGGGTCGACATAATCCCCGCGCCTAGAAAAAACCCACTCCAGGCGAACCGCAACCATATTTTGGGACCCGTAGTATCTAGACGCACGGCTTTAACCGCCATGACCAAACATGCAAGCCAAAAAATACAGGCAAATAAGTCGGGGCGAACCTCAAGGGTAGTTGCCGAAAATATTTCGGTATTAATGAGGAAGAGTATAGCGACGAAGCCGACAAGATTATCGCGCCACAGTTTCCCCAGCCAAAAAGTAAGCAGCAAAATGATTCCCGTGAGGAGCCACATCAACGTCCGAGCCAAGAAAAGAAATGCCACCGCGTCACGGGAGTTCCTTTCAACATCAAAGAATCCGTAAAATGGCGCAAGAAAAAAGTGAAACCACGGTGTATGGTGCTCGAAAAAATCGAGATAAGGGAGGCTTCCTTTCGAAACAAGCCAGGCTACATGCAAATGTTCGAATTCGTCTTGATCGAACTGCCGGGTTTGTAAGAGCCAAATGCGTAATCCGTAAGGTATCAAGACAAGAAGAATCACAATAAGGTATAGAGGATGCTTCCGCGAGGCAGATCGAATAGAATCAAAAAATTTAGAGATTTGTGTCATTTTAAAAATCTATTTAAGCTTTGACACTGCCGTTGGGAAGGTTACATGTTTTTTAATGTCTCATTCCGGGATGGTTGAAATCCCTCGCCTTGAGGCGAAGAGAAAATTCGTCATGCCGGCGAAGGCCGGCATCCAGGTTCGTTTTCGGTTTAAGCATGACGGAGCCTGAATTTCCGCCCAGGATCGAATCCGGGGCAGGCTCTGCGCGGGAATGACGGAAATTTGAGTCGACTTCCAGTCGACAAATTTAGAACCCCTCGGCTTGGGGCCGAGGGTTGTTCAGTTTTAGGTCGGTTATCGTAAGCCAGGTAGAATAAAAGAACCGTTTGGGTAAAGCCATGCGCGCTTCAGACGTATGACAGAGATTTCATGGCCTCATATTGAAGGCCAGACAAACTTGAGCTGACGAGTACCGGCGCAGCATCTCTTTTTTATAGGGCGATATTGCTACCAGACGCTCTTCGGCGTTGCTATCTTCACATCGTTCTATGTAGCTCACGCTGGCTTGCTCTAAGAACGAACTGATACGCAAACATACTTTTCCAGCATCGAACAATCGTGTAATGAAGTTCGTGCAACGGACTTAATAACCTGTGATCCGTTCCTGCTAAAACCAATTGTACGGGTATTGGCGTCGCTTTGATATCGATAACCCAAAGATCTATCTCCGCCACCATACGCTTGAGGCTTGCCAATGTAAAAAAACGTAAATGGGTCTTGTCTAAAATCCCTCGCTCGTCATATTCAAATCGTCCCAACAGAATCTTCAGGCGCATGATAATATTGGCGATATTTGGCACAGAAATGATGATCCGTCCATCCCGCTTTAGGCATGGTAATGCTCGTTTGAGAACTTGTTCCGGATTTCGTAAATGCTCCAGCACATCAGCAAATAGGATGTAATCGAATTCTTCACGATAGGGGAAATCGAAAGTTTCAATATCGGTTTCGTGAAACTGCTCGTAGTGGCGTCGAGCTAGCGCGGCGAATGGAGCATGGCTTTCTATACCTACGACTGAGTGATGTTTTTCTTTTAAGATGGCACCCAAATAACCGGTTGCCGTACCGACGTCCATAATCCGTAACGGTGCAGGGCGTTCGGACAAAAATTTTAGCACCCAATAGTGGCTATTGTACCTAAATTGCTTGTACTGATATTTTGGCTCTGACTCTGGAACCAAGCCATGCACGAGCGCGCCAAGCGGAGGACCACCGGAATTTGCGCCGTGGTTTTCAAAGCGAAGAGCAGAACGGCTCCGTAAATTCCGCAAGTCTTTAAGATTCATGGCGTTTGCGTGTGATTGGCGGTGGTACCACGGAGATTGACTATCGTGGGTCCTAAAAAGGACATCATCCTGGCCGTCCACGGACCACGACTCAATGCCAAAGCCAGGAGTTGACCGGCACCAAAGGGTGGCCTTCTGTGTTTGCGGCCGTGATTCCGCTCGATGGGTGCGACCGATTTAAGGCATCGAAGCAGTTCTCAGTTTGCTTTACGATATCTGGCTGGAAAGCACTCGAATTGTTTTTGCTGTAAGCCTGCAAATTTGTGGAGCACATAACGCGCTAATAGGATCAGTATGCTGAAACCATAGCGCGTGCTCGCGACAAAACTCGCGCTGGAAGCCTCTGGAAAGTAGCGTGTCGGCACCGCAACCTCCTTGATTTTGAAACCCAAGTGCACGGCTTGCACGAGCATTTCCTGGTCGAAGACAAACCTGTCCGAATTCAATAAAAACGGAATCTCTTCCAAGGCTCTGCGGCTGAACGCCCGGTAACCCGTGTGATACTCGGAGAGTTGTATCCCCAGCACCGAATTCTCTATCCATGTGAGAAACCGATTGCCGAGAAACTTCCACCACGGCATCCCTTGTTGTATGACGCCACCTTGTAAGAAGCGGGACCCCAAGACCACGTCGGCCTCCCGCGCTTTGATCGGCGCAACCACATTAGGCAAGAGCGTAGGGTCATATTGGTAATCTGGATGAAGCATGACCACTATGTCGGCGCCAGCCTTGAGCGCCTCCGTATAGCAAGTCTTCTGGTTGCCGCCATAGCCATAATTCCTCGCGTGGACAAACACTTCGAGTTTTAGCTCTTTGGCAATCTCCAAAGTTTCATCGCGACTCCCATCATCGACGAGGATGACATGATCAACGTCCTGTTTGGGAATCGCGTCATACGTGATTCTAAGTGTTTTCGCGGCGTTGTAAGCCGGCATCACCACGACCACCTTTGGCTTATCCATGCTTAGTTGTGACAAGGAAACCTCCCTGACCGATCTTGAAAATTAAATGCCGGTCTTTGCGAGTACCAGGAAACTCTTTCACCAAATTTAATGCGTAGCGGGCGGGCCCGATAGTCGAAGACAGTAAGAAATTACCTTGGTTAGAAAACGGGATCGAAAAAAATCAGGGAGATAGTTTTTCTTTTTATTCAGGACGACGCCCAGCACGTTGATATCGTCCTACTCGGTTTTTTAATCCTTTAAATAGTCCTGCGATCCCGCACTTTGGAGTCCAAAAAGAATGACTCGGATCAGCGGCGCGGAATCCGAAGCGCGTTTGGCGATAAGAAGATCGATCGTCGGTTCATTACAAACGATGCCAATAACTCCATATCTGTTATATCGACGGCGCCTCGGCAATGGTGTCGCCAACAGAACGCCAAGTGATGCGAGAGTCTAAACGAGCACGATCAATCAAATTTTTCAGATGATCACCAACGGTTGGCTCGCCTGGGTAGATGCTTGCGACGGACAGTTCCCAATAGTGAGTAGCCAAACAAAAAACACCGTTGATCTTGAGGGCGGTGTCAAACACTTGCTGATTAAAATTCAAGCTGCTTGAGGGTGTAACGGCGACGCCGGCTATCTCGCGGTGGTCGCCGAGATCAAGAATCCAGGGGACACCCACGCCCCCTGCCTTGCGCCAACTGCGGAGCCTGCGCCAAAGATTCCAGGTTCTCCCGGACCATAACGGCCAGCCACTGCGAACACCCGCTACGCCGCCGAAATGCAATCCCGCACCGGCCAAAGCGCGAAGACCCTGTCTGCCGATCCCATTATGCGGCGCGACGAATACACGAACCTGCGTATCTAGAACATTTTCGAGATATTTCTTCCCATCGGAGACTCGCTTCGCAAGGTGATCGCCTCGCACAAACTCGTAATATCCCTGGTCTTCATCGTGATAATAGCCGTGAAGCATAATCTCATAACGCCCTTCGGCGACACGCTCGCGGAGGTAGCCCACCAATTCAGAATTTTCATGCAGCGGGTGAGTCGTCCAGCGCCCGCGAAACTTTTCGGGAACTCCCTTGCTCGTTCCCACTTTGTGAAAAGGAACGACCGCCAGCGACACCGGACCCCAGTTCGTTATTTCACCGTAGGCTTTTTCCAATTCTTCCGGTGATGTAAAAAAACTGGTGTCGTCGTCGCGGATACAAAAATACATAATGAGCTAGTGAACGTTACTTAAGATCGTTACGGGAATGCATAGGAGTAAGCACGGGCGATTTTGGATTGGATTCCCGTGAACGGCTTCGGCTTCGCCGCCAGGTCCGAGAGGATGTTCGTTTGAAATTCTCGTATCGATAACTAATTTCTTCGCGCAAACTGGTGGGAACTTCGACTTTACCTGGGACAAAAGAATCTGAAGCTGGAGCGCCTTCGAGGGCGGCAACCAGGGTTTGAGTCTGGCTTCCCGCAGAATAGGACTGACAGGCGTTCGCGTCAGGTAGGAGAGATTGAAGATTACCTTCCGCCCAGCAGTGCAGGACACGTCGCAAGACTGCGACGATCTCCTTGGGCGAATCTACGTCGGCGACAGTCGAGGTCCCCACCCGCCGCAGGATATGCTTTGCTTCGTCCGGTGGCAATACGGCGACGATAGGCTTCCCCGCCTTCAAATAACCGAAAAGTTTGGCAGCAGCAAAAAGTTCGTACCCTTTCATCGCCGGCGGGCGCCCTAAGAGCAAAAGGGCATGTGCTTTTTTAGATAATTCATTAACGGCGGTCTGGGAAATCGCTCCCTCGGTCGTGATGATATCCTTGAGACTTAAAGCATCAGCCTGCCTTTCGATGACCTCCGTGCCCTCGCCGACGAAGTGAAAGTGCGTCTGCGCCGCTTCCACGGGGTAGAATGTTTTTAAGAAACGGATCGCTTGTAGAAGCGTATCGTAGCGATAATCTCCCAGTGTCCCGGTGTAGAGGAACTCGCATTTCCGCTCATTCGAAGGTGTGAAGGACTCGACGTTGCCTTCGAAGCCATTGGGAAGAATGTGTATCTTCGCCGGCTCCAGGGCGCCACGATAGGCCCGATAGTAACACTCCGCCTCCGCGTGAGAACGGAAAATCGCCGCTTGAGCTCCTTTCAGAAAGCGAAACATATTGCGCCAGTCTCGAAGGGTCGCCCAGCGTGGCCGCCGCTCCTCGAATTCATTATACGTAATGGTCCACGCATCGCGGAAATCGAGGACGTAGGGAATTCCCGTCCGACGCGAAGCGCGCTCCGCGACGCGAAATGAGGAAACCGGTCCAGCAGTAGCCCAAATGACATCGGCACGTTCGCGCTCACAAAATTTGACGACCGACTTAACGGCAGGAGTGATCCACCCCATTACGATATCGGGATGATAAACCCAAGCCTCCATCGACCGAATCAGCTTACGCACGCAGGAGCGCGTGGGGCTCTGGTATGCCGACAAAATACGTGCGGTTCGGTCGGCGGATATCTTAGCGAGCTTTTCTTGGACTCGCTTACCTCGGCTTGCCAATAATGCCTGCCACAGATCACGATTGGGCGCGCGAATAACTTGGATATCGTTCGGAATCTGATTTAACAGCGACGGATCGTATCTTTCATAAATTTTCGCTTTGACAGTAACGACCGTGGGTTGCCAGCCGAAGGACGGAAGATGGCGCACGAAGCGCAGCGGGCGATAGGAACCGGCATTCCCCTCAGGTGGAAAAAAATAAGCGATCATGACAACGGATTTCATAGCTTTGCTTTTTTTCCAAGAACTCACGATGGGTAAACAGCCGCGGCGGTGGATTCCTCATGTAGGGAGCCGGAATCACCGGCGAAGAGAGTCTCGTATTTGGCCGCAGTGTGTTCGACGCTAAAACGACGATGGACGGTAGCGTATCCCCCCTTTGCAATGGCCGACCTGAGGTTCTGATCTTGTAGAACGGCCGTCAGAGCGGTAGCAAGGGCGGTGGGATTACTGGGCTCGACGAGAATGCCACTCTTTCGGTCGTCGATAATTTCGGGAATACCGCCGGCGGTCGTCGACACCACCGGCTTCCCGCATGCGATCGCCTCCAGAAGAACGATACCGAAGGGCTCCGACCGTGAAGGCAAGACGAAAACCTCGCAGCCGGCCAACAAGGCCGCGATCTCGGCTCGCCCTTGACGCCCGCGGAAATCGACTTTAGCCGCGATCCCTAAAGATTCTGCGAGCTTTTCCAATTGAGAACGGAGGGGGCCGTCTCCCGCGAGCACCAGCCTGAGTCGCGGTTCTCGATCTTGTATCTTTGCGAAGGCGCGAAGCAGCACGTCAATGCCTTTCTTTTCATTATGCATGGCGACGCACAGGATATAACGAGGTTGAATTCCGTTGCCGGAATTTTCACGGAGACGATCAAATTCCGCCAGATCGACACCATTGTGAATGCGGACGATTTTCTGTCGCAACTTCGGAAACAGGTTGGCGACGTCTTCCCGGTAGGCGTCCGAGGGGGCCACGATGTGGTCGGATGAACGAAGGAGGAACCTAAGCGACCACGGGTAAGCGTCTCTGCGTTTTCCGTCCGGGAACAGCTCGGCGCCGTGAACGGAGGTGACGAGCGTAATCGGAAGCATCCAGCGACAGATCGCAAAGTAGACAAAGCTCTCTGATGGATAGTGGATATTCACGATTTGAATGCGCTGTTTCTTGATCAACCACATCAGTTGCAACAGCGCGATGGGGAAGCGCAGGGAAAACAACGGCAAGCTGATAGCCGGATGGCGATCGCCGAAAGGCATTTGCAATCCAAGAGCGCATCCATCGAATCCCAGTTTCGTCGTCTTTCTCTTTAGGAGCCGCGTCCTGCCCGAGTTGAAAAAAAGTATTTCATGGCCACGGTCGCGCAAGTGTCGCGCAAGATGGCCGACTACGTAAGCAACCCCGCCGATGGTTTCGTCCTCTGACGTTACGAGCAAGACTTTCATGGTAATTCTCTGTATTAAAAAACCATGACGCCAGTTTTGAAAATCGTCACAGAGGTTCGCCGCCCGCGATAAAACGGGTTGGTTTTCGCACAAGTTCTCGCAGTTGACGCAACCACAAAACCAGAGAACGCGGCAGGCCAAGCTTGGCAAGTCGTCCCGAGGTTTTCCAGTAATTCTTTTCATATTCGATAGCGTAACGATTAAGATCTTCAATAATCTCTTTTCTGGTTACTTCTGACAAACAATCGGCGCGTAACGCGAGCTTTCGGGCCGTATCAATCAACGAGCTTGTCTGTCTAAACATATCGTAGGTCTTTTGATTCTCGTGCTGCCGAAACATTCCGAAGCGTATACCCGTGTAACGAAACGTCGCACCCGAAAGAAACAACTTTCCCCACAATTCGTAATCCATAGTACGATGATTGTCAGCGTTGAGACCGCCGACGGAGAGCGCCAGCTCGCGTGGAAACAGAACTTCGGGTTGTACGATGTGACCGCGTTGAGGATCCGAGCGCCAAACCTCTCTGACGCGGACCAAATCTTCCAGAGAATGAACTCTGCCCTGATGTTCGGAAAGGAACTTGCCACTCGCATCTATATAAACACAGATACCGACGTAAACGGTATCGGCGCTGCAGCCATATCGGGACAGATGCTCAACTAATGCATTTTTGCAAAATAAGTCATCGCTGTTGATCCAGGTTGCAAACTCGCCTGAAGCCTGCCTCAAACCGCGGTTGATCGCGTCGCTTTGGCCCGAGTCCGGTTCGCTGACCCAATAACTAATCCAGGGTGAATATTTCTTAATAATGTCGACCGAACGATCCGTACTTGCGCCGTCCAAAACAAGATACTCCAGGTCTGGATATCCCTGCAGTAGGGTAGAACGAATCGTTTCCTCGATAAACTCCCCCTGGTTAAAGGAGGGAGTTACGACACTTATCCGAGGCCACTGCTGTCCTTCCGATGCGTTATATGCCATCCGTCGGCTCTCTTCAGTCCAGGGCCACCCGGTTTTCCCCGACGGTGGGGGAGGTAATTCGTGAAGTCGGGGACAGCGCATGAGCTTTAGACGCCGCGGCCAGCGGGCGATGCGATTTGCTATGGCGTTTAGCTCGGCATACGTGCAAGTTCCATTGGACCCGAGCCCGCCATAAATGTCGTGACTATAACGCTGCCGTTGACGAATTCTGCACCGGGTTGACTTTACGTTCCGACCCTGTTGTCGGGAGGGATCAAGATTTTCTGCCCAATATAGATGAAATGAGGATTTTTCAATGAGGATTTTTCATGGTGCGTCTATTGGCTTCGTAGATCTTTGCCCATTTCGATTGGGCGCCATAGAATTGCTCGGCGACCTTGCTCAGGCTATCCCCTGCCTTTATCGTGTACTCTTCCACGGCCGTTGTCGCCACGGAGGAGGTCTTTGGTGAGACGTCATTGGCTGACGCCGCTGTCAATTTGTTTTTCGTCTCAGCCGCTGGCGCCGGTTGTGAAGCAAGCTTCGTCTTGTCTTCAACGGGGCTTTTTTCCTTGACGCTGGTGGCAGCAGAGGGACGCGTCGTCTCGCGGTTCGCTACTGCCGGACCTGGCTTGTAAAGTCTATTAATAAAGCCGGAGTTGTCGAGTTCTTTGATGAAGGTGAGGTCGACAAACTGTTCGGGCTTTGCCGATTGAGCCTTGGGGTTCTTAGCAGCCAACTCCTGCAGGATGATCTGGATCCCTTTGAGAGTAGGATAAGGCTTTTCCGGTATCAGTGTCAGTCCGATCGATTCGTAGGTTTCCTCGAGCGCAGGCAGGTCGTTGCTTTTCAGGTATTTCTGCAAGATCGCAATGGACTCTTTGCGATGCGTTTTGTAATAAGCGATCGCCTCGACGAACGCTTTCATGAGGTTGCGCACAAGATCGGGTTGGGATGAAATCGAGGTAATTTCCTTTAAAGGAGAAGCCAAGGAGTATGTCGTGATGGCAGCTTACTTTGTCTGAGGAAAGCCCTTCTCATCCGACCCCATGGTCGAATTCTTTTCAGTTTCCTCGTCAAGAATCTCGTCAAGAATCGTGATTTTCTGGCCGATGCAGAGAAAAAAGGGTTCTTCATCAGCACTAAAGGAGGGAGGGCTATGCAGCACGAGGGCTAGCTTGTTTAAACGCCGGTAAGGCGATTTATGAGGTCGGCCCGTTGAACTTGTTCGACTCTTTCTTTGATCTCCAAGAATTGCGGTCCGCCCCCAAGCCGCGCCATGGCTGCCTTCAGGCTGGTGCGCATCCGTTCAATGGACAGAGCTAGCTCGCCGATCTCGTCGCCTGAATCAACGCCTACAGGGGTATCGAGATTACCTTTACTCATCGTGTCTGCCATGGATCGCAGGCGGATGATTGGCCGTACAATCTGTCGCGAAAGCCGCAAGGAGATGATGACACCAACCAAGAGCAAAAGGCCAATCAAGCCGATGATCGGCGCTAAAGCCCGCTGAATTTCCGCCTCAACAACATCCCCCCACATAATTACGTGCGCGATTCCTGACCGACCCCCAAGAATCGCAACGGAGGTTTCGTAAACCGGCCTGCTTCGAAATATCAAGTTACGACGCGCAGTCTGCCTGCTTTCACCGAGGGCAGCTTCAGTTTGGAGCTCGGCGGGAAATTTTCCCCCGAGGCTATGGGCGAGGATTCTTCCGTTTCGGTCTTCAATAAAAGCGTAGGCGACACCCTCCTGGAGCGCGTACTTGGCGACCATGGCATGTAGCACCAGCAAGTTTTTAGTCGGTATCTGTCCCGCCGCGGCATCGCCCAGGTTTGTCGCAAGGGCCAGAGTCCGTTTATTGATCTGTTCGTACAGGAGCCCTCTTGTAAGATGGTAAACTATGGCTATGACCAAAATACCAAAAACTAAAAGTGTGCCAAGGAAAGCACCGGTAATCTTCCACGTGAGGCGGGTTCCACGCCAACGCGTGCTCATTGAGTCGGCAATATTGGAAATCAGTGAATTTTGAATCATAGCCTTCCTTAGCTACGCCGCAGGTGCGGTGTTTTAAAGGAACCGGATTTCCGACGACATGGTTTGTTGAAATTCCCTTTTGAGTTTTTGATCGAAGATTTCGCTGCAAATTCGTTCTAACAACTCCTTCAACCGGCGCTTCGGGAAAGCTTCCAACGACTCACCAAGACGAGCAACCTGATCTCGGACGATAAGAGGAGCCATGGGCCCGGCCGCCTCGCAGAGCTTGGAAGTCATATGGTCAAAGAATTCTCGTGGGACGTTCCCCGCCCCCAGTTCTCCCGGCGCAAATTCTTTCATGCCTAGATCCGTATGAGAAAAAGCTTTGAGTTGTTCTTGCATGCTTCGTTGAAAATGCTTCCAGAGTCTGTCGTCAAGGATCGCTTCATCCAGGCGCTCGAAGAGCTCCTTTAGCCGATTCCAGGGAAATGTCTCTAGAGATTCCCCAAGGAGACGAACTTTATCGGCGAGGATTCGAGGCGCCATAGGGCCGACTGCCTCGCTGAGCTTCGAAGTCATATCGACAAAGAAGTCTCGCGGCACGGTTCCTAGCCCTAATTTCTCCGGCGAGATCTCTATCTCAGGACTATCGGCAGAAGACGTTTCTATGGTCGTTTCGCCGCCATTGTTCGCCTGGTGCGCTGCAGGTCTACCATAGTCAGAACCGTAATAGTGCCGATAGTAGGCATATTCCGGGTTGGCGAGATCAACTCCGTTGAGAACAACGCCGAGGATCGGCGCTCGAATGGCGTCCAGACGCTCCAGCGCTTGGCGCGCCGAAACCGTGGTCGTTCTTTGTCCATGGAAGACCAGAATGACGCCGTCAGAAACCACTGAAAGTATAGCAGCGTCACTTACCGCGATAACGGGCGGGGAATCAATCAAGATAAATTTGAAAGACTCGCGCAGGGTATTCATAATCTCTCTCATTTTGCGTGAGCCCAAGAGATCACTTGGATTTGGCGGGAGGATACCGGCTGACATAAGCGACAATCCATTAATTCGCGTGGCCTGGATGCCTTGTTCAAGCTTTAGATGCCCCGTCAAGACGTTCGAGAGTCCCTTGTGGTTTTCCACCTTAAGTCGCGTGTGACAGCACCCTTTCCTCAGATCCGCATCGATGATCAGAACTCGATGGCCGTCCTGAGCCAGTGCGATAGCCAAGTTCAGTGTCGTCATCGTTTTGCCTTCGCCTGGTGAAGGACTGGTCAACAGGACGATTTGAGGCGGTTTTTCAGCTTGTGAAAAAAGGAATGCCGTTCGAATCGTCCGATAGGACTCCGCGATGATTGAAAGAGGATTTTCTATTAAAGTTAATTCGCTAGACGACGTCTTAGGTGCCTGCAGACGCGGACGTGTGAGTCCCTTCAGCAAGGGCCTCGCTGAGCCATTCGAACCCAATAGAGATCGATTGAGCGAGTTGAAAGCCGGCACTACGCCAAAAGTACTCAAACCGACAGCACCCCAAACAAGCTGAGGGGTGTTAACAGAGGAATCGAGATACTCGAGAGCAAAAGCAAACCCGCCTCCAAGAAGGAGGCCCAAAGCGGCTGACATAAGCAGATTCATGACCGCGTCCGGATAGGATGGGAAAAAAAGTTTTTCCGCTCGTTCGACGACCTGCATGTTCGAAAGCGTCAGTTCGTTCACAGTGGTTTCGCTCAGTCGCTTGAGAATGCTCTCGTACAGGCTTCGATTGACTTTAACTTCTTCTTCCAGAACGGCATACTCTACCCCGACCTCTTTTAGATTAAGGGCTGTCCGCTGCTGGTTGTCGGCTTCAGCCTGCAAAGCCCTTTCTTTAGCGAGCGAGGCAGCGTAATTTTCTTTTATTCCCCGGACAACGTTGGCAATTTCATTATTGATTGATCGCCGTGTATCGCTGATCTGTTGGTTCAGTTCCAGCATACGAGGGTGGTCCGGCTTAAAGGTGCTTGAAAGTTTGGTGCGCTCGGCTTCCAAGGTAGCCAGGTTTCCCCTCAGCGTTGGAACGAGACCTTCCTTCACCACCTGCGAAAGGTATTGAGAGTCTTTATTCTGCACGGTTCGATGCAAAGATTCGGTCTCAATGCGCTGAGCTTTTGCCGTAGTGAGCGCTCGGTTCAATTCGACCAGACGGTCGACGACGACATTTTCACCTTTCTCTAATGAAACCACACCGTGGATTTGACGGAATTGGTTTAGCGCC
>WNGF01002462.1_pt1 | contig 28943 bp, 25 predicted proteins | sample 5400641 | NCBI WGS metagenome assembly WNGF01 (sample SAMN13153371, study PRJNA577476) | soil metagenome | isolation source: 80 cm soil or saprolite under grassland replicate 2 | place: USA:California | collected 2016-06-15 | reverse complement strand
AGGACGTGCAACGCCGGGAGTCCGACGCCTTTTTTCAACAATATGGCCGCGCGCGCCACGGCCGGCTGCAACAACGCTGGCTCTACTGGCGCTACCGCGTTCCCAGCCTGGCCCGCAAGACCGCCCTCTTTGTCCTGGTGCATCTGGGCATCCTCCGACTCAAGACCGTGTGAACATGACCAACTCCTCAAATCCCCACGACCGCAACGATGGCTGGTTCCATCGCCGCGCGGCCGATGCGCTGCTCCTGCTGTCCTTGCTCGTGGCGATCATCCCGGAAACGTGGCTGCCGGAGCAGGTGATTTCCGGCGCGCAGCACGCGCTCTGGCCCTACCTGCTGGCCACGGTATTCATCTTCACCGGCTACGTGGGACGCCGCCAGGGTATGCACCCGATGCTCGCCCTGCTTTGCTTCGGCGCGCTCTGGATGCTGGCCCTGGGCTGTCTCTCCATGCATGACCATGGCTTGAACAAGTCTTTTGGCGGCGACTTGGCCATCTTCTCGGCCGCCATTGGCGGTTTTATGTGGGCGGCCCAGCGCGACATTGGAGCCATCCTCTTTCAACTTCGGGCCTGGACCGTGGTGACTCTGGTTGGGACGGCCATCACCATTGTCGCGTTGCTCGCCGGAGTGCTGGAGACGCTCGGCACGGGCAACCGGTTGCTCGTCTACTCGATTTACTGGGGCACCTGGTTACTGACCAGCGCGTTCCCGTTCCTTTATGCCACGGCCGATCTCGGCGCCGACCCGGAGTTGGCCTTGCGCCGCGCCAAGTGGTGGCGCTTGATCGCGCTGGCCGGACTGGGCTGTGTCTTGATCGTCGGGTTGATCTCCGCGACGCGCTCGGTGTTCCTCTCCGGTCTGGCCGGTCTGCTGGTTCTGGCGGTGATGGAAGCCAACGGCCGGCGACTCAACCTGAAGATCGCCGTCGTCGTCGGTTGCCTGGGCGTCGCCGCGGCCGCAGGAACTTACACACTCCGCTCTCTCTCGTCGTCGGAACTGGGGGCGCGCTTTCAGGAAAGATCCTTCCAGGAAGACGGACGCTTCATCGAGTGGGAGGAAATGTGCGAGGAACTCGAAGAGGGACTGGCGTTCATTCATGGCAAGGGCTTTGGCAGCGTCTTCTACTCCACCGCCGTCTCCGACGGCGCGGGCACCTATGTGCTCAGCCCGCACATCGGGATTCTCACGACGGTGTTCAAAGGCGGGATATGCATGTTCTTCCTCTGCGTCGTCGTCCCTCTGGTGCGCTGCGTCGTCGGCTTGCTGACCAGCAAAGGCGGTCCGGTTCCCACGGCGGCTTGTGGGGGAGTCATCCTCTATGCTGTGATGGCCTCGCTGTCGGGCGGTTGGGATTTCAAAGAGCTCTTCCTCTTGGGGATGTTCCTGGCCATCGCCGTCCAGAGCCACCGCCCCATGGCCGAAGCCAATCTCGCGGACGGCGCACCCCATCGCCGTCGCCTCCGCACGCTCGCCGTTTCCTGATTCCATGACGACGCTCCCCGCCACTTCTGCTTCCCGGCACGGTCCTCGATGAACGTCATCGTCACCATCTCGTCCCTGTTGCCGGAAAGCGGCGGAACCTCGCGCGCCTCCACGCAGCTTTGTTCCGCCCTGGCGCCGCTGGGCGTGAACATCGAACTGCTCTCGCTGGATTACGGCAGCCGGCAGGGCACGCCGCTGCTGCCGCCGGCCGAGTTGGTGAACACACGCCTGTTGCCCTGCCATTACTCGCGCCGGCTGCGCTTGCTCTGGGCGCCGCAGTACAAACGGGCGTTGACCGCGCAGGCGCGTGAACTGCGCGGCGGCCTGATTCACGACAACGGCGTCTGGCAAACCACCAACCACGTCGCCGCCCTGGTCGCCCGCAAATTCAACCTCCCGCTCATCGTCAGCCCGCACGGCATGCTCGAACCGTGGGCAATGCGTTACAAGTCCTGGAAGAAAAGGCCCGCCTGGGACTTCTACCAGAAGCGCGACCTCCAGACCGCCTGTCTTCTCCACGCCACCTCCGCGATGGAAGCCCGCAGCCTGCGCGCCCTCGGACTGCGCCAACCCATCGCCATCATCCCGCACGGGGTCGAAACGCCACCCCCGCCGGGAGCGCCAGCGCCGCGCCACGGCCCGCGCACCGCGTTGTTCTTGTCCCGCGTCCATCCCGGGAAAGGCTTGCTCCATTTGGTGGAAGCCTGGAGCCAATTGCGGCCCGCTGGCTGGCGCGTGGTCATCGCCGGGCCGGACGAAGACGGACACTGCGCCGCGGTCCGGGCGGCGGTTCGCGCCGCGCAACTGGACGAGGTGTTCACGTTCACCGGGCCCGTTGAAGGCCAATCCAAATGGGAGCTGTATCGACAGGCCGACGTGTTCGTGTTGCCGACCTTCAGCGAGAACTTCGGCGTCGTCGTCGCCGAGGCGCTGGCCTGCGGCGTGCCGGTCATCACCACCAAAGCCGCGCCGTGGGTGGAACTACAGTCGCATCGTTGCGGCTGGTGGGTGGAGGTGGGGACGGAACCGCTCGCGCAGGCCTTGCACGAGGCCATCGCGCTCTCGGACGCGGAGCGGAGCGAGATGGGTGAAGCCGGACGCCGGCTGGTCCTGGAGCGCTATTCGTGGTCGAAGATCGCCGCGGACATGCGCGCGGTCTACCAGTGGGTGCTGGGCCGCGCGAGCCAGCCCGCGTGCGTGGGGGAGTGCCCGTGAATGTCATCATCACCATCTCCTCGCTGCTGCCGCAAAGTGGCGGCACTTCCCGCACTTCCACGCAACTTTGTGCGGCGCTCGCGCCCCTGGGCGTGAAGGTCGACTTGCTTTCGCTCGATTACGGCCTGCGCCACGGCACGCCGCTGCTGCCGCGCTCGGACCTGGTGACGACCCACCTGCTGCCCTGCCATTATTCGCGCCCGTTGCGCCTGATCTGGGCGCCGCAATACCGGCGCGCGCTCGCCACGCGGGCGCGTCAGCTCGCCCCGGCCCTCATCCACGATAACGGGGTGTGGCAGACCACCAACCATGCCGCCGCCCGGGTCGCGCGCCAACTCGACATCCCGCTCATCATCAGCCCGCGCGGCATGTTGGAACCTTGGGCGATGCAATATAAGTCGTGGAAGAAGGCCCCCGCCTGGCACCTCTACCAGCAGCGCGACCTGCGGACCGCTCGCGTGTTGCACGCCACTTCGGACATGGAAGCCCTCAGCCTGCGCGCGCTCGGCTTGCGCCAACCCATCGCGGTCATCCCCAACGGCGTCGAGACCCCGCCCGACGCCGGCACGGAGAAGCCTCGGACAGGTCCGCGCACCGCGCTGTTCCTTGCCCGCGTCCATCCGGTGAAAGGCCTGCTCAACCTCGTAAAAGCCTGGAGCCAGCTGCGCCCGTCCGGTTGGCGCGCAGTCATCGCCGGGCCAGACGAGGGCGGCCATCGGGCCGAAGTGGAAGCCGCCGTCCAGGCCGCCGGACTCGCCGGCCAGTTCCTCTTCGCCGGCCCCGTCGAAGGCCGGGCGAAATGGGATCTTTTCCACGGGGCGGATCTGTTCGTCCTGCCGACGTTCAGCGAGAACTTCGGCGTCGCCATCGCCGAGGCCCTGGCGTGCGGCGTGCCGGTCATCACCACCAAAGGCGCGCCCTGGCAGGTTCTGCGGTCACACCAGTGCGGTTGGTGGGTCGAGATCGGCGCGGAACCCCTGGCCGAGGCCTTGCAGGCCGCGATGGGGTTGCCCGAAGCGGAGCGCCGGGCCATGGGACACCGCGGTCGCGGCCTGGTCGCCCAACACTACTTGTGGCCGGGAGTGGCCGCCCGCATGCTCGAGGTCTACCGGTGGATGCTCGGACGCGGCTCGCGACCGGATTGTGTCGTGCTCAATTAAACGCGATCTCCAGCTCATGAAAGTGGACCTGACAAAATATCCGAGCCGCCTTTCCTTCGGCAACCGGCTGGCCCGGGTCCTCTGGGGGATGGTCTGGATGTTTCTGTTTCGGCCCAGTCCGAGGCTCCTTTACGGCTGGCGTCACTTTCTGCTCCGCTGCTTTGGCGCGCAGATCGGGCCGCGGTGCGCGGTCTATCCACGGTGCAAAATCTGGGCGCCCTGGAACCTCGTGCTCGAAGAGCAAGTGGCCTTGAGCGACGACGTCGATTGCTACTGCGTGGACAAGGTGCGGATCGGCGCGCACGCCACCATCAGCCAGTACACTTATCTCTGCACCGCCAGCCACGACATCACCAGTCCCCACATGCGCCTGATCACCGCCCCCATCAACATCGCCCCGGAAGCCTGGGTCTGCGCCGACGTCTTCGTCGGGCCGGGCGTGACCATCGGCCGGGGCGCGGTGGCGGCGGCCCGCGCCGTCGTCGTGCGCGACGTCGAGCCCTGGACGGTGGTGGGGGGCAACCCGGCCAAATTCATCAAACGCCGCGAACTTAAAGCCGCATCGGAGCAGGAGGCAGCATGAACGCAATCTCGCCGCTGGCCACAGCTTCATCGGATCGACCCGCGCCGATCATCCCGGGGTCTCCGCCCAACCCCACGCTGGCCGACACGCTTCCGACCACGGGCAACGTCCGGATCGCGTCGGTGCAACACGCCCCGTTCCCGCTCGCCGTGAAGCTGAAAATGCGCCTGTGGCGGGTGATCCAGGCAACGCTCTTCCGTTGGTCGCCGGCAATGTTCCGCGGTTATCGCCGCTGGTTGTTAACCCTGTTTGGCGCGAAGCTGGCCCGGCCGGTTTCCGTGCATCCCACGGCGCGGATTGATTGTCCCTGGAACCTGGAGATGGGGGCATTCGCTTCCCTGGGCGAGGACAGCTGGGTTTATTCCCTGGCCCGGATCGTGATCGGCGAGTACGCCTGTGTCGGCCAACGCGCGATGCTCCTGACCGGCACGCACGATTTTTGTGACCCGACCTTCCCGCTGGTGACCCGGCCGATTGTGGTCGGGTATGGTAGTTGGATCGCGGCCGGGGTGACGGTGCTGCCCGGCGTGAAGATCGGGGCGCTGGCGGTCGTGGGCGCGGGCTCCGTGGTGACCCGTCATCTGCCCGAGCAAATGATCTGCGCCGGCAACCCCTGTCGCCCCATCAAGCGCCGCAATTTGCCCGCCGTCGCCGCATGATTTCCGTCCTCATCCTCACGTATAACGAGGAAGCCAATCTTCCGGGTTGCCTGGAATCGTTGCGCTGGTGCGACGACCTCTTCGTGCTCGACTCGTTCAGCACCGACCGCACGGTCGAGATCGCGCGCGCCGCCGGCGCGCGCGTCGTGCAACGTCGCTTCGACAACTGGTCCGCGCACCAAAACTGGGCCTTGCAGAGCATCCCGTTCCGCCATCCCTGGGTCTATTATTCCGACGCCGACGAGCGGGTGACGCCGGAGCTGCGGGACGAACTGCGGAGGATCGCCCTGGACCCCGGCCAGGCCAACGTCGCCTACCGGCTGCGCTACAAAAATTATTTCCTCGGCCGCTGGATTCGGCACTGCGGGATTTACCCGACATGGATCATGCGCTTCTTCCGCCCGGAGAAAGTCCGCTGGGAGCGGTTGGTCAATCCAGTCGCCGTGGTCGATGGACCGGAGGGGCGGCTGCAAGCGCATTTCGAGCATTACAGTTTTCACAAGGGCTTCGCCGCGTGGTTCGACAAGCACAACCGTTATTCCGGGCAGGAGGCCCACGAGAGTTTGAAATCGCTGGCCAACGGCGCCTTCCCGTGGCACGACTTGTTCACTTCCAGCCCGGCGACACGCCGGCGCGCCCTCAAGGAACTCTCCTTCCGCCTGCCCTTTCGCCCGACCCTGCGGTTCCTCTACATGTATCTTTGGGGCCGGGGCTTCCTCGACGGCTACGCCGGCTTCACTTACTGCCGGCTCTTGAGCATCTACGAATACATGATCGTCCTGAAAATGCGGGAGACGCGCCGGCGCGAGTCGGGATTGTCGATCTGAATATGGCCAGCCCGTCCCTCCTCTTTCTCAATCGCGTCTATCCGCCCGCCGCGGGCGCGACCGGGGAATTGCTCGCGGAATTGGCGCCCGAACTGGTCAAGGCGGGCTGGCAGGTCACCGTCGTGACCGGTCCGGCGCCCGGCGCGCCTGCGAGTGAAATTGCCGACGGCGTGCGGGTCGAGCGCGTGGGCGGATTGCCGCTGACGCGGACGAGCCATGCCCGGCGCGTGCTGAGTTACCTCACGCTTTATCCGCGGCTGCTTTGGCGGGCGCTGCGGCTGCCGCGCGCGGAAGTGATTGTGACGCTGACCGACCCGCCGCTGCAATGCATGCTGGGCCCGCTGCTCAAAGCCTGCAAAGGCTCACGGCTGGTGCATTGGGCCCAGGACCTCTACCCCGAGCTGGCCGAGGAGATGGAGGTGCTCCCTCGGCACGGTCTGCGGGCGCGCCTGCTCCGCCGGCTCTCGACTTGGGCCCTGAACCGTTCGGATCGGAACATCGTCATCGGCCGGTGCATGAAGACGCGGCTGGAGGAGCGCGGCGTGGCCGCCGGCACGATGGTCGTGATTCCCAATTGGGGACACCGGACCATTGCGGATTGCGGATTGCGGATTGCGGATTGCGGAGGGCTACACCCGGATGAGGGGGCGCGCGCTTCGAATCCGGAACGAGCCAGGCGGGATGTGGACGAAAATTCTTTCCGGCGCGAGCATGATTTGATGGGCAGGTTCGTGGTGATGTATTCGGGCAACCTCGGCCTCGCGCATCCCTTCGCGGCGATGCTCGAAGCGGCCGAGCGGTTGCAACCGGTGCTGCCACAGGTCGTGTTTTTGTTCGTGGGCCAGGGGCCGCGGTTGCCCTGGGTCATGGAGCAGGCGCGGCAGCGCCAGTTGGCCAACGTCCGTTTCCTCCCGCTTCAACCCAGGGCAAACCTGGGGCAGAGCCTGCGCGCGGCCGATGTGCACCTGGCGTCGATGCGTGAAGATCTCTGTGGCCTGGTCGTGCCGAGCAAGGTGTATGGCGTGCTGGCGGCCGGGCGGCCCTGCCTGTTTCTGGGGCCACCCGAAAGCGAAGCGGCGCAGCTCATTCTCCGGGCGGGCTGCGGCGCCGTCCTGCCGTCCACGGACGGCGCGAAAGTGGCGCAGTGCCTCGAGCACTGGGCGACCGATCCCGCCGCGTGGCAAAGCCTCCAGGCGCGCAGTCAGGCCGTGGCGCAACGGGTTGGCTTGTCCTCGGCCGTGCCCGCATTCCTCGGACTCCTGGCCTCGGTGGCCGGTGCCGTCCCGGCCAGCGGGGGGCAGCCGGCGCCACTGGCGGCGCACCGGACCGACAGAATCAAACGGGCGGCCGGGCGGTTGCCGCTGGGGGCGCGACTCGAAATGAGGCGCAGATTTCCCACCAGAATGGCTAAAGCAAGCGGCCCGGGTTCCGATTGACGATGAGTATGGAAAAATGGGCCGTGCCTGTGTGCGCCGTGACCGGGTTCCTGGTTTCGTGGTCGTTGATCCCGCTGGTTCAGCGGATGGCGGCCTGCCGGCTCGCCACGCAGGAAGGACGGAGCTTTCACCACACGCACACACTGCCGATCTCCCGCTTTGGCGGGATCGCCATCGTGGCGGGGTTGGTGGTGGTGGTGGCCTTGGTGGCGGCCTTCCTTTCCTTTGATCTGGTGCGGGCCTGGGCGAAGTGGGGCGTGATCCTCGGCGCGCTGGGCATGTTCGCCCTGGGGCTGCGCGACGATTGCAAGCCGCTGGGCGCGAAAAGCAAGCTGCTCATCCAATGCCTGGTCGCCATGGCCGTCTGGTTTTCCGGCGTGCAGATCGAGTTCCTGAGAAACCCGATCACCGGAGCCGAACATGACCTCGGGGCCTGGGGTTTTGTCGCGACGGTCTTCTGGCTGGTCGCGTTGACCAACTTGATCAACCTGATCGATGGCATCGACGGCCTGGCGGGCGGCATTTCGCTCATGCTGATGTGCCTGCTGGCCTACTTCGGCTTCGCCAATGACAATTTCTCCCTCTTCCTCTCCGTCGGCGCGGCGGGCTCGATCCTCGGCTTCCTCTGCTACAACTTTCCTCCGGCCAAGATTTACATGGGCGATGGGGGCGCCTACTTCCTCGGCTTCCTCATCGGCGCGCTGACGATTACCAACTCGCAGAAGGGCACGGTGGCCGCCGCGCTGATCGCGCCGGTTTTCGCGCTGGCGCTGCCGATCGCCGACGTGACCCTGGCCATCCTGCGCCGTGGTTTGAAAGGATTGCCGATTTTCCGGCCGGATCGAAAACACATTCACCATCGGCTGGTGGAGTTCGGTTTCACGCGGCGCGGCGCGGTGCTGGCGCTGTATGGATTGTCCCTGGCGTTCTCCCTGCTCGCCTTTGTCGTTTTCTGGTCGCGCGGCCAGCTGGCGCCCATCCTGTTCGGGGCGATGTTCCTGATCTTCTTTGTTTCGGCGCGCCTCTGCGGCTTTGTCAAAGACTGGAACGCGGTGGGCAAGGAACTGGGCGTGTCGCTGCGCCTGCGCAAGGAAACGCGCTACGCGCTGGCCCTCTGCCAATGGCTGGAGATGGAAGCGGAACGCTGCGAGGATCTCCAGGAGTTATGGACCACGTATCTGTTCATCACCCGCAAACTGGGATTCTCGCAGGTCAAACTGATCCTGGCGCGTGGCCAGGCGGTGGAACGCGACCAGATGTTGTCTCAACCTTCGACCGATTTTCACCGGAACCGTCATGAGATGCCGCTGGCGAACATCAAAGCCATCGAGTTCGCCAGTGAATCCTCGGCCATGGCCCCGCGCCTGTTCGAGCATCTGACCGAATTGGCGGCGGAAGCGTGGATGAAAGCCGTGCAACGCTGGCAGTCCGTCCATCGCATTTCGGCGGTGTTCGAGCCGGCCCTGCCGAGCGAGACCGCGTTTATCTCGCGAGGCCGGGCGTTGGTCTCCAATGCGGCCTGAAGACTGGCGCGCGGGCGCCGATTAATTTGAACATGGCTCGATTCATCATCAACGCGCCGCGCTGGCTGTTGCTTGTCGCGCTGGTTTATGCGCCCTGGGCTTACGGGTCGACCCGGCCGTGGGCGATCTCGGGCCTGGATGGCCTGCTGGGCGCGGTGCTGGTTTCCTGGCTGCTCAGCTACCTGCTGCGCCAGCAATGGCCGTCGGTCCATCCCGTCCTGGGCGTTGCCGCGCTGGGGCTGGTGGCGCAAGCCTGGTTCATGGTGGTTAACGCCAAATATGAATACGACACCCAGGTGCACGAGTTCATTACTCTGACGCCACTCCTTTCCTGGGCGCCCGGCAGCTTGCATCGAGCCCTGTCCCAGGAGAACGCCACTCAACTGAGCGCAATGCTCGTCGCGGTCTGCGTGGTCTGCGAGATCTCGCGGAGTTGGCTCTGGCGCAAGCGCCTGTTGTTGACCATGGCCTTGGCCGGGACGTCGGTGGTGGTGCTGGGCCTGGCGCAAAAGTTCACCAACGCTTCGGCGGTATTCTGGGGGTCTGAGGACATGGGCAAAACCTTCTTCGCCACCTGGCGCTATCATGCCAACGCCGGCGCCTTCATGAACCTGGTCTGGCCGATCGTGGCCAGCTTTGCCGCGCTCACCTTCCTGCGCAAATCGACGGCCTGGCAGAAGGTCTGCTGGACCGCGGCCCTGGTTTTCTGTCTGGCGGGGGTGATGGCCAACACCTCCCGGGCGGCCGGCGCGCTCGGCTTGCTCTCGGCCGGTTTGTGGGGAGGCTGGCTGGTTTATCAAATGGTCCGCGGCCGCTTTTCGGGTTTCAGTCCCGCGACGACGACGGTGACCGCCTTGCTTTTGATCTCGCTGGTGATTTCCGTGGCGGCGTTGGCGGGATTGGATACGACGCTCAAACGCTGGAGCCAAATCGGGGACCAGGTCACGGCGGATAACTCGCGCCTGCTGGCCGCCGAAGTATGCCTGGACATGGCTCCCAAAGCCGGTGCCTGGGGCTTCGGGCCGGGAACCTTCCGGACGGCTTTTCCTTACTTTACGCAAGGGTATGGCAAATCGATCGAGGGCACGTGGCTCTACGCTCATGAGGATTATCTGCAAACCCTGGTCGAGTGGGGCTGGGTCGGCGCGAGCCTCTGGGCGGTGGTGATGTTCGGCGGCCTGGTCTCCTCTCTGGCCAGGGCGTTCCGGCATCGGCAGAAACTGTCGAGTTCCGTTCGGGTCAGCCACTTCGCGCTGATCGTGGGGTTGCTGGGCGTGCTCCTCCACGCGCTGGTCGATTTCCCGTTGCAAATCGCGTCGATCCAACTCTACGTCGCCGTCGTCGTCGGACTGCTTTGGGGAAGCCGACATTGGCTGAGCGCACCCAAGACTGAACGCCGTTCCCGCTCCACCGCCGGTAGGGACGCGTTCCACCGCGTCCCATTATTCTCTTCGTGAATCTTTCGGTGATCTTGCCCGGGAAGGAGCCGCCTTGGCCGGCGATGCGTCGGACGGTTTGGCCGAGACGGAGGATTTCCCTTTGAACGCCGAGCGCAGGAGCCAGTGGCGTTTCAGGCCCTGCACGAAATCGTCCGCGTTGATGAGCAGACGGGCCAATTCGCCGACGAGGTTGGTGTGGGCGTTGACTTGCGCGTGGAGGTTGCTGGTGATGTTGGCCAGGTTGTCCAAGCTCAGGTCCAGGTTGAGCGCCAACGTGGTGAGCCGCGCGTCGGAGTTGGTCAGGATCACGTTCGCATTCGCCAGCGTCTGCGTTAATTGGGGGCTGAAGTTGGTGGGAAAGAGCCATTCGCCCAGCGAACCGTGAGGGTCGGACAGGTTGCCGGTGATCTGCGTCAGGTTGGTCATGACCGGTCGCGCGCTGGCCAGCAGCTGGTCGGCGTGCTCTGCCGTGGCGGCGGCCGTGTCGAGCACGCGCTGCATCCGATTGGTCAGGTCGAGCAGATTCGGCAGCGCGGCTTCCACGACGTTGACCACGGCCTCGAGGCGTTCGGTGAGGGCAGCGGATTCGTCGGGGACCAGGAAATAGCCTTTGTAGGTTTGCCGGTTGAAGGGTTTGTAGCGCGCTTCCTGATAATCCCAGATGCCGGTCGGTGTGCGGGTCTCGTTGGTCGTGTCGATGAGCCGGAGGGTGGTGACACTGGCCGCGGCGATGATCTTGTCCAGGACCTCCTTGGTCAGCGGGTCGAAGGGTCGGGCCAGGAGGTTGGTCCGCCGGTCGTCGTAAATCTCATCCACGAACAGGGCTGACGGCGTGCCCAGGAATGATTCGGCGTCCCCGACCGCCACTTCCTTGATTTCGCGGAACAGGTAGCTGGGCGCTCCATTGGTGCCCTTGGTGACTTCGATGAACCGTTTGCCGAGGAAATCGCTGGCGCCGACTTTGGCCCGCGAATGTTCCCAGAGATAGCCATAATAGGGTTCCTTCACGCGGAAGGCGACGAAGACATCGTAATAACGGTCCTCGGCGGGTTGGGCGGTAATCCGGGTGATCTCACCCACATCAAAGCCCATCAGCTTGACCGGGTCCCCCACTTTGAGTCCCGCCGCGCTGCGCACAAAAGTGAAGTAAGGCAGTTTGCGGTCGAACCAGCCTTTGCGGAGGGCCGTTTCATAGATGTAATAGGCGAGCCCGCCCAGCAGGAGCAGCGTGGCGACGGCCACGAACAAACCCACCAGCCGCTCCAAACGGCTCAGCCGTGTGCGCAGTTGAGGCGTTAAGTCTTGCAGCGGCATCGGATCAGGCTCGGCTGGCTCGGCGGTTCATGTGGGCTCACCTCGACGCGATGGGTCATCGGCGGGCAGCAGATCCTGCAGGAGCCGCTCCGGGTGGCTGCCCAGCTCGCGGCGCGTCCCGAGCGGAACGAACTGGCGGTGGCTGAGCACGCCGAATTGGCGGGCGCGATTCAGCCAGGGACGCAGATCATCGCAAGTCACCACCAGGGTCAGCGGACGGCCGTCGACGATCGCATGGCCGACGGCCAGCGCGTCCAGCGTCTCCAGCCACCAGGCGGCGTCCCGCGGGTCCAGGCTGGTCAGCGGACTGTCGAGCAGGAGCACTTCGGGCCGAAGAGCGAGGGCCCGGGCCAGGCCGATCCGCTGCTGCCAGTTGCGCGTCACTTGCGCCGGACGGGAGTCGGCCCATGGTTCCAACCCGGTGAACTCGACCAGCGCGCGCAGTCGCGCGTCGAGGTCTGTCCCGCCGTCGCTCAGATGATAATGGAGAGGCAGCGCGATGTTTTCCGCCAGGGTCAGGTGATGGAGCAATTGGCCGCCATCGAAAACCAGGCCGACCCGCCGCCGCAAGGCCAATTGGTCCTGTTCAAAGCTGGCGATGAGGTCCTCCCCGAACCACCGGCAGGTGCCGCGCGCCGGACGGGTCAGGCCGGCCGCCAGCGCCATCAAGTCGCTCTTCCCGGAACGCAACAGCCCGCCCACTGCCCAGAAGTCGACGGCCGCCACCGACCAGTTCACCCCCTCCAGCACCACGTTGGCCGGGTCCCGCAACGAGGTCACCGTCACTTCCTGCATCTCCAGCGCGGGCACGGGGGCAGCCGTTGCGGTCAGCGCAGTCATCGTTCAGGAAACCAAATAAACCACGATGAACAACGCCTCGAGCAGCACGCAGAAAATGATGCTTTGCCCGACCGCGCGCACGGTCGCGCCGGACACTTCGCCCAGGGACAGCGGTTGGGCCAGCCCGTGGTAGCAGGTGACGATCGCGATGATCCAGCCGAAGCCCAGGCTCTTGGCGGCGAGCAGAATGAAGTCCAGTCCGCTCAGGGCCTCGGCCAGCTGACGAAAATAATCGCCCGGTCGGAGCGGGACATCCTGCAGGAAGGCCCAGAGGTAACCACTGACCAGCGCCCCGAGAATGAGGTAAACCGTCAACGCGAGCATTCCCACGCACATGCCGATGACCCGCGGGGAGACAAAGTAGTGAATGGGATCAATGCCCAGAACTTCCAGCGCTTCCACTTCACCGAGGGCTCGCGCGGTGCCAAGCTCGACGACCGTCGCCGTGCCCGCGCGGCATAACACCAGCAGGGCCGTGAGCAGCGGGCCCAGCTCCCGCACCACCGCCGTGACCATCACTGTCCCGAGCAGTTCGTGGGCGCCGACCCGGCTCAGGACGGAGACGGTCTGCCCGATGACGATCAGGCCGAGGGCGACCGCCAGGAAACTCGCCAGTGGCAGCAGCCGCAGCCCGGACCGGGCAACCTGCAGCAAGGTCAGCGGGTGAATGATGGACCGGGCGACGCCCAGCTTGCTGAAGAGAACCCCCAGGGTGATCAGCGCAAAGGCACCCAGGCCGTGAATGGCCGCCAGGAATCGGATGAGCACGCGCCCCAGCAGTTCCACGGAAGAACGGGGTCGCGAGCTTCTCCAGAAAAATGTCGTATCCGAATCCGCCGGCGGGACACTGGTTCCTGGTTGCACGCCGGCAAGGCTAGGTCGCGAGGTGGCCTCGGTCAACTGCAAGGCAGGGGAGGCGTTCCATGAACCTTCGGATTTCGGATTTCGGATTTCGGCCATTTCGCAGGGTTCATGGTCCCAAAGCGCGGTCAAGAAACCGTGGCGGCTCCCCATGAACCTGGCGATTCGGACCGGGCGGCCTCGCGGGCCCAGCGATTTACGATTTACGATTTACGAGCTTCCGATGGAGTGATCGCGGCTCTACGCGATTCGCACGCCCGGCGATCTGCGCAGTGCGGCGCTCGTAAATCGTAGATCGTAAATCGTCAATGACTGGGGGACCGGCGGCGGTCCGGTTCATGGCCCCAATAGTCCCACCAGTGGCTGCTGCATTTTCGCACTGGAAAGTTGCAATTTCGTCATTTTTGTGGCTTATACGTAGTCAACCTCTGTCCGATCTCTTTGGGTTGCATCCACCCCCATCGGGTGTGTGTGATGCCTGCGCCTTGGGTTCGATTTTGGGAGGGAAAAATTTATGAAGTGCACGGTCGTAAAAGGGTGGGCGCTGGTCCTCAGTTCTACCTGGATCATCACGCTCTCCGCGACGGCCCAATCCAGTCTCGTGGCCACCGGGTCGGTTTGGAAATACCTGGATACAGGGGTCGACCCGGGCACAGCCTGGCGTGTCTTGCCCTTCGATGACGGCGCGTGGCTCAGCGGCCCGGCGCAGCTTGGATTTGGCGACAGCGACGAAACCACGCGCATCAGCCAGACCGATGGCTCCGGAAACACCAACCTTGCGTTTTATTTCCGGCGCGTGTTCACGGTGGCCGTGCCGTCCGCCTATACCAATTTGGTCCTCCGCCTGCAACGCGACGATGGCGCGGTGGTGTATCTCAATGGCACCGAGGTTTTCCGCAGCAACATGCCACTCGGCCCCATCGACTACGGCACGCCGGCCGCCACCATCGCCACGGACGACGGCAACGGGATCTTCGCCACCGGTGTCGACCCGGCCCTGCTGGTCGCCGGCGACAACCTCCTGGCCGTCGAGGTGCACCAGGCGACCCCCCAGAGCAGTGACATCAGTTTCGACCTGGATCTGCTGGGCAACGTGCCGCTCTCCTTCATCCCGCTCATCAGTTCGGGAGCCGTCTGGAAATACCTGGATGACGGTTCTGACCAGGGCTCGGCCTGGGTGACCCGAACCTTCGACGATTCGGGCTGGTCCGACGGTGTGGCTCAACTCGGCTTCGGCGATGGCGATGAAGCCACTTTGATCCGGCGTTTCAGCGATTTAACCGGGACGAACGGGATCACTTATTATTTCCGACACGCCTTCAACCTGACCAGTGTGTCGGGCATCACCAACCTGGTGGCGCGAATCATCCGCGACGACGGCGCCATCGTCTATTTGAACGGGGCGGAAGCCCTCCACATCAACCTGCCGGCCGGGCCAGTCACTTTTGACACTCTCGCCTCGCAGGTCATCGGCAATGACAATGACTTTCACGCCGCTCACTTGAATCCCGCGTTGCTCGTTGCCGGGCGAAATGTCGTCGCGGTGGAAATGCACCAATTCAACTTGACGAGCAGCGACATCAGCTTCGATCTCGAATTATGGCCAAACGTCCCGCCCGTTCCGCCGGCCGTCGTCGTCACCGGGCCCCCGAATGGGTCTAGCTTTTACGGGCCAACCGACCTGGCGATCACTGCTCTCGCCACGGACTGGGATAGTCCCATCTCCTCGGTTGCCTTCTATGTCAATGACAGCTTGCGCGGGACCGACCTCACGGACAGCTATGAGCTGGATGGAGAGAACTACAGCCTGTTGCTCAGCAATCTGGCCGCGGGGGAATACACCTTGCGGGCGGTGGCCACGGATGCCGGCGGGTTGAAGAGCACTTCGGCTCCGGTCAACATCTCGATTGCGCTGGCCACGACGCTCATCCCCACCGACGCCGTCTGGAAATATTCCGACATCGGCGTCAATTGGTCCAACGCCTGGACTTCGCTGTTCTTTAACGATGCCACCTGGACCACGGGTGCGGCCAAATTCGGCACCAACGACCCGGCAACCACGGTCATCCACATCAAGTATGCCAATGGCACGATCATCCCGACGTGCTATTTCCGGCACTCCTTCGTCGTGTCCAACGCGGCGAGTTACACGAACCTGGCCTTTCGCGTCCTGCGGGACGATGGGTGCATCGCGTACTTGAATGGGAACGAGATTTTCCGGTTGAACATGCCGGGCGGCCTGGTGACCTACAACACCTACGTGCCCCTCCTCCAGGCTGTGGGAGGGGCCGACGAAAGCACGTATTACTCCACCAACACCGATACCCACTTCTTGTTGAATGGCACCAATGTCCTGGCGGTGGAACTGCACCAGACTTCGAGCACCTCCGATGCCGGCTTCGATCTGGGCCTGCTGGGCGTCGCCGTGCCCACCAGTGTCCGGCCACCCCTGGGCATCCAGCGCGCGCGCACCAACGTCATCGTCTCCTGGCCGGGCAGCGGTTTCATCGTGCAGGAAGCCGGCCGATTGGACGGCCCCTACTCCGATCGTCCCGCCGCCACCAGTCCCTACACCAATCCCGTGACTGCGGGTAACAAGTTCTTCCGCTTGATCAAACCGTAGAGGCAGCTTCAACCCTCCGCTTTCCATGAACCGTCGCACTCGGAGCGCGCCCGGTCCCCGGGCGCAGCGCGTGACCAGGACCGGCACGGTGGAACGCTTCGGGGCCTCGGCTGCGGACTAAGCGCTGCGAGCCAGGACGGCTCGCGCTCCGGTTCTTGGCGCCAACTCACGTCAAACTTTTTGAGGTGTTCCCTTCCCATAAACCGACTTGTCACTGGTAACTTGTCACTGGTAACTGGTGATTTTCAGAAGCTCATCCCGAGTCTGACCCTGTTTTCAATTTCCAGTTACCAGTTACCAGCTACCAGTTACCAGTCGGAACGGTTCCTGGTCCCAATGCGCGGTCAATAAACCGTGGAGGCTCTCCCAGCACCAAGCAACAGGACCGCCGATCATTGCTTGAGTTTCGTCCTGCGTTCTTCAGAATTGGCCCCGGCAACGAAGGCATGGAATGGCCCGCGGCAGCTTGCCAGGCGCGGGGGGACGGGCCATCCTGCGGGCCGGATTCACCGCGCGAAGCCAATGAACAACATCGTCTATTTTGATCTCGAGACGCAAAAAGCCGCCGACGAAGTGGGTGGCTGGAACAACATCCGTCAGATGCGGATGAGTGTGGGCGTCACTTACAGCAGCGCCCGCGGCGAATACCAGATTTACCAGGAGCAGGAGGTGGATGGCCTGTTGGCGGAACTGCAGCGAGCCGACCTGGTCGTCGGATTCAACAATCTCGGCTTCGACTACGAGGTCCTGCATTATTACACCGTGCTCGACCTGCGCCAGCTTCCGACGCTGGACATGCTGGTCGAGTTGAAGAAGCGACTGCCGCACCGGCTCTCGCTCGACTCGATCGCTCAGGCGACCATGGGAGTGGAAAAGACTTCCGAAGGCCTGCAGGCCCTGCGCTGGTTCAAGCAGGGCAAGCTCCTCCAGATCGCTGAATACTGCTGCTATGACGTCAAGATCACCAGGCTGGTCCACGAGTACGGCAAGGCGCACAAGCAGCTTTTCTACACGAATAAGTTTGGCGCAAAATTGTCCGTGCCGGTGAGTTGGTGATTCGGGATAGTCAGGCGCGTATGAAATCAGAATTGGCCGGACCCCCGGCGCCGGATGGGCCGGATGCCGGCTCGCCCGGCCACAGTCAGGCTCCTCGCGGCGAGTGCCGCACCCCCGACCGTCTGATGCTCGCGGGCCCGCGGTCGCGCACCAGCGAGTTCGTTCAATTGCTGCGGGTCATGCGGGATTTCCTGCGCGGGTTCCGGGTCCTGCACTTTGTTGGGCCGTGCGTCACCGTCTTTGGATCGGCGCGGACGCGGGAGGACGACCCCAATTATCAGCTGGCCCGGAAGATGGGCGCGGCGATTGCCCGTCTCGGCTTTACCGTCATGAGCGGCGGCGGGCCTGGCATCATGGAAGCCGCCAATCGCGGGGCGAAGGATGTCGGCGGCCGGTCGGTCGGTTGCAACATCGAACTGCCCTTCGAGCAAAAGCCCAACGCCTACCTCGACCGTTGCGTGACCATGCACTATTTCTTCGTCCGCAAAACGCTCCTCGTAAAATACTCCTATGCCTTTGTCGTTTTTCCCGGCGGCGCCGGCACGGTCGATGAATTGTTCGAGGCCATGACGCTGATCCAGACGGGGAAGATCGAGCATTTTCCCATCGTGGTCATGGGCACCGATTACTGGCGTGAGTTGATCGCGTTCATCCAAAAAATGGCGCGCGTCGGCACCATCAGTCCACCGGACGTCAACCTGATTTACCTGACCGATTCCGTCGACGAAGCCATCGCGCATATCCGGGAGAAGGCCATCAAACCGTTCGGCCTCAAGCCCGCTGTGCGACGACACCTCCCGTGGCTGGGCGAAGGCGGGCTCGGCCGCACTACCCATGAACCGGCCGTTGCGCGGGCGCCAATGAGCAATGAGCAATGAGCAATGAAAAATCAGGACATTGCACATTGCACATTGCACATTGCACATTGCTCATTGCTCATTGTGGGGTAAGAATCCTGCAGGCATTCAAGATCCCAATGCGCGGTCAATTAAGCGTGGATACTTTCGATGATCCAAACGGCGCGCCGGTTCGTTCTACAGGAAACACAACCTGGCTTATGAAACTATCGCCCATTCTCTTGCTCGCCACTTGTCTCGCCGCCGGCGCCGAGACGGAGGAACAAATCCACAAACAGTTCGCCGTCCAGCCCGGCGGCAAGCTCGTCCTGGACGTGGACTTTGGAGCCATCAACGTCAGCACCAGCGCCGCCAGCGAAGTCACCGTGGACGTGGTCCGCCGCGTCACCCGGCCCACCAAGTCCGAAGAGGAGGAATTCCTGGCCGACCGGCCCGTGACGTTTGCGCAAGAGGGCAATTCGGTCACGATTTCCTCCCGGGCGCAGAGCCGGGCCGGCGGTTCCTCGCGCGGCAAACAACGCACGGAAGGGAAATACACCATCACGGTGCCCGCGCGCTTTGATGCTCAACTCAAGACAGCCGGTGGTGCCATCGCCGTGAGCGATCTGACGGGCGACGTGGCGGCGGCCACGAGCGGCGGCGACCTCAAGTTCGCCCATCTGCACGGCCCACTGGATGGCCGCACTTCCGGTGGCGCCATCCAGGTCACGGAATGCGAGGGCGCACAGCAGGTGAAAACCAGTGGTGGCGGGATCGACGTGTCCGGCGGAGCCGGATCGTTCGACGGCGCCACCTCGGGCGGGCCGGTGGCGGTGAAGGATTTTCGGGGACCTGTGCAAGTCAAGAGCAACGGCGGTGCCCTTACGGTCAAGGATGTCACCGGCAAGGTCGCTGGCAAGACAAGCGGCGGGAACATCGCCGCCAGCTTTGCCGCCCCCCTGACCAATGAGGTGAACCTGGCAACCTCCGGTGGCGGCGTGACGCTGCGCGTGGCGGAGAATTCCGCATTCGATCTGGACGCCTCGACGCTCGGCGGCAACGTGAGCAGTGACTTGCCGGTCGGCACCACGGGCAAACCTTCCCGCAGTCATTTGCGGGGGCCGGTCAATGGGGGCGGCAAACCGGTGGTCCTCCACACCCTGGGCGGCAGCATTCAAGTGCGCAAACTCTGACGCGCCGGCGGTCCGGAGCGCGACCGGTCCCCCGGTCGCAGCGCAACGCCCGCAGCTGAGATCCTGCATGGTTCCACCATGCCAATTCTGGTCACGTGCTGCGGGCAGGGACCGCCCGCGGCCCGGAGCGCGACCGGTCCCCGGTCGCAGCGCAGCGCCCGCAGCCGAGATCCTGCATGGTTCCACCATGCCAATTCTGGTCACGTGCTGCGGGCGGGGACCGCCCGCGGCCCGAAGTAAAAGGGAAATTCGCCATCAGTTGGATTGCCTCGCCGGTGGCCCGTCGCCTAAACTACGGCCACCACCATGAAAACGTTGCCTGTCTCCCGGCGTAACTTCGTCAGGTCCACTGCCCTCGCCACCAGCGCCATCGCGCTCTCCGCCAAGTCCTACGCCGCGGTAGCCGGCGCGAACGACCGGGTGAACCTCGGCACGATCGGTTTCGGACTCGTCGGGCGCCTGCACACGCGCAACTTTCACGCGCTGCCCGAGGCGCGCGTTGTGGCCGTGGCCGACGTCTATCAGCCGCGCCTGGATGCCGCGCGCATGGTCGTGGGCAGCGAAGCCAAACTGCACCGCGACTTCCGCCGCCTCCTGGAAGACAAAAACGTCGATGCGGTGATCGTCGCCACCCCCGACCATTGGCATGCGCTGATGACGATGATGGCCTGCGCCGCGGGCAAGGATGTGTATTGCGAGAAACCGCTCACGCTCTTCGTGCGCGAGGGACGCTGGATGATCGACGTGGCGAAACGGTTCAAGCGGGTGGTGCAAGTCGGCACCCAGCAGCGCTCCGGACCGCATTACCAGCGCGCCAAGGAATTGCTGCGCGGTGGCGCGATTGGCGACGTTGTTTCCGTGCAGTGCAATTTTTTCCGCAACGTTTCCCCCGGCATCGGCCGTCCCTCCGACGCCGCGCCTCCGCCGGAGATCGATTACGACCTCTGGCTCGGCCCGGCGCCGCAGCGTCCCTACAATCCCAATCGCGCCATCTACCACTTCCGCTGGTTCTGGGATTATTCCGGCGGACAGATGACCAACCTCGGGCATCATTCCCTCGATGTCGTGCATTGGATTTTCGACATCCGGGGGCCGCGTGCCGTGACCAGCGCGGGCGGGCGCTTCTTTCTGAAGGACAATGGCGAAGTGCCGGACGTGCAGGACGCCATCCTCGAGTATCCGAAATTTCCCGCCGTGGTGCAGTTCCGGGAATGCGCGGCGGGCGGAGCCGCCTCAAGCATGGGTTCCCTTGCCTTCATCGGCAACAAGGGCACCATGCTGCTGCACCGCGACGGCTACGAAATTTTGCCAGACAAGAAATCCAGCCCGGTCAACACCTTCGCCAGGATCATCGGAGGCCATCCGGTCGGCGGGCCCCAGCCGGTGGAGGAGCCGGAAGGTCAATTCTGGTGCGAGAAGGCCCTGGACAAGTCGGGTGACTGGAAGGCGCAGTACGTCGAGCACGCCAGGAATTTCGTCGCCTGCGTCAAATCGCGCGCGACACCCAATTCGGATCTGGAAAGCAGCCACTACGTTTCCGCGACGTGCCACCTGGCGAACCTTTCGCTCCAGCTGGGCCGCAAACTGCACTGGGACCACGCCGCGGACGACATCATCGGCGACCCGGAGGCGAGCGCCAAGCTGCGTCGCCCCTACCGCGCGCCTTGGGATGCGGAATTGAAGTCCTTGGGCGTGGGGAATCTCTAAGAGCGTGTCTTGAAGATGGGTGGCGCGGACGACTCGCCCGGCCCGGTCGGCGACCCGCCGACCGGAACCGCAGAGGCTTGTCTTGTGAAAAGGCCAGGTTGATTGGCTCGCACCGTCACTCCCGTTCGGTCCGGCGGGTCGCCGGACAGCACATGCGGGTCGCCCGTGCTACCCAAGGAGGAATATTCAAACACGTTTTAAGAGGCTGCTGAATAGGGCAGCTCGCTCAATGACACGACTTTCCGAACCGCGGAAGACGGGCTAAAGCCTGGCCGTTCAGGTCCCAATGCGTGGCGAAAGCCATGGAGGCTTTCCCGACTCGACGCAGGGCCGAGTTGAGGCGAACCTACCGCATGATCAAGGTGAATTGGAGTTGCGGAGGTCGGCAGTCTGACAAAGGAGTTGTGCCATGAAGCTATTCCCCGCCACGCGCGCCGCAAAGCTCAGGTTCGGGATCATTCTGCTCGTCGGCCTGAGTGCCTTGAGCTATCTCGCGCTTTACCCGCTGGCGCGTCTTGCGCTTTATTCGCCGACCGACGGCGATGTCGTCTTTCAATCCTTGCCGCACATGAACCTGGTCGACGCCATTGAGGGCGTGACGTTATCACCCTTCTCCCACTGCGGCGTGGTTATGCGCCGAGGCAACGGCTGGAGGGTGGTCGAGGCCATCGGGGACGTTCACGAAACCCCGCTCTGGCAGTGGGTCCTGCGGGGCAGACGCGGACGCTTTGCCGCCTATCGATTGCGCGACACCACGCGGATGAACGCGCCTCGACTGCAAGAGGCCCTCAACACCTTCATCGGCCGGCCGTATGATTTCCATTACGACATCGGGGATGAGGAGATTTACTGTTCGGAACTGGTCTACAAAGCGTATGAGCGGGGGCTGGGTCTGAGGATTGGAAACCTGGAGCGTTTGGGAGACTTAAACTGGAAGCCATTTGAGGCCTTCATTCGCAGCATGGAGGACGGCGAGTTGCCGCTCGATCGGCAGATGATCACTCCTGTTGGCCTGACCCGCTCTCCTCTGATGCGTCGCGTGTTTCCAAAGGGCGGCTAGCAGCCCGTTTAAAAATGTCGATTTTCCGGTCGTGCGTGTGTTTGAAACCACCCACGGGCGCCTCTCACCGCGGCGACAATCATAAGCCCGAAACCGAGCCACGCGCCGATCCCTCGCTCCGTTCCTATCGACACGATGAGTGCTACCAGGACCAACAGAACAAAAAAGACTGAGAAATGACCTGCCGCCCCTTCGTCCGGGTTGCGCGGCTTGTGCAGGCCCCACATGGTGCGCAGCCGCATAGAGCTTTTGTGGGAGCAGCGTCCAGGCCTTTAGCTGCGGAGCAGCGCCAGAAAGTAGCCCACGGCGCCAGCCGTGGGGGTCGGCGTTGACGGGCAAGAGCCGCGGAGCGGCGAAAGAATTGCCTTTGCGGCTTCGGGTCTTTGCGGCTTCGCGTTTAGCGTCGGGGCCAGCTGGCGACCGCCCAATGAACTGACCCAATGGCCATAGCGCGTGGTGGCATCAGCGTTGAGGCCACAACCCGAAAATCGACGAACGCCAAGTCGCCAAGACCCAGAGCCGCCAAGGAAGCGGATTAGTGAGAGAAATCCCCTCCCCGCCTCCCCGCCAGGGATTGCGTTGCGGGGGAGCTGGGCTTTGCGACTCGACAGCCTTAGGGTCGCAGAGTAAATAGGTCTTCATGGTGTCCGGTTTCCTTACCTGCTGTTTGAACTTCCCTTCACAACCTCGGGGTTCGGCACGCCAATGCACAGCGGAGGGAATTTCCCATTCCCGGAAGGCAGACATCTCTTCGCACTTCATCGCGAGCCGTCCTGTCTGGGCGGCGTTCGCACGCCACAGCATGAAATCATCGCTCACCACCCTCTTCATCAGCGGGGTGTTGTTGTCGGGTTGCGTCGCTACTGGCCCGGCAGTTTCCAAAGCCACCATGGGCAACCTTGAGGTCAACATCATCGCGGCTGCGCCGGCTGTTCCAATCCCCGCAGGGCCTTCTCGTCCGCTCCCGTCGGGCCGTGGAAATGACGAGCGGCATGGGCCCGCCAATAGACTCCCAGCAGCAGCGCCACCAGCAGCGTTGTCCAAAGCACCAGTTCGTTTGGCGGAAGGCTGAAAATCACGGTCAGGAACACGGTCCAGACAATCGCGATGACGTTGATCGGCCCGGACCAGCGGCCCAGGTTCCAGGGCGCGGTGGCGCGCGTCGTGAATTCGCCCTGGCCCCGCCGCCGATTGCGCCAGTTCAGATAGACGGGTATCACATACGCCAGGTAGAGGGTGATCGTGCTGACCGAAGTAATCACCGAATACGCCGCGGCGTAGAGCGAAATCAGCACCGCCAGCAGGCTCGTGATCAGGATCGACCACACCGGCGTGCGATGCCGCGGGCTCACCTGCTTGATCAGACTCGACGCCGGCATGCCATCGTCCCGCGCAAAGGCATACCACATCCGCGCCATCGAGGTGATGGACGACAACCCGCACAGCCACATGGCCACGCCGATGATGACGGCAATGACATTGGCGAGAAATTTGTCGAGGTTGTTGTAGGCAATGTAGAGCACCGGGTAGGCGTCGTTGGCGGTCGCCGCCACATCGCCTTTCGGGATGCACCACGTGAGGATCAGCAGCAAGACATAGCCGACGACCGCCGACACCGCCACGGACAGAAACACGCCCCAGGCCGAATTCAGCCGCGCCATCACCGTTTCCTCCGCCACGTGCGCCGAGGCGTCGTAGCCCGTGTAAGTCCACTGCGCTTGCAGCAACCCCAGCACGAACACCAGTGCCAAAGGCGCGGCCTTGTAAAGATCCGCCAGCCCCGGCACCAGTGCGAACAGCGGCGAGCGCACCTTCACATCGCCAAACACCAGCGCCGGAACCGACGCGCCACCGATCTCGGCCGAAGAGGCGTCCAAAGGATTGACGGCCGTGCCGTGGGAAAAGAGAAAGCCCAGTCCGTTGTGATATTGGCCGAAGAGGGTCAGCAACCCGGCGATCAACAACACGCCGCCGACGTGCCACCACACGCTGAGGTGATTGAGCCGCGCGGTGAGCCGGATGCCAAACACGTTGATCAACACTTGCGGCACCATGATCAACACCATGACGACGATCTGAAAATACCAGCCCGTCAGCGACCCAAACACCGGCACGCGCAGGTCCGCGGGCAGATCGGCGATGCGGCTCACGGCGCCAATCAGATACGTCGCCGCCGCCACATTGATGCCCGCGGTAATGGTCACCTGGCCGATCATGTTCAACCACGCCGTCAGCCAGGCCCAGCCCCGGCCGCCCAGCCGAAACGCCCAGAAGTAAAGCCCGCCCGCCGTGGGATAGGCCGAAGCCAGTTCCGCCATGCTCGCCGCCACGCAAAGCGTGAACAGGCTCACCACCGGCCAGCCCACGGAATTGATGATCGGCCCGGCGAACTTCAGTCCGTAGCCGTAAAGCAACACCGCACCGGTGAGGACCGAGATGATCGAGAAGGAAATTGCGAAGTTCGAGAATCCGCCCATCTCGCGGAAGAGCTGCTGCCGGTAGCCCAGCCGGCGCAAGTCCTCAACGTCCTGCTCGATGAGTGCCTGGCGGGAGCGGTCGTCGTGTTTCATGGCGCAGCGATGCGGGAGATTCCCATCATCTGGTTCGCCCAGGCAATGAAGTACTTCATGTTGGACCGGTCCTCATGCCCGCCGTCGTGTTGGCGCCAGGCCAGTTCGCCGTCGAGCAGGCCGGTGTTGACCGGCGGCATTGTCGCCTCGCGGTAATCCTGTTTCCCTCCAACATCTCTGGCGCCGAGCAACCGGAAAACAGGGCCGGCCGCAACGGTGGCCATGAAGCTTCCTTGCTGGTCGAGCCAGTTGGCGTCCCCGCGTTCGGGCACGCCATAACTGATGAAGGTCAAACGAGGCGCGCAAAGAGCGATCAATTCATGAGCGTCCACAGGAATATCCCCGGCGTTCTTGCGGCCGAAGGAGGATTCCGCCGCGCCATACTTCAAAAAATTTCCGGCCATCCAGTGGTATCCGCCGGAGCCGGTCAGATTCTCGACGGCTTCCCCGAAATTGCGCCGATGTAATTTCGCGCCCCCTTCACCGGAGGATCCCACCAGAGCCACCGCGAACCGTTGTTCGAAGGCCATGGCAACCAAAGCCGCCTTTCCAAAACGCGACACTCCCTCGATGCCCACCTTCTTTCCGTCCACCGCCGGATCCCTTTCCAGGTAATCCAGGCCGCGCGCCGCTCCCCAAGCCCAAGCCCGCAGCGCGCCCCAATCATCCGGCTTGCGGGGCCGGCCTTTGTTAACGAGACCGATGATGCCCTTCGTCAGTCCGGCCCCGTTATCAGCCTGGATGCTGGACGGGTTGATCGTCGCGTAACCCCATCCGGCCGCGAGCAGTTGTTCGGTGGAAGGCGGATCTTTGAATGGGCCGCCGAACTCGGGGGGACGATTCGTCGGCACTGGCGAATCGGCGGGTCGCGGCATTCCACCGCCCCCAAACATCATCAGGACCGGCACCGGACCTTTCGCTGCGGCCGGGGTCACGACGGTCATACGAATGTCGACACTGATCTCGGGGTAAGCCGAATTATCCACGTGCCCTTCCAGCTGTTTGCCGTTCGCCGGCAGCTGGCCAACCACGCCGTTCATGACGTTGGAAACCACGGTCCAACTCACCTTCGGCACGTTCTTCGGCACACGGCCAATCACTTCACGCTCGAAATCCTCCACGATTTCCCGGCGCCGCTCTTTCCACCAGGTTTCTGGCGTTGTCACTTTTTGCCCGTTTTTCAACGTGAGCGGGTCCGGCAGGTTCGGAAAGGGATTCGCCTTGGCGGGATCGTAATTCGCCTCATTGGTGGCGCCGCGACGGCCGCTCGGCCCCGGGCGCAGCCTCTTGATGCCCAGTTGTTCCATCATATTTTTGTGATCCTCCGCCGTGGTCCAATTCGTGGAACCCGGAGCCGGGAGCCGGCGCGGAACCCTCCGCGGCAAGGCCGGGAGAGTTGCCAGAAGCGATGAAGAGGAATACGGCGAAGATCAAACGGCTTGACGCGGCTGCGATGGGCTTCATGCGAATCACGTTATCAAGCCGGCGCGGATCGGAAAGCTCAGAAACGAAAGCAGCCTGGCCTCTTCAAAACACAGTCCTGAGCGACGATTGCTCGTCCGTCGACCGCGACGCAGGTGCTTTCCCTTGAATCAACGCGGGCAAGCTCATGGCTGAGCGACGGGACTCGAGCGGGAAGATCATTCGAACCCGCTCGTTATTCCCCTATCCGCAGGCTGCGAAGTACAAAGGCACCGGCAGCACCGACGACGGCGCGAATTTTGTAGGCCAGACGCCCGCACGATGATGAACCGCGCCCTTTTGGCGGCGCCAGCTCGCCGCCATCAGGTTCACCGACATGGCCGGCCCCGGCGCATTGGCGCGTGAGAAAGCGGAGTATCCCTGGAAGCTTCCTTGCTCCCGCAATCGGTGCGGCTGCCGGCTCGATGGCGATCCCGGGCGGGTCGAGCAACTGTCGGGCGCGCAAGTAAGCAGTGCTCTCCGCGCTGGTGCTCTTCAAAGTGTAGCTCTGGCTAATGCTCTCCGCGCTGGTGCTCTTCAAAGTGTAGCTCTGGCTAATTAGGAAAGTGTGGTGCCCGCGACAGGACTTGAACCTGTACGATGTTAATCACTAGAACCTGAATCTAGCGCGTCTGCCAATTCCGCCACGCGGGCATCTTTATCACAAACTACTTACAAACGAACAGGGGGATGAAACTTGAAGGTGTGCCGCTTTTTGTGCCGCTGTTCGGGCATGAATACTGAAGCAACCGCAAGCAACCCCGCGGTCCTCACCGGCACGACTCAAGCCAGTCCCATTCATCGATCCGCAACGTATCAAAAGGTTCTCGACGGGCGCAAGCGCCCAATTCGCGGGCTGTGGATTCGCAATGAGCGCGATTACGCTCGACTGGCGGTTGCCGACCCAAACAGGGGAGCAAAGTCGGTGCGCCGTGTCCCGCTCCCCAAAGCCACGACCGTGGCCCAGGCGGTTGCCGAAATGCGCCGATTGCAGACCCTGCGCGAGGACAACGATCTCCCAGTCCTCGAACAAACGCTTCCTGTTCACGCACACGTCGTCGCATTTCGCCGCGTACCAGTTTCGCTGCTAGATTCGAAGCCGTGCGACGGAGCCAGCTTGAAAGTCCGCCCCGCCAGATGACGCGCTTCCCGGGCCAGTGTCGCGAATGTCGCCTGGGTCACATCCTCCGCGAGATGCGTGTCCACGACCACGCGTCGCGCGACGCAATAAACCAGGACGACGTGCCGGCTCACCAGTTCGGCAAACGCGGACTCGGATCCTGTCTCGGCATACGCACGGAGCAGTTCGCTGTCAGTTCGTTCGTTCACTGCCAAAATGTTACCCGTCGAACCGAAAAGCGGACAGCCTGGGGAATTTTGGAACAACCATGGCGCACTCGTCCAGGTGATGCGCGCCCGCAGGGCTACATTGCCGAAATCGAGTTTCATATCCGTTTTGATGCTCCGCCGGCGATTAACCAGTGAGCATGAGATCCATGGAGGATCTGGAACTAATCAAAGAATGGACTGACCGCGGCTCCGATGATGCCTTCCGGGGCCTCGTCGAACGCCACGTCAACCTCTGCCCTTGTCAAATCAACACTCTCTCTTATGGCCTGGATCAAAACCAAAACTGGACTCGTCGTCACCACTGTCATCCTGCTCGGTGGCGCCACCACCGTGGTCATCAACCATCAGGCGTTGTTCGATCCTGCTCCTCCGCAACCTCCACGTGCTCCAGCGCGTCCCCCTCTGCCGACGGCCGACGACGGACGCCTTGGCGGCCGGATGCCCGACTGGCCAGGCATGGTCGCCCGAGCCCAATCACCTGAAGAAAAGGAACAGATCCAAAAGATATGGTGCTTGGATAGATTTGAAATGAGCGACCAGTGCTGTAAGCGTACTTGCAGGATTCATCTGGGTACTTTAGAAGGAGGAGCATGCTGGGCATGCCAAATGGACGGCCGCTGGCGGTAATGTGGATGCTGGCGCTGGGCACACTCAGCGTGTCGGCTCAGCTGGAAGCGCTCTGGGAAAAGAGTTTTGACGGTGGCGGCCTCGGTGACCAGCGCAATGACTTCGTGGCCGATCTTGCGGTCGATGCCGCTGGCAGTATCTACGTGACCGGCAGCTCCCAGGGCACAAATGGAACTTCTGAATGGTGACACTGAAGTACGATCCGACTGGAAAGCTGTCCTGGGCGACAAACTACTTCGGACCGGAAACCAATGTCCAACCGGTGGCGATAACGTTCGAGGCGGATGGAAACATCTGTGTGAGCGGAATCTCGTCAGATCATGGACCGACCCTCGCCTTGGTGAAATATGATCCCCAGGGTAATCAACTGAGCGCGCAACAGCTGAACAGTGATCCGCCAATCCAACCACGAAGATGGATCATGGACTCAGCGCGGAACATTCTCCTCGTCGGGAATTACGGGACCGGTTGGGCCACAACCAAACTGGACGGGCAAGGGAAACAGCTCTGGTTCGTCCGTTACCCCGGCGTTTCGGTTTGGGGGTCCTATGTGGCTGACGTCACCACAGACTGCGCGGGGCATATTTTTGTGACGGGCACTTCCCTAACTCAACCCTGCGCGCCAGAATGCTATGGAACACACCTCTTCACGTTGAAGTACGATCCGAATGGACATCTGCTCTGGATGGCGCAATCCTGCCAGATGAAGGCGTTCGGTTGGCCGTCCGGGGTGAAGCGAATAGCTATTGGGTTGAATCATCAATGAATCTGCTGGATTGGACAATTCTCACCAACCTCTACCAGACGAACACCTCTTTCGAGATAACTGACTCAAGCCAGCCTGCGCCAGCTGGTTTCTATCGTGTCTCGAGGAGTCCTTAGTCTGGAAAATTGCGCGCCGCTTCCATGGTGACCTGGCTCACGCGCCGACTCCGGCCACGGATCGATGTTTAATGGATAGAGCGCTCCGAGTCACCAGTCCCCTATTCAGCATCGCGCTGGATTTGATCTGCGAAATGCTCAATGGTCGGCAGATGGTGAGTGTGCCAGGTTGAATGTGCGGTAGCCGATGACAGCGAAATCCGGTCTCGAATGGATCCGACCGCCCTCACAGACC
>WNGF01003979.1_pt1 | contig 28954 bp, 28 predicted proteins | sample 5400641 | NCBI WGS metagenome assembly WNGF01 (sample SAMN13153371, study PRJNA577476) | soil metagenome | isolation source: 80 cm soil or saprolite under grassland replicate 2 | place: USA:California | collected 2016-06-15 | reverse complement strand
CGACGTAGCCCTCGCCGCCGGCGACCTTCTCGATCGCGCGCAGCAGCGTCTGGTGAGGCGCCTCTTTCAGGATGTAGCCTTTCGCCCCGGACTCGAGCCCTCGGCCGAGCAGCGAGCGCTCGCTGTAGGCGGTGAAGATCAGGACAGCGGTCTCCGGGATCCGCTCCGTCAGGATCTTGGTCGCCTCGAGCCCGTCCATGCCGGGCATCCGCACGTCCATGATCACGACGTTAGGTCGGCGTCGCTCCGCCAGTGCGACTGCGCTCGCCCCATCGGATGCCTCGCCGATCACGCGAATGTGCGGCGCGCGGGAAAGTGACAGCCGGAGCCCTTCCCGCACGACCTCATGGTCGTCGACGATCAGGCAGGTGATTTCGGAGGGGGTGGACACCCGCTGAGGATGATATTCGGCTAAACGGTCAGAGACAGCTGCTCGGGCTCCGGGGGAGGGGCGAGGCGCAGGCTTCTGCGGTCCCGGATGTCGAACTCGCGGGCGAGCCGCGAAACCCGGTTACGAACCGGTTTTACGTCGTCGGCGCCGAGATAGGCCCGACCGGCATAGAGCTCCTCGTACAGCGGCAGCTGCTCAGGCCAGTCCTCGGCCAGATGCGCAAGGAAGTGCTCACGCGTGCCCGGCCGCAGGAAGAGCAGGTTTGCCCAGACCCCGGTCGCCCCCGCCTCGCGCGCGGCACGGACGACCTCGCGGAGCTGCTCGGGGCGGTCGGAGATCCCCGGGAGGATCGGCGCCATGCCGACGGACGCCTTCACCCCGGCGTCGACGAGCTCCTTCACGGCCTTCAACCGCTGGCGGGGGTGCGCGGTCGACGGCTCGGTCCGCTTCCATACCTCCTCGTCAAGTGTGGGGATCGAGAACGTGACCGCGACTGATGCCCGCCGAGCGGCATCGACGAGCACGTCGAGATCGCGGACGATCATAGGCCCGCGCGTGATGATCGAGAAGGGGTTCGAGGCGTCGCGGAAGACCTCGAGACAGGCACGCGTGAGCTGGTACTTGCCCTCGGCCGGCTGGTAGGGATCCGTCGCCGCGCCGACGGCGACATGCTCGTGCTCCCACGAGGAGCGCGCGAGTTCCCTTCTCAGCACGTCGGCGACGTTCGTCTTGACCCGGATCGACGTGCCGTAGCGATCGTCCGAGGGCCGGTCCGACCGCCGCTCGAAGTGCCGCACGTAACAGAAGGTGCAGCGATGGACGCAGCCCATGTACGGGTTCAGCGACCACTTGAAGCCCATCCCCTTGACAGGGTTGAGAGCCGTCTTGCAGGGCTCTTCGCGATACTCGACCCGCATGGCCGAGATGATAGAACAAACGTTCGTATCGCTCGCGGACGGCGTCCAGCGGCTGACCCTCCCTCTTCCCACGGGACCGAAGCACGTCCACTGCTACCTCGTGGACGGCACGCTCTTCGACACGGGGCTCGGCCTCGGCGAGGCGCCGTGGGCCTCCGTCGACGTCGAGCGGATCGCGATCACCCATTTCCACCCCGATCACGTCGGAGGCGCCGCCGACGCCGCGCGGGTAATCGGCGCCCCGGTCTACCAGGGCGCGCTCGACTACGCTCAGTGCGAGCGGGTCTGGGGAAGCGACGACTGGCCGGAGCGGATGGCGGCCTGGTTCATCAGTCATGGCGTTCCCGCGCCGGTGGCCGACGATCTGATCGTGCAGGGTCACGCGTTCGCGGCATTCGTCCGCTACGCGATCGATCCGGAGTTGCTCTACGAGGGCAGCGACCTGGAGGACTGGGGCGTGATCGAGCTGCCGGGCCACGCCGATGGACACCTGGGCTTTCTGCGCGACGGCGTCCTGATCGGGGGCGACCATGTCCTCCGCAGAATCTCGCCGGCGATCGGCCTCTACCCGGAAAGCCGTCCTGATCCTCTCGGCGACTACCTCGCGTCGCTGGAGCGGACGATCGAGCTCGCGCCACGCGTTGTATACCCGGGACACGGGGAGCCGATCGAGGATGCCGCCGGGCGCGCCCGCGAGCTGATCGAGCACCACCGGAGGAGGCTCGAGGCCACCGAGGCCGCGCTCTCGGGCGAAGGACGCACCGCCTACGAGGTCTCGCTCGCGCTCTTCGGTCAGGAGCTGAGCCCTACGCAACGCCGTTTTGCGGTCGCCGAGACGCTTTCCCATCTCGAGCGGCTCGTGCGGGAGGGCCGAGCCGCGCGCGGCGGGGACAGCCCGGTCGTTTCCTATACTGGAACGTAGTTGGACGACGAAATCCCTCCTAGTACCAACGCCCACGGGGTCGGGGCGTGACGATTCTCCTCAAGAGCGTCGCGGTCATCCTGATCGTGCTCGGCAACGCGTTCTTCGTTGCGGCGGAGTACGCCCTCGTGACCGCCCGCCGCTCCGTGCTCAACGAGCTCGCGGAGCGAGGCGTCCGGCGTGCTCGGATCGCCCTGAGAATCATGGACAGTCCGGTTCGTTTCATTGGGACGGTGCAGCTCGGCATCACCGCCTTCTCGATCCTGCTCGGCGCCGTCGGCGAGCCAGTCGTCGAGCACTTCTTCGACCCTGCGGTCGCGACCGGCGTTGCATTCGCGATCGCATATGTGATCGTCACTTACCTCCACGTGACGCTCGGCGAGCTCGTACCGAAGGCCTTCGCGCTCCACGGCGCGGAAAGGACTGCACTTTGGGTTGCGCTTCCGGTCGAGGCGGTTTACATCGCCACCTACCCTCTCGTCTGGTTCCTCCAGGCCTCGGCGAACGCGTTCACGAGGCTCTTCGGCGTGGACCCTGCACCCGCGGGAGTCGTCGTGCACTCGGAAGAGGAGATTCGGATGATCGTCGCCGCCGCCGAGGACACCGGCGTGATCAAGGAGGCGGAGGAGGAGATGCTCTACAAGGTCTTCGACTTTGCCGACAAGGAAGTCTCCGATGTGATGGTGCCGCGTCCCGAGGTCGTTGCGCTCTCGATCGACCTCCCTCCGGAGCAGTGCCTCGAGGCTGTGATGGACTCGCCGTATACGCGTTATCCCGTCTACCGCGAGACGCTCGATGAGGTCGTCGGCATCCTGCACGTGCGCGATCTCTTCTCGGCGCTGCGCGACCGAGGCATGGCGGAGGTGAGCGTCGGGGATCTCGTCCGGCCGGCGCACATCGTCCCTGAAACGAAGGATCTCGCCGCGCTGCTGACCGACTTCCGCCGCACCAACCAGCACATGGCGATCGTCGTGGGCGAGTACGGCGAGATGGCGGGGATCGCCACGCTCGAGGATCTGCTCGAGGAGATCGTCGGCGAGATCGAGGACGAGTTCGACCTCCCGGACGAGTCCGTCGAGCAGGTCGACGACGACACGATTCGCATCGACGGCACCTTCCCGATCGACGACTTCAACGAGCGCTTTCGCACCGACCTGCCGGTCGAGGACTACCACACCATGGCGGGGTTCGTGTTCGGGCTGCTGGGCCGTCAGCCGGAGGTCGGCGACGACATCTCGCACGATGGAATGCGCTTCGACGTCCTCGACGTCGACGGCTCTCGCATCAATCGCCTGGCCGTCACGTTCGAGCGGCGCCGGGACCAGCGGGGCCTGGACGACGATGAGCGCGACGCCTTAGAGGCGGATCTGTTCGACGCTGACAACTAGGACCGCCGCGCTACGATGACTTGCGGAATCTCCAACCGGGGAAGGAGCCTCATGAATCGCATCACGCTCGCGCTCGGGGTCGCGCTGGCGGCTCTCGTCGCGGCCGCGCCCATTGCGGCCCGGCCGTCCGCGGCGACGGTTACGACCGTCACCGTCACCATGAAGGAATTCAAGTTCGTCCTCTCCAAGAAGACTGTCCGGCACGGGAAGGTCACGTTCAAGCTCGTCAACAAAGGCACGATCCCTCACGACTTCAAGATCGCCGGCAAGAAGAGCAAGCTCATCAAGGCGCACAAGACGGGTTTCTTCACCGTCACCTTGAGCGCCGGCAGGCTCGCCTACAAGTGCACCGTGGCCGGCCATGCCGCCGCCGGCATGAAGGGCAAGCTCACCGTCACGTAACGAAACCGCTCGGAGCTCCTTCGCGTATCAGCTTCGTAATCCAACGCGAAGGAGCTCCATGACTCGAATTACGCTCTCGTTCTTGATCGTCGCCGCCGTCGCGGCAGTCACTCTCGTATCGGCTCGGGCCGCGACTCCAGTCCTCAAAGGAGAAGTCGGCCCGGGCTTCAAGATCGAGGTCGAGAAAGCCGGCAAGGACGTGAAGAGGCTCAAGGCTGGGAGGTACACGATCAAGGTGGAGGACAAGGCCTCGATCCACAACTTCCACCTGTTCGGGCCCGGCGTGAACAAGAAGACGGCCGTGGCGTTCGTCGGCAAGAAGACCTGGACCCTCACGCTCAAGCCGGGTAAGTACACGTACCAGTGCGACCCGCACCGCCTGAGCGGCATGCGCGGCACGTTCCGCGTCGTTAGCTAAGAGGAAGCACGTCAATCTGGCCGTCTTCGATGCGGAAGGCGGCCAGGTCGTGGTCTCGCACCGAGTAGACGAGGTACGGCTTCCCAGCCCAGAGCCCGATGTTCTCGACGTCCGTCCGCGAGGGCCGCGCGGGGGCGGACACGTGGGAGTGGAAGACGGCCAGGTCGTAACCCTCGTCCTCTGCGAACCAGATCTCCGGATCGTCGAACTCGAGCTCGAACCGGTAGGGCGACGCGGCCGCGTTCCGGCCCGGCTCGTAGCGCTCGGCTTGTCCGTCGAGCAGGAGGACGAGGCCGCACGCCTCGTTCGGCGCCTCCCGCTCGGCATGTGCGACGAGCGCCGAGCGCACGTCTTCCGGAATTACCACCAGACGGTGCGCTCCATCGAGCGCTCGACGTCCTCCGCCTCCCAGAAGTCTGCGGACAGGTACTTCCAGCCCCCGTCGGCGAGGATCGCCACGACGACGCCGTCTTCGAGCTCCGCGGCGAGCTTGCGCGCCACATGGACGACGGCGCCGGAAGAGACGCCCGCGAAGATGGCTTCCTCGTCGAGGAGGCGGCGGACCTCGCGCACGGATTCCTCGTTCGAGACGAGCACCTTCCGGTCCAGCTTGGATACGTCGAGGATCGGTGGTAGGTAGCCCTCCTCGAGCGAGCGGAGGCCCATCACCGGATCCCCGGGCAAGGGCTCGGCTGCCGCGACGATGACGTTGGGAAAACTCTCGCGGAGACGTTCCCCGACGCCCATCAGGGTGCCGCCAGTCCCCAGACCCGCGACGAGGACGTCGACGCGCTCGAGCGCCTCGACGATTTCCGCGCCCGTGCCGTCGTAGTGCGCTTTCGGATTTGCTTCGTTGCCGTACTGGAACGGCATGAAGTACCGAGAGTCCTGCTCGGCCATTCGCAGGGCGAGCCGCACCGCGCCGTTCGAGCCCTCCGAGGCGGGGGACTCCACGATCTGCGCTCCGTACAGGCGCAGGAGCCGTCTGCGCTCCTCGGTCGCGTTCTCCGGCATCACGCACGTGAGCGGATAGCCCTTCAGCTTCGCGACGAGTGCGAGCGAGATCCCGGTGTTGCCGCTGGTCGGCTCGAGCAGCTCGCGCCCGGGCTCGAGCTCGCCCGAGCTCTCCGCCCCTTCGATCATCGCCTTCGCGATGCGGTCCTTGATCGAGCCGGTCGGGTTCTGGCCTTCGAGCTTCGCGTAGAGTCGAACGTCGCCGACCGGTGTCAGCTCGACGAGCGGCGTGTTCCCGACGAGTTCGAGGACGTTCCTTGCCGTTCTCAAATTCATCGAGCGCAGCGAAGATCTAACTTTGACCCGCTGAAAGTGCGAAGCACTTTCAGCGGATACCACCGGCCATGGCCGGCAGAAGAATCACCGTGGAGCCGGGGCGAACTTCGGTCTCGAGCCCGTCGAGCGTGCGCACGTCCTCGCCCTCGACATAGACGTTCACGAACGGTGCGAGCTCCTCGTCTTCCACTAACTGGCGGCGAAGAGATGGGAACTGCGCCATCAGGTCGTCGAGCAGCTCGCGGACGGTCTCGCCGGCAGCAGCGATCTCGCGCTCGCCTCCGGTTTGCTCGCGCAGGGTCGGGGGGATACGCACGCGGGTCACGCGGGCTCCCGGGTTCCCGCGCAGAACTCGACGTAGTCGACGTAATCCGTGATCGTCGGGTGCTCGCCGCACACGGGGCAGTCCGGATCGCGCCGCAGTTTCACCTCGCTGAACTCGGCGGCGAGCGCATCGAAGAGGAGCAGGCGTCCCACGAGCGGCTCACCGATCTCGAGGGCGAGCTTGAGCGCCTCGCTGGCCTGCAACGAGCCGATCACGCCCGGCAGCACGCCGAGCACGCCGCCTTCCGCGCATGACGGCGCGAGCTCCGGGGGCGGCGGAGCGGGGAAGAGGCAGCGGTAGCACGGGCCTGCGCCGGGCTTGAAGACCGTCACCTGGCCCTCGAAGCGGTAGATCGAACCGTGGACGACGGGAATCCCGTGCCAGACGGATGCGTCGTTGACGAGGTAGCGCGTGGGGAAGTTGTCCGCGCCGTCGACGATTACGTCCCAGCCGTCGGCCAGGATCCGCTCGACGTTCTCCGACGTCAGACGCTCCTTGTAGGGAATGACCTGCACGTCGGGGTTGAGCGCCTCGATCGTGCGCTTCGCCGACTCGACCTTGGCCTCTCCGAGCCGTTCGGTCGAGTGCACGATCTGTCGCTGGAGATTCGACTCGTCGACGACGTCAGCGTCGACGATTCCGAGCCGCCCGACACCCGCCGCTGCGAGATAGAGAGAGGCGGGAGAGCCGAGGCCCCCTGCGCCGATCAGGAGAACCTTGGTGTCGAGCAGCTTCAGCTGCCCTTCCTCGCCGACCTCGGGAATCAGGAGGTGTCGGCTGTACCGCGCCCGGCGCGGCGCATCGAGCCCCGCGCTGAGCTCGACGGGGAAGCCGTTCCGCTTCCAGTCGGTGAAGCCGCCGGCCAGCGACGAAACATCCTCATAGCCGAGCTCGTCGAGCGTTCGGGCGGCGAAGGCCGATCGGTTACCGGCGGAGCAATAGAGCACGATCGGGCGACCTGGATCGGGAGCCGCGCGCTCGATCCGCGACTCCAGGTTCCCGCGCGGGATGTGGACCGCGCCGGGGATGTGGCCCTCGTCCCACTCGTCCTGCTCGCGGACGTCGACGACGAACACGTCGCCGGCCTCGACGAGCTCGCGCGCACGCGACGGGTCGAGTTCGGAGATCTCGGCCCTGACCTGCTGGAGCAACTCGCGGTAGCTGGGCATCGCTTTCCGAAATATAGCTTCGCTGTGTCAGTTACGGTCGCCCGCGGATGAGCTCGCGCACCCGCGCAGTACTGGTCGTCGCCGCGGCCGCAACGGCTGCCGCAGGCGCGGCCGTCGGGGTCACGCTGGCGACCCGTTCCGACATCCAGGAGCAAACGAGCAAGCCGCCGCCCTTCGTCCCCGACCCGACTGCTTCGCCCGAGGTGGCACGCGAGGTGCGCGAAGCCCTCCGCGCGTGGCCGGCCGGCACGGTCCGGCGGCTGCGGGTCGTGGCCGCCCGCTATCCGGGCAACGCCTTGGTTCGCTTCGAGCTCGGTATCGCGCTGGCGCTCTCCGGGCAGAACGAGGAAGCCGTCGCCGCCTGGCGTGACGCCGAGCGGGCGCAGCCGGACTCGCCCTCGGCCGTTCGGGCCCAGGATCTCCGCTTCGGCGACACTCCGCCCGGTCTGCCGCCGTTCGTGCCGAGCTTCGAGCGCCCGTCCACGGCCGCCCAGAGCCACCTCCTGCGGGGCGCCGCCTTCCAGCAGGCTCTGCGGCCCGTCTCGGCGGAGCGCGAGTTCGCGGCTGCGGCGCGGGCCGCGCCGGACAACGCCGAGGCCCTCACCGCCGCGGCGGTCGGGCTCTACGACAAGGACCGGCCCGCGCTCGCCTTCTCGCGACTCGGGCCGCTCGCGCGCCGTTTCCCGCACGCCCAGACGGTCCGCTTCCACCTCGGGTTGCTACTCATCTACTTCCGCGACATCCCTCGGGCCCGCCGAGAGCTGGCTCTCGCCCGGGCTGAAGGGCCCCGAACCCCGCTTGGAAAGCGGGCTCAGAGGCTTCTTGAGGCCGGCCGAAAACCCTAGGACCAGTCGGCACATAGGATGAGCCGTTCGGCCTATGGCGCTCGTCCGATTCAGCTGGCACAGTGCGGCATCGCCAAAACGCCGGTCCACGAGGGGGGAACGGAGTGAGCGTAATAGAGGTAGCCGTTGCACCGAAGGCCGTCGTCGACCTCATGGAGACGGAGGACGCCAAGGCGCTCCTCGAGTCTGGGAGGGAGAACGGCCAGCTGAGCGCGGACGAAATCACGGTCGCGCTCGACGAGCTCGACCTGGAGCCGGCCCAGATCGACGACTTTTACCACGCGCTCGAGGAGCTTCAGATCGAGGTCGTGGCCGGCGTGGAGGAGGAAGAGGAGCAGGTCGAGGAGCCGCGCGAGGTCTCGACTGACGCCCTGCAGCTCTTCCTCAAGGACATCGGCAAGGTCGACCTCCTCACCGCCGCGCAGGAGGTCGAGCTCGCGAAGCGGATCGAGCGTGGCGACCATAGTGCGAAGCAGGAGATGGTCGAGGCCAATCTCCGTCTCGTCGTCTCGATCGCCAAGAAGTACCGGAACCAGGGTCTGCCCTTCCTCGATCTGATCCAGGAGGGGACGATCGGACTCGTCCGCGCTGCGGAGAAGTTCGACTACCGCAAAGGCTTCAAGTTCTCGACGTACGCGACCTGGTGGATCCGTCAGGCGGTGGCGCGCGCGCTGGCCGACAAGGCCCGAACGATCCGGATGCCCGTGCACGTGGTCGAGAAGCTGAACAAGATCGTGCGCTCGGAGCGCAAGCTCCGCGCCGAGCTCGGGCGGGAGCCGACGTCGGTGGAGGTCGGCCGCGATCTCGATCTCACCGGCGACGAGGTGGAGCAGATCCGCCGTAGCGCCCAGACGCCCGTCTCCCTCGAGAAGCCGGTTGGCGACGAGGACGAGTCCGAGTTCGGCCACTTCATCACGGACGAGAACCTGCCGCTGCCCGACGAGGAGGCCGAGATCACGCTCCGCAAGGAAACGCTGCGGAAGATCCTCGGGACGCTCTCCAGCCGGGAGCGTCAGGTGCTCGAGCTGCGGTACGGACTGGACGGACAGCATCCGCGCACCCTCGACGAGGTCGGACGGACGTTCAATGTGACCCGCGAACGCATCAGGCAGATCGAGAACCAGAGCCTCAAGAAGCTCCGTGCGCTGGCGGACGCCGTCAAGCTTCGCGAGGTCGCGTAAAACGCAGGTTTCGTCGCTCCCCGGCGGCTGCATAGAATCCGATACATGCGGATAAAGCTTGCTGCTTTCCTAGTCGCGGCGTTCGCGGCAGCGCTTCTCACCTCTCCCGCTCTGGCGGCGCGTCATCCCGTGAGCGGAGAGCGAAGCGGCTCCACGATCATCGCGGCCCGGAACTAAACCCGGGTCCACGTAGACTCGCCGCCCGTGGAGGAAGCCTGGCTCGACGAGCTGCGTGAATTCATCGCGATCCCGAGCGTCAGCGCGGATCCCGCGCACCAGGGGGACCTGCGCCGCGCCGGCGAGTGGGTGCGCGACTTCATCAAGCGTATCGGCGGTGAGGCCGAGCTCGTCCCGTACGGCGAGCGCGATCTCGTCGTCGGAGACATCCCGGCGTCGATTGGCGGCGGGGGCGCGCCGACGGTCTTGCTGTACGGCCACTTCGACGTGCAGCCGCCGGTGCCGCTCGATCTCTGGGAGTCGCCGCCGTTCGAGCTGGCGGAGCGTGACGGCTGGTTCTATGCGCGCGGCATTGCCGACGACAAGGGACAGCTGTACACCTTGCTCAAAGCGGCGGAGCTGTTGCGCCGCGACGGCGGCCTTCCGGTCAACCTTCGCATCGTCTGCGACGGCGAAGAGGAGATCGGGGGTCACTCGATCGTGGATTTCCTGCGTGAGGACGAGCGCAGCGCCGACGCCTGCATCATCTTCGACGGGGGGATGACGCGGCCGGAGCAGCCGGAGTTTGCGCTCGCGACGCGCGGGCTGGTCGGTTTTCACCTGACCGTGCGAACCGGAGCCCGCGACATGCATTCCGGCTACTACGGCGGCGCGGCGCTGAACGCGATCCACGCCCTGATGCAATGCCTGGCCGCCGTGCTCGCGAGGGACGGTCTGCTCCCGGAGCCACTACGCGCAGGGCGGACGCCGCTGAGCGAGGCGGAGCTCGCCAGTCTCGACAGCCTGCCCTCCGGCGAGGTGTTGCTCGAGGAGGCGGGCGCTATTCCGCTCGACCCGAAGGCGGCCGAAGACTTCTACGTCCGCACCTGGGCCGAGCCGTCGGCCGACGTCAACGGGATCTTCGGAGGGAAGGAGTTCGCCAACACTACGCTCGTCGTCGCGGCGCACGCGCGCCTCACGATCCGGCTCGCGCCGGGGCAAGATCCGGACTCGATCGCCGCCGCCGCGGAGCGGCTACTGCGCGACGCTGCGCCCGACGGCGCGGAGCTCGAGCTCGAGCTGGAAAACGCCGCGGCGCCGGGAGTCTTCTCGCCCGATGCGCCTGCGATCCAACTCGGTCTCGAGGCGTTCGAGCGGGCGCTCGGCGTGAAGCCCTTGCTCGTCCGCGTCGGCGGCACGTTGCCGATCTTTCCCGCACTCGCAGAGAAGGGGATCCCCACGATCGGGACCGGGTTCGCGCTACGCGAGAGCAACATCCACTCCCCGAACGAGCGCTTGCGGGTGGAGGACGTCGACCGCGCGGTCGCTGCCGCGTCGGAGCTCTATCGGAGCCTGGCCGCACTTGGCTGATCCGCGCTACTCCACGCCGCTGGCGGCCGGGCTCGCGGAGGACGTGCTCGAGCGCTTCCTGCGCTACGTTCGCATCGATACGCAGTCCGACGACGACTCCGAGACCTACCCGAGCACGGCGAAGCAGCGCGACCTCGGCGAGCTGCTGGCGCGGGAGCTCCGGGAGGTTGGAGTGGACAACGTCGAGTTCACCGAGCACGGCTACGTCTTCGCGACCTTGCCGGGTTCGGCCGGGCCGACCGTTGGACTGATCGCGCACATGGACACGAGCTCGGACGAGTCCGGGACAGATGTTCGGCCGCAGGTCATCCGGGATTACGACGGTGGCGACATCGTTCTCCCGGGGGATCCGCGCAAGGTGCTGCGGGCGTCTGAGAACCCGATCCTGGCCGAGCGGGCCGGTCACGACATCGTGACGACCGACGGGACGACGCTTTTGGGCGCCGACGACAAGGCCGGAGTGGCCGAAATCATGGGCGCAGTTGCGTACCTCGCCGCGCATCCGGAGATCGAGCACGCTCCGATCCGGGTCGCCTTCACCGTCGACGAGGAGGTGGGCCGCGGCGTCGACCACTTCGACATCGAGGAATTCGGTGCGGACTTCGCGTACACGCTCGACGGCTCGGAGCTTGGGCGCATCGACGACGAGACCTTCTCCGCCTCCGACGTGCGGATCCGGATCGAGGGCCACAGCGTCCACCCGGGGACGTCGAAAGGGAAGATGGTGAACGCGATCAAGCTGGCGGCGCGGATCGTCGAGCGGTTGCCCCCGGACTCACTGTCGCCGGAGACGACCGAGGGTCGCGAGGGTTTCGTGCATCCGCACAGGATCACCGGCACGACCGCCGAAGCGGAGCTGCGTTTCATCGCCCGCGACTTCGACGCGTCGAAGCTCGAAGAGCACGAACAGCTCTTGCGCACGCTCGCCGATGAGGTGGCCGCTGAGGAGCCGCGCGCTTACGTGACGGTGACGGTGGAGGAGAGCTACCGGAACATGAGGGAGTTCCTCGACGCCGACCCGGCGGTGACCGAAGCGGCGGACGAGGCCGCACGGCGGGTCGGCCTCGAGCCCTGGCGCGACCCGATCCGCGGTGGGACCGACGGCGCGATGCTGAGCGCGCGCGGACTACTCACTCCGAACATCTACACCGGCGCGCATCAGTTCCACTCGGTGCTGGAGTGGGCCTCGGTTCAGGACATGGCCATGTCAGCCGCGACGATCGTGGAGCTGGTGAAGGTGTGGGCGGAGCCCGAGTGGGCTAGTCGCTCAGGTGCTGGTGCCCGAAGCGCCGCATCTCGCTGATGATCGGCAGGAGGTCGCTGCCTTTGTCAGTGAGCTCGTACTCCACGCGCGGGGGCGACTCCGCGTAGCTCCGGCGCTCGACGATTCCCTCCTCCTCGAGCGCACGCAGCCGCTCGGACAGGGTGCGAGGGCTGATGCCGGCGCACGAATGCTCCAGCTCGGAGAAGCGGCGCGCCCCCTCGGAGAGGTCGTGCACGAGCAGCGCAGTCCATTTCGCACCGATGATCTCCGCGCACGCTGCAACCGCGCACGAGGTCGCCTCGTGGATGGGGTTCATCGTGCGCGACGCCATGGCCTGATTGTAACGAGCGCCTTACCGGGGACGGATCGTCACACCTGTGTCACAAACAGGGTCAGACCCTGGTTCTCGGGGATGACGTGACCCATGGGGACGGATCGTCACACCGGTGTCACAAACAGGGTCAGACCCTGGTTCTTGGTGATGGCGCGACCTCTGGGGCCCGGCTACTCCCAGGGCGGCGCGTTGTGGACCCAGCGGCCGCCCAGCATCGTCGCGACGACCTCGACCTGCGGGAGCGCCTCGGGGCTGACCTGGAAAGGATCCCTGTCGAGCACGACGAGGTCGGCGAGGTAGCCGGGAATGAGCTTTCCGCGGCGGCGTTCGTCGCGCGCGAGCCACGCGGGATTGACCGTCGTCGCCTGGAGCGCCTCCTCGAGGGTGAGGCGCTGCTCTGGATGCCAGGCGGGTCGCTCGTCGATCGTCCGCAACACCCCCGCGCACACGCCGGCCCACGGATCGAGCTCCTCGATCGGGGCGTCAGACCCGTTGGCGATCAGCGCGCCTGAGTCCCACAGCGACCGGTACGCGTAAGCGCCGGCTGTCTTGCCGGCCCAGAACCGGTCGGCGAGGTCCCGGTCGGACGGGGCATGGCTGAGCTGGACGGAGGCGGCGACGCCGAGCTCCGCGAAGCGCGGGAGGTCCTCGGCGTCGAGCAGCTGGGCGTGCTCGATCCGCGGTCGCAGGCCGAGCGGCTGCCAGACGGCGCGCGTCTCTGCAAAAGCGTCGAGTGCCTCACGGTTGGCGAGATCCCCGATCGCGTGCACGGCGACCGGCAGTCCCGCCTCCGCGCCGCACCGGACGATCTCCGCCAGCGCCTCCCGGCTTGTGATCTGAACGCCGGAACCGTCGAGCATCCTGGCCGTCTGCGAGCCGAGCGTCCCGTCCATGAACGCCTTCAGATAGCCGACCCGGACGAGGTCGTCGCCGAAGCCGCTTCTGATCCGGAGCGCTGCGAGCTCGTCCACCTGCTCGGCGGGGACGGACTGCCAGATGCGCAGCGTCAGCGAGCCCTCGTCGCGCAGCCGCTGCCAGACGCCGAGTGCGCCGAGCCAGCCGTCCTTGTCGTGCACGGCCGTGACGCCGCGCCCGACCGCAATGCGAACTCCCTCGCGCGACGCCTCCAGCAGCTCGTCCTCGGTCGGGCGGACGTACGTGTCCCTGAAGTGCCATGCACACTCCTCGCGGAGCACGCCGGTCGGTTCGCCGCGGTCGTCCCGGACGACCACGCCGCCTGCCGCTTCGAGTTCGCCGTTCGCGTGCGCGAGCGCTGCAGAGTTGAGCCAGAGGGAGTGGTAGTCGCGCGCCATCAGCGCGGCCGGCGTGTTGCCGGTGACCCGGTCGAGCGCCTCCTTCGTCGGCTCCTGCGGCGGCGACCAGTCGCCGCTCCGCCAACCTGTGCCGCGAAGCCAGCGGCCCGGCTGCACCTCGCCCGCCGCGGCCGCGATCCGCTCCAGCGCCTCGTCCAGTGACGCCGTCCCTTCGAGCCGCAGCTGCCGCTGCGCGAGCGCCCAGGTCGGGAAGTGGACGTGCGAGTCGTTGAATCCCGGCAGCACGCAGCGCCCGCCGAGATCCACGACCTCGGGGCTTGCCAGTGCTCGCTCGTGCGTACCGACGCCTCCGGCGATCCACTCGCCCGCGATCGCGAGGGCGGGGGCGACGGGAAGCGAGGGCTCCATCGTGCGCACCACGCCGCCTTGGAGAATCACGGTTACCAGTCTAAGATCGGGCTGCGGCCCTGGCGGGGAAGGATCGATGGGAAAACTTGCGGCACTCGCCGCGGGTGTGACGGCTGCACTCGCGATGACGGGGTCGACGCCCGCTCAGACCGGGGACGCCCAGCTCGACGGTACCCGCCATCCGAATGTCGGCGCCCTGCTGGCGAAGCGAACCGACGGCAGTCTGGGAATCATCTGCAGTGGGACGCTCGTGTCGCCGCGGGTCTTTCTCACCGCGGGCCACTGCGCTGACTTCATGTTCTCGCTTGGCCAGTTCGACGCGTTCGTGACGTTCGATCCGAACTTCGGAACCGATCCACTGCACAACATCTTCTCGACGCCGTTCCACGGCGCGCTGGTCCAGAACCCGAGCTTTCACGTGCCGGCCCAGAACGACACGGCGCAGGGCTATTCGGGGACGTGCTTCGGCGACTCGGGTGGTCCAACGTTCGTCAGTACTGCGGACGGCCCGGTCGTCATCTCCGTCGTGTCTTCTGGCGACAATCCGTGCTACACGCTGAGCGTGGACGAGCGTCTCGACATCGCCAACGCGCAGCACTTCCTGGCTCCCTACCTCGCCCTTCCCTAGCAACCGAGCAGACATAGACTTTCGGCGTGGCGTACGACCCGCTGAGCGACGAGCAGCGCGAGCTCCGCGACCTCGTCCGGCAGCTCGCGCGTGAGCGGATCGCGCCTCGGGCGGCGGAGATCGACGAGAGCCACGAGTTTCCCTGGGACGTGGTCGAGCTCTTCCGCGAGAATGACCTCTTCGGGCTCCTGTTCGACGAGGAGTACGGCGGCCTCGGCACCGGCACGCTCCTGGCCCTCGTGGCGATCGAGGAGGTCTCGAAGGTCTGCGCGACCAGCGGGTTGATCCTCGCTGTCCAGGAGCTCGGCTCGCTCGGGCTCAAGCTCGCTGGGGACGACGACCAGAAGCAGCGCTACCTCCCGCGGCTCGCCGCGGGCGAGTGGCTGTGCGCGTATGCGCTGACGGAATCCGGTTCGGGCTCCGATTCGGCGGCGATGCGCTCGACCGCGCGGCGCGAGGGGGACGAGTACGTCCTGAACGGCTCGAAGCGCTTCATCACCAACGCCGGGGTCGCACAGCTGTACACGGTTTTCGCGAAGACGGATAGCGACGCGGGGCACGACGGCATCTCGGCGTTCGTCGTCGAGGCGGACTCCGCGGGGTTCGAGGTCGCGCGGGTCGAGCCGAAGATGGGGATCAAGGGCTCGACCACCGGCGAGCTCGTCTTCGAGGAGTGCCAGGTCCCCGCCGAGAATCTGCTCGGCGAGGAGGGTGAAGGGTTCAAGATCGCGATGCGGATCCTCGACCGGTCGCGGCCCGGGGTTGCAGCGCAGGGCCTCGGGCTCGCGCAGGGCGCGACCGACTACGCGCTGGAGTATGCAAAGACGCGCGAGACGATGGGGAAGCCGATCGCGGAGCATCAGATCGTCGCGGCGATGCTCGCCGACATGGAGACAAAGTGCGAGGCGGCGCGCGGATTGCTCTACAAGTTTGGGCAGGCGGTCGACGAGGGCATCGACGGGCCGGAGCTGACGAAGCTCTCCGCGATGACGAAGCTGTACTGCACGGACGTGGCAATGGAGGTGACCACGGACGCAGTGCAGGTGCTCGGGGGCTACGGCTACATCCAGGAGTATCCGCTCGAGCGGATGATGCGGGACGCGAAGATTACGCAGATCTACGAGGGGACGAACCAGATCCAGCGGCTCGTGATCGCGCGTGAGATGTTGAAGGAGCAGCGCGCGTTCCTGCTCGCCGGCGTCGGCTGACGCCGGCTGCATTTTTCCTCTTCTGGTATTCGCGCTAGGGTCGGGGCTTCTCAGTGTTCATGCTCGCCCGAGGATCGAGGCGAGGAGAGGAGGAGCGATGAAGCGCTGGATCGGCCCACTCTCCCTGCTGGCCTTGATCGCGGCCCTGGCCGTGGTCGGGACAGCCGGGGCGAGCCACCGTGTTACCTCGCCCGTGAAGGGCTCGTTCAAATACTGCAGCGATCCGACGTTCCCGCCCATGGAGTCGAAAACGACGGCGGGCAAGCCGGTCGGGTTCGACATCGACATGGCGAACGCGATCGCGAAGCTCTGGAAGGTCAAGGCGAAGTTCGCGCAGACCGGCTTCACCGGCCTGCTCCCGGGTCTGGCGGCCAAGAGGTGCACGTTTGTGATCAGCGGGATCTTCATCACGCCGGACCGCGTCAAGCAGTTCCCGGCGGTTGTGTACATGAGGTCGCATCGCGCACTCGTCGTGCAAGCGGGGAACCCCAAGCGGGTCAAGGGACCGAACGACCTCTCCGGCAAGACCGTGGCGGTGCAGGCGGGGACGAAGTACGAGGAGTACCTGAAGGCTCTGAACGAGCAGTTCAAAGCCGCGGGTAGGGCGCAGTTCACCTTGCAGAGCTACCCCGGTGACACGGACGCGGTGGGTCAGCTGATCGTCGGCCGTGCGGACGTCGTGCTGACCCAGGACACGTCGGGTGCATTCCAGAAGAAGCAGAACCCCGGCAAGCTCGCAATCGCTTACCTCTTCCCGGAGGCCGACTCGTTCGGGATCTACTACCGGAAAGGGGAAACCAAGCTGGGCAGCGCGCTCAAGGCGGCGATCAAGAAGCTGAAGAAGAACGGGACACTCAAGAAGATCGCGGCGAAGCATCAGATCCCGGTGACGAACGTGAAGTAGTCGCAAAGCGGGTGCTCGCAAGCTTCGACACCCACATCTTCTGGGAGGCGCTCACTTCCAGGCCGTACTGGCATGGGGCGCTTCTCGCTCTCGAGTTGACGCTCGTCTCGCTGGCGGCTGCCTGCGTGATCGGGTTCTTCCTCGCCCTCGGTCGCAGCTCGCGGTTTCGTTGGATTCGCTCGCTCGTGTTCTTCTACAGCTGGATCTTTCGCGCCACACCCACCCTCCTGCAGCTGCTCTTCATCTGGAACGGTCTGCCGCAGATTTGGAGCACCTTCGCCAACGATTGGTTCAAGCCGTTCCTGGCGGCGTTCATCGCGCTGTCGTTGAACGAGGCGGCCTACATGTCGGAGATCATCCGCGCCGGACTACTCTCCGTTGATCCGGGCCAAGAGCTGGCCGGCCGAGCGCTTGGAATGACACGTCCGCGCATCATGCGACGCGTGATCGTGCCGCAGGCGATCCGCATCATCATCCCGCCGACTGGAAACGAGTTCATCACGCTCTTGAAGCTGACGAGCCTCGCATCCGTCATTTCGCTCCACGAGCTCCTCACGGCATCGCAAGTGCGAGGCGCGGCCGACTTCCGCTACGCGGAGGCTTACGCGGCTGCCGTCGTCTATTACCTCGTGATTGTCAGCGTCCTGATGGCCGTTCAGGCCCAGCTCGAGCGGCGCTTCACCTGGAGCTCGGCGGGACGCCGTCGCCGTGTTCCGGTTCCCGCCGTGGCTCACGACGCCCGATGAGCGACGCGGTGCTGCGAGCGGAGGACGTCCACAAGGCCTACGACGGGCTCGAGGTGCTGCGCGGCGTGTCGATCGAGGTGGGCCGCGGCGAGGTGAAGGTGATCATCGGGCCGTCCGGCTCGGGGAAGTCGACCCTGCTCCGATGCCTTGCCCTGCTCGAGCCGGTGGACTCCGGGGGCGTGTTCCTGGAGAACGCGCGGCTGAGCGGCCTGCGGGAGAAGGAGCTCGTGGCACACCGGTCAGAGGTCGGAATGGTTTTCCAGCGCTTCAACCTCTTCCAGAACATGACGGCGCTTGCCAACGTCATGTGCGGGCTCGTCGAGGTGCGTCGGTTGAAGAAGCGCGAGGCCCGCGAGCGGGCCCTCGAGTTTCTCGACAGCGTCGGCCTGCGCGACAAGGCAAATCAGTATCCGGAGGAGCTGTCGGGAGGTCAGCAGCAGCGGGTGGCAATCGCCCGCGCTCTCGTGATGAGGCCCAAGGCAATGCTGTTCGATGAGCCGACCTCCGCGCTCGATGTCGAGCTCGTTCGGGAAGTGCTCGACGTGATGGAAGGGCTCGCGCGCGATGGGATGACGATGGTTGTCGTTTCGCACGAGTTGCGTTTCGCCCACAGCGTTGCAAGCTCGATCCTGATGATGGACGATGGCAAGGTCATCGAGGAGGCACCGCCGGATACCTTCTTCTCCTCGCCGAGCCACGAGCGTACGAAGCGGTTCCTCGCGCTGGTCGAGTAATGGTGGGCCCTCCCTACAGGCCGCTCGACGCGCAGGTAATCCCGCGGTTTGCCGGTGTGCGCACGTTCATGCGCTCCCCGTACGTCACGGATCTTGCGGGCGTCGACGCTGCCGTCTTCGGGATTCCCTTCGACACGGCCACGAGCTACCGGACGGGTGCCCGCTTCGGGCCCGAGGCGATCCGCTCGGCTTCCGTGCTCCTCCGGCCCTACCACCCGGTGCTTGCAGTCAACGTCGTCGAGGCGCTCTCCGTCGTCGATTACGGCGACTTACCCGTTTCGCCGGGGAACATCGAACGCACCTACGGCCAGGTCGCGGAGGCGATGGCGCCACTCGTCGCCGCGGACGTGTTCCCGCTGGCGCTCGGCGGCGATCACTCGATCACGCTCGCGGAGCTTCGGGCACTCGTGCGTCGCCACGGCTCTCTCTGCCTCGTCCAGCTCGACGCGCACGCCGACACCTGGGACGAGTACTTCGGCCAGAAGTATTTCCATGGAAGCACGTTCAAACGCGCCGTCGAAGAGGATCTCCTCAATGCCGGCAGGTCTGTCCAGGCTGGGATCCGCGGCTCGCTCTACGGGGCGGAAGACATCCGTGTCGCGGAGGAGCTCGGGTTCACCGTTGTCCCGTCCGAGGAGCTGCGCAAGCTCGGTGCCGAGGCGTATGCCGGTCTCGTCAAGGAGAACGTCGGGGAGCGGCCGGTCTTTCTGTCCTTCGACATCGACTTTCTCGACCCCGCGTTCGCGCCGGGAACCGGGACGCCCGAGGTGGCAGGGTTTTCGACCGCCGAGGCGCTCGCCTTCCTCCGAGCCCTGCGGGGCATCAACCTGGTTGGCGCGGACGTAGTCGAAGTCTCGCCCGCTTATGACGGACCGGGGCAACAGACCGCGTTGGCAGCCGCGAATGTCGCGTTCGAGCTGTTGGCCTTGAGGGCGCTCGCGTCACAGTAGCTTCCCGGTTGGTCAGGGGTCAGCGGTGAGGGACAGGGCGGCGTGAAGCCGAGACGATGAACTTCGGGTCGATCTGGTGGAACATCGTGCTCGCCGGCCCATCGCGGGTCCGTGCCGCGTTCCAAAACCGGGGTCTGACCCCAGGGTGTCACGACACCGTGTCGGATCTGGATCAGAAGCTGCGCTGCGACTGTTGGAACCTCACCTTGGTCGTACGCTGGCGCAATGCCACGTCCGCTGCGCGTTCAGGTTCCCGGTGGGATTTACCATCTGATGAACCGCGGAGTTCGCGGTGAGCCTCTCTACACGGAGGATTCCGACCACGAGCAGTTCGTGGCGCTCCTCGCGGAGGCATGCGCGCGCTACCGCTGGCTCCTCCGGACGTATTGCCTGATGACGAACCACTACCACCTCCTGGTGACGACACCGGAGCCGACGCTCTCGCGCGGGATGCAATGGCTCAACGGCTGCTACGCGCAGTGGTTCAACTGGCGCCATGGCCTTGAAGGCCACGCCTTCTTCCGGCGCTTCCACTCCGTACTCGTCGAAAGCGAGGCCTACCTCGTCGACCTCACCCGCTACATCCTCCTCAACCCCGTCCGCGCAGGTCTCTGCAGAACGCCGGGCGATTGGCGTTGGAGCAGCTACCGCGCGATGACAGGCCAGGAGGCGAAGCCTGCGTTCCTCGCGTCGGACTGGCTGCTGGAACAGTTCGGTGTCCACCCAGCGCAGGCGCAGGCGAACTTCGCGCGATTCCTGGCCGACGTCTAGCTCGGCAAGGCCGCGCGGAGCCAATCCGACACCTCGCGGATGAACTCCGGGTCGATCTGGTGGAACATCGGCGTCTCGCGGTACAGCACGTCCGCCCCGCCGCCCTCGAGCACAGCCCGCGCGCGTCGGCCCCAGTCGACCTCGATCACCGGATCGAGCGTGCCGTGGCCGATCGCGATCGGCGGCAGCGGCGGCGACAGGTCGAGCGAGAACCCCTCAACCGTCGGAATGAAGCTGCTGAACGCCACGATCGCCGCCGGCCTCGGCCGGCCCGCCCCGAGCCCCAAGGAGTACGCGATCACCCCACCCTGCGAAAATCCGCCGAGCACCAAGCGGTCGGACGCAATGCCATGCTCCTCGAGAAACCCTTCGAGCCAGCCGGATGCAGCCACGTAGCTCGCCGAGAACGTCTCCCGCTCCGGCGTCCCGATCCCACCGAGCACGTACCAGTGGGCGCCGCCAGGCGGCAGGGAGAGGGGCCCCCGCGGCGTGGCACCGACGAGCTGCCGCTCCGGATCGAGTGCGTCCAACAGAGGAAAGAGGTCGTGCTCGTCCGCGCCTCTCCCGTGAAACAGCACCAGCGCGCCTGCGGGCTCGCCGGCGGCGGGGCGCACACGCGCGGTCAGGCCCACGCGGACGATGATGCCCGAAAGCTAGAGTCCTAACGATGCGCTTCGAGGGGATTCATCACGTGACCTGCATCACCGCCGACGCGCCGGGCAACGTCGACTTCTACGCACGCGTGCTCGGTCTGCGGCTCGTGAAGAAGACCGTGAATCAGGACGATCCGACCGTTTATCACCTCTTCTACGCGGACGAGAAGGGGAGTGCCGGCAGCGATCTGACGTTCTTCGAGTACCCGCAGGCACGGCCGGGTCGTGCCGGCAAAGGGATGGTTCACCGCATCGTCTTCCGCGTCGCCTCCGAGGACGCGATCGAGTTCTGGGCCGACCGGCTCGCCAGCGAGAACATCGCCACCGATCGCGAGGAGGGGCGGCTGCGCTTCACGGACCCCGAAGGGCTCGCCCTCGAGCTCTCAGTCGTCCAGACCGACGATGAGCCGCTCGTTGCGCACTACCCGGAGATCCCGCCGGAGCTCGCCGTGCAGGGCTTCGACGGCGTGCGCGCGTTCGCCGATCCCGGCCCTAGCCGCAGGTTCCTCGAGGAGACGCTTTCCTTCGACCCGCACGGCGACTCGGTCTGGGATGTCCGCGGCGAGAAGCGCGGCTCCTGGTACGCGTACGATGAGCCGCCGCCGGAACCGGGCGTGCAAGGAGCGGGAACCGTGCATCACGTCGCCTGGGCGACGCCCCCGGAGCAACACGAGGCGTGGCACGAGCGCGTCGAGAAGTCAGGAGCGCATCCGACCTCGATCATCGAACGCTTCTACTTCCGTTCGATCTACTTCCGCGAGCCGAGCGGCGTGCTGTTCGAGATCGCCACGATCGGTCCCGGCTTCACCGTCGACGAGCCGCTCGAGCATCTCGGCGAGAGACTCTCGCTGCCGCCCGCGTTCGAGCACCTGCGCGAGCGCGTCGAGCCCATCCTGACTCCGCTTCCCAACCCGCGCGAGCTAGTCAAGCCGTAGGGCCGGATAGCGCGCGCGAATCGCGTCGACGAACGTCGCCAGCTGCTCGGCGAGCGCGCGATCCTCGATCTCCAGCACGTTCTCGGCGTTCTCCTCGCCTGAGTGCGAGAGGTTGAAGCTGCCGACGAAGACCGTGTCGTCGCAGACCATCACCTTTGCGTGCATGTAGTCGTGGACGGCGCCCGGCGCGTATGGCGTCGAACGCTTCCCCGAAAAGCCGGCGCGATCGAGCAGGAACTTCAGAGCAGGCGCCTTCCACGTGTCGTTCCCGTTGAGGCGCCACTGCGCGAGCACCTCATCGATCTGCGTCGCGTCGACGACGCCCGCGATGTCGACCCGCCCGTCTGCCGCCACCTCCGCCATGCTCCCGAGGATCGGCCCGGACGTGATCACCGGCGAGGCCACGCGCACACGCCGCTCTGCAGAGCTGACCGCGTGGGCGATCCGATGCGCAAGCCTCTCGCCTCGCTTCGGCGAGAACCAGGTGCGCACAGGGGCATCACCGACCAGGATCGGATCCGTCGGAACCCGCCCCGATGCCACGACCTGCCGCTTCTTCCACAGTTGCGCGAAGTCCTCCTGGAACCGGATCGCGATGCCGCTCGACTCCACGACGACGATGACGTTCTCCTCCCGCGACCAGGAGTCGTCGGTCCAGTTCGTCGAGCCGCTCCACACCGCCTCGCGATCGCGGACGACATATTTGTGATGCATCAGGTCGGGCCAGCCAGGAACCGCCGCGGTCTCGAAGGGAAGGGACTCGACCAGCGCCGGCTCGGTCTTCGGCGGCGGCGGCACGGGGGGATGCTCGTCCTCCTCGTCGAGGTTGTAGACGAGCCGCACGTGCACGCCGCGCTCATGGGCGCCGACGAGCGCCCCGCGCACGATGTCAGCCGTGTCGTCATGCAGGCGAAGGTCGTAGAGCGCGAGCTCGAGCGTCTCGCGGACCGGAGCGACGAACTCCGCGACCATCCGTGCAATGTCGACCGGCCTCTGGCCGCCGTCCGTGAGCGTGTGAATCCGGATCAGGGTTGCCGCTTTGCCCGCAGCGACGCCTTGTAGGCGCGCTTCCGCGTTTGTTGGGTCGCCCGTCGTCACCCCTTTAACCCTGTCCAGAACTGGTCCGACATGAGGGGCCGTACGATACGTCCGGCTAAGCTCGCGACGCGCACCGGCCGACCGCCGTTCTCGGTCGGGGGCATCACGGTCAGGGGCGGGAAGATCGTCGAGATCGACATCCTCGCCGACCCGGAGCGGCTCCGCCGGCTCGATCTCACAATCCTCGACCGCCCATAGAAGGAGAGCATCGCGCGCGCTTGTCAGCGCGAGGGACTGGAACTCGTTGAGGGTCGCGCTATCGTGCTCCACGAACTCGAAAGACACAGCCGTCGCCGACCGAAGGAGCGTTATTGAGCTCCGAGAAGAACAGGCGCTTCGGGCGCCGAACAACCTGGGTGGCCCTCGGCGGAGTTGTCACGGCTTTCGCTCTCGCAACAGTAGTCATGGTCGTGAGGGGTACCACGACAGCGTCGGCCCCGGCGCTCGGCGTCGGCCCGGTTACGGAGGTCGGCGGCGGCGGCGAAACTCCTCCCCTGCAGGCGCTCAACGACGTCTGGGGACTATCGTCACAGCGCTCCACCTGCACGATGTGCCACAACGTCGGGCCGCACACGGGGAGCATCGAGGTAGCGGTCTGGACCCAGCGACCGGTCGTTTTCAACAGGTTCGGCGCTGCTTATCGCAACGTTCTCTTCCAGAAGGTCGCGCCGGAATACGACGACATCTTTGCTGTACCCCTGCGAAAGAAGAAAGAGGCCACGCGATGGCCGGCACTCCTCGCGCGCGACTCCGATGGAGACGGTTATAGCAACGAGGTGGAGCTGATGTTCGGCTCGATGCCCGGCCGTCGCAACAGCCATCCCTCACGTCCCGCGGCGCAACTCGAACGTTGGCGCGCGATCATCGTGCGCGAACTGCGCGGCAAGCAGATCGCCACGCTCGAGCTCGACCCTCGAGTCCGCCGGGTCGGCGCCGACACCGACCGAGATCGCGTCCCTGACGTGCTTGAACGCTTCGTCGGCTCGAGTCCGCGCAAACGCAACTCGACGCCATTGGTCGCTGGCCGCCGCCTAGCTGTCTACCGCCAACTACTACTCGACGCTGGCGTGCCGATCGGCTGATCTGCACGACAACTCGCCAGTCGGTTCGTCAGCCGACTCTCGCAGGGCGCGCTTGTACGCCCGTTTCTGCGTTACCGCTCAGCAAGTCGGATCTGCGGTCAGGCATCCACAGCGGATCGCGCGTGCGGCCTGTCGAACGACGCGAAGAAACCATCGCCGGCCGTGTCCACCTCGTTACCGCGGAAGCGCGCGAGTCTCGGCGCACGATTCGGTGGTGCTGCGCGAGAAGATCGCCAAGCGTGATCGCCGAGCTCGGAAGCTCTCGTCGTCGAGCCGACAACGTCGGTGAAGAGCACGGTGGTCAGGATGCTGTCGGCGACGCGGATTGGCTCGTGACCGCCGAGGAGACGCTCGATCTCCTGAGGGACGTCCTTGCCGACCCAGACGCCGAGATCTTCCCCCGGCATTTGCACGGCGCGGGCTCCCGGAATGAGGTCGGCAACCCGCACGGCAGCGTCGCGCCTGCGTGCTTGGTACATGACGAGCATCGGCACACGGATGGTATGTCGTCCCACCGGATCGGCGAGAACTTGTGACCGCGCGACGAGACCGACATGACACGGGTGCCTCCGTTCGCCAGCGCCAGCCAAAGTATGTTCGTCAGGGTGTCGCACCCGCAGCGCTGAAGGAGCGCACGTTTTCGATGCCGATGCCCGAATAGCCGCGGTGACGACGATCAGCATGCCGCTCAGGTCGATTCCGGCGAGCACCTCGTCCACCGTTGTGGCGGCGCCGAATCCACTTCCGATGGGACGTTGTGGCGTCGTCATGACGGCACGTAGGAGCCCGCGGCAGGCGACAGCTTCCTGTCGCCAGAGTTGCACTTGCGCTCGCGCGCGCTCATGCCGACGCCGCCAGCAGCGCCTCGCCCTGGCGCACGTATCGCGTCGCCCCCATGCGGCGGTAGAGCTCGAGCGCGGCGCGCACGTCGGGCTCCGTACCGCTCTTCAGCCGGAAGAACGCTTCGAACGCCGGCGCGTCGGCGGCTGCCAGGATCTCGGCCCCGCCGTGCACATCGCCAGCGAGGACTGCCTGCCCCGCGTCGAGCCAGCGCGACTCGATCGTCTTCCGGCTGAAGACTTCCTCGACCTCGGCTTTGCGGCCGAAGACCCGCGCGAGCCATGCGATGTTGTGCGCATAGAACACCGCAAAGCCGAGATGCGGGAGCTCTCGAAGACGAGCGAGCGCCTCATCGAAGAGCGCAATGGCGCCGGGCTCGTCGCCGGTCTCCGCATGCACGTGCACTGCATCCAGCAGCACCGTGAGCAGGACCTGGGGATCGCCAACCCGGCGTCCCAGCTCGAGGGCGCAGGCGGTATCGGTCAATGCGGCCCCGTCGTCTCCGCGTGCCAGGCTGATCAAGCCGCGGCGGCCGTACGCATTCGCCGCCTGGACGTGCGGCGCGCCCTCTTCGACGGCGCGGATGAATGCATTCGCGTGCTCGACGCAGAGATCCCACTCACCCATGACGTACGGATGCGTGATGCCAGCCGCGCCGTCGAGAAAGCGGACGAAGTTGAGGTACCCATAACGCTGCGCGAGCTCGCGGACCTCGGCGATCAGGCGACGTGCACCCGTGAAGTCGCCGGCGAGGGCGGTTCGCGTCTCGACGTTGTTCTTTCCGCGGATGACCTCGCCGATCAGGTTGATGTGCTGCGCGAGCTCGATGCCCGCCTCCAGATCGTGGGAGCCCTCGGGCTCACCTGCGCCCGCCCGTGCCGTGCCCACGTTGATCAGCGCCTTCGCGCGGATGTCGTCCAGCCCCAGCTCGGCGGCCAAGCGCAGAGCCTCGCGTCCGAGCTCGACGGCGCGGTCGCTGCGGTCCGCGAGCATCTCGTAGCGCGACGCCTCGCACAAGACGGCAGCCTGAATGCGCGAAGGCGGCATCCCCGCGACGAACTCACTCGCGTCGTCCATGTGCTTGCGCATGCCGTCACGCCGGCCCGCTCGCCACTCGACCTGCGCGAGCAACAGCGTAGCCCCGGCCGCACGCTCGCGGTCGCTGGCCGCAAGGAAGGCGTCCCGCGCCTCCTGAATCTCATCGGCGCCCTGCTCGGACCGAAGCCACCGCACGTGTCCGTGCCGGAACAGGAGCTCGGGCCGTTCCGGGTCGTCGTCGGGAGTCAGAGCGAGCGCGTCGGCGTAGTAGCGCTCCGCCGCCGGCAGCGCGTGCAACGTCGCGGCGCGGTCTCCGGCGTCGCGGAATGCGCTGCGTGCGCGCGGCGCGATTGCGTCGACGTCCTCCCCGGCCGCACGCGCGAGCTCGAGCGCCGTCGCGTAATGGTGGGCCACCATCTCCGCGTGGTCGTCGGGGCGTCCGAGCGTCTCGATCCACTCGGCCGTCTCGACGTGCTTGCGCGCGCGCTCGGCACGGGGAATCTGCCCGTACGCGACGTCGCGCACCAGCAGATGCTTGAACGCGTACTCGGTCTCGCCCTCCACCGAGCTCCGCCGCGCGCGCTGCACGAACTCCTTCTGTTGCAGGGCGTGCAGCTGCTGCTCCGTCGCGCCGAGCGGCCGGAGCCAGAACACCTTCCCGACGACGGACGCGTGTTGCAACAGCGCCTTCTCCTCGAGCGGGAGCGAGTCGAGTCGTGCGGCGATGATGCCCTGCACTGTCTCTGGCAGCTCGTCCGCGCTGCCGCGCTCCGCGAGCATGCGCACGTACTGCTCCGCGTACAGCGGATTGCCGCCGGCGCGAGTGAGCAACGCGCTCTGCGCATCAGCTACGAGCAGCGGCCGGTCGCTCAGCGCCGCGATCAGCTGCGCCGTCTGCTCGTCCGTCAGCGGCGCGAGCGCGATCATTGCGGCGTTCACCTTCCCGCCGCCCCACCCTGGTCGTCGCTCGAGTAGCTCGCGACGCGCCGTGCACAGGATCAGGATCGGAACGTCGGCCACCCAGTCCGCGAGGTGGTCGATGAACTCGAGCAGGCCCTCGTCGGCCCATTGGATGTCCTCGAAGACGAGGACGAGCGGGTGCTGCTCCGCGAGCGTCTCGAAGAAGCGGCGCCATGCGGCGAACGCCTCCTCCTGCGAGCCGGCGGCTTCGCCCTGGCCGGCGAGGGGTCGCAGGTGCGAGAGCACCCATTCGGCGTCCTCATCGATCAGTTGCTTCACCGTTCGCTCGAGCTTCGCCTCGACGGCGTCGTCGTCGTCGGTCTCGAGGATCCCCGCCTGTGCCTTCACCATCTCGGCCAGCGCCCAGTAGCTCACGCCCTGTCCGTATGGCAGCGAGCGCCCTTGGCGCCAGTACGTGAGCACGCCGCCGCGCTCGATCGAGCGAAAGAGCTCGCCGACGAGTCGGCTCTTGCCGATGCCCGGCACGCCCACGAGCGTCACGAGCTCGGGCGACCATTGCTCGCGCACGCGCGCGAGCGCGTCGACGAGCTGGTCCAGCTCGCGTGCGCGGCCGACGAGCGGCGTGCGCGTCTCGGGCGCGAGGTCGACGCCGAACCGTGCACGCGCGTACACGACCTCCCAGACGGGAACCGGTTGGCCCTTTCCCTTCGCGTCGACGGCCGGATGCTCGCGGTAGTCCATGCGATCCGCCGTCGCGCGGTACGTTGTCTCGCCGACGAGGATGCCGTTCACCGGCGCCGCCGACTGCAACCGCGCGGTCGTGTTGACGACGTCGCCGGCAGCCATCCCCTCGCCGGCTTCCGGTCGCGCGGCGAGGTTCACGAGCGCTTCGCCCGTGTTCACGGCGATGCGGATCTGCAGCTTGTCCTCCTCGGCGATCCAGTCGCGGATCGCCAGCGCCGCACGTACCGCTCGCTCCGGATCGTCCTCACCGGCGACCGGCGCGCCGAAGAAGGCGACGACCGCGTCGCCGATGAACTTCTCCACCGTGCCTCCCCACCGCTCGAGCTCGTAGCGCAGCCGCTTGTGGTACGGGCGCAGGATCTTCTCGACATCTTCCGGATCGAGTTGCTCGGCAGCGGACGTGAAGCCGACGAGGTCGGCGAAGAGGACGGTGACGACCTTGCGCTCTCGGCGGAGCTCGTTGCTCACAGGCGAAGCGTACGATCACCAGGCTTCGAATGGCAGAGCGGCGGCTGTCACGGGTGACTCAGGAACAGCCGCTTCTCGGCCCTGAGGTGCGGCGCCCATTCGAGCCGGCGCGCGCCTGCGAAGCGGAGATACGCGCGAAGCGCTGAGCGCATCGATTCGACGAACCCGTCGGCGCGCCGCGGCGCGAAGCCGTCCTCCCACCAGAGGCCGAGGACGTGCACGCGGCCGGCCTCGCGGTCGATTCGCGGCTCGATCCGGCCGACGAAGCGGTCCCGGAAAACGATCGGCAGCACGTACCAGCCCCAACGGCGCTTGGCCGGTGGGAGGAAGAGTTCCCACACGTACTCGAACTCGAACAGGCTGCCAAGGAGGCCGCGATCCCAAACGATCGGATCGAACGGGGGAACGAACGCGACGGAAGGTGGCGGGTTCGGCGGCGCTTCCAGCAGTTCGACATCCTCACTGATGACGAAGCGCTTCCCGCGGAGGCCCTCCACGTCGACAGAAACGAGGTCTCCGCGTTCGACGAGCTCCTCGCGCAGAGCGTTCCGGCCTGGGTACCCCGGCCACCGCTCGTCCGGCTTCGCAGGCCCGAGACCACCGAAGACATCTCCGCCACCGCCGACACCGAGCAGACCGTGCGCTCGGTACCGCGACAGGAGCTCGTGCTGGAGCTGTTCTTCCAGAGGGATTTTGCGGGCAAGCACGTCGGCAGATAGCAGCCGCTCGAGCAGGTCGTAGTACCTGCGGTTCCCGTCGCGCCGCGCGAGGCCGAGCACGCCCGTGACGGCATACGCCTCGAGCACCGCGCGCACGGTGTTTGTCGGCATCCCGAACCAATCGGTGGTCGGCCCGCGCTCGCGCTCGAAGTCGAGCGCCGACAACGCGCCCTCCGCGCGGATCCGCTCGACCACCCGCGCGGCCACGGCGGCGTTCTCGGCGAGGGTTCGCGGCGCGTTAAGGCTCAAGGTCCCGCGGAACCACGCGAACTCGCTCGTCGGTACAAGGGAGAGACCCTTGTTATAGGCCTCGAAGATCTCGCGGCGTTCGTAGAGCCGGTCGCACCAGGCCGGGTCGTAGTCGGCGACCCGCGCGTGCAGCACGAGGTCGTGGTTCCGGCCCGCTACGGCGAGCGGGTCGAACTGGACCGACCCGAGGCGGCGGAAGACCTCTAGAACC
>WNGF01004234.1_pt1 | contig 28965 bp, 29 predicted proteins | sample 5400641 | NCBI WGS metagenome assembly WNGF01 (sample SAMN13153371, study PRJNA577476) | soil metagenome | isolation source: 80 cm soil or saprolite under grassland replicate 2 | place: USA:California | collected 2016-06-15 | reverse complement strand
TTGACCCTCGTAGGAGACACCATGCTGATCTTGCGCCATTTTCATGGGGTCCTGGTGGGAAAGGACAAAGACAATCTGAGGTTTGCCATCTTTGATGAACAAAATGTAAGCAGCATCATGGGCCAGGTCGATTGGTTGCCCCGGGGTCTTTTCCAGGCGCATCGTCCCCTTCGTTTTCACTAATGCATAGTGCTCAGAGAGAGGAATTTCTTCAACGGGGACCGCTTTGACGAATTGAAAACCTAGGGACTGTAAGTAGGCCTGGCTTTTTGCCGTCCCTGCCAGGTAGTCTTCTTTCGAGATTACCTGGGTAACGCCAGTAGGATCGGCACCCACTAGGGGATCGCTCACCTGGGGAGCCAGAAGATTGGGGTCAAAGGCGTTATTCGCTCGGTTGAAATTCTCAAAGAAGGCCCGGATTTTGTCACTGACTTGATTCCTGGCTAGTGATCCTTTCTTGATTACAAAGAGTATGCTATACTAGAATTCATTCATCTACTAAAGTAAGATCAATGAATACTATCTTGTCTACTAAGATATATTTATCTTAGCATGAGGAATAAGAAGTGTCAAGAGGTTCTTAGGAAAAATCTCAGGAGGAATACAAATTGTCAAGCGGTTCTCAGAAAAAATCTACGAAGGTACCAGCGGAGCTAACGCGGGAGCTGCGGCAGTTTACTGGACTTGCTGCGTCCTTTTTCCGCGCGGCGGCGGCCCGGCTCGCTCTGACCGTCACCGACCTGCAGGTCATGGATATCCTGGAGAGTACCGGCCCCTCGACTGCTGGTCAGCTCGCCGATCTTACCGGACTTACCACCGGCGCGATCACCGGGATGCTCAACCGGTTGGAGCAGGCCGGGCTCGTGCGAAGGGAGCGTGACCCCAATGACGGCCGCAGAGTCATCGTCCGGCTCGAAAGCGGCAAGGACGAAATGCACAAAATTGGCCCCATTTTTGATTCTCTTGGGAAAGCCTGGGATGAACTGGCGTCGGACTACGATGATGAGCAGATTGCCTTCCTCCTCTCGTTTCTCAAACGCAGCAACGCGATGACCAGGAAGGAAATTATCCGGTTGCAAGAAGCGCCATCGAGCGAAGGGGGAATCTTCTCCAAGGCCAAAGACGGGGTAGTGACCATCCGCTATCCACGACGTCTGTTGGGTTTGGGTGGGCAGCAGCGCGCAGCGGAGGTCACGCTCAACGTCGCGATCGCGTGGCAGATTGTGATCCAAGGCGGAGCATCAGATGTCAGCGCCGAACTGGGCGGTCTCGATCTGGCCTCCCTGGTGGTCAAGGGGGGACTCAGCTCAATCCGCCTGGAGCTTCCCGTGCCCTCTGGCGTGGTTCCCATACGCATCAGCGGAGGAGCATCAGAGATCATCGTTCGACGCCCCGTAGGCGTCGCCACACGAGCGCACCTCAAAGGCTGGGTCTCCACATTTGTATTCGACGATCAAACGTTCAGCGATATGGGCAACAACGTACGCTTGCAAAGCTCTGGCTTTGAGCCAACTGCCCCATATTACGACATCGAAGTCGCAAGCTCCGCCAGCATGGTCACCATCACCTTCGGATGACGCGAGATGAACTGTAAAGAAGGATTCTGATGGCGCACGCTTGGCGATTCACACGGTCAGTTCGTTTGTCGGTCTGCGCCGAGGTCTGGAGAGCGTTCTTGACTTGCAATAACCGCCAGTCACGTGTAGCAGCGATGGAACCAAAGAAAGCTGTTGCTATCGTTCATAGTGGTCAACTTGTATTGCGCACATTACGGTAAACGAGCTCACTGTTAGGCCGCTGCTGCCACAATAAGAAGGGTAACAGTCATTTTGAAATGATTGACATCCTTCTTGTTAAATTGCCTTTGGGGTGAGTAAATCCACTGCGCGTTGTAAGACAAAGCATCGCTAGGATTCAATAATGTGCGCTATGATCATTCAGAGGTGCTCCAGGTAATTGAGAAGCGGAATAGCATTGGATTGCATATTGAGCGTAAGGCGTTGGGACGGCCGCCATATCTTCCCGTAATGCAATGTTGCTGTGACTGTACTTGGCACACCAAGGTGCTACAATTGCGACACTGCCAACCGGCAAGGAGGTTTTATGGGAAGAGTCATTGTAGGCATGACCCTGTCACTCGATGGATATATCCATGATCGCCGTGGGAGTGTGGGCGCGCTGTATGTTGATCTCGATACACTCGGCATGACCGAGCCCATGCAGGAGGCTATCCAAAACACCGGGGCAGTGGTGATGGGGTGGAATGCCTTTGCCATGGCAAAAGATCCCGACTCCTACGCCGGAAATTACGAGTTTCAAGTGCCAATCTTCGTTCTGACGCACACCGTGCCGCCGAGGCAGCCAAAGGAGACAGACCAGTTAGCCTTTACCTTCGTGACTAATGGTATCGAACCGGCAATTGAACAGGCTAAAGCCGCTGCCGACCCAAAAGATATCACCATAATAGGCGGCGCCAGTACTGCTCAGCAGGCGCTCAAAGCTGGCTTGGTTGACGAGCTCCACATTGATATCATGCCGATACTCCGGTGTGGCGGTCTTCGGCTTTTTGAAGCGCTTGGGACTGAACCGATCAGGCTGGAACGAATAATGGTGATAGAGCTTCCTGCTGGGAGAACGCATCTTCGCTTCCGCCTAGTACCATAACGAATGTTCGTGAAGGCAGAGCGAAACGCTTCGTTCGGGCTTTCGCTTCCATTCGGCACCAGCCCCTCCTACGGTAGCCGGCTGTCCATGCAGGCCCGAGAGGAGGCGTCCAGGTTCGGGTCGATTGACCCGCCACAGCGTGCAGGTTGCGTAGCGAGTCCGGGAGTTGGTTGACTGCTGAGCCAGGGCGCCAGCTGGAGCAATTTCCAAATGGACAGTTCTTACTGTTCTGAAATCACCCAATTTTCGGGCGATCGCTCGTGTCGGGTTCGATGATGTGCGGTAGTGCCCATGAGGGCATCAGCGTGATCACTATCAAGCACCGTTCCAATCATGTTCAGCAGGCACGAAAGATCAGTGTATCTACCTGCTCACCTTGCCAAACACCTGTCGCCGCGCCCGCCAGGCCCCATCCATGTTCTGCTTACTGACTGGCAGCCGCGTATTTTGTTACTCGGCTCTTCGTCACGGAGTTGTCGATTCAGGACCTCCCCGAACGACTAACTGATGTCAGCCGGAAAACCTCGATTAATAAACTACTCGTACAGTTTTGAGGCGGTACTGACAGATGCTCGATGCTGCAGGACCGCCACGGAGGAGAGCGAACATGAGTGATGTTCAGCAGCAAGTTCAGCAAGCCATTGATCAGCTGATCGAGTCCGGAGTCGAGCGAGGCTTGCAGGTCGCCGTGTACCACAACGACAAGTTGGTGGTCGACGCCGTCGCGGGCATCGCCGACCCTGCGACCAGGCGTTCGGTCACATCCGACACGCCATTCTTCAGCTATTCGATTGGCAAGGGCGTGGCCGCGACCGTGGTGCATGTGCTCGCCGAGCGCGGTGTGCTCGACTACGATACACCGATCGCTGAGCTATGGCCCGAGTTCGGCGCTCACGGCAAGGGAAAGGCGACCGTGCGCCACGCGCTCAGCCAGTCCGTCGGCGTGCCTGGCCTGCCGCCTGGCCTGACTGTCGAGGATATGTGCGACTGGGACAAGATGTGCACAATCATTGCCAACGCAGAGGCGTGGTGGGAGCCGGGTACCAGGATCGGCTATCATGCCGTGACCTTTGGCTACATCGTCGGAGAGATTGTGCGCCGAGCGAGTGGGAAACCGATCTCGCAGGTGCTGCGCGAGGAGGTGGCCGGACCGCTGGGTGTCGCCGACGAGCTATTCTTCGCTGTTCCCAAAACCGAGCAGGACCGGTTGGCCCGGCTGGAGGATGCCGAAAGCAGCCAGCAGTTGTTTGGCGAATTGCCCGAGGACTCGCCGCTGCTCAAACTGGGGCCAGCCGAATGCACGACGGCCGCGTACGGCAACCGTGCCGATGTGCTGAGCGCCAACATCCCAGCAGGCGGCACGGTGACCGCACGCGCCGTGGCACGCATGTACGCCGCGCTGCTGGGCGATGTGGATGGTGAGCGGTTGATTTCGCCACAACGACTGCGCCAAGTATCGGCTGTGTGCATGAGCGGTATTGACCAGATCTTCGGCTTCCCGACCGCCTGGGGGTTGGGCTACTCGATCGAACAATCCACCTCGAACGCACAAGAGACCCAGACCATTTTCGGCGTGGGAGGCGTCGGCGGAAGCAATGCATACGCCGATAGGGGAAGTGGGATTGCGTTTGCTTTGACCAAGAACCGGCTCACGCCAAGTTTCGAGACAGTGGAGCGGGTTGCCAGGATCGTCACGAAGGCTTTCGCGGATCGCTAGCGAGCGCTCGCTGTGGTGGATGCATTGCTCCGATCGTGTGGGGTGTGAAGGTGGCGACGTCGCCCTTACACCTCACGCATTAGAACAGCGGGAAGAAGCAGGAATGAAGGAGGTGATTTGTCCTCGCGCCGAGTGATGAGGAGCAATTGGACGCCCAGTGTTGATGCTGCAGACCCTGTCGATCATTATGGAAGTGACCGTACTGCATCTGGCCGTGCCGCAGCTCAGCGCCGATCTGTTCTTCATTTCTCGTCCTAAGGAACTAAAGCTGTCTTAATGTATGCAATGCACATTATTGGCTCATCCACACTTTCCGTGGCGCCAATTTCTGGCACGGCATACTCGTGCGACATTGCCTAATCGCGAGCACCAGTTTTTGCCTTGAGCCACGGGGGCTACTGGCACAGTTCATGCAGGCCTCGGCCCTGAGAGCACTCGGTCGGGGAGAAGAAACTATGGGTCGCATTGAGAAAATGTATGCAACAACGGTAACGGTGACGGGTGGGCGTGAAGGGCACGCCGTCAGTGACGACGGCGTCCTGGATGTTCAACTGCGCCGCCCAAAACTCAACGGTGTGAGTGAAGGAACCAACCCCGAGCAACTCTTCGCTGCCGCATGGGGTGGCTGCTTTCAGAGTGCCTTGATGGCCGTCGCACGAAAATCTGGCGCTGATGTATCCGGCTCTGTGGTGAGAGTAGAGGTCGCACAGGGACCTGATTCTCAAGGAGGCTACGGGCTTGCCGCCAAGATTAGCGTTGACATTCCCGGAATGGAGCCGGAGCAGGCGCAGGAGTTGGCCAATGCAGCGCATGCCCTGTGCCCCTACTCGAAAGCGACACGTGGCAACATTGACGTTGAGGTGACTGCACACTCACGCCGGTGAGCTAAATTACTCAGGGAGTTCGCAAGCCTGCCATACTGCACATGCTGCGCCCTCGCATGGAGGCCATGCGTGCTACCCCAAGGCTCGCTGTCCCGTGGCATGATGGACGGGGAGATTGCCTCAAGTGTAGCGGAGCGCACAGTGTTGTGCATGGGGTTCGTTTTAGGTGTTTGGGAAGCACCGGAGTTTTCTGGCTCAGCAGCAAAGCAGCCAAAAACTCCTGTCCTTTTTGCATTCTCTCGGCCTTAGCAATAAATAATGAGCGGTATCGCTCACCAAGACGGCCTGTTCCTTCGAGCAGCTCATCTATCAGCGTACGGTCCAGTTGCATCCCAAGCGCTGGGGCGTTCAGGTGTGGTGCCTGGTACTGTTTCCCTTCGAGGCAATGCGACGTCATAGCGCGTGTGGTGTCGAGATCACCAGTCCAAACGCCCAGTTGCCGGCCCAGATTGCGCCAATCGCGCCCAAGACCAGACCACACACCCCGCCGAGCACTGCGGTGGTGGTGAGTTGCCGCACCACCGCATGGCGCCAATGCGCCAATTGGACGTGGCCGATGGATAAGCCGCGAATGATGATCGTCGCCGACTGTAAGCCGGTGTTCCCGCTGATCGCCGAAATGATCGGCATGAAGCTTGCCAGCAGAATGAAGGTGGTCAGCGTCGCGTCAAACGCATGGATCACCACGCCCGCCAGCAACTCAATAAACATGGTGGCCATGATCCAGGGCAGCCGCAACTTGGCCACCTGGAACGGCGTCTTGTTCTCCAACTCCTGCGCATCGGATCCGGCCATATGCGCCAGGTCGTCGAAATATTCCTGCCGGATGACATCGATAATATCATCGGCGGTGATCACGCCTAACAACCGTTTCCCCGGATCATCAGCTACCACGGGTAGGGCAGTGAGATCGTAGCGGGCAAAGATATTGGCGGCCTGCTCGCGGTCGCAGGTCGGGGGAACTGAGACGACATCCTCGGTCATCAGCTCGCGCACCAGGGCGGTTGGGTCTGCCGCAATCAAGCGCCGAAGGTTCACCGCGCCGCGCAAGCCGCCTAGGTCATCGCAATAACTACAGGCTCAAGGATTTTCTGCGTTCAACGGGCGACATTGATAGTAATGCTCTCAAGAGCTTTATCGATACGGCGAACAAACCGCATTTATGCTAATTCTAACAGAGTTATGTTGAGTTATATGCAAAAGTTTGCTCGCCGCACTGCGTCATCGAGCACAATTATCGTGCAAGCAAGGAGTCTGCACGTTTGTTGCAACGACGGCAGTCCTGGCAATCATTGCTGACGGCGTTATCGCAGCGTTGGCTGACAGGATGACGGACGAACTGCCGATAAGCTGCGCAGCGACCCGGCTAAACAGGCGCTCAGACACGCCCTAGCTGCGGCTATCCAGCGCTATGCTACCGCGGGCGCACGACTCGATCTTGCCGCGCCGCTCCTGCGCCCGGATGGCCCACTCACGCAGCCCGCGGTTGCGGAGGAGTTGGCACAGGTCGTGCGTCCTGATCACGAGCCGAACCTCGCGTTTCTTGCTGATCGCTGGCGAGCCGCTGTGGACCAACCGGCCGCATGGCGTGACTTCACCCAGGAGGCTCGCATGCTCGTCGGCTATCTTCAAACCGGGTCGTTTCGTTGAAGCAAAGGATGTGCTGGGTTTGATCGATTGAGGGATCGCGCATCGCGCGAGAACCGGTTCAGCCTCTGCGCTACCTGCTCGCGACGCATCATTACTCGTTACGATAGCTTTCTCACTTGCCTTGTGCATTGTGTCCGACCGTGGTACTCTAGATTGGCTATTCGGTAATGTCGCTTGAGGACGAACACCGTGAAGTGACAACCACATTTGCTTACTACAGGAGCTATGTGATGGCGACGGCATTTGATGTTGATATTATTCAGTTCCTCGCAGGAATCGAGGAGGTTGCGATTGAAACGCGCGCCGGACCCGATGCACCGGCGCACCGGACGACGATCTGGGTCGTCGTCGATGGTGGTGCCGCCTATGTGCGCTCGGTCCGTGGCGTGCGCGGGCGCTGGTACCGCGAGGCGACCGCCTACCCAGAAGTGGTGGTGTACGCTGGCGAGCGACGGCTGCCGGCCCACGTCGAGCCGGTCAGCGATCCTGCTGCGATCGCGCGCGTGAGCGATGCCTTTCTGCACAAGTACCCGCAATGGCCGAACGATGCACGGGCGATGGTGCGCGACGAGGTGCTCCCGACCACGCTGCACCTCCACCCAGCCTAAGCGCCATCTCGCTTGAGCGACTCGAAAGAAGCGGAGAAACCTATCGTCGGTACTGCGGTCACCGATCCAATCGTACTCGCTCCACACGCCCGGTTGTGGCATCTCCACCTTCGGGGTACTATCGGGGTCAGCACTGGCGTGGATCCAAATGAAACGACCGAGGGAGAGCGGCTCTGGTCGCGTATAACGCACAGTATCGATGTGAGCCCTGTCGTGGCAATGGTCCTTCGTGCTCGGACGGTGACATGGTCGATCTCGTCCACGGTAGGTGTCGTCAACTCCTGACCCAAACGACTCGATGTGCGGGTCGTTGCCCAGGCGGGGCTGGCTGGTGTGGTCATGCGGTGTCGGCTCTGTCCAGCGAGCACTTGCTCCAATCGCCGCCCTCGCGTACAGCATTCACGGCGCGCCGCTGCGCATCGGTCACGATCACCTATAGCTGCTGCACTTCGCGCTTAGGGCGGCCGTGTCTCAGCCGCTCATTCCGCAGTGCCTAGGGGTTGGCGGCGCAGGGCCGCCGAGCCTCTCAAACCACCTGTGTCTCGAACGGCTTGCATCGGCGTGGTTCAACGTCGTGTGCTAGAATACTTGTACTCTGACGGGCTTACTATCTCTATTCGCACAAGCAAAGAGTACCACAGCGATATCGGTATCGTGCTCGCCGCGCTGGCCGACATGCGCGATACCGCCGCAGCTCTGGCCAACAGCGGGTCTTCCAAACTCGCCGCATCACTTGTCGATCCAGGGCTTCGCCGAACGACTATCTTCTGTCAGCCATAGCGGCGGAGCGTAGCATATACTCAATATCGTCCAGCAGCCCTGCTTATCATTTAGAAGGAGCGACACAATGCGATTCATGGTTCTAATCAAGGCCGACAAGAATTCAGAGGCCGGTGTTCTGCCCGATGAGCGCCTGCTCACCGAGATGGGCAAATTCAATGAAGAACTGGTCAAGGCTGGCGTGATGCTCGCGGGGGAAGGGCTCCACCCGAGCTCGAAGGGTGCGCGTGTCAAGTTCTCGGGCCAGGAGCGTACAGTGATCGATGGCCCCTTCGTCGAGTCGAAGGAGCTGATCGCTGGTTTCTGGATATGGCAGGTCAACTCGAAGGAAGAGGCGATCGAATGGGCCAAACGCTGCCCCAACCCCATGGGCGGGGAGTCGGAGATCGAGATTCGCCAGGTATTCGAGGCAGAGGACTTCGGCGCCGCGTACACGCCTGAGCTTAGGGAGCACGATGAGCGCCTGCGGGCACAGGTGGCCACACAGAAGTAGCAACCATTGACATTCGCTCTTCCCACGGTTCGATATGGTTTTTGGCAAGTTTCAGACGGGCGTAATCTTCTGGACTGGCAGCCAGATGAGCCGCTGTGGTATGGATATGAGTAGCCATTAGTATTCCTCTTCTGGGTTGTAGAACCAATACTATGCGCCAAGCGTCGTCTGGAGATAACTCTGGATCATCCGTTTGAGATCAGCAATAATGTCCTCGTCCACCTGCGGGCCATTGATGGCAAGTGCGGTCAGTGCCCGCACCGTGTGCATACAGATTCGGCTGTATCGCAGCGCACTTGCTGAGTCGCACTGCGGATAGCGCTTGATAAATACAGCCGCGGTCCACTGCTCCAGCGTGCCATCGAGATCGCAGGATAACATCTGGATGCCCTGGTCGTACTGCGCCTTGATCCAGATCGCCTGAATGCCCACATGCTGTTGCAGATACTGCACAAGTGGATCGATGATGCGATCGATAATCTCCGGCAACGGCAGCTGCGCTAATTCATCGGTGAGTATCCCGGCATACAGCTGACGCAGATCGCTCAGGTAACGTTCGAACAAGCGCTGTGCGATCGCCTCCTTGTTGGGAAAGAAGTCATACAAAGAGCCAATCGCGGTATTGGCATGTTTGGCAATCAAATTGGTGGTCGCGGTCGCATAGCCGACTTCATAAAAGACTGTCGCGGCGGCATCAAGAATGGTATTGATCCGCTGCTCGCCGCGTGTTTGTTGCGGGCGCCGCCTGAGTCCAGTCGATTTCGGCACTGAGCTTTCCTTCCTGATACAGACTGCCCGCAATACATATCACCGCTTGGACGCGCCAGACGATCTCATGCTTCATAACGTATCGATTCGAAAGTCGAGCATTTGCTCGTGTTTATAATACGAGCAAATGCTCGGTTTGTCAAGGTATCAACATGATTGAACAAGTGTAGGCTTTGATGGGCAGCCCAACGGATTGCCGCTTAGCCGCGCCGCACCGATAGATCGAGATTGCATTTGAGCCAATATTAGCGTTCAAAATGGCTACGATCTTGGGGCCGCGAAGCGGCGTCGGCTACATGCCCGTGTTGGACGGCACGCCCTGGTAGAGCTTCAGACAGCAACGATTAGCGCAAGGGCAGATAGCGCACTTGGTTTTCCCCACTCGCCTTCCAAGCTACACTCAGCGATCAAGATGATGTCATCGATCGCTTGAGCAAGTGGAATCGCCCGGCTCACTTCGAAGATGCCAGGCATCGGCTGTCCGGCACGTACGCGCTCATAGGCATAGCGCGTGATCGTCGCGACATCGTGTGTCAGCAATACCCGACCGGTTTGTGCCGCCCATTCCAGCACCGTCGGATCATCAGCCGTCGTGAGGCCAGCATCTTGAACGCGCACGATATCGATCGTGGGATCGCGGCGGAGGATGCTACGCACAATATCGTTGTTGAAGTTTTCGTCAGCAGCCAAACGGATCATCGCGTGTTACCCTACCTGGCGACGGGCAAGTAAGCGCTCGCGGACTCCGTCCGGATCGAATCGTGCTTCATTCTCCTGGCGGATCTGCGTGGCCGCCTGCTCGCGTTGCTGAAGATAGGTATGAACCTCGGGACGGTGATTCAGATAATAGCCGATGACCGCATACACATCGGCCAGTGCGAGTGAGGGGTACTGCTGGGCAATGGTTTCAGGGGTCGCGCCATCACGAAACGCCGCAATCACGGTGTCGAGGGTAACGCGGGTGTTCGCGACCCGCACAACGCCGTCGGCATGAGTGACGAGGGGAATAGGTTGATCGGTCACAACCAGCGACATAGTCTGTTCCTGTCCGTTCAAACAAGCGTGTATGTATTATAGCAGGTCAGCGCAGGTGTTTGGGAGCCGCGCACGATGGCGTGCCGTCCAACGCTCCGCATCAGCCGCGCCGTCCTGATAAGTTAGTAGGACGGTTGGGCCGAATCTAACCTCCAAAAACGCTACGATCCTGGGGCCGCAAAGCGGCGTCGGCTGAATGCGGTTGTTGGGTGGCGGCTTCGCGCCGGCCTATCTCAACGCACCATGATGTGCTCGCGAAAGAGCAGCAGGCCATCTGTGAGAATTTCCCGTATCAACAGCAACTCATCATCACTCCATATTGGCGTGTACTGCTTTCCAGGTGGAGTGACAGCAGGCAGGTTATTGCCCCAGAACAGCTTTTCGTAGACGTGCTGCGTTCGGTGGCGATCACGGTCAAAATCGCCGTTGACCGATGCAGCAAGATCGCCAAAGAGATTCCAAGCTGTGAGAAAGGCGTCACAATCGATCTCGGCTGGGAGCGAACGGCGGAGCCACTGTGCAACGACATCCAAATCGTGGAGCAGTGGGTCGATCTCGTCGAGATTGAGCTGATGGATGGTGGCGTAGGCGCGCAACGCTTCCTGATCGCGAAAGTTCGGCACGGTTCCATCAGGTTGCGTTACAACGCCATCCTTATCAGAGGTACTCTCACTCGTAGCGAGTTAACCCGGAGCTTATTCGCGCTTCCCGAGAACTCGGGGCACCTGCCATCGGCAGACCCGCGACTGGCGGAGCGCTCATATCCGCCTGCGACCTGCGACCTACTGCCACAGGTTCGATCAGCATTGATCTGGGCCATCTAGAATCGCGCGCACCTTACGGGCCAACGCCACGACTGAGAACGGCTTTTGCAGAAAACTGTACCCGGCATCGAGCCGCCTGTCATGGATCACCGTGTTGCCGGTGTAGCCGGACATGAAGAGCACTTTCAGGCTGGGGCACAGCATCGTGAGGCGCTCGGCCAGCGCCTTGCCGCCCATATAGGGCATCACCATATCGGTCAGTAACAGATCGATCCGTTTTCCATCCCGCTGCTCGACCAACCGCAACGCCTCCTCACCATTGCGGGCTTCCAGGAGCGTATAGCCCTGCCGGCGCAGCACATGCGCCGCCAGCGCGCGCACCGCCGGCTCATCTTCCACCAGCAAGATCGTCTCGGTTCCACGCGTGATTCGAGGATCATCAGCATGTTTTGGCGGTGCCGCGACATTGTCCGCGACGAGCGGGAGATACACCTTAAACGTGGTTCCTACATGTTCCTCACTGTAGACGGCAATATGCCCGCCGTGCTGCTTGACGATACCATAGCAGATCGAGAGGCCCAGCCCGGTCCCTTTGCTTAGATCTTTGGTTGTGAAGAACGGCTCGAAGATATGCTGCTGAGTCTCCCGACTCATGCCGACCCCCGTGTCGGTCACCGCGAGCAGAACATATGCCCCAGCGGGCACGCCGCTCTCCTTCCGCGCGTAGTCTTGGTCCAGTACCACGTTCGTCGTCTCGATGATCAGTTTGCCACCCTCGGGCATCGCGTCGCGCGCGTTGACGGCCAGATTGACGATCACCTGCTCGATCTGGCCAGGGTCAGCTTTCACCCAGCCCAGGTCGGAAGCCGGCAGCGTGATGAGTTCGACATCGGCACCAATCACACGGCGCAGCAGCTTGTCCATGTCGAGGATCAGGCTGCTGAGGTTCAAGCTACGCGGTTCGATGACCTGTTTGCGCGCGAAGGTCAGCAACTGACGGGTGAGACTCCCAGCGCGATCGGCCGCTTTCTGGATTTCGATCAGATCGCACCGCACGATCGCCTCCGGGGGCAGTTCCTGTAGTGCGAGATCAGCGGAGCCGCTGATGACAGTCAGCAGGTTGTTGAAATCGTGGGCGATCCCTCCGGCGAGCCGTCCAATGCTCTCCATCTTCTGGCTCTGGAGGAACTGCGCCTGGAGCCGTTTGCGTTCAGTGATGTCCCGCATAATGGCCATCAAGGCCGTCGGTTGTCCAACGGCGTCCGCAACCACCGTCACGCTCAGCTCCGCCGGAAAGTGTGCACCATCCTGCTTGATTAAGGTATACTCGACATTGCTGATCCGTCCCAGTTCCAACGTGCGCTGGAGATTGTCAAGCGCATGTTGGCGATCCTCCAGCGCAATGAACTCCCACGCCTGCTTCCCAAGCAACTCCTCGATCCGCTCGTACCCATGCAGCCGGGCTGCCTGCTGATTGCAAAAGAGGATGACGCCATCCAGGCTGGTGAGTGTGATCGCATCCGGGGAGGTTTGAACCAGGCTGCGGTAGCGTTCTTCGCTCTCGCGCAGCGCCTCTTCAGCCCGCTTGCGCTCGGTGATATCGAGCGAGACGCCCTGCATGAAGAGTGTGTGGCCAGCTTCATCCCGCACCAGCATCGTCGCGTTGCGGAACCAGACCACCCGCCCGTCACGGGTGAACATCCGATACTCGGAAGGGGGCGGGTTACCACTGACATACGATTGCGCTGCTTCAGCCAGAACGCGCTCGCGGTCGTTCGGGTGGAGCTGTCTGATCCAGAGTTGGGGATCAGCTGTCCACTCCGCCGGCGAGAAGCCCAGGATCGACTCTATTTGTGGGCTGACGTAGAGCGTGGTGCTCATCTCATCCAGCGCGGCGATGTAGGTGATCGCCGGGATCTGTTCCACGAGGATGCGGAAGCGAGCGTCGGCCGCATGCAGCGCTTCCTCAGTTCGCTCGCGCTCGGCGATGTGACGTTTGAGCTCGAGCTGCGCGACGATCTGCCGCCCCAATACTTGCAGCGCCGCGACCTGCTCGGGGCGGATCTGGCGCGCGACACGATCCATCACACACAGCGTGCCGAGCACATGCCCTTGCGCCGTTCGCAGCGGTACTCCGGCGTAAAATTGCACATAGGGATCGGCCAGCACCAGGGGCGACCTGGCGAACCGGGCGTCGCACAAGGCCTCGGGAATGATCAGCATGTCCGCTTGCCGGATCACATAGTCGCAGAACGTACCAGCGCGGGGGACTTCGGGGGCGTCCCATCCCACCTTTGATTTGAACCAATGGCGATTGGCATCGATCAGGCTGATCAGGGCGATCGGAGTCCCGCAAATCTGCGCAGCCAGGCGCGCGAGATCATCAAACGCCGCTTCGGGCAGGGTATCCAGAATATTACACTGGCGCACGGCGGCGAGCCTGGCCGCTTCATCGGATATCAGGGTCGCTGGCATAGTGCTTTCCTCCGCCGTCCACAAGCGAGGACCTCTTCGCCGGTGGCGAGGCAAACTCGGTGGTTATTCGTTGCGCGGCGGCAGGAGATTCAGTCCTCACACATTATGTACCACGAGATAGCTGCGAGTGATGCGATGATCGAGCGCAAGATGCAGCCTTGCAGCAAAGAAGACGAATGGGCTGCTTTCGTCCTTCGTCTTCCGTCGTTCGTCGGATGCACGGAGTTCAAGCGGTAGCTGCGTTCCCATCTTTATGGTGGTCTACCCCATCCATGTTGATGAGCGGATCTCCACCTTTCGACCCCGCATCCCGATGCGCCAAATCGGGCACCTTGAAGCCATCATCACGAACGAGGTAGCCTGCCCCCTTCCTGCTGCGATAACTATAGCCGACGCGCCAGGGGCGCGCAGCCAACTGCTTTACAGGCCGCCTGTAAAATTGGGAACAGTACCAGGAGTGCGCTACTGGCAGCGCTGGGCGAGCGCGGCCCGGTTGAGCACGGTGATGTAAGAGACCTGGTCGATGGAGATGTAACTCTGCTGCTTGTAAAAGCCCAGGACCTGGTTGACGCGCACGCGGGAGGCGCCGACCAGACCAGCCAGGTCGCTCTGGGTCAGGCGCAAGGGGATCAGAATGGCGCCGTTGGGGGCCGGCACACCATACTCCTGTGCGAACGCCAGCAACTGGCGGGCGACGCGGCCGAAGACGTCGAGCGCGGCGAGCGACTGGATGTGCGCGTCGGCGAGGCGCAGGCGGCGGGCGAGCACGCGGACCAGATTGTAGGTCATACCTGGCATAGTCCGCAGACATTCCTCGAACGCGGTGCGATCCATCCACAGGAGCATCGCATCCTCGAGCGTGACGACCGTGGCGGAGTGTCCCAGGCGCTCCACCAGGCTCATCTCGCCCACGATCTCGCCTGCGCCGAGGATGGCGAGGATCACATCGCTGCCCTCGGCCTGCTCAACGTGGATCTTGACCGTTCCGCTGACGATGATATACCCAACCTCACCCGGTTGCTCCGCCGTTATTATCTCAGCTCCGGCGGGGAAGGTCTTGCGACGCAAGAGATGATTAAGCTGCGCCAATTGCTCGAGCGGCAGGCCGCGGAAGAGCGGCAGTTCGCCGAGGGTACCAGGATCGGAGACCGCTGCCATAGGCATCCACCTCCCGCCGAATCGAGCCCAATCGGCCACCAGCGCACAGCAGAAGCCATCCGCCAGGGGATCAGGCGTGTGCTGAGTACAGAGCACCGTCCCTGTGCCCTGTATTATACGGCGATTCGCGCGTCAGGATGATCGCTATTGTTGGCCGATTCGCTGGGGACGCAAAGGGCCTGCACTGTCGATGCCCGATCAGGGCCGGCGGCCGCGCCTAAGCTTGCCATCGGAGGCACAGCGCGCGCCGGGTGGTGGAAGAGCTGCGGCGGCGAATGGGGGAGCGCTGAGGCCGACCGCCGACCGCCGAGATCCGCGGGCAACGGTCAGCGCCTGCCCTGAGTTGCCCCCGGGAGGGGCGGACCCGAAGGGGTCAACAGTTAGGTATTTAGAGAATTATCTGAAAGTCTATAGCATACGCGGCCACGAGCAGTTCGCGCAGCGGCCCGGCGAAGCGGGACGTCAGCAGGTCGTACACCTCGGCACGCATATTCAGCCCGCCAGAAGGCGCAAGCTCCGAACCAGCGAGCGCGGTGCGCAGCTCGGCGTCCAACTGCGCCCAGGTCACGGGATGGCTCCAGTCTGGTGGGGGAAGCTCCGGCGATACAGCGACCACCTCGATCCGCGCTACAACCTCACGCGCCAGCCGCGCGCAGCAGCACGCGGATCGCTTCGGCGTAGTAACCCGCAACGCCCCCGGTTACAGGGAAAGGGACGCTAACTATTGCCTGGTCATCCATTAGCGCCAGGAGTCGCCGTCCCGCGCAACCAGGTCCGGCACGCTGGATCGGTCTGACCCTCCAGCGACCGAAGCAGATCCTCCCACAAGCCAGCGAGGTAGTCAAGGTCTGAGGATCGCAATTCGTTTGCAGGATCATTACAGGTCGTAGTACATTAGGGAGTCACGCTTCGGTCTGACGACTGGTGATCTGAAACACGACTCGCCCGATGGTCCTGTATCGGTATGCTTGGCTGCTGAACGAGTCCCATTTCAGATCGCTCTACGTGTAGGAGAAGTGCGACTCCCTGGTTATGACTTGGAGTTACCACTTGGTTGTCGGTTGTCGGTTGTCCGTACGAACAGCGGACAACGAGCGCTGAACCCTATCTACGCGGCGGGTCGGCCATCCGCTCGACCTCCAATTCGGCCCCCAACCGCGCAAAGATCTCGCGCGACTCGCGCCACATCGCCGCGCCGCGCGCCTGGTCGCCGCGCTCTAGTTCGTGTGTCGCCCAGGCCCGCAACGTCCGTGCTCGCTCATCCTCCATGCCGGTTTCGACGCAGATACGGATGCTCTCAGTGAAGCATGCCGCCACATCGTAGTGGCCGGATTGTTCGCCGGGCGCGCCCGCGATCGCGATCGGTTCAAGTAGACGGGATGCCGCCATGCCTAATGCGCGCCACGCGGCGGCGATAAAGGTCTGCACCCCGGCGGCCTGCCCCAACGTCAGCGCCTGGCGTGCGGCGGCCAGCGCCTCCGAAACGTTGCCTTGACCCAAACAGGCCTCGGCCAGATAGCGATATGTTTCCGAGAGGACACCGGAACCAGCGGTTGCAGCCATCTGAATAACTTCACGTAAATCAGATTCAGCGGCTTTGTAGTCTCCTAGCTCGACCCGCGTCGCGCCCAGGTTGCTGAGAAAGACCATTTCTCCGTCCCGATGCCCGATCGCGCGGGCGATGTTCAGCGCTGTCTGAAAGTGCCCAAAGGTCGTATTGTAATCTCCGCGCGCATAAGCGATAACACCCAGGTTATTCAGCAGATCCATGAGTTGCCTGCGGTCGTCTAATGCCTGACAGATTGCGAGCGCACGCTCGAGGTAGTGTTCGGCTTCGCTATTGCGCCCCAAGATATTCAGTACGATGCCGAGCAAGTTCAGGCTGCGAGTCATCTGTCGCCGATCCCCCAGTTCAGTTGTGAGCGCTAACATCTGCTCACTCAGCGCCAGGGCGCCTTCAACATCCCCTAATCTGAGGAGGCTGCGGCTTTTCATCCACAATGCCATCGCTAATTCGACGCGCATACCCGCCGTTTGCGCCGCTGCTTCAGCCCGCGCGGCGCTCGCAAGCGCCGCGCGGTGGTCGCCCTGATTACTCTGCGCGTCGGCCAGGCCGTACCAGGCGCGCGCTTGGGCGCGCTGATCACCGGCCACTTCCGCCGCCACGCGCATAGCCGTAAACGTTTCGATCGCCTCGTTATAGCGCGCCTGGGCTACCAGCATCTCGCCAAGTCCCGTGTAGATCTCGAAGCGCTGCGCCGGTTGAGCTGCGTCGCTGTCCGACTCCTCTAATGCCAATGCCTTCTGGTAGTAGCTGATCGCCGCTTCGGGCACGTAGGTGTCCTGGGCTTGTCTGCCGGCCCGGCCGTACCATGCGGCCGCCTGCGCCGCCATGTCGGCGCGCTCGTAATGTTCCCCGATGCGCCCCGCCAGTTCGCCGACCCGCTCGCCGCTCATCTCGACCAGGCATTCCGCGGCTTGCGCGTGATATGCCCGCCGTCGCCGCTTGAGCACGCCTTCGTAGGTTACATCGCGCAGGATGGAGTGCTTGAAGACATATTCCTGGGTTTCAGCGAAGGCCGACGTCGAGCGCTCTAAGATCAGCTCCTTGCCGTTCAAAGCGTCTAATCGCTCGTTGATCATTCTTGGCGGCGCGATCACCGCCACATCCGGGTTGTGCAGCCGCTCGACAATGTTGTTCCAGAAGACGCGGCCGACGATCGAGGCGTGTTGCAACACTTCCCGCTCGGGCGGCGGCAGCCCATCGAGGCGCGCCTGGAGCACGCCCGTAAGCGTCGCCGGCACGCGCGCCGTCGGCAGGCGCCCCAGCTCGATCTGCCAGCGCTCGTCGCCGGTCACGATCACACCGTCCTCAATCAGCATCTTGATCAGTTCTTCGATGTAGAATGGGTTGCCCTCGACGCGGCTGATGATCAAGTCCTCCAGCGCTTTTGGGACCGCGGGCGCCTTGTGCAGAATCTCGGCGATTAGCCGCCGGCTGTTGGGCTCCGAGAGCGGATGCAGATCCAGGCGGGTGTGTAGAACCGGCCGATTACCCCAGTCCGGCCGGCGCTCGAACAGCATCGGCCGTGCCAATCCGACGATCAGCAACCGCATCTCCGGCTGCTCCTGCAGCAGGTGCTCGACCAGATCCAGCGACCCGTCGTCGGCCCAGTGAATGTCCTCGAGCAGCAGCACTATCGGACTCAGGTCGGCGATCGCCGCGAAGAACTGGGTCATATAGTGGAAGGCGCGGTCGCGGATCTGGCGCGCGTCGGCGATGATGCCCTGGAGGTGCGGACTGTGGGCGAAGTCGAAGCCGATCAAGTGGCCGATGAAATGCACTTTCTCGACAGCATCGGCGCCCAAAAATTGGAGCAGGCCGCGCTCGAGCTTTTCGCGTGCAGCCGCCGGGTCGCTCTCCTGGATTTCGAACCGGAACGCCAGCACGTCGCGGATGAGCGAGTAGGGGAGATTGATCATCTCCTGGGTGGCGCGCCCTTTGAACAGCGCTGTGCGGAAGTCGAGCAGCTCCAGCCAGTTTCTGAACTCGTAGAGCAGACGCGATTTGCCCACCCCGGCGTCGGCGACGACGCTGACGAGCTGGGCCTCGCCGTCGCGGGCCGCGAACAGCGCTAGCTGCAACTGGCGCTGCTCGAACTCGCGGCCGATTATGCGTGTTTCGACACCCTCCACGCCGCGCGTCTTCAGACGGAAGGTGCGCGGCTTGGCCGCGCGGACGATGTAGGTCTGGATCGGCTCGGTCTTGCCCTTGACGGTGAGCGGCTCCTGCGGCAGGACTTCGAAGAGGCCGCCGACGTGGCGGTAGGCGTCGTGCGAGATCAGAATGCCGCCGACCGGCGCAGCGTGCTCCAGCCGGCTGGCGAGGTTGACCGCGTCGCCCATCGCGGTGTACTCGGCGGTGGTGCCGACCGCGCCGAGCAGCGCCATGCCGGTGTTAATTCCGATCCGCATGCGCAGGGCCACGACGAGCCGCGTCACATCGTTGAACGCGCGCAGCTCGTCCTGCATCGCCAGCGCCGCGCGGATCGCGCGCTCGGGGTCGTCCTCGTGCGCGGTAGGCGCGCCGAACAGCGCCATCACGGCGTCGCCGATGTGTTTATCAATCATGCCGCCGTGCCCGGTAATGGCGGCGTCGAGGCGCGCCCACAGCGCATTCATCGTCGCGCTGATCTCTTCGTGGTCCATCGTCTCGGACATCGCGGTGAAGCCAGAGACGTCGGCGAAGAGCACGGTGACTTGCTTACGCTGTTGTTCGACGGCTGGCTGCTGCGTGCTCAAGGCGGCCAGCTTTTCACGCATCGGCGCCAGCGCCGCGTTCACGACGGCATCGCCGAGGATGGCGCGCTGGCTCTCGATCGCGGCGATCGCCTGCTCCAGTTGCTCGCGTTCGTTCATATCGTCAACCCTATAGCGGGCGGGCAATGCAGCAACGCCTGTCGTTTGTGGCCGGCTCCGCTTTGGCAAACAACCTGAGGTCAGATGACATGGGAGATTCGGAACTCTCACTGTACTGAAAGAGTATAACCGAGTTTCTGTTTGGAGACAATCTTCTTAAAGAGCAATTACGTTCACTACTACCGATTCGACCAATTGTGCGAGACCGTATCCTTGAACGGCTTTTCCATGTTATTATAGATACGTACGGTATACTCCGAATCTTTATTTCTGGCTGTCTCTGTCCTCTCTACGACGATCCGAGCGGCATTGGTTGGCATAACCAGTGCCTTCGTAGCCCTGTAAGCCGATGCCCGAGCCTGTCTTGAAAATACCTATGGCGCGCTCCGAAGGGAGGTGACATGATTCTGCGACCAGACAGTTCATCGATGATCCGATGAATACCGCTGCAAGGAGTGGTTCGTACGTTATCCGATGAATACCGCTGGAAGGAGTGTTCGTATGTGGAAAGTGAGCGGACACACACGCCGAAACTTGATGAGCTTCCTGGCACTACTGGTCGTGATCGGTCTAACGGCTACGACCGCATTCGCTGTCAGCCCGCACTTCGGGCCCGACACTTCGTTCAGCCTCAGCTCGCTGATCGCGGACGGGACAGTGGCCGGGCTTGGCAACGAGGATGCGACGGTCTCCCTGGACGCGGTGGGAACGCCGGTCGTGACCTGCACGAATAAGGGTGGGGGTGAGGTCTCCGGGCAGAACCCGCCGCCAGTTTCGGCGCACGGCTCCCAGTTCCTCGCGCATGAGACCTACACGACGACGGGCACCTCCCCATTCCATGTCGAGACCGCGCCACCGGAGCCGCTGAGTGCGACGGACCTTGGCTGCCCGAGCAATACCTGGACGGCGACGATCGACTTCGTGTTCTGGAAGGATGCGGGCCTCGCGGTCACAGCCGGCGGCCTGACGTCGCAGCAGAAGTTCACGTGTACGACATTGAGAAATCCAGATAGCATAGGCTGCACACCTCTCCCGTAGCAAGAGCGATGAGCGGGTGGCCGGGGATCCCTGCATTCAGTTCGGGCTCGCCGGCTTTGTTGTGGGCAAGGTTTGGGGGAGACCATTGCAAAGTGGGGCTGAAGACCTCACCACACGATTGCCTACCTCTACTACAATGTCCTGACCCCCAAAAACTGGCTCTGACGCATGTTATGTGAATCGGGCAACGAACTGGCCCGCGAGCAAGTATAATACGAGGTTTCGTCGCATATTTGTTCGTGGTGGTGTGTATGTTCTCGGTAATCCCATTTACACTTCCTGGCTTCGTCGTTGAGCAGGTTGATCGTCAAACCGACGTGTTGGTCATTCATGCGCGAGCTACCAGGTCGGTTGCCGATTGTCCGATCTGTCATCAGCCGGCGACACGTGTCCATAGTCAGTATCGACGCACGCCACAGGATCTGCCTGTGAGTGAGGACCCGGTGCGTTTGGTGTTGCATCTTCGGCGCTTCTTCTGCGATTATCCGCTCTGTCCACGACAGACATTTGTCGAGCGTTATCCCGAGTGGCTCCCCGACCGTGCCCAGCGCACTTTGCGCCTGACCCGAACGTTGCAGGTTCTGGCGGATGCCCTTGGCGGACGTCCAGCTGCCGCGATGATCGGCAAGCTGCGGATGCGTGCCAGTCATGATACCTTGCTGCGCTTAGTCCGCCAGACCCCAGTACCGCCAGCGCCCCCGCCCCGCGTGCTCGGGGTCGATGACTTCGCGTTTCGCAAGGGCCATCGCTACGGCACGATACTCGTTGACTTGGAGCGTCACCAACCCATTGATCTGCTCCCCGACCGAAGTGCGGCTTCGCTGGAAGCCTGGCTGCGAGCCCATCCGAGCGTGACCGTCATTGCCCGCGACCGATCCACCGAGTATGCCGGTGGTGCCAGCGCTGGTGCGCCTGACGCCCTACAGGTTGCTGACCGCTGGCATATGTTGGTGAACCTTCGTGAGGCACTCGAACGATTGCTTGATCGACAGCGCCCCACCCTTGAGACGCGCTTCGCCCAGCTGGCAGAAAGCGCACCTCAATCACCTGACTCACTGTCCGTCCCCGTCCCGGTGCGCAGGCGTCAGCGGAGTGGTAGCGAAACTGCCGCCAGTTCTGGACGCCGCGAGCGCCGTCTTGCTCGCTACGCCGCGGTGCAGGCGTTGCATGCTCACGGCAAGAGCAAGCGTGCAATTGCACTGGAGCTCGGAATCAGTCGCTGGCTGGCGCGACGGCTGGTCGAGGCTGACGCGTTTCCCGAGCGCGCTCCCCAGCACCTCGCGCCAAGTATTTTGACCCCGTTCGAGCAGATGCTCATTGCGGCCTGGAACGCCGGTGAGCGCAACAGTTTGGCGTTGTGGCGGCAGATCCAGGCGCAGGGCTACGACGGGTCGGCCAAAACGGTGCGCCGGTGGGTGCAGGCACGCCGAACAGAACCAGCACCGCGTACTCGCACTATCTATCGTGCGGGACTGCGCATCGAGCAGCACGCACCGGCGCCGCGCAGCGCGACACGACCACGATTCCCCTCGTCACGCCAGTTGGTCTGGCTCCTGTTGCGTCCTGCCGACCAACTGACTGAGGATGATTGCCGGCTTGCGACAATCCTGCGCGAAGAGCCGGTCATCGCGACTGCGGCCGATCTTGCCCAGCAATTCCAGACTATCGTTCGCCAACGCCAAGCCGAGCACTTGGATAGTTGGGTGATGGACTGTGTTGTTAGCGGCAGCGAGGATCTCGCAAACTTTGCGCGTGGACTGCAGGACGATGCGGCCGTGCGTGCGGCGCTCTATGAACCGTGGAGCACTGGCCCGGTCGAAGGCGAGGTTACGAAGCTCAAGCTTTTGATTTACCCGAGTTCGCGCTCTATTAGCTATTTTGGCTCATCTCTAACTCGCGTGCAAGCCACTTCTGCATGGCTCTATGATGCGGCGTGCCAAACAGCATGCACGGCTTCTGGACATGAGCCACCTCTGACGAAAAGATTCCACCTTTACGAGCGTCGACGTGGAGTGGTGGATCATGGCTATATAACCTGGCATGGCGTTGATAAGCCGCCACCCAACGGCCAGCGCTCACCGGCGCGGTCACTGACCCGAACCTACGCGAGCAGGGCACGATAGTGCACGACGACCCCGCGAGTCCGGCGCGGAGCGCCGTCCGGTGCAGCGCGTGTTGGGCAGCGCCAACTCTCGCGGTACAAATCAACTAACGGTCGCTTGAACAATCCGTTCTCCTTCGAAAACAACCAGGTTTCGCTTCACAGGCTTGAGATATTTTTCTTGATAGTCCACCTTCCCAACATCTGCGATCAGGCAAAGATGATATGGCTTCAGGAAATCTGGAATACCTGAGGGTTCCAAGCCAAAAACCCAGGGTGATTGTTTGGCGACAACATCCATCAAATGATCCGCACCAGGAATATCCGGGCGCCGTTCAATAATGCTTTTCAAGATATAGGTAAACACGATGATGCTCCCCGGTGCCGATTTTCCGACAAATGCTAATGTCTGGCGGACGGCTTCTTCCGAAATATACTGGGTCACGCCTTCCCAGATAAATAGAGCGGGCTTGGCAGGGTTGAAAGCCGTCCCAGAAAAAACAGCTTCTACTGTCTGTGTATCAAAGTCAATTGGGATGAAAGATACGCGGTCAGGCAATCGGCCAAGATATTTCTGGAGCTTTTTCTTTTTGTCGTCCTGCATCGTCGGTAGATCAAGTTCAAACACCTGTACGCTCTCCATCTCGGGCAAACGATACGGGCGTGTATCGTACCCGGCGCCCAAGATCACCAACTGTTTGATACCCTGCGATATTGCCGCTTGGACAGCATCATCGATGTAGCGGGTACGGCAAATCTGGACGCCATAAATACCTTTTGCGGCAGCATCGGTCTGTTTCAGAGTGAAATTCCGCATAGTAGCGAACTGCATCAAGAACCTGATCGGTCCGCCGACCAGCTCTTTTACTACGGGATCATCAAATAGCCGGGTTTTCTCGGGCTGGTACTGTTCAATCAGTCGGCAAATCGCTGCACCCAGTGCTGTTCTACTAACCGTCTGCTTTGCCATTTGACATCTCCTGATATCTTTTGAACCAATCAATGTTTCTGAATACATACGCACTGAGGCCGGCGCGGCCCAACGGCTTGCGCGTCAGCCGCGCCCCTGCGAGTACAGCATCGATAGGTCGGGAAAGCGATCCTCAAAAAACCAACGATCTTGAGCGCCCCAGCAGGGGCGGTTGGCTGCACGCGCTTGTTGGACCGCCGCCGCAGAATGGCGCTCGTAAGGGATTAATCAATCCAGTTGATGACCGTGATGCCGTGAATTTGTCGAAAATGGCGTACATTACGAGTGATGAGTGTCGCTCGATTCGCCAGGACAATACTGGCGATGAGCAGATCAGCACGCCCAATCTTCCGATATGCTTTGGTGACACGTAACCGATCAAACTGTGTCGCAGCGGTCTCGTCGAACGGCACAATCAAAATCTGCGCGAGCAGTTCTTCAGTGCGCGTGAACCACTGTTGTGCGCGCAGCAGTTCAGCACCCGTGGCAGCTTTCAGCAGAAAGTCGATGCGCCCGCGCAGTAACTCGCTTTTCGTGATGATGGTCGTCCCAACTACAGGGTCGTCCACTGCGCGCAAATGAGCAATGACCTGCGGATGGCCGGCGTGGAGATGGGTCAGCGTATCGGTATCCAGCAGGTCATTACGAATCCTGCGCGGCTGTGACTTTTGGACGCTTGCGAGCCGCGTAGATCGCCTCGCGCAAGGCTGGCAGGGACTCATCGTCAGCAAGCGCGCCCGCTTGGTGCAAGAGCAGGGTGCGACTATCATGGCTTCGTAGCCAATCATCAATCGCGGCTTTGAGGAAGCGCCAGGTATCTTCAATCTGGCGCCCAGGAATAGCACCTTGGGCGGCCTGCCGGACAATCGTATCTTTCGGGAGGCGCAAATACGCCGCGACCTCTTCTAATGTCAACACCTCGGGGGTGTCCGTGACGTGGCTCATATCGCATGCTCCCATCGATAACGTACTCGTCTGTGTGCTCATTGTAGCACATCTAAATGGGTAGTTGTGGGCTGAGAGCGAAAGGATAGGAAAGGGGCATGGGCACTGATGGGTGGCGGTCCAACGTCCTGCGCTTCAGCGGCGCCCCTGCGAGCGCGCGATTGATTGATCCGTACTGGCTATCTTCAAAAAACAACGATCTTGATCGCCACGGCAGGGGCGTCGGCTGGATGCGCATGTTGGGCCGCCGCTGGTTCGCGGCACGACCCGCTCAGGTTAGCTGATCAGCATATCGGCAATTCCATCAATAATCCTTCGGGCGGCTGGGCGATCATAATTCGACAAGACAATCACGGTATAGCCGAGATCACGATACATCACGGCAAAGGCATCACCGCCGAGGGCGCGCCCGCCGTGGCCGATGACCCGGCCGTGCTTGCCGTCATCGATAATCTGAAAGCCGTAGCCATAGCTGACGCCCGGCTGTTCACCCGCAGTGTGCGGGGTCAAACACAGCTGCGTATGATCGGCGTCTAACAGGCGCTGGGTCTGGAGTGCTTGGAAGAACTGGAACAGATCCTGCACGGTCGAAAAGCAATGTTCGGCCGGACTGCCTTTGACGGCATAGATAAAGTGATTGGTGCGCCGCCGTCCATCGGTCGGCCCGAACCAATTATCGTTGGTATAGCCGACCGCACGATTGGCGATCGGCAGGTCTAATTCATAGTGGTCGGTATCATGCATGGCCGCCCGCTGATAAATCGACTGGCGCATGTGGTCGTAGTATGACTCCCCGGTCACATGCTCGATCACGGCGCCGAGCACGACATAACCGGCATTACCATAGCGATGGCGTGTGCCGGGCGCAAATTCGAGCGGAGTCGTGGCGAATAGCTTGAGATAGTCGGTCACCGTGCGCAGATCGGAGCGCGCAGCGCGATAGGCGTCGTTCCAATAGCGGCCAAAACCGGCCGTGTGCGTCAAGAGTTGGTGGCTGGTGATTTGGTCGGCATGGAGCAGGTCCTGATTGTAGGCCGCGATCGGCGTGTGGAGATCGAGTTTCCCGGCGGCCACGAGTTGCATGACGGCGACTGCCGTCAGCATCTTCGTGACGGAAGCGATGTTAAATTTGGTGTCGGGCTGATTAAGCAGCAGGTCAGGATGAATCGCATAGCCGCGCGCTGTGGTTAGGAGTGGTTGATGATCATGAGCGACTAACACCGCTCCGGAAAAACGATCGGCGGCTGCTTGGGCATCAAGCAAGGCATGAATGTGTGCGATCAGCGTGGTATCATTCAATGCCGTCTCCATTCCGGTAAGAGAACCACGCTGCAGAAATATAGTCAACGTAGGCCCAAACGAGCAGCACGGCGTTGATGTGGCGGTCCAACGGCTTGCGCTTCAGCTGCCGCCGAGGCGCGCTGCATCAGAACGCGCCAAAATACCAACGATCTCGCGCGCCGAAGGCGGTCAGCTGAAGCGCAACACGTTGGACGGCGGGCGCGTTTACCACTTTACAATGGTTAATCCTTCAACATAACCGAAGTGATCATCTCGGCTGGCTAACGTGAGGCCGTACTGCGTGGCTACCGCGGCGATCCATAGGTCATTTTCTGGGATGGGGCGTCCTTTGGCACGTAGGGCATTCTTGATCGCTCCGTACTGTTGTGCTGTCGTGAGGTCACAGAGCAAGATACTGCTCCGGGCCGCAAACTCGTCAATCCGTGCGATATTTGTAGCTGACCAGGCCGATTTCCGCGCACCGTAGTACAGTTCACCCAACACGATAATCGGGACGAAGACCTCACTCGCCGCAGCAAGCTGTGATGTGACCGTGGCGTCATTTGCCCAGAGTGCGATCACGATATTGGTATCGAGCAGGAATCTACCACTCATCCAGGTTCACCTGCTCGCAATCGGCATCAATCGCTTGCTGCAAGGCAGTCAGATCGCGCGGGTCAATCACACCAGCAAACGCCAGCAGGTCCTGGCCAGGGACGCCAAGAGGTGTCGTCGCCAAGGTGCGCACAAACGCTAACACCTCGCGCTGTTGGGGGAGCGCAAGGGTATGCAGGTGGGAAAGAATTTCCTGTTCAAGTGTGGTCAATGTCATGACTGCTGACCTCCACGACGATGGTGGTACACCTGCTCCATTATACACGGTTTTGGGACGTTGGCGAAGCTCGTTCGAACGTGCGTTCTATCCGATCTTTCGTGAGGAGTCGAAACGGTGGGGCAATTACTCCATGCGAAGCTCGTTTTCCTCGTCATTTGACGGCCAAAGTGGAGCGGCAGGAACGCTCGAGCGGCCGAAATCGCCGGGGAGTGGAGGGCCCAAAGCATTTTCACACAGTCTGACGGCGGGTTGGGCCACCGATTCGGAGCAGTTGATTCGATCGGATCACGGCTGGTCAATTGCTGCGATATCGCATAAGTCATAGAAGATCCACTGGAGCACCTCGCGGCTGAGATCCGCATCCTCCGCAACGAACAAGGGGCGGTGATGGTTGGCCGATAGGCCGAGCGAATACAGTCCCCATCGAGGCGTTGAGTAACTAACACTTGAGCGTTTGCTCAATTGACTGGCAGATCGGCATGGCATCATGATGCGGCAAAACGATGTTGGTCGGTTACGTTATTGTCAAGTCAAACTGCCCAGAAAACCAAGTGTTAGTTACTCAAATCGAGGCGGGTCACCCAGGCAGCACTCAACGCGAGCAGAAACGCGCGGGCTTCATCTGGTGACAACTGTGTGGCCGTTTTTGCTATCGCTTTCATGATCGCGGTAGTGCACGCCTCATGTGTTTTGATCTGGCCTGATGCAGCGGGAGACACATCGCGCTGATTGGTTGTTGTCACGACAACAGCAACCAATGAATCATAGAACCGTTTGACATCATTCTGGCGGGTCGTGGCATACGAATGTTTGGCCCAGAGCCAGACGGCACCCGCGAGGCAATAACTGGCATTTGCCCCAAAGGGTTGCAGTTGCGCTAAGAAGGCTGCAATCGGCCACCGCGTCACATCAGCGGTGCGGTCGGATGAGTCGGTGGATGTCACAAGCGCCTCCTGCGGAGTATCGGGGTAGAGAAAGGTAGCGCTGTAGGAATTGTATCACACGCTTTGATCCGCTGATAGGAACTGGGATAAGGCGGCCCAACGTGTTGCGCTTCAGCTGCCGCCGAGGCGCGCGGCACAGGATGGCTTCAAATAGCGATAGGTAGGGCCTTACGACCTTTCCCCCGCTCCAAACCGCGCGGGCCACTTTCGCGGCACGCGGCTTTCCAGTTGGGCCGTGGTACTATGACCGAGCAGACTTGTCGTCACCGACAGTAGGGCGCACCAGTCACAAGGACCGTCATCTGCTTTCCCCGCCTCGTCTGTTAGCGATCAGTTCGTACGGCTTACCCTGGCAACCTTCACCCTGTCCGTGCCATTACAGCTCGGCGTTTGGCTACTATGTTGCCTCTGCCCTCCGTCCCGCACGCTGGCAGTTTCGCGTCCCTAGCGGGCAAGGCGGTATCGGAGTTCCCTCATTCCAATTGGAGATGTGTGATAGCGCCCTGTAGCTGCCTGCTTGACGTCGGAGGGTCATGGGAACAGTCTGCGCACGCGCTTTTAATCGTGGCAGCCACCCTCGTACCGTTTTGGTCATGGCGTAGTGTCAGCCAGTTTCGCCATTCGATCGTAACGACGCTCTAAACACAGGTTTCTCGCGTCAGCATGGGGCGCAGGGCTAGTGCCCTTTCCCCTGGACTGGCTCGGAGAAAGGGTCCGTTGTCAGTGGGCTTCCGACCCAACAGAGTGCCACTCCGTCACGCCGGCCACTCAGCCCTCGTGTCACAGTTCACACACGGCTCTGAGAGCAACACCTCCAATCGTCAAGAGGCGCACAAAAGCCACGATCTCGCGCGCCGAAGGCGGTCAGCTGCAAGCGCCGGTTGGACGGAAGCGGCTGTATCGAAAGCAGCTTGAATGTCGTTTAGCTATCCTCAAAGGCATACCCTTCATGCGCGAGAAAGGCGCAAAATGCATCCTGCTCCTGTGACGTCATCCGATTGATGAGATACGTTCGCTTGCCAGAAAGGAGTCGCGACGGAAAATACGGAAGTTCCTCTGCTGCGAGCATTGCCTTGATGTCGTGCCACATCAACGCATCCAGCCAGGCTTGTGACTCATCAGGTTTCTGTAGCTGACGTGCTGTTTCAAGGACATCAAAGAAGTCGGTTGGGTCGTAAAACCAGTTTTTCCCCAGCATATGCGCGACCCAATCGGTCTCTGTAATACGCTCCAATTCGATATCATATTCCTGACCGTGATCATCGATACGGCTAATGGCAACATCGTCGATGTACCATATGTCATCCGACAGGCCAGCCAGTATCGTATCGCTGGGTGCAGAAGCAGGTGCGGCAGTGGGGCGAAGAAGCCGGGGTGGAGGGCCTGTCAGCGCATCGCTTACGTCACACCTTCGCCACGCGGCTGATCAATCTGGG